>Ga0182030_10024793_pt1 | contig 10983 bp, 8 predicted proteins | sample 812S3MmetaG_FD_121299 | JGI IMG/M metagenome (GOLD analysis project Ga0182030, IMG submission 121299) | Permafrost microbial communities from Stordalen Mire, Sweden - 812S3M metaG (Illumina Assembly) | ecosystem: Environmental > Terrestrial > Soil > Wetlands > Permafrost | place: Sweden... | reverse complement strand
TGTGGTTGCCGCCGTGGTCGGGCGGGAAGATGCCGAGCAGAAATTCTCCGCGCACACCGGCGTTGGCCGGGTCGGCCGCCGGCCATTGCAAATCGGCGGCGTTTTGAATGGTCAGAATGTTTTCGTAAAGCGTGGCGGCGTCGGCGTTCTTTTGCGTGGTGGTGTCCTTCGCGCCGCTGATGGATTTGACCCGGTATTGTTCGGCGGGGCCAAAACCGCTGCGGGCGGTTTGAAAGGCCGTGGTCTCGGCATCCGTCCAGCCTTTGAGCTTCAGCGCCGCCAGGTTCGCGGCGTTGGCGATGGAGCCAAGCACGATGTCCACGCGGCCCAAAAACGAGCCGAGGTCATTGACGTCGTGCGCGCCGGTTTGAAATTCCTGATGCAGCTTCACGGTCTGGCCGGGAAAGGCGAGCTTGGCGGTCTTGGCCGCCTGCGCCATGCATTGGTGGAGCGTGTTCAAACTCCCGGTCTGCGCCTGGGTGAGCTTGCCGAGTTCGCCTTTGGCGGTTTTCTGGCCGGAGACATCGCCGGTGACTTTCTGGCAAAGCGTGTCGGCGGCGGCAAGGTAGGGCGCGGTGAGGCGCGTGGCGATTTCCGGGTGCGCTTGGGCAGCGGCGATGATGAGTCCGCCGTTGTGGGTAATGATGGGGATGGGTATATGCGGGCGTTTGGTGTTCATGTTAGTTCAAGGTTGATGGTTGAAGGTTGAAAGTTTGGCTTTGGAGTGCGCGGACACGTCCGCGCTTTGAAAGCGGCGACATGTCGCCGCAGTCCATATCTAAATAGCTTTGCAACAGCAGATTATGAAACAGGCGCGGCGCTCCAGAAATCGGAGCAACTGCTTTTAAAACCGGGGCAACGGTTTGAAAATCGGGGCAAAACCGGAAACCGCCGGGGCAACGGCTTATGCTGCCGGGGCAGCCGCTTTTATGATCGGGGCAGCGACCGGCAAAGTCGGGGCAACCGTTCCAAAAATCGGGGCAGGGAGTTTTGGATTCGGGGCAGCGGTTTTTGAAACCGGGGCGGTGGCTTTCGGAGTCGGGGCAGTCGTTGTCAAAACCGGGGCAACGGCGGAAAGTTTGGGGCAATTTTTCAGAAGCATCGGGCAGCGGCGGAAGCGGACCGGTTTGGGGTAAAAGGATTCTCCGGTCAGGGCGCGAAACGTCGACGCGATGGCTTGCGGTGAGGCTTCCGACTGTTCCCCCATCCCTCATGGCTTGCTGAACTTGCTGAATTAGCTTTTAACAAAACTCAGCAGAAGTCAACAGGCTTTTTCTAATTTTGTTTTACGACTTTGAAACGGCGGTTGATGGGTTTGCTTTCAAAGCAAGCTGTTCTTCAACGCCCCCAGGCACCGCTCGTTTTCCTTGGGCGTGCCGACGGAGATACGAATCCACTCGCCGAGCTGGTAGCCGCCCATCGGACGCACGATCACGCCCTGCTGCTGCATGGCCGCAAAGACCTTCTGGCCGTCGCCGACGCGCACCAAAATGAAGTTGGCGGCGGACGGCATGAATTCAAGCCCGAGCGCGCGAAACGCCTCCGCATAAAATTTCAGGCCGCGTGCATTGTTATCCCGCGTCTTGCGCGTGTGTTCGGCGTCGTCCAGCGCCGCCAACGCGCCGGCCTGGGCGATGGAATTGATGTTGAACGGCTGCCGGATTTTTTCGAACGTGGCAATCAAATCGGGGTGCCCGATGCCGTAGCCGATGCGCAGACCGGCCAGCCCGAAGATTTTCGAAAACGTCCGCATCAACACCACGTTCTGCCGCCGCCCGGGTTTGATTTCGGAAATGAAATCGGCCGGATCATCCAGAAATTCAAGGTACGCCTCGTCCATCACCAGCAGCACGTTCGCCGGAATCTGGTTCGCGAAATTCAAAAGCTCTTTTTTGGAAACGACCGTGCCGGTGGGGTTGTTCGGGTTCGCCACAAACACGACCCGGGTCTTCGGCGTGATGGCCTTGATCATCGCCGGCAGATCATGGCCGAGATTTTTGGCCGGGACGGTGATGAGGTTTGCCCCGAACATTTTTGTGACAAGCGGGTAAATGGCGAAGCAGTACTGCGACACGACCACATCCACGCCCGGCGCCAAGTAGGCGTGGCCGACAAACTCGATGATTTCGTTGGAGCCGTTGCCCAGCACGAGGTGCGCCGGTTCGACGCCGAGTTTGGCGGCGAGCTTTTGCTTCAAATAAAACGCATTGCCATCCGGGTAGAGATTGAGGTTGGTAAGGACCTTTTGCATCGCGGCCAGCGCGGCGGGCGACGGGCCGAGCGGATTTTCGTTTGACGCGAGTTTGATGATGTCGGCGGCGGGCAGGCCGAGCTCGCGCGCGACCTCCTCGATGGGCCGGCCGGGCTGGTACACCGGCAGATCCTTGATCGCGCCGTTCGTGGGCAATGGAATGGGCATGTTACAGGGATTGGACAATTTTTTTCACGTTCACGTGCTTGGCGACGATGTCGCGGATGAGGGAAATTTTCTTCGCGTCGGACGGCCGCGTCTTGACGGTGAGATTGTGGACCTTGGACGCGACCTGATAGCTGTCCGCCTTGACCAGCAATACCGGAATGGGCATGGCCTGGATGGCTTTGATCACATTCGCGCTGGGGCGAAGTCCGCCGGTGAGCACGATGCCCGCCATCTTGTCTTCGCTTTGCGGAAACGTGGTGGCGCCGGCGGCGAGCAGAATGTCCTCGCGGTCGCCCGGCGTGATGAGCAGCACTCCGTGCTTGAAAAACTGCATGGCGTTGTGCGCCCCCATCGCGCCGACCACCACGTCGTCCACGAGCGTGTGCAGTGAGGGTGGCGCGTTCAGCATTTCGGCGTGCAATTCCTCGCGGATCAAATCCACAGACGGACTGCAAAGAATCTGTTCATACGGCAGGACGCCCAGCAGGTCCAATCCCTTGCGCTTGAGGCCGCGCCGGACGAACTGGGAGATTTCCGGGATTTTTTCCTCGAGCACCTTGTTGATGATGACGCCGATGATCTCGACGCCTTCCTTCTCGAACAGCGCCTGGTTGAGGCAGACTTCGTCAATCGGCCGGCCGATGCCGCCCTGCGTCACGATGATGACCTTGCAGCCGAGCTTCTTGGCGACCTGGGCGTTGGACAAATCGAAAACCGATCCCACCCCCGCGTGCCCGGAGCCTTCACACAGCACAAAATCCTTTTCCCAGGCCACGCGGTCGAAGGCGTCCTCGATGCGCTGGACGAGCACTTCGTTGTTGGCCGACTGGAGGTATTTGCGGGTGAAGGCCGGCTCGACCGCAATGGGACTCATGTCCACCAGCGGGCAGTTCAGGCTGTACACCGCATCCATGAGCACGGTGTCCTCGTCAATTTTCTGCTCCTCGATTTCAACAAAGCGCTGGCCGACGGGCTTGATGTAGCCGATGCGCGGAAAATATTCCTGCAAGGCGGCGATCAGGCCGAGCGACGCGGTGGTCTTGCCGTCGTTCTGGCGCGTGGCGGCGATGAAAACACGCGGGGTGACGGTGTTCATTTATTCTCCGGGCAAGTTCCCATCGGCACCCGGATAAAGTTTCTGATAACCGGTCGCATGCACGCCGATGATGGCCGCGACGCCGAGAATGTCGTGCGCACTCGAGCCGCGCGAAACATCCGCCGCCGGCCGGTTCAGGCCCAGCAAAATCTGCCCGTAGGCGTTCGCGTGGCCGACAAGCCGGACCAGCTTGCTGGCAATGTTGCCGGAATTGAGATCGGGAAAAATCAGCACGTTCGCGCGGCCGGCGACCTGGCTGTCGTGCAACTTGCGTTCGGCAATTTCCGGCACGAGGGCCGCGTCCACCTGCAGTTCGCCGTCGAAGTCGGCTTCCAAAAACAACTGCTCGGCCTTGCGCTTGGCCATCGCCGTGGCGGCCTGTACTTTGTTGACGGTCGGATGCGATGCGCTGCCCTTGGTCGAAAATGACAGCAACGCCACACGCGGCCGGATGCCCAGCAGGTGACGCGCGAGCCGCGCGGTGGTCACGGCGATGTCCGCCAGTTGATCCACCGTCGGATCGGGAACCACGCCGCAGTCGGCCATGAACAGCACGCCGTTTTCACCCAGGCGCGTGTCCTCCACCTCCATGATCATGCAGCTCGACACGGTGGCGATGTTGGGCGCGGCCTTCACGATTTGAAACAGCGGCCGCAACACGCTGCCGGTGATGTGCGACGCGCCGGAGATCAAACCGTCCGCCTGGTGCATCGCCACCATCATGGTGCCGAAATAGTTCGGCTGCAGCACCGCCTCGCGGGCTTCGGTGGCGCGAATCCCCTTCTCGCGGCGCAGGGAAAGAAAGCGCTTGGCAAAATTTTCCAGCTCTTCGCTTTGCGCCGGGTCAATGACGCGGATGCCGTCGAGCGGAATGTTCAGGACCTCGGCGACCTCCTTCACCTTGGCCAGGTTCCCGAGCACGATGGGTGCGCCGAGCCGCAGCGCATGAAACTGCCGCGCCGCCAGCAGAATTCGCGGCTCCGTGCCTTCGGGAAAAACCACCCGCTTCGGATGCCGCTGCAATTTTTCGATGATGTTTCCAATGAAACGCATGATGCTAAGTTAGCGGCCAACGGTGAAATCGCCAAATCATTTTGCCGTGATGTTTTGCGCGCATTGACTTGAGTGCGATCAATCGCTACTCTCATTCGTTCAATGCTGGAGATAATTGAGAAACTTTTGGTGTTGCAGGACCGCGACCGCAAGATCCACCGCGTTCAGCAGGAACTCGCCCACATCGGTCCGGAACGCGAATCCTTCCGCACCCGCGCCACCGCCAGCCAGGCACAGCTCGACACCGCCAAGAGCCGCGTCAAGCAGTTCGAGTCCGATCGCAAACAACTCGAACTCGAGGTCGAAGGCAAAAAAACGCAGATCGAGAAATATGCCAACCAACAGCTCCAGACGCGCAAGAATGAGGAATATCGCGCGCTCGCACAGGAAATTGAGACCTGCAAGGCCGACATCATGAAGATCGAGGACAAGGAAATTGTCTTGATGGAACAGGCCGAAGCGGCGCAGCGGGAAGTCGTCCGCGCCACGTTGGAAGCGAACGCGGCGAAAAAAATGGTCGAGGACCAGATCGCCCAGCTTGGCCAGCGCGAGGAAAATTTAAAAAAGGAGCTCGCCGAGATGCAGCAAGGCCGGGCGGAACTGGCGGCGGCGGTGGACCCGTCCGCCCTTAACCGTTTTGAACGGCTCTTCAAGAGCAAGGGCGACAACGTCGTCGTGGGCGTGCATCACGGCGTTTGCGGCGGTTGCCACATGAAACTGCCCGCACAAATCCTCGTCAGTTGCCAGGGACAGAAGGAGCTCGTGGCCTGCTCGAACTGCGGGCGGATTTTATACTACACCCGCGACATGGCGCTGGCCGGGGCGGACTGACGGCTTCGGCCCGCTTTCATCCATTCCCGCTGGTCATGGCAGACGTTGGCCGTCCCGGAAGAAGAAAATATACCTCCCGGGCACGGAACTGTTAAGACTCTGATAAATCAAACCCGTCGCCGCGTTCGTATCCAGAAACGCCCCTTCCACGCCCGAACCCGGCAGTTCGTAATCATTAGTTCCGTCCGAGTAGCCGGCACGAGGGGGATATCCAATTGAGGCGTCCCCCCATTCCCACTGGACCTTGAAATAGTTAAATTCCATGTCGAAATCACCGGGGCCAATGTCTGAACGGTTAATGATCACCAATTGGCAGCTTAACAGCTTGTCCGCATATTCCGCGTAGTAGCCCACGTTGACCCAGTCCACACCGAAGGCCAAATTGCCATCCACCAGATTGGTTCCATATTGCACGACTCCGGAGGCGGAATTTCGAGTATCCACGTCCGCCCAGTAGGGAGCCATGATGCTCATGCCCAGACTGTTCAAGGGATCGGGTGCATAATCCGACAGCGGACCGCCAAAAGTCACATTGCCATTGTTGTTTACATACAGCGTGGCATTGGAACTGCCCAAAAAATTAATGACGAAACCGATCGGCACTTCGCCCGTCGAACCATCATCATTGCGATCCAAAATCTGCTGGCCAAATCCCGGCCGGATGGGGTTGGTAACTCCCAACATGAAGAAACACTGGTCCGGCGGCAGGTTGCTCATCACCAGATTGGTTTGACCCGGAGGATAGCGGCACAACCAGGTCCAGTCTTGGATACCAGTGAGATTCGTCTTGAAAAACAAATCAACCGGACTGCCGGCGTTGGTCGGCAGATTGTCTATGGTGAAGCACCCTGCGCCATTAGTTACCTCGATTTTCAGGCATGACACGTTTGAGTTGCTCATCTGGGCCTGCAATGCCGGAATGCAGGCGATGGTTATACCCATGGCCACAATGAGAAGCGAAATCGAAAATCCCCATGAATGCTTCATCAATTTAACTTTGTTACCTCTCCAGGAAGTTTTGCTGAACATTATACCATTTCCCGGAATAAAGGGCGAGATGAATTGCCTGGATAACCCGGCGTTGTTTGGGGGAAGGTGTTATTTCCATGGATTGTTTATTTGTTTTCGTTAAATACAACGGCTCTGACACCCTGCAGGGGAATGCCTTAATCGTCATTGCCATCGTAATCAGCCAGCAATGATCATGATTAAGAACATGATTCAGATTGGGATGCTGACCGGGCTTCTTGTTACTTGTCACCCGGCACCGGTCAGAATATAGTAAAATTGGTTTTGGAAGGGCGGAGAATCGCTCCCGGCGCGAGCCGGGGGAGGAAAGTCCGAACACCAATGGGCGCGATGCCGCGTAACCCGGGCCTGTTCCGGCCGGGATATACGCGGGCGGAAGGTTGAAAGACTTTTCGACGGACAGTGCCACAGAAAATCAGACCGCCGGTGTTTCGCAAGAGGCGCCGGCAAGGGTGAAAAGGTGGTGTAAGAGACCACCGCGCGAAGCGCAAGCGACGCGGCACGGAAAACCCCATCGGGTGCAAGGCCAAATAGGAAACCCCGGAGCGGCCCGCTCCGAGTTTCGCGAAAGTGAAACGGGTTTCGGGTATCGGTCGCTAAGACAAATGATTCTCTCCGCCGCAAGGCGCAGACAGAATTCGGCTTACAGCCCTTCCAAAACCACTAATTCAAAAACATGGTGCCCTTGCCGCTGCGGACCGGCTGGGCCTTTTGGATCGCCGCGGGCGGGCCTTCATTTCCAATCCGGTCCACCGCGCTCACCGCAATGAGGTCCGGCTTGAAATTTTCAAACGTCCGTGTGGTTTGACCGGCCGGCAGAATCTCCGTGCTCCAAAATCCGTTGGTGCGCACCTGCAAAACCCACCACCGGGCCGGTTCGCCTGCCAGCTCCCATTTCACCCGCACGCCGGAGCGGCCGTTTTCCTCCACGGTCAATTTCGGTTTGCCCGGGGGCACGGAATTCAGCCACGGCGACGCCGGCACCAGCGCAGTTTGCGGGTATTCGGCGCGGATCATGTTGGCCAGCGCAGGATTGTCCGTGAGATTTCGCAGATGATAAAAAATATTGCCGCGGTCTCCGGGTTGACTGCGCGTGAGCTGGATTTGCCGGATAATCTCGTCCGGCCCCCACTTTTCACCGACGTTGGAGGCTTCGAGTCCCGGCCAGAGATTCCGGCCTTTGACGTTTTGTTGCGCCCACCAGTTGAGCAGAACGGGAAAACTTTGCTCCCTCAGGTCCACCGGCCAGTAAAGTTGCGGAGCAAAATAATCCAGCCAGCCGTTTGCCAGCCACAGGCGCGAGTCGGCGTAAAGCGTCGCGTAGGCGTCCATGCCCCGGATCTGCGGCGGATACATCGGCCGCCAGATGCCGAACGGGCTGATGCCGAATTTCACCCACGGTTTCACCGCCTTGATGGATTGATAAACACTCTGGATGAATTGGTTGATGTTCGCGCGCCGCCACTCGTCCCGGTTGGCAAAACCAGCGGCCAAACCGTATCTGTTCCACGTCGCCGCATCGGGAAATTCCAACGGTCGCCCCGCCGCGTCCTTTTGCGGATAGGGATAAAAATAATCGTCGAACTGGACACCGTCCACGTCATAGCGCCGCACCACATCCATGACCACGCGTAGGACATGCTCGCGCACGGCCGGTTCGCCGGGATCCAGCACAAATTGATCGCCGTAGCGGCGGACGAATTCCGGGTGCGTCCGCGAAATGTGGTTCGCTGCCACCGGCGACTTGGTCTGCGGATGCAGCGCGCGGAACGGATTGAACCACGCATGCAGTTCCAGACCGCGCCGGTGCGCCTCCTCGATGGCAAAGGCCAGCGGGTCGTAAAACGGCATCGGTGCCCTGCCCATCGTACCGGTCAGATATTCCGACCATGGCTCGATGGCCGAGGCATACACCGCATCGCTCGTGGGACGCACCTGGAAAATGATCGCGTTCAACTTCAATTGCACCGCATGATCCAGCAATCCGACCAGCTCCGCCTTCTGTTCCGCGACGCTGAGACCGGGCTTGGACGGCCAGTCCTTGTTGGCGACGGTCACCAGCCACGCGCCGCGAAACTCACGCGCCGGCGGCGGCGGCGTCACGGAAACGGGGAGATAAACCTCCCCCGCCGCGAAAAGCATCGCGGGCAGCAAACCAATGAAAACGGCCAAAAATCGGATTCGCGCCATAAGTTGTTAAGAAATAAGACGCTTTGGCCCGCCGGTTGGCAAAGGTTTTTTTGAGCAAACCGGTTCTTAACACTTTCTTAACGCCTGACGCCCCTCTCTTGATTAGCCGCCAGGCCGGTGTTGCGTCATCGTGCAGGCATGAATGGATGCAGTAGGAACCCGGACTTATGACTGACCTGATTTACATCGCCGTCATCGCGCTTTTTTTTGTCGCGAGCGGGCTGTATGCCCGCTGGTGCGAAAAACTGTGAAATGCCATCATGAAAGACCTGCTCCCATTGTTGGCGTTGCTCGCGCTTTTGGTGTCGCCACCGTTGCTCGGACATTTCTGGGAACGGCTGGAATCACGGCGGAAAAACCGGCTGGATTCCACAAAACCTGCCGGGAGAAACAAACAATAACATAATTTATGGAATCACTGATTGTCGGCCTGATTGCCCTCGCGTTGTTCGCGTACCTGTTCATCGCGATGGTGCGTCCCGAAAAATTTTAACCCAACATTATGGAAACCTCCGGCTGGCTCCAACTCGCCCTCTACGTCATCGCCCTCGCGGCGATCACGAAGCCCATGGGCCTTTATCTCGTGCAGGTGCTCGACGCCCGCGGACGCACGTGGTTCGACCCCGTGCTCCGACCGTTGGAGCGGCTTACCTACCGTCTTATGGGCGTGCGCGCGGACGAGGAACAGGATTGGCGCCAATACACCTGGGCCATGCTGCTGTTCAGCCTCGTGAGCTGCGTGTTCACCTACGCCATCCTGCGACTGCAAAATCATCTGCCGCTGAATCCGCAGGGCTTTGACGCGCTCACTCCGCATCTCGCGTTCAACACCGCCGTCAGTTTCACCACCAACACCAACTGGCAGAGCTATACCGGCGAAGCCACCATGTCCTACCTTTCGCAGATGGTCGCGCTGGTGATTCACAACTTCGCCTCCGCCGCCACCGGCATCGCGCTCGCGGCGGCGCTCGTGCGCGGCATCGCCCGGCATTCCACCCGGCTGCTCGGCAATTTCTGGGTGGATTTCGTGCGCATCACCTATTACCTGCTGCTGCCCATCTGTCTCGTGTTTGCCGTCTTCCTCGTGTCGCAGGGCATCATCCAGAATTTCAAGCCGTACACGACGGCGAAGCTGCTCGAGCCGATGAAAATTTCAGTCGCCAAGGTGGACGCGAAGGGAGCACCGGTCCTTGACAAGGATGGCAAGCAGGTCATGGAGGAACAAACCGTTACCAAACAGACCATCGTGCAAGGACCGGTCGCTTCGCAGATCGCCATCAAAATGCTCGGCACCAACGGCGGCGGTTACGTGAACGCCAACGCCGCGCATCCGTTCGAGAACCCCACGCCGCTCTCCAACTTCCTGCAGATGCTCTCGATCTTCGCCATCGGCAGCGGCCTGACGTATTACCTCGGCCGCATGACCAAAAACCAGGCGCACGGCTGGTCGGTCTGGGGTGCGATGATGACGTTGTTCCTCGCCGGCGTGCTGCTGTGCTGGTGGGCCGAGGCGAAGGGCAATCCCATTCATCAGCAACTCGGCATCGCCGCCACCGACGGCAACATGGAAGGCAAGGAGGTCCGCTTCGGCATCTTCAATTCCGCCCTGTTCGCCACCATCACCACCGACGCCTCGTGCGGCGCGGTCAATGCCATGCACGATTCGTTCACGCCGCTTGGCGGCTTCGTGCCGCTGTTCAACATCCAGCTCGGCGAAATCATCATCGGCGGCGTCGGCGCGGGGCTGTATGGCATGCTGGTGTTCGTCGTGCTCGCCGTGTTCATCGCCGGCCTGATGGTCGGACGCACCCCGGAATATCTCGGCAAAAAAATCCAAAGCTTCGAGGTGAAGATGGCCATGCTGGCGCTGCTGATTCTCGCCATTGATATCCTCGGGTTTTCCGCGTGGGCGGCAGTCAGTCAATGGGGATTGGCCGGATTGAACAATCAAGGCCCGCACGGGCTGAGCGAAATTCTCTACGCCTACAGTTCCTGCACCGGCAACAACGGCAGCGCCTTCGCCGGTCTCAACGCCAACACGCCCTGGTACAACACCACTCTCGGCATTTCGATGTTGATCGGCCGGTTCCTGATGATTGTACCCATCATGGCCATGGCCGGATCGCTCGCGCAAAAGAAACTCGTTCCCGCCAGCACCGGTACCTTCCCCGTGTCCGGCGGCACATTCATCATCCTATTGCTCGGCACGGTTTTATTGGTTGGCGCGCTCAATTTCCTGCCCGTTCTGACGCTCGGCCCGGTGGTCGAACATTTCCTCATGCTCCAGGGCAAACTTTTTTAATTTCATGTCACCCGTCACCTGCCACTTGTCACACACTCTATGACTTCCAAAGCTCCATCTTTG
>Ga0182030_10024791_pt1 | contig 10983 bp, 12 predicted proteins | sample 812S3MmetaG_FD_121299 | JGI IMG/M metagenome (GOLD analysis project Ga0182030, IMG submission 121299) | Permafrost microbial communities from Stordalen Mire, Sweden - 812S3M metaG (Illumina Assembly) | ecosystem: Environmental > Terrestrial > Soil > Wetlands > Permafrost | place: Sweden... | reverse complement strand
ATCCCCCCTTCGTCACCCGGTTGCGTTGCAACCCCACGCAATCCTTCACTTTGCGCCACCAGGCGGTCGCCTTCGAAGCCACGGGTCGGGGGTTCGAATCCCTCCGGGCGCGCCAGAAGGCCAGCGTCTTTCGGCCAATCCCTTCGCGATCCCGGCACCGATCGTCCTCGCCTACGGGAAGTCTCATCGTTAGTCGCACTCTCACGGGTTTTCTCTGTGCACACGGTACGGAAACAAGCTTTTGGATTACGTTAGGGCATTGTGGTTCGCCGCAAGTTGTGCCCAACGGAAGTTGCGAGCGGCCATATGCATCTCGCGATTGGCACCGCAGGGGCCAAGGGATGGGGACCGCGTCGAAAGATTATTTTGGTACGGCAGCTTTCCAGCCACCGTGTGTTGAACCATGAGACGGGAAGTAGGCTCCGGGCGTTCGGCGCCGGCCTCGCTTGGTTTCGGCCGAAATGCACTGACTGGCTCGGCGCTACGGTCGATGAGACTGTCGATTGTGGTTCGCAGCGCAACCGGTGGGCGTCTACACGCGCCTATACACGCGCGGGTGAATTGGACCTTCTGCCATGGCTTGTCGTACGCTGTCGCTTCGCCCGCCGTGTCGACCGAACCCTTCGCCTCAGCCAATCCATCCGATCAGCCGACCATCGAAGGTCAGCTGGCGCGAATCCCCTTCTTCCACGGACTGTCTTCTGAGGCCTTGGCGCTGATACGGCAGGCGGTCACCGAGGAGAATCACGCTACTGGAACCAGGCTATTTCAATATGGAGACATTGGCGACAAGCTCTTCATCATCATTGAGGGAAGCATCCGGATCTCGCGCGAGATTCCCGGCATGGGGGAGGAAGCGTTGGCCGTGCTCGGTCCTGGCGAGGTATTCGGGGAGATGTCGCTGCTCGACGAGTTTCCACGGTCGGCAGACGCTCGCGTTCACGAGAGCTGTCGATTGCTTGTGATCTCCAAAGAACACTTCGATGATCTGCTCTTTCTGCAGAAAGATCTCGCCTATGAAGTGCTCTGGAACGCAGTGAGAATCCTCAGCGTTCGGCTTCGGGAAACCAACGAGAAGGTTACCTTTCTCACGACGAGCGGTAAGTTTTGAACTTGGTGCACCGACTGGCCGCGAAGCGGCACCCATCGATGCGCAGCGGGTGCGCCAGCCGCGAGTGAGGCTACCCCTCGCGTTCAGTGTGGCTTCGGATCGCGCCTGCGACATGGTTCGTGGCTGCGTGCCGTTAAGCTGTTGAAGGTAGAGACGATTCGTCCGCCGATGAGGTAGGCCTTTATTTGCCGTACATTTCTTGACGCAAGAACGTGCGTTCAGTACCGTTGCATACACGATGCAAGGATTGACCCAGCGCCAGCAGATGGTGCTCGACTTCATCCGACAATCCATTTCCGATCGCGGGTATCCTCCGACACTGCGCGAAATTGGTGCGCGGATGGGGATCCGTTCGACCAACGGCGTCAACGATCACCTTCGTGCTCTCGAGAGGAAGGGGTACCTCACTCGGGAGGATATGAAGTCGCGAGCTCTTCGTCCGACCGGGCCGCGTCCATCGGAGCCGGGAGCGGAGATCGTGGCGATGGCTCAAGACGTCGATCTCATTGAGGTGCCAGTGCTCGGCCGGGTAGCCGCGGGGCTGCCTCTACTCGCTGAGGAGCAGATCGTCGACACCGTTCGTATCGATCGAACGCTCGTGCGCGGTGGACGCGAAGTGTTCGGACTCAAGGTCAACGGCGACTCGATGATCGATGCCGGCATCTTGAACGGGGACTACATCTTTGTGAAGAAGCAGCTCACCGCGAGCCGTGGCGAGATCGTCGTTGCACTCATCGGCGATGAAGCGACGGTCAAATACTTTTTCCCCGAAAAAGATCATGTGCGATTCCAGCCAGCGAACAAGGCCATGGCTCCGATATACGTGCGTGCGATCGATTTCCGATCCACGATGCTGCTAGGCGTTGTGGTCGGGGTCTTCCGGCGCCTCTGAGAAATTGCCCCATTTCGGGCGCAACCGAGAGCCAGGCTGGCAGCGATGGGGGAGATGCAGTCATCGCTTTGCAGCAATGGCCTACCAATACCAGTCTTTCTCGAACGATTGGCCGCCGCGAACGCAGCGTTCATATCTTCCGGAGGAAATCGTATCGAATCGCCCCCCTACAGCGGTTTTCAGTCGCGTGGAACGGTCATCGTGATGTTCGAGCATCCAGGGTGAGGCTCGAACATCACGAAAACCCTCGGCATCGCTTCTGGTCATCGCCTGGATGACGGTGACGAATATCGTTCCGCACGGCGGAAGGATGAGCCAACAAAAAGACGAGGCCCCCAAGTCCCCCTTCCCGAAGACACCGAAGGTGACCGGAAAGGCAAGGGGCCTCGAGGGCCGCGACCGCGATGGCTTTACTTGGTTCCTGCGTCTACAGCAGCCTTCTTCTTCACGGTCGTCGTCGTCTTCTTCCCAGAGGTGTCGGTTCCGCTGTCAGGAGCACCAGCGTCGACCGATGCGGCGGCAGCCGCGGTGCTGGCCGACGAATCGTCGGACGAGACCGGCTCGCCGTTGAACTCGCGAACGTGGAACTCGACGCGGCGATTGGTGGCCTTGTTCGCTGCGCTGTCGTTGGGCTTGAGTGGGTTCTTCGATCCAAGGCCGATGGCGTTCAGTCGCTTGGCGTCCACGCCGTTCTTGGTCAAATAGTCGACAACCGCCTGAGAGCGATCCTTCGAGAGCTTGACGTTGTCGAAGCCCTTGTCTTCACCCTCGTTGTCGGTATTCCCTTCGACGGAGAGCTTCGTGACTTCCGTGTTGTCCTTCAGGATCGCGAGAAGCTGCGTGAGCACCTTCTTCGACTTGTCTGAAAGGTTGATCTTCGAGCTCCCCGTCTGGAACTCGATATCGCCTGGCATGTCGATCTGGGTCGCGCTCTTCATTTGAACGCCACGGAGCGAGATGACCTTCTTCGGTGGCGGCGGCGGCGGCGGCGGCGGCGGCGGTTCCGCCGTGGTGCTCGCCGGCGGCGGCGGGGGCGGCGGGGGTTCGGGCGCCGACGGAGTTGGCGCCGTAGCGAGCTTCGCCTCGGCCTCCGCGTGGCACGCGCTCACAACGACACCGCCAGCGACTAATGCCGTGGTGGCGAGCAGGGGTAGTAACGCCTTATGAAACCTCATGGATGCCTCCTTCAAACGCGACGAAATCGCATAGAGAGCGAGGTGCCTTTTCGATTCGTGGTGCAAAACCTCCCATCCGACTCTCTCCAGCTGGACATCACGTCCAGTCGAGATCGGATCAAACAGCACCACACGTCGAGATGTCGGCGAGCCTCTACCCTCGAAAAATTTCACTCGTTCATATCGAACGGCGCCGGAGACTAGATGAAAAGGCATGCGTTTGGAAGCGGTAGCGAAGGGCGGGACGTTAGCGGCTCGTCGTCGTGCCCCGTTCGAGCGTTGCAATGATGCGATCCGGTAGGCACTCTGGAGACCCACGATGAGCACCGCAGCACGCGCGCCGCGCTCCGCAACGACCGAAGAACTTCGCGTATCCGTCAAGCGCCACCGGGCATTGCTTGCCGAGCGAATCGCAGCTGGCGAGGATGGCACGTCTCTCGGGCAGCGAAACGCCCGTTTTCTCGAGGAGCATTTTATCGCCCGCTTCGATGCCGCAGCGAAAATCGTCGATCTCCCACCATCCGGCGTGGCTCTTGCCGCCGTAGGAAGCTTTGGGCGGGGGGCGGTCGCACTGCGGAGTGACGCCGACGTCGTGCTTGTGGTGAACCCCAAGGTGCTTGGCCCGGAAGCTGCTACGGCGTTTGCCGAAGCACTTTTGTATCCTCTGTGGGATGCGACGTTTGCCGTAGGACACCAGGTCTTGAACAGCGCCGATGCGTTGCCCCTCGCACAAAGTGACTTGGCGACTGCGACGGAACTGCTCGACATGAGAGTGTTGGCGGGCGATCGTTCGCTATTTCACGAGCTCGTTTCTAGCGCGAGCGAAGGTCTGTTTGGGGAGGAGGACCTCGGCGAATTTATCGGTCGAATCGAGGCCGAGACGGCCAGTCGACACGAGCGCTTTGGTGGCTCGGTCTTTCTGCTTGAACCGGACGTCAAGTCTGGCGCAGGCGGACTCCGGGACATCGACGGCATAAGGTGGGCTTCGCGCGCGCGGTATCGGGTAGGCGATAGCGGGGGCCCACAGGAATTCTGGTCCGAACTCGTGCGGCTAGGCGTCCTCGTGCCGCGCGAGGCTCACGAGATCAGTGCGGCGGAGGAGTTCTTGTGGCGTGTCCGCAACCGTTTGCACAGCAGGGCAGGGCGCAAGGCCGACCGTCTCGGATTTGCGGAACAGGAAACGCTCGGTGTCGCCATGGGATTCAGCGAGGCGAGAGCGCAAGGTGCCGAGCGTTTGATGCAAGACTATTACGTTCACGCACGGTCCGTGATTCGCTCGCACGCGAGTCTGTTTGAGCGGCTCAAGCCTCGACGCCGTCGCAAAGCAGCGCCGCCGATTGACCTCGGTGCAGGAGTTCGGCTGTTCGACGGGCATATCACGCTCGTAGGAGCTGCCGAGCTTCACGGAGATCCAGCGCTCGCGATGCGGATGTATGCCGCTTGCGTGAAACAACGAGCGCCGATCCTTCCGTATGCTCGCGACGCAGTGGTTCGCGCGGCGACCGATCCCGCTTGGTGCGAATCCCTTCGGGCGAGCGCCGAGGCGGCAGAGCTGTTCGTCGAACTTGTGTGTGCCGTCTCAGAAGTGCGGGTGCAACATGATTCGATGGTGGGCGAGCTTCACGACGTAGGGCTCGTCCTCGCTATGGTTCCGGAATTTCTTCCGGTCATCGGCCGCGTTCACCATGACGTTTATCACGTGCTGACGGTCGACGCGCATTCGCTAGCCGCCGTCGATCGACTCCGACACATCGCGCGCGGCGAGCTTGCCAAGGAGTTTGCCCTCGCGACGCGGCTTGCCGCCGAGGTGTCGCGTCCACGCCCACTCTTCCTCGCTACACTTCTGCACGACATCGGAAAGGGGTGGCCAGATGCCCACGGGTCGCGCACAAGTCACTCGAAGACTGGGGCGACTCTATGTGGACGCATTCTACCGCGGCTAGGCTTGTCACCGAGTGAGGTGGAGGAAGCCTGCGAGCTCGTAGAAAACCACCTCCTCATGTACCACGTCGCAACTCGCCGCGACCTCGATGACGCGACGACCATCGGTGAGTTCTGCAGCGCATGCAGCGGACAGGAGAACCTGCGGCACCTCTACCTTCTTACGGTGGCGGACCTCAGTACGACTTCGCCCACGGCCATGACCTCATGGAAGGCGCGAATGCTAGACGAACTCTACTTCACGTCCGAAATGCACTTTGCTGGCCACGCACCACGCGAGGACGCCGAGCGAACCATCCGCGCCAAGAGGGCGGTTCACGACATTTGGCCTGGAGGCGCCACTACGCTCGACCGGTTCATCGAGTCGATGCCAGAGAGATATCTCTTGGCCAATACCGCTGAATCCGTCGCGATACATGCGAAGGCCGTGGAGGAGCGAAATGGACGGGCAGCCCACATGGTCCGCGTACCGTCGCCCCATTCTGGTGTCGCGGAACTCTGCGTCGTGGCCGACGATCGCCCCGGTTTGCTCGCTCGCGTCGCGGGAACCATCACCGCAAATCGCCTGGAAGTGTTGGCGGCACAAGTGTACTCGCGCGACGACCGAGGAAAAGGTGAGGCAGTGGACATCTTTTGGGTCCGCGATCGGGAAGGAGGCGCGGAGGGAGTCGACTCCGTTCTCGGTCAGCTATCGAGGGACCTCGATGACGTGTGTTCAGGAAAGGTTGCTGCGGCAGCGCTCTTGGCGGAGCGAATTGGATCGGGGTCTCCATGGCGCGAGAGGCCTAGCCCTGCCGTTCCGACGGAAGTGCTCATAGACGATCGTGCCTCTCCACGGCATACCGTCGTGGAAGTGTTTGCCAAGGATAGACCGGGCCTTCTTTACGCGCTCGCTCGTGCGCTTCACGAAGTGGCCCTCTCGATCGCTCTATCCAAGATCAACACAGAGGGCACGAGAGTCGTGGACGTATTCTATGTTACCGAACTCGATGGCTCAAAAGTGGCTTCTGGATCCCGCAACATAGAGATTCGAGATGCGCTCATTGCAGCGGTTGAGAGACCATGATGCGACGGGTCTCCCGCCCGGAGCTATCGGCTCGAAACGGTCCCGAATGACCGGAAGTGGCGGTAGGGCCGCGTGGCTTGGTCGTCTCAATCTCTCTCCGTCGCTTGACGGACAGGCCAATGCCCCGTAGCCTCGCGTCCTTCCGAAGCGTTCAAGGGTTTCTACACGATGGCCGTTCATATCCGCTTGGCTCGAGCTGGCGCAAAAAAGCGCCCTTTCTACCGTATCATTGTCGCTGATCATCGCGCCGCACGAGGCGGGCGTTTCATTGAAAGCATCGGCACGTATCATCCCAGCGGCGAAGGTTCCCCGCTAACGGTCCAGAGCGATCGGCTTGCGTATTGGCGCAGCCAGGGTGCGACTCCGTCGGCGACTCTGGACCGCCTGCTCAAGAGGCAGGCCAAGGCAGTTGCCGAGGCAGCTCGAGAGACCGCAGCGTCAGGTGCGGCCGCGTGACATCCGAAAGCGCCGATCCGACGCTTCCTCTTCGGGAGCTGATTCAAGCGATCGCGACGGAGCTCGTGGATGACCCGGGCCAGGTGCGTGTGACGGAGATATCGAGTGACCACAATTGCGTCATCGAGCTCCGCGTCGCCAAGGATGACGTCGGAAAAGTCATCGGCCGCGATGGTCGCACGGCGCAGTCGATGCGCACGCTGTTGACGACGGTTTCTGCGAAACTTGGCGTTCGTGCGCACTTGGACATCGTCGATTGATTCGCGTGCCGAGCCCCAGGGGTATCGCCTAGTCAATCGGGTGATTAGGGGCGGTCAGGGAATTGCAGCTAGGGAGGCCAAGCAGAGCGTGCAAGACGTATCTGGTGCGAGCTCAGACGAGGCTGCGGGTGGCGAACCGTCCACTCGGTCGCCGTCCGGGGCGGTGAATTGGGTCCCCCTAGCAGAGATCCTTAGACCGCACGGCGTGCGTGGTGAGCTCAGGCTGCGCCCATACAACCGCGATAGCCAATTGCTCTTGGAGCTCGACGAGGTGTACGTCAGGTTCGCGGACGGGGAGGGCAGCGAAATCTCGGTTGAAAGCGCTCGACCCGCGAATGATGCCATCCTGATGAAGCTATTCTCTATCGACGACCGTAATCGAGCCGAGGCGCTGCGCGGAGCTGTCGTGTGTGCCAAACGGGTCGACTTTCCTCCGGTTGAAGAGGGCGAATTCTATGTCTGCGACGTTGAAGGTGCGCGTGTCGTCGTGGACGGGACCTCGGGCGACGAGTCGGACCTCGGTCGTGTGCGTGAGCTTGTGAGCTATCCGACCGTCGATGTGCTCATTGTCGACGCTGCCGACGGAGGTCGCCCGTGGGAAGTGCCTCTGGTGGACTCTGTCGTTCGCAGTGTCGACGTCGCATCCGGGTGCGTGAGGCTCGTGACATCCGACGGCCTCGAGAGAGTGTGAGAGCCCTTGCGTATCGATATCGTCACTCTGTTTCCCGAAATCTTCGATAGTTTTCTCGCTACGAGCTTCGTCGCTCGGGCGATCTCGGGTGGGCAGGTTTCGGTGCGCTTTCGCAGTCCACGAGACTTCGGACTCGGCAACCATAAGAGCGTTGACGACACGCCGTACGGCGGAGGCAGCGGCATGGTCATGCGCGCCGACGTGATGGTGGCGGCGATGGAAGCATTGGACGCTCTAGCCCCCGCGGGACTTCGTGCGCGCCGAATTCTTCTGACGCCCCAGGGCCGACTGCTCGATCAGCGCAAGATTGCCGACCTGGCAACATCTTCGGCGTTGATGCTGGTCTGTGGAAGATATGAGGGATTCGACGAACGGATTCGCGCCTACGTGGACGAGGAGATCTCTCTCGGCGATTTCGTCATGACGGGAGGCGAAGTGGCGGCGATGGCAATGATTGATGCGTTGACGCGTCTGCAGCCAGGCGTACTCGGGAACGAAGCCTCCACCGTGGAAGAGTCGCACAGCGATGGGACCGGAGGCCTGCTCGAATATCCCCAGTACACGCGTCCTGCGGAGTTTCGAGGCGCAGGTGTCCCTGAGATACTGCTCGGTGGCAATCACGCGGCGATCGCGAGGTGGCGTCGGGAGCAGGCTGAGGCAAGAACGCGCGAACGTCGGCCTGACATCTGGCAGCGCCACTTGAATGCAAAGGGATGCGCGTGCCCATGACCCGGCGGCTTGCCATCGCTCTTGTCCATTATCCCGTGGTCGATGGCCAAGGAGCGATCGTGACCACGGCAGTCACCAATCTGGATGTCCACGACCTTGCGCGAAGCGCGCGCACGTACGGCTGCTCCGACTACTTTGTAGTACATCCGATCGCGGCGCAGCGTGAGCTCGTGGAACGTATTCGAAAGCATTGGACCGAAGGCTCGAGCGCGAAACGCATTCCCGATCGAAGCGAAGCGCTTCGACTCCTTCGCGTCGTTTCGAATCTCGATGATGTTTGGCAGGCCCTTGGAGGTCGTTCGACCATCGAGGTGTGGGCAACCGCAGCGCGTGATCTTGGACCGAGTCTTTCGTTCCTGGAGGCAAGGAACCGGCTGTCAGAGGGAACGGATTCCCGTACCGTAGTTATGCTTTTTGGGACGGGCTGGGGGCTCGCTCGTGGTGTGACAAGTCTCGCCGATTCCATGCTCGAGCCGATAAGGGCTGCGACCGAGGCCTACAATCATCTCAGCGTGCGCGCAGCGGGCGCCATCGCACTCGATCGACTGCTCGGCTCTCGCTGAAATATCTCGAGCATCTGAGGGGAGTAGCCTGACTCGGTTCGTTCGACGAGTGCGGGCAACACCGATAGGCCACCGGGCCGCCCCGCAACGGTCTCCACAAGGACTATTCGTGCCGGAACGTCCCCGGTCGCGTGAACGAAGCGGAGACGCTTGGCGTATAGTCCTGAGTTTGCCAATGTCGCGAGGAGATGGGTGAGCTCCGACGCGGGGAACACGAACGCGAACCGAGCGTGTCGGCCTCCGATCTGTCGCGCCGCCCGAACGAAGATCTCAACTTCTCCGGACCGAGCCAAAGCCTCTGCCGGTGGTACCCTCCCACGTCCTGGAGCGACATAGGGCGGGTTACACACGATGAGATTCGCTGCGCCTCGTCTGGGCTCCGCGACCTCGCGAACATCTGCTCTGATGACCTCGCCCCTGTCCCCCCATCCATTAGCTTCCAGGTTGCGTTTGGCGAGCGCGGCGGTGACCGGATCGAGCTCGACGAAGACGACCTGATGGGCGGCTCCTAGCCACAAAAGCGAGAGTCCGATGGCTCCGACGCCCGCGCCGAGGTCGAACGCGACGGACACACTGCGAGCGGATGATGCGAAGTCGGCCAATAGCAGCGCGTCCACATTCGTGCGGTATCCTTTGCCGCGCGGCGGCTGAAAGATCACGACTCGTCCGCCGAATATGGCGTCTTTCGTAGGTTCGAAGGCGTTCACGACCCGAGACACTACTCTCCCTCGACCCCATGGAGACCGAGCGCCCAATTCAGTCCGTCACCGAGCAAGTTCGTGAGCGAGCGAGACATCTTGGGTTCGATGCCGTTGCGATCGCCCGAGCCGACGCACCTATGGACGATCACTACGCCCGTTACGAGGAGTTCATCCGCATGGGAATGCATGGCGAGATGGAGTGGCTCGCCAATAACGCGCCAGCTCGAAACGGCGTCGATTCCGAGCGCATTCTTCTCGGCGCGAGAAGCGTGATATGCGTCGCCCGTTCCTACGCCCGCTCGCGTGGCGACGAGGCGAGCGATCCACCGATCGCCCAGACGATCGCCCGGTATGCGCGCGGAAAGGACTACCACGCTTTCCTACGTCGGAAAGTGCGCCGCCTGGCGGCATTCGTGCGCACGTTCGGAACGGCGGAAGCCCCGGTTCGCGCTCGACCGCTGTGTGATGAGGAGCCGATACTTGAGAGAGCCTGGGCCGCCCGCGCTGGCCTCGGCTTCGTGGGCAAGAACGGGATGCTCATCATTCCCGGAATCGGGTCCATGGTGCTGCTCGGTGAAGTCGTGACCACTCTCGATCTCAGTCCCGATCCTCCCATGACCGAACGATGCGGCTCCTGCTCGCGATGTCTGGACGCGTGCCCGACGCAAGCATTCGTTCGTCCGTTCGTCCTCGATCCGCGAGCGTGCATCTCGTACATGACGATTGAGCAGAAGAGCGCTGTCAACCCGGAAGTTCAGGCGGGAGCGTACCTGTTCGGATGCGATGACTGTCAGCTCGTCTGTCCCTTCAATGCGACGGCTCGAGTTCCAAAGGTCAGAACTTCTGACGACCCCTTTTTCCCTCTCCAGCGATGGGAATGTACACGTCTCGAGTCACTTCTCTCCCTAGACGACGAGGCCTGGAATAATCTTGCAGCGGGCAGTCCGTTGAGGCGCGTGACACGCGCTCACGCCGCTCGCAGCGCTGCGATTGTCATGGCGAACCGTCGAGACGCGACGGCCCTCCCCGCTCTCCAGCGTGCTGCGCGCGACCACGATAACCCATCCGTACGAGCGGCTGCGGCGTGGGCGATCGATCGAATTGCAGGCAAGGAGTGAGGAGAGATCCCAACCCAGCAAAGCGCGGAGCCGACTTCCCGCAGGCGAGCACGCCAAATCAGGAAGAAGGCCAGCGTATTTCGGTCGAACCCAAGAGGCTGGGGGAGAGCCGCAAAGGAGGGGATAAGCGACCAATAGTTCGGAGTTCAGAGGAGAAGGCCAGCGTATTTCTGCCGAAACCGAGCGAGGCCGTCGGCGAGCGCGCGGCACCCACTTCCCGTAGGCGAGCACGATCGACGTTGGCCTCGCGAAGGGATCGGCCGAAAGACGCCGGCCCTCT
>Ga0182030_10024789_pt1 | contig 10983 bp, 4 predicted proteins | sample 812S3MmetaG_FD_121299 | JGI IMG/M metagenome (GOLD analysis project Ga0182030, IMG submission 121299) | Permafrost microbial communities from Stordalen Mire, Sweden - 812S3M metaG (Illumina Assembly) | ecosystem: Environmental > Terrestrial > Soil > Wetlands > Permafrost | place: Sweden... | reverse complement strand
TTGATTTTCGACGAAGTGATGACTGGTTTTCGTGTCGCTCCGGGTGGTGCTCAAGCTTTCTACAAAATCAAACCAGACCTGACCTGTCTCGGTAAGGTCATAGGTGGCGGATTGCCGGTAGGCGCTTATGGCGGACGCAAAGACTTGATGGAATTAATTGCTCCCCAGGGAACGGTCTATCAAGCCGGTACTCTTTCCGGAAATCCACTGGCTATGTGTGCCGGAATTGCTCAACTGAAAACGCTGCAGCAAACCCAGGCGCATGAAGATATCGTGCGCAACACAGACCGCCTTGCAGAGGGACTGAGAGAAATTGCTAAAAAGGGCACCGTACCAATGCAAGTGTCTTCAGTTCCGGGGATGATTGGAGTGTTCTTCACCAAATCAAAAGTGAAAAACTTTGCTGATGCTCAGACCTGTGACACGGAATTTTTCGGAAAGGTTTGGCGTGGGCTGGTCGAGAGAGGTATTTATTGGCCGCCTTCGCAGTTTGAATCTGCATTCGTTTCGGCTGTACATTCGAAGAATGATATCGATGCGACGATTAGTGCTTTTGAAGATAGCATCAAGCAATAGCGAGAGGCCGGTACCCTTATGCTTGCAGTCGTAGCTCTTTTAGTTATCGTGTGCGAGCAGCGCCCGAGCTATCGTCAGTGCAACCACACTTAGTGCCCCGCAGCCCAGGGCTTCATCGGCACAGGCGCTCAGTGTCGAGCCAGACGTACAGACATCGTCTATCAGAACTACCGTCTTGCCCGCGAGTTTTTGCTTCTTTCCAACAAAGCTGTTGGAAACATTTTTCAACCGCTCGGATTTTCCAAGCACTTGTTGAGGCCGAGTGGCCTTTGCTCGTGACAGGGCGTTGGCGGCAACCGGCAAGGATATAATTTGGCTTAGCTCTCGCGCGAGAAGTTCAGACTGATTGTAACCTCTCATGCGCTTCCTCGATTTATGCAAAGGCACTGGTACCAGGACGATGTTGCTCGCAGGCATATAGTCACTGAGGGCGGACCAACCTAAACTCATTATTGATGCAAGGTCAGCCGCCAGCGTAGTATCTCCGTCGTATTTGAATGTCCTTATCAACTCTTTTATCTTGCCCCCGTAATGCGCTCCGCTTGCCACCGGAAGCTCGATTTGGGCGCTGTTAGAAAGGCGAACAAAGCCTAAAGTGGGTAAATCAATATCGATTTCTTCCCAACATACACTGCACAAACATTCAGACAGCCGCGGATAAAGATTTGGCTGGTTAGCTAACTTCAGGAGCGCTGGCGGTACCAGAGCAGCATGGGTAGCAGCAAGACTGAGGCTCACTAGCTCATTTTTAAGGCTCTGCCCTGGTTCCTTCAAGAGTGACACTAAAGCGGTCAATTTTTTCGTATGCGAAGAAGCGGCGTTATACATCTTTTGTATGCCTGGATTTTTGAATATGCCTGGAGATTTGGGCTCTACATATGGTGCTTTTTGGTTTCCTTCTATAGTTCGAATCGTATCTATGGTTATTTGACTATCTGCAAAATCTTTATCATTAAACTGATTATTACTATCGCCTTCAAACCCTAAAGCTATCTCTCTCCCACAGAAACGGCATTTCTCCGCGCATATGCAAGCAATCGCAAGTCTCTTTACGCGATCCGTAAGTCGCAAAAATATTGACCAGATGCCATTAGTCGATTGGGAAGACCTGTATTGCATCTGCAACCCTCCATTTGACTCTTCTATCTAAAACGGTTGGGCGACAAAAAAAGTTCAATGCGAACTCAAAAAAGTTGGCAATTTAATGCACATCGAATTGGTCTCAGATGCTAAATTGGCTTTCTGACAGGGAGGTCCAGATGCATTCAACAGAATTTGACATACGAGCAACTATTGATGCTGCCGAGAAGACGCTTGTTTCTCAGTTTCGTCACGTTGACGAAATTTCCGTATTGAATCACCGAAGAGTGCTTAAATCCTTTCAGAAAAACAAATTGACCGAAGAACTTTTTGCTGAGCACACAGGATATGGGCACGACGATGCCGGTCGAGATGCGATCGATGCTATTTTTGCTGACGCTTTTCAGGCCGACGAAGCGATCGTGCGCATGCACTTTGTCTCGGGCACTCATGCAATTGCCTGTGCTCTATTCGGCAACCTGCACCATGGGGATCGAATGGTCGCCCTGACCGGAAAACCTTACGACACGATGTTAAAGGTAATCGGTATTCAAAACGCTGAGCCCAGCACTGTGCGAGGGCATGGAGTGGTCTACGAGCAATGTGATAAAGAGTTGCACCTACTATCTGATGACGATCTAAAAAAAGAAGTAGCTATTCTGGTCAAGGCACCATGCAAGGTGGCATACATTCAAAAATCTCGAGGCTATTCGTCGGATCGAAGCACTTTGTGTAATAAAGATATCGGGCGCCTGGCTCAGGCTGTCAAATCAGCGAACAAAGATTGTCTTGTGATAGTCGACAATTGTTATGGCGAGTTTGTTGAAGCCTCAGAACCTACAGCGCACGGAGCTGATCTCATTGCTGGCAGTTTGATCAAAAATCCTGGCGGTGGACTTGCTATATGTGGCGGTTACGTAGCTGGACGCCCTGATCCCGTAGAATCTGCGGTGAATAGATTGACGGCACCCGGGATAGGTTCACATCTGGGGCTGACCTTCAATCAAAACAGGCTGATCTTCCAGGGCTTGTTCATGGCTCCTAATGTCGTAGCTGAAACCGTGAAAGGAGCAATGCTCGTAGCGAAAACATTGGACATGCTCGGGCTCGAGGTGTATCCGCGAGCAGAAGAGCCTCGTTACGACATAATTCAGGCGATTAAGTTTACAAATGAGACCCGGCTGGTCAATTTCTGTCGAGCAATTCAAAGTTGTTCACCCGTCAATTCTCACGTTACGCCTGAGCCTGCGAACATGCCGGGCTATCCGGACCCTGTTGTTATGGCAGGCGGCACTTTCATAGAAGGGTCGACAATCGAGCTTTCGGCAGATGGTCCGCTGAGACCTCCGTATACAGGATTCTTTCAGGGGGGACTTTCTTATCTCCATGTTAAGTGCGTGTTGGAAGATGCCCTTGAGCTAAGCTTAGGTGGGGTTTTCCCATTTTTAAGGGCTTAAAGATCCTCTTATCGCAGACAAATGAGCTTTGCTAATCACCTTTTCTTCCCTACAATTCTCCTTAGTTACTCTGAGGAGGATTTGCCTTGGTAATGCAGTTACCTGCAAGACATCGTGTTGTTACAGGCGGTAGATCCGACCTGATGATTCTGTCGGGAACGGCTAACCCAGAGCTGGCCCGGGAAGTCGCCGATTATCTTGAGCTGACGGTCGCGCCGGTAAAGATTGCACCTTTTTCAGACGGTGAGATTTACGTTCAGGTGCAAGATTCAGTCCGGGGGCTCGATTGCTTCATCATTCAGCCGACGTGCTCACCAGTCAACGAAAACCTCATGGAGTTGCTTATCCTCCTCGATGCCCTGAAGAGAGCATCAGCGGGACGAATAACTGTAGTGATGCCATATTACGGATACGGACGGCAGGACCGAAAGGCTGCTGGACGTGAAGCTATTACCGCTAAGTTAATAGCTGACCTGCTCACCACTGCTGGTGCACAGAGAGTTGTCACTCTCGATCTGCATGCCCCACAAATCATGGGTTTCTTCAACATCCTTGTGGATCATCTCTATGCCAGTCCCGTTTTGCTGGAATACATTCGTTCTTTGAATCAAACAGACATCGTTCTTGTGAGCCCCGATGTAGGCGGCGTATCAAGAGCCAGGGCTTTTGCCAAAAAGCTCGACGATGCTCCTATCGCCATCATCGACAAACGTCGCAGTGCGCACAACGTAGCTGAAGTCCACAGTGTCGTAGGCGACGTCAGAGGCAAAGTGGCTATCATGGTCGACGATCTTGTCGATACAGCCGGCACTCTTGTCAAAGGTGCAGAACTGCTCAAGAAAGAGGGAGCCAAGGCTATCTATGCCTGTGCTACTCACGCTGTACTCTCGGGGCCCGCTAATCAACGGCTCGATGATTCGCCGATTGAAAAGCTCATCGTCACTAATTCCATTCCGCAAGATCCCAAGTTGATCTCTAAGAAGGTTACGATTTTGAGTGTTGCCAAACTACTAGGTGAGGCGATTGCCAGAATTCATGACGACACCTCGGTCAGTGAGTTGTTCAACTAAACAACGGGTTGCCATGATACTAGAGAGTTTTCCAGTTGGTCCGCTTCAATGTAACTGCTCGATCATCGGATGCCCCGAAACAGGGGAAGCCGCTGTAATCGATCCAGGTGGCGACGTTCAAGCCATTCTCGATCTTTGCAAAAAGCACAAACTCACCGTTAAATACTTGCTTCATACTCATGCGCACTTCGACCACATTTTAGGCTCGAGAGCGATGCGTGAGGCAACAAACGCCAAAATTTGTTTGCACAAAGAAGACGAGTTCCTGTACAACAATCTCGAAAAACAATGCGCGCTCTTTGGATTTGAATCAACTGCAGTGCTCCCAATCGACCAATATTTAAATGACGAAGAGCATTTGAAGATAGGCAAGATCGACACTTCGGTGATACACACTCCCGGTCATACTCCTGGAAGCACATGCTTCCGAGTCGCAGAAGGCGAAAGTGTTCTCTTTTCCGGCGATACTTTATTTGATGGTTCGATAGGTAGGACAGATTTGTGGGGCGGCTCGTTCGACGAGATAATCAAATCCATCAAAGGAAAGCTATTGCCTCTCGACGACAGTACTCGCGTGATTCCGGGTCATGGATCCGATACGAGTATCTGGAAAGAAAAGAAAACCAACCCGTATTTGAATTAGAGTTCATTCTTAGATACCACTGATACCACTTATACCACTGCATTTGGTGGCACGTTTTGACCCGACCTTGTCACGAAGTTGCTCCACCGACATCTAGACATCCAGACCGGATGTTGGCAAATTCTTCAAGCTTCCGTAGTTTTGTCTGGAACTCTTCCCATTCCCCAGGCCAATTGCTGGGCTTAAGGATTTTACTTATCGGACATCGATCAGTGCTGATTGGCGCTTCCGCCCGTTGTTGAGTAGAAAAAATGTCCTGACAAAATGCCTGGATTACTTCGAATGTGTTCGAGCCGGGTACATTTTGCTTATGAACATTTGGCATAATTAGAGTCTGCATTGCGCGGTGCTCGGATCGACAGGCAACTCAAGCATAGTCGCCTTCTGTCCACTGAACAGTAGCAGACGACCTTGTCCATTTTTTTGATATTCGAGCGCACACGGACTTCCGGACCCAATTAAGGAGAGCACGATGGCCACGACTCAGGTACGTAAAGAAACTGTCGATGCAAGAGCGCTTCTCAAAGCCTTGCGTCAGATGGCTAGAGGCGACTTTGATGTACGTCTACCTCTAGACGAGTCAGGAATCGCCGGAGACATTTACGAGGCTTTCAATGAGATTGCTGAGCTGAATTCGGGGTTGACTCACGAGTTGGGTCGTATGAGCGACGTGGTTGGTAAAGAGGGGAAGATTAACCAGCGAGCCGTTCTGGCAAATGCCAGTGGCGGTTACGCCGAATGCATCAAGTCTGTGAATACTCTGGTCGGGGACCTGGTCCGCCCCACGACCGAAGTGGCACGTGTTATCGGTGCAGTTGCGAAAGGCGATCTTTCGCAGTCGATGGCTCTGGAGATTGAAGGGGGTCCTCTGAAAGGGGAGTTCCTTCGTACCGCCAAAACAATCAACACAATGGTCGAGCAGCTTGGCTCGTTTGCTTCAGAAGTAACTCGTGTAGCTCGAGAAGTAGGAACGGAAGGAAAGCTTGGTGGTCAAGCACAGGTCAAGGGCGTGTCTGGTACATGGAAAGACCTGACCGACTCAGTGAATTCGATGGCAAGCAATTTGACCGCACAGGTTCGAAATATTGCTGATGTGACGACTGCTGTAGCTAAAGGTGACCTGTCCAAGAAAATTACAGTGGATGTTCGCGGCGAAATCCTCGAGCTTAAGAACACAATCAACGTCATGGTTGATCAGCTGAGTTCGTTTGCATCAGAAGTAACTCGTGTAGCGCGTGAAGTAGGAACAGAAGGGAAACTCGGTGGACAGGCTCAAGTTAAGGGTGTCTCTGGTACATGGAAAGATTTAACCGACAACGTGAATTCAATGGCAAGCAACCTGACAGCCCAGGTGCGAAATATTGCCGACGTGACAACTGCGGTAGCTAATGGTGACCTGTCGAGAAAAATTACAGTAGATGTTAAAGGCGAAATTCTCGAACTGAAAAAGACAATCAACACAATGGTTGATCAACTCAGTTCGTTTGCTTCAGAAGTGACACGTGTAGCCCGAGAAGTAGGCACGGAAGGGAAGCTGGGTGGTCAGGCGCAAGTTAAAGGCGTAGCAGGCACCTGGAAAGATTTGACCGATTCAGTGAATTACATGGCGTCGAACCTTACGTCTCAAGTGAGAAACATTGCTGAAGTTACGACCGCTGTAGCTACAGGAAATCTATCGAAGAAAATTACCGTAGATGTTAAAGGTGAAATTCTCGAACTGAAAAATACGATCAACACGATGGTTGATCAACTTTCATCGTTTGCGGCAGAAGTTACACGCGTAGCCCGAGAGGTCGGCACGGAAGGGAAGCTGGGTGGACAGGCTGATGTTAAGGGAGTCTCCGGTACCTGGAAAGATTTGACAGACTCAGTAAATTACATGGCGTCGAACCTCACGTCGCAAGTGCGAAATATTGCGGAGGTGACGACAGCGGTAGCTACAGGTGACCTGTCGAAGAAAATTACAGTAGACGTTAAGGGTGAAATCCTCGAGCTGAAAAACACAATCAACACAATGGTTGATCAACTCTCGTCGTTCGCAGCAGAAGTAACACGTGTAGCGCGCGAAGTAGGTACGGAAGGTAAGCTTGGCGGTCAAGCTGATGTACAGGGCGTTACGGGGGCATGGAAGGGACTGACGGACAACGTGAATCTGATGGCAGGCAATCTAACTGCCCAGGTGAGAAACATTGCCGAGGTGACAACAGCGGTAGCTAAAGGTGACCTGTCGAAGAAAATCACAGTAGACGTTAAGGGTGAAATCCTCGAGCTGAAAAACACAATCAACGTCATGGTTGATCAACTCTCGTCGTTCGCGGCAGAAGTTACACGTGTTGCTCGAGAAGTAGGTACGGAAGGAAAACTTGGTGGTCAAGCCGATGTACGAGGTGTATCGGGGACGTGGAAGGATCTGACCGACTCGGTAAATTACATGGCGAGCAACCTGACGGGTCAGGTGCGAAATATCGCGGAGGTGACGACCGCGGTAGCTAACGGTGATCTTTCGAAGAAGATTACAGTAGACGTTAAAGGTGAAATCTTAGAGCTAAAAGACACCATCAATACAATGGTGGATCAGTTGAGTTCATTCGCTTCTGAAGTAACGAGAGTAGCGCGAGAGGTAGGTACTGAAGGAAGGTTGGGAGGTCAGGCGCAGGTTCGAGGGGTTTCTGGAACCTGGAAAGATTTGACCGACTCAGTGAATTACATGGCAGGAAACCTTACAGCGCAAGTGCGCAACATCGCGGACGTGACGACTGCGGTGGCAAACGGCGACCTGTCGAGAAAGATTACAGTCGATGTACGAGGCGAAATCTTAGAGCTAAAAAATACAATCAATACAATGGTTGATCAGCTCGGTTCGTTTGCTTCGGAAGTTACTCGTGTGGCGCGTGAAGTAGGAACGGAAGGGAAGCTGGGAGGTCAAGCTGACGTAAAGGGCGTCTCCGGAACATGGAAAGATTTGACCGACAACGTAAATTCAATGGCGAGCAATTTGACAGGTCAGGTGCGAAACATTGCTGAAGTTACGACGGCGGTTGCTAACGGTGACCTGACAAAGAAAATTACAGTAGACGTTAAAGGCGAAATCTTAGAGCTGAAAAATACAATCAACGTAATGGTTGATCAGCTCAGTTCGTTTGCTTCAGAAGTAACACGTGTAGCACGTGAAGTAGGTACCGAAGGGAAGCTGGGAGGTCAAGCTATCGTGCAAGGTGTAGCCGGCACGTGGAAGGACTTAACCGATAACGTGAATTCAATGGCAGGCAACCTGACGGAGCAGGTGCGAGGAATTGCAGGCGTAGTAACTGCGGTAGCTCAAGGGAACTTGAGGAGAAAGTTGGTCTTGCAAGCGAAAGGAGAAATTGCGGCACTGGCGGACACAATCAACGAGATGATAGACACTCTAGCCACATTCGCGGATCAGGTGACCGGTGTAGCTCGTGAGGTAGGTGTAGAAGGCGTGCTAGGAGGTCAGGCACTCGTGCCTGGAGCATCGGGAACGTGGCGAGACCTGGTTGATAACGTGAACGGGCTGGCTGCTAATTTGACCACACAGGTACGATCGATTGCGGAAGTAGCGACTGCGGTGACCAAGGGCGATCTAACCCGATCGATTGCTGTTGAAGCGAGAGGTGAAGTCGCTGCTCTCAAAGACAATATAAATGAGATGATTCGCAACCTGCGCGAAACAACTTTGAAGAACACGGAACAAGACTGGCTCAAGACGAACATCGCACGCTTCACCAGCATGCTGCAGGGGCAACGCGATATTCTCACCGTGTCTAACTTGATTCTGTCTGAGGTAGCTCCACTTGTTAGAGCGCAAGTTGGTGTCTTCTATATAAATGAGATGGAAGACTCAGAGCCAATGCTCAAACTGCTCGGCAGTTATGCATACAACAAGCGTAAGAATCTCTCCGACCGATTCAGGCTCCGCGAGGGGCTCATCGGTCAGTGCGCTCTGGAAAAACAAAGAATTCTGGTGACAGAAGTTCCGCCTGATTACGTGAAGATAACGTCGGGCTTAGGTGAAGCGACGCCATTGAATATAGTGGCATTGCCAATCCTCTTTGAAAATGAAGTGAGAGCGGTTATTGAGCTTGCCTCATTCCATAATTTCAGCGATACACATATCGCCTTCCTGGATCAATTAACTGAGAACATTGGTATCGTGCTCAACACGATCGAAGCCAACATGCGCACAGAGAACCTGCTCAAGCAATCTCAATCACTGGCGCAGGAACTGCAACTGCAACAACAGGAGCTGACCGAAACCAACAAGCGCCTGGAGCAACAAGCAAAGACACTGCAAGCTTCGGAAGACCTGCTCACGCAGCAACAAGAAGAACTGCAGCAAACAAACGAAGAGCTCGAAGAAAAGGCTCGCTTGCTCGCCGCACAGAACGTCGAAGTGGAAAGGAAGAATCGAGAAATCGAACAAGCCCGTGTATCACTCGAAGAGAAAGCCGAACAACTTGCCCTCACTTCGAAATACAAATCCGAATTCCTCGCCAACATGTCGCATGAGTTGCGTACACCGTTGAACAGCTTGCTTATCTTGTCTAAGTTGCTATCAGACAACACTGAAGGCAACTTGACTGAGAAGCAAGTTGAGTTCTCTAGAACAATTCACGCATCAGGTTCCGACCTGTTGGAATTGATCAACGATATTCTCGACCTGAGCAAAATTGAGTCGGGAACGATTACGCTCGATGTCGGTGAGGTGCTCTTCACCGATTTGAGAGATGCTCTCGAACGCAACTTCAATCAGGTGGCGGAAAGCAAGAAAGTCGAGTTCCATATCAACTTCGATGATGAATTGCCACCATCAATTAAGACTGATTCCAAACGCTTGCAGCAGGTACTGAAAAATCTGCTATCCAATGCCTTCAAGTTTACTGACACGGGTGGTGTCACGCTAACTGTGGAACCTGCCACTAGCGGATGGAACTCAGAGAAGCAGTCGCTCAGCAAGGCGGCTATGGTTCTGGCATTTTCAGTCAAGGATTCGGGCATTGGTATTCCGCTCGACAAGCAGAAGATCATATTCGAGGCATTCCAGCAGGCCGACGGAAGCACAAGCCGCAAGTATGGCGGCACAGGGTTAGGGCTTCCGATCAGTCGTGAAATCGCCAACTTACTGGGTGGAGAAATTAAGGTCATCAGTTCGCCTGGCGAAGGAAGCACCTTTACGCTCTATGTGCCGATGAACTACACACAACCACCGTTACAGCAGAAAATCGCAAGACCAACTCCACAACACGTGAGTTCGATTCGAAGCCATGGTGAACATAGCATCGGCGAAATCGGCGCAGAAAATATGGGTCTGCTCGAAAGTGTCGTTGCAGATGACCGGGGCAACATCCACGAAGGAGATCGAGTGCTTCTCGTAGTCGAAGACGACATCTACTTCGCCAGATTACTGCTTGATGAAGCTCGTGAAAACGGCTTCAAAGGACTGGTCGCCATCAACGGAGCCGCAGCGATTGCTCTGGCTACAAGGTTCAAGCCAGACGCTGTGACGCTGGACATTATGCTCCCAGATATGGATGGTTGGACTGTGCTAGATAGACTGAAGCACGATCCGAAGACCAGACACATACCTGTCAACGTCATCTCTGCTGACAGTCAAAAGCAGCGTGGGTTCAGACTAGGAGCCATCGGATATCTCGAGAAGCCGGTAACAAAGGAAGCAATCAACGAGGCAATGAATGCAATTAAGCAGTTCATTGAACGACCAGCCAAAAACCTGTTGATTGTTGAAGATGACGAGGTGCAACGCAATAGCATCATCGAGCTGATCGGCAACGGCGACGTAGAGTCGACTGCTGTAGCAAGTGGTGCGGAAGCTATAGAGCTTCTGAAAGAGAGACACTTCGATTGCATGGTCATCGATCTCGGGTTGCCGGATATGACTGGCTACGAGTTAATCAAGCGCATTCAAGATGAGCTTGGTCTGACTCACTTGCCGATAGTTGTATACACGGGCAAAGACCTCACATCGAAAGAAGAACTCGAGCTTCGCAAGATGACAGAAGCCGTGATAGTTAAGGAAGCAAAATCACCATATCTATTGCTTGACGAAACGGCATTGTTCTTTCATAGAGTTGAGAAAAATCTGCCGGAAGGCAAACGGAAGATGCTAGAGCAGGCT
>Ga0182030_10024788_pt1 | contig 10984 bp, 7 predicted proteins | sample 812S3MmetaG_FD_121299 | JGI IMG/M metagenome (GOLD analysis project Ga0182030, IMG submission 121299) | Permafrost microbial communities from Stordalen Mire, Sweden - 812S3M metaG (Illumina Assembly) | ecosystem: Environmental > Terrestrial > Soil > Wetlands > Permafrost | place: Sweden... | reverse complement strand
CAGCATGCGCTCCTGCGATTCCGACAGCATGATCTCGTAGCTGCTCATATTCGGCGCCCGCTGCGGCACCTTGTCCAGCTCGATCTCAATGCCCGTGCCGGCCCGCGCGGCCGTCTCGCACGTCGAGCACGTCAGGCCCGCCGCGCCCATGTCCTGCATGCCGGCCACCGCGCCCGTGGCCAACAATTCCAGGCACGCTTCGCAGACGAGTTTTTCCATGAACGGATCGCCCACTTGCACCGCCCCGCGCTGCTGCTCCGACGATTCCTCCGTCAAATCCTGCGACGCAAACGACGCCCCCGCCAGGCCGTCGCGACCCGTGGCCGGCCCCACATAAAATACCGGGTTGCCCACGCCGCGGGCCGCCCCGCGGGTGATCTGCTCGTGGCGCAGCACGCCCAGGCAAAACGCATTGACCAGCGGATTGCCCTGGTACGTCTTGTCAAAATAAACCTCCCCGGCCACCGTCGGAATGCCGAAGCAATTGCCGTAATGCGCAATGCCGCTGACGACCCCCGCAAACAGCCGGCGATTGTTCCGCACCGCCGCCGCTTCGTCGCCATCCACCGCCGCCCCGGCCGCCGCGTTTTCCGTGATCGGCCCAAAGCGCAGCGAATTCAGGGCGCAGACCGGCCGCGCGCCCATCGTGAAAATGTCCCGCACGATGCCCCCCACCCCCGTCGTGGCGCCCTGGAACGGTTCCACCGCGCTGGGATGATTGTGCGACTCGATCTTGAACGCGATGGCCAGGCCGTCGCCGATGTCCACAATGCCGGCGTTCTCCTCGCCGGCCCCCACCAGGATCTGCGGCGCCCGCGTGGGAAAGGTCTTGAGCAGCGGCCGCGTGTTCTTGTAGCTGCAATGCTCGCTCCACATCACGGAAAAAACGCCCAGCTCCGTGTAAGTGGGGGTGCGGCCCAGGATTTCCTTGGCCCGGGCATATTCCTCCGGCGTCAGATTGTGCTTGGCAACCAGTTCAGGGGTGATGGCAGGTTCGGTCATTTCAAAATTGTCAGTTCGTCAGTTCAGTCACGGTTCGGCCAGGTCAGCGCGCCCGGCCGCGGCGAACGGCACCGGCCGTCGTTGCGGGCAGGCGCGCCTGGCGGTGGTACGTTCAATCGGATTCGTCGCCATGGCGCGCGGCCTTTTTTTATACCCGATTGTCCGACGTGATTCCAGCAATCCATTGTGTTTTTTCCAACCCGGCCCCGGCGGCGAATCACTTTCCTTTTTGCATCTTTCAGAATCGGCTGTATTTTGCACTAGATTGGACGATAAAGAGTTAATGACCACCGTTGCCATGAAGACTTCACTCCGGATCCTGAACTTGGAAGACAATGAGGCGGACGCGGAACTCAACAAGGCGATGGTCGCCGCCCGCTGGCCGCACAGCGAACTGGTGCGCGTGGACACCCGCGACGACTTTGTGGCCCAGCTCGAACAAAACAAGTTCGACCTCATTTTCTCCGATTACACCATGCCCGGCTTCGACGGCCGCCAAGCCCTCCAGCTCGCTCATGCGAAATGTCCGGACACGCCCTTCCTGTTCGTGTCCGGCACCATCGGCGAAGACACGGCCATCGAGGCGCTCAAGAACGGCGCCACCGACTATGTGCTCAAACACCGCCTCATGCGTCTGATCCCGGCGGTGGACCGGGCGTTGCGCGAGGCTGCGGAACGCGCCGAATGCGAGCGGGCGGAATCCGCCATGCGCGAGTCCGAGCACAAATACCGGGAGGTTTTCGAATCCCTCGCCGATGCCGCCTTTCTGGCGGACGCCAAAACCGGGAAGATCATTGACACCAATCGCTGCGCCGAACAGATGCTCGCCTGCGCCCGCGGGGATATTCTGGGCCGCAAAATTTCCAGCATCCTGGCGGTTCGGGACCAGGCTGGGGCCGACGATTCCATGCCGTTTGAATGCGCCATGACCGTCGCCAACGGCAGCGCCCTGCCCGTGCGCGTCAACACCACCAAGCTCACCCTCCACGGCCATCCGCTCATCCTGCGGTTGTGCCGCAACTTGGACGCCCATTATCAACCGGTGCCGGGGGGGCTCACGCCAATTCAACCGCCGGCTGGGGCCGAGCCTTCAGCGCGCTAAAAATGCTCGCAAACACCCATTTGCCGTCGTCGCTGCCCAGCATCAGCTCGCAGGCGCGCTCGGGATGCGGCATCAGCCCCGCCACGTTCCGGCGCTCGTTGCAGATGCCCGCAATGTTTTGCAGCGCGCCGTTCGGGTTCGCCGCTTCCGTCGGGCTGCCGCCCGCATCGCAATACTTCCAGAGAATCTGATCGTGGGCCGCGAGTTGCGCCAGTGTGGCGTCGTCGGCAAAATAGCAGCCTTCCCCGTGCGCGATCGGCAGGCGGAGAATCTTCCCCGCCGGAATCTGGTTCGTAAAGGGCGAATCCGTGGTCTCGGTCTGCAAATGCACGAACTCGCAGTGGAATTGCAAATCCCGGTTGCGAATCAGCGCCCCCGGCAGCAGGCCAGCCTCGGTGAGCACTTGAAAACCGTTGCACACGCCCAGCACCAAGCCGCCGTTCTCGGCAAATTGCTTCACCGCCTGCATTACCGGGCTGAACCGCGCAATCGCCCCGCACCGCAAATAGTCGCCATAGCTGAAGCCCCCCGGCACGATCACTACGTCGGTGTCTCCCAGCGCGGCGTCCTTGTGCCAGACCAGGCGCGCGGAATGGCCCAGCATCCGGGCGGCATGGACGGCATCCTGGTCGCAGTTGCTGGCGGGAAATTGTAAGACGGCGAAATTCATGGGCTTTGCGATTATGGTTGGGGCGGCACGCGTTCCGGCCGGACGGCGGCGGTCCGTGTCCGCCAAACCTTACTCGATCTCCAGTTTGTAATCTTCAATCACCGGGTTGCTCAACAGCTTGTGCGCGGCGTCATTGACCGCCTTTTGCGCCTCCGCCTTGTCCGTCCCGGGCGCCAGCTCGATCTCAATATACTTGCCGATGTGGACGTCCACCACGCCGGTGTAGCCCATCTGGGCCAGGGCGGTCTGGACGGTCTTGCCCTGCGGATCCAGGACGGCTTTTTTCGGTGTGATGATGATTTTGGCTTTCATGCGCGCGACGGGGGATTTTGGAGAAGAATTCCCGCCCAAGCGAGCCAAAAAAATCACCGCCCAAGCGCGCCGCCCGGAAATCCCCAGCTCCGGGCTGAAACGGAGCGCGCGCCCCGGTCCATCAGGGGGCAAGTTGCCTCGGCACTGGGTGCGGGCGCGGCCCTGTTTTTGGTTCGGGGGAGAGCCTTTCCCGTTTTGGTGGTCGCCGCCAATGTCCGCCTTTGTCCTAAATTAGGGCTAAAGATCCTGTTCATTTCCGACGATTAGCTACCATGAAGCCGCGAGCTTTTGTTCCCAGGTGCCGCCTTGGTCGTGCCCATGTCGAATCGGACACGAAGCCGGCAGCCATAGCCGCGCCTTTCTGGAAACCGGCACGAAACGCCAGCATCGGGCTGCGGACTGACATGACCTTCAAAAATCACCTGCGAAAGGCCCGGCTTTTCCAAGCCATCGTCACCCTGGCTTTGGCCGCGGGAGCCTTTCCGGCTTTTGCGGCGGACGACGGCACCACCAATGCCCCGGCCGGCACTCTGGCCGATTTGAGCGTCGAGCAGCTAATGAATGAGTCGGTCACGTCGGTTGCCCGGCGCGAGACCAAGTTCGAAGATTCGGCAGCCGCCATTTCAGTCATCACCCAGGACGACATCCGGCGGCTGGGGATCACCACCATTCCGGACGCGCTCCGGCTGGTGCCCGGACTGGACGTGGCGCAGATTAATTCGCACGAATGGGCGGTTTCGGTGCGCGGGTTCAACGGCGAGTTTGCCAACAAGCTGCTGGTGCTGGTGGATGGCCGCTCGATTTACAGCACGGGTTTTGGCGGCGTGGTCTGGGGGATGGAGGATGTGCCTTTGGAGGATGTGGACCGCATTGAGGTCATTCGCGGACCGGGCGCATCCCTGTGGGGCGCCAACGCGGTCAACGGGGTGATCAACATCATCACCAAGAGCGCCAAGGACACGCAGGGCGTCCTGATTTCCGTGACCGGCGGCACCTTTGACCAGCCCACCACGACCGTCCGTTACGGCACCCGGCTGGCCACGAATTTGTTTTGCCGCGTCTATGCAAAAGTTTCCAACCGCGACGGCCTGGAAACCGCCGGCGGCCAGGCTGCGCCCGACCGCACGTTCACGGCGCAAGGCGGCACGCGCCTGGACTGGGAGCCCTCGGATGAAGACAAGGTCACCCTGCAGGGCGACTTCTTTCGCGACCGGTTCGTGGAAAACCAGGACTACGCCAGCCTGTCGCCCCCTTATGTGCAGAGTTTCAACCAGGTAAGCGACGACTCGGGCGGCAATGTGCTGGGCCGATGGACCCACGATTTTTCCGACAGTTCATCGCTCGCGATCCAGACTTATTACGACCGTTTTAAGGAGGAACAGGCCGGGGCCAGCGAGACCGCGGACACGTTTGACTTTGACGCGCAACACCGGTTCATGCTGGGCAACCGCAACGACATCACCTGGGGGCTGGGCTACCGCGGCGTGGCGGCTGATTTCACTTCGAGCCCTTTTGTCATGTGGTCGCAAACCACTGAACACGACGAGCTGTACAGTTCCTTTGTGCAGGATGAAATCTCCCTGCTTCCCGACCGGCTCAAACTGACGCTCGGTTCCAAATTTGAAGACAACAGCCTGAGCGGTTTAGAAGTCGAGCCCACCGTGCGGCTGTTGTGGACCCCCACCGCGCGCCAGAGCGTTTGGGCGGCCATCTCCCGCGCGGTGCGCACACCCGACTGGACTGATCTGCATGCCGATGTGAACGTGCAGGTCCTGCCGCCCACGCCGGCGCTGCCCCTGCCAGTGCTGCTGAGCGCGCTGGGCAATCCCAAGTTGGATACTGAAGAGCTGACCGCCTACGAACTTGGTTACCGCGTGGAACTGACCAAACATCTCTCACTGGATGCGGCGGCATTTTACGATGATTATGGCAACTTGATCGCTCCGATCGGCACTTCGACCCAAATTGAGACTGGCGCATCACCGCCCTATGTTTCGGTTACGAGCCCGCAAGAAAACGCCGGTCCCGCCCACACCTATGGCCTGGAAATATCGGCGCGCTGGGACGCAACCGATTACTGGCATTTGACGGCCAATTACTCCTGGCTCGACACCCAACTGGGATTCTATTCGCCGGATACCCAGCCGGGGCCGCGACAGCAGGCCCAGCTGCGTTCCTCCCTTGACCTGCCGTGTCGCCTGGAATTGAACGGCGACGTTTCTTTCGTGGACCAGGTCGCCGCGCCGTACGGCATGGGGCAGATGAATATTCCCAGCTATGTCCGACTGGACCTCGGCCTCGTCTGGCATGCCACCCGGAACCTGGAACTGGGGGTTTGGGGAGAGAACCTGGCCCAAGCCCGGCACGTCGAATATACGAGTTACACGAGCACCCTGGTCACGGAAATCCCGCGCGGCGTTTTCGGCCGGATTACCATTCGTTTTTAACCCGTCGAAACCTGTGGAATTCATGTGCCACCCCGCTCATCCGTTGCCAGCCCGCCGCCGCGGACCCGCGGCGCTCCGCTGGCTGGCGTGGGCACTGTGGGGATGTTGCTTTTTTGCGGGCCTGACTCCCGGCCTCGCCCAGGACCCCGTTGCCAAGGAATATCAGATCAAAGCCGCCTACTTGTACAACTTCGCCAAATTCGTGGAATGGCCGGCGCCGGCTTTTACCAACAACGAATCGCCCCTGGTGATCGGCGTCTTCGGGCCAAACCCGTTTGGCGACGAACTGATCGCCATCGCCAAGGACCACAAGATCAACGGCCGGTCCATCGTGATCAAGCACGTCGCCACCCTGGCGGAAGCCCGCGGGGTGCACTTGATGTTTTTTGGCGACACGGAGGATGGGCACATCGCCGGGACGCTGGCCGCGCTCAAAGAAAACGGGGTGCTGACCGTGGGCGAATCGGAAAAATTCATCGCCTCCGGCGGCATGATCAGTTTTGTGCTCGAGGAGAACCGGGTCCGATTTGAAATCAACGCGGCGGCGGCGGAGCGGCAGGGCATGAAAATCAGCGCCCAGCTGCTCAAGCTCGCGAAAACGGTCCGCAACGAACCCCGGCAGCTGCCGCCATGAACTTTTTCCGCAATCTGCCCATCCGACGCAAGCTCATGGTGATTACCATGCTGGTGAGCGGCAGCGCCCTCTTGGTGGCGTGCGGAACCTTCATGGCTTTTGAACAGGCCGCCGCGCGCAGGCAGATGGCGCAGGCGCTCAACCTCACCGCCGCCATGACCGCGGCCAACAGCACGGCGGGCTTGTCCTTCAACGAGGCCGGCTCGGTGGAGCAGGCCCTGAAATCGCTGGGCGCCCAGCCGGACCTCGTCCAGGCTTGCGTTTACGACAAAGACGGCCGGCCGTTCGCCCGTTATATCCGTGACCACGGCATCACGAATTCACCACCGCCCGTGCAAACCGCGGGCGGCCATTTCAGCCGGCAGCGCCTGGAATTGTTTCAATCCATCAATCTGGCCGGGGAAACCATTGGCACGATTTATTTGGAACAGGATTTGAGCCAATTGACGGCCCGGCGCGCGCGTTATTTCCTGATCGGGATGCTGGTGCTGCTGGTCTCGGCGGGCGTGGCGTTTTTCCTTTCGGCCTGGCTGCAACAGGCCATTTCCAAACCCATCTCCGACCTGGCGAAAACGGTCGCGCTGGTTCGGACGGAAAAAAATTACTCCGTGCGCGCGGCCAGACTGGGCAACGACGAATTGGGCAGCCTGATTGATGGCTTCAACGAGATGCTGGCGCAGATCCAGGCGCGCGACACGCATCTCGAACGCCGCGTGGCCGAGCGCACCCGGGAGCTGGCCGAATCGCTTTCAGTGCTGGACGCCACCCTGGGTTCCACCGCCGACGGGATCACGGTGGTGAACGCGCAGGGGAAAACCCTCTTCCAAAACCGGCGCACCGTGGAATTGTGGAAAATGCCGCCGGCCATCGCCGAAAGTGACGATGACAGCGGGCAGGTGCGCCACGTCATGAAGGCCACGACCGACCCGGCCGCCTTCGCGGAGCGCGTGGCCCACTACTACGCCCATCCCGAAGAAAAAGGCCAGGATGAGGTCCGGCTCAAGGATGGGACCATCCTGGATCGCATCACGGCGCCGGTGCTGGATCAGGAAGGCCGGAATTATGGCAGGATCTGGACCTTCCGGGATGTCACCCAGCGCAAGCTGGCCGAGGCGGAACTGGCTTATGAGCGCGACCTGCTGCGGACGTTACTGGATAACTCCATGGATCAAATCTATTTCAAGGACGCGCAATCCCGTTTTATCAAATGCAGCACCTCCATGGCAGACAAACTTGGCGCGGCTTCGGCGGACGAATTGGTGGGCAAAAGTGACTTTGATTTCTTCGCGGCGGAACATGCCGGTTCCGCCTTTGCCGATGAGCAGGAGATCATCCGCACCGGGCAGCCGATCATCGGCAAGATTGAACGGGAATCCTGGACGCATGGCCGCAAAGATTCCTGGGCGCTGTCCACCAAAATGCCGTTCCGCAACCATGCCGGCCAAATCATCGGCACCTTCGGCATTTCCAAGGACGTCACCCTCATCAAGCAGACGGAAATGGCCCTGGCCTACGAGCGCGATTTGCTGAAAGCGCTGCTCGATCAGTCGCCCGATGCCATTTTCTTCAAGGACCGGCAGTCCTGCTATGTCAGATTAAGCCAATCCGAGGTGAAATCCCTGTTTCAAATTGCGCTGATCCGCCAGGCCGCGCTGCATCCCAGCACCGGCGCGGCCGATGTGCCCGCGCACTTGGCGAGCCTGGAACGATTTCATGAGTATCTTATTGGCAAGTCGGACGCCGACATTTACGGACCGGAACGCGCCAGCGAATTTGTCCACGATGAACAGGAAATCATGCGGACTGGAAAATCATTGTCGGGCAAAATCGAGAAAACCATTTGCGCCGACGGCCATCCCGTCTGGTTTCTCATCACCAAAACCCCTTGGTACAACCAGGCGGGTGAAATCATCGGCACCTTTGGGTCCTCCCAGAATATAACCGAGTTGAAACTGGCCGAGATCCGGATCGAACAGACGCACCAGCAGCTCTTGGAGACCTCCCGCTTGGCGGGCATGGCCGAAGTGGCCACGAGCGTTTTGCACAACGTCGGCAACGTGCTCAACAGTGTCAACGTCTCCACCACGCTGGTGCTCGAACTCGTCAAAAAGTCCCGGCTCGGAAGCCTCGCCCGGCTCGCAGCCATGGTCACCGATCAGCAGGCCGATCTCGCGGCCTTTTTCCTGACCGATCCGCGCGGCAAATTACTGCCCGGTTACCTGACCACACTGGCGGAACACCTCGCCGCCGAACAGGCGCAACTGGTCACCGAAACCGAATTGACCCGGAAGAACATCGAGCACATCAAAGACATTGTGAGCATGCAGCAAAGTTACGCGAAGGTTTCCGGCGTCGTCGAAAAGGTGAGAGTGACGGATCTGGTTGAGGACGCCTTGCGCATGAACGCGGGCGCCCTGACCCGCCACGGCGTGCAGGTCGTCCGCGATTACCCGGCGGAAGCCCTCGAGTGCAGCCTGGAACGCCAAAAGGTGCTGCAAATCCTGGTGAATCTGATCCGTAACGCCAAATATGCCTGCGATGAAGGCGGCCGGCCGGACAAGCGGCTGACCCTGCAAGTGCGCCTCGCCGACCGCCGCGTGCAAATCGCCCTGCACGACAATGGCGTCGGCATCCCCGCCGAAAACCTCAACCGCATTTTCAATCACGGTTTCACCACCCGCGAAACCGGCCACGGTTTCGGGCTCCATAGTGGCGCGCTGGCGGCCAAGGAACTGGGCGGTTCGCTGACCGCCTACAGCGCCGGACCTGGCACCGGCGCCAGGTTTGTATTGGATCTGCCCCTGCAACCGCCGCAAAAAACATGAACCACCTCCTTACCCAAGCCAACCGCCGCATACTCGTGGTGGATGACAACCCGGCCATCCACTCTGACTTTAGAAAAATTCTATGCCCCGCGCTGACTGGCAACGACGGGCTGGATGCGGTCGAGGCGGAGATTTTCGGCCACGGCCAAGCCGTGCCCAGTCCGGCCGGCTTCCAGGTGGATTCAGCCTTTCAAGGGCAGGAAGGTTTTGCCCTGGTGCAACAGTCCATTGCCGCCAACCAGCCTTATGCGCTGGTGTTCATGGATGTGCGCATGCCGCCTGGCTGGGATGGGATCGAGACCGTGGCGCACATCTGGGAAATCGCCCCGGACATTCAAATGGTCATCTGCACGGCGTACTCGGATTATTCCTGGGATCAAATGATCTCCCGGCTGGGAATTTCGGACCGGCTGCTCATTTTAAAGAAGCCCTTTGACAACGTGGAAGTGGTCCAACTGGCCCATGCGTTGACGGAAAAATGGCGGTTGAGCCAGGAAGCCCGGCTGAAGCTGGAACAAATGGAAGCCATGGTCGCCGCCCGGACGCGTCAACTTGAAGCCGCGAATGAACAGCTGAAAATTGAAATGGCCGAACGCGCGCGCACCGAAGAGGCCCTGCGCCAGTCCCAAAAAATGGAGGCGCTGGGCCGGCTCGCCGGCGGCATCGCCCATGACTTCAACAATCTGCTCACGGTCATTCGCGGCTACGTGGATTTTCTGCTCGCGGAAAACCCGCAGCCGCCCGACACGCGTGAGGCGCTTCAAGAGATCGACCAGGCCACGGAGCGGGCCGCCAAATTGACGTCGCAGATCCTGATGTTCAGCCGCAAAAAACGGATGCAGCCGCAGGTGTTGGAACTCAATGACGTGATCGCCGGCCTGGGCAAATTGCTCCGCCGGGTCTTGGGCGAAAATATCGAACTGCAATTTCAGGCCAGTGCCACGCAGCTGATGGTTCATGTCGATCCGATCATGATCGAACAGGTGCTCCTGAACCTCGTAACCAACGCCCGCGACGCCATGCCGCGGGGCGGCACGCTGACGATTGACGTCGGCGGGGTGGAAATCGGCGAAGCCCAGGCCCGGAACAATCCGAAATCCCGCCCCGGTTGCTTTGCCTGCGTCCGCGTTTCCGACACTGGCAACGGCATTGCCCCCGCCGCGTTGCCCCATCTGTTTGATCCCTTTTTCACCACCAAGGAGCCGGGCAAAGGTACCGGCCTGGGGCTGGCCACCGTTCATGGCATCGTCGAGCAACACCACGGCTGGGTGGAATTTGAAAATAAACCGGGCCACGGAGCCAGGTTCAGCTTTTTCATTCCCGTCAGCACCGCCCAGCCCGGCCTGACCGCCGAGGCCAGGCCAAAAGTCAAAATGCCGGGCGGCACGGAAACCATCCTGCTGGTTGAGGATGAGCCCGTGGTTCACCGGCTGGCGCACAACATTCTTCAACGCCAGGGATATCAGGTATTGGATGCCAGCACCGGCGCGGAAGCGCTCTCGGTCTGGAACGAGCATGCCGCGAAAATAGACCTGCTGCTGACCGACATGGTGATGCCCGGCGAGTTGTCTGGCCGCAAACTGGCCCAGGCACTTCAGGCCCAAAAAAGCCGGCTCAAGGTCATCTACACCACCGGCTACAGTGCGGATGCCCTGAATCTGGATTGTCCGCTGGAGGAAGGCCTGAATTTTATCCCCAAACCCTACACGCTGGAAAAGCTGATGCACATCGTGCGCCGATGCCTGGATGAAACGCCTTCCCCGCCGCCCAAATCCGAAACGATGCCGTCATGAGTGGAGAGGCGCAGAGCCGGCCCGCGAGCTTCAGCCCGCTTCAGCGGCCGCATCGGCGCAGGCATTGAACAATTTTGCGGGTCCTGGTTGGCGTGAGTTGAAGTGGCGTGAACGCCGCGCGCCGAAGCGCGGCGCGGAGCCGGCCCGCGGGCTTCAGCCCGCTTCAGCGTCCGCATCGGCGCAGGCATTGAACAATTTT
>Ga0182030_10024787_pt1 | contig 10985 bp, 12 predicted proteins | sample 812S3MmetaG_FD_121299 | JGI IMG/M metagenome (GOLD analysis project Ga0182030, IMG submission 121299) | Permafrost microbial communities from Stordalen Mire, Sweden - 812S3M metaG (Illumina Assembly) | ecosystem: Environmental > Terrestrial > Soil > Wetlands > Permafrost | place: Sweden... | reverse complement strand
TACAAGAAGGATCTGAAAGCGACCGGCATCGCCGCGCGCGGCTGGGCCTGGACCGGCATCGACCACGAGACGGGCAAGCTGTTCAACTACATCGGCGACGCGCAGAACACCTATCCGATCTGGGGCGTCACCCCGGTGCTCGGGCTGGACGTCTACGAGCACGCCTACTACGCCGACTTCTTCACGGCCCGCGCGGGCTACATCGATGAATTCCTGCAATTCGTCGATTACAGCGCCGTCAACGCGCTGCTGCCGAAGTCGTAGGGATCGCGCTGGAACGTCGCGACAAGAAAAGCCGCCGCATGGCGGTGCATTCCTAAAGGGACGACCTCCCGGTCGTCCGCGGCCCGGCGGGAGCCGGGCCCTCCATGCCGCCGCAGGGCCTGCGGCGGCTACCGCGACGCCAGCTTTTTGACCATGTCGACGGGATGATGCGGCAAGCCGGAAAGAGCCAGGATCGCGGCGCCCAGGAGGGTTCCTGTGATCGGGAAGGGGAGGCCGACCATGAACGCGCCGAGAAACGCCTTGCCGAGCGCGGCGGGGAGCGCGTCCCCCGTCCATTTCAGTTGGATGGCAAGGATCAGCGGAAAGGTCACAAGGAACGCCAATACGCATATTGCAAGCACAGCCAAAAGCCCGGTCAGGAGGTCGGTGCCGAAGGCGAGCCAATCGAGCGCGAGAATGACCACGCCGCTGGCCGGATGATAAAACGTGCGCAGGCCCGCGAAGGGGACGGGAGGATGGTTCACCGGTGGCGGAGGAGGCGGGCAGGCATCCCTGGGCAACGGCGGCAAGACGTCGACCGGGACTTCCCGCGCTTCGGGGGAACCTGCGTTCATGCTCTTAAGCTAGCACATCTTGAGGGGCTGTCAGTCCGGGGTCTCCGGTGGTTAGGGCGCGCGCCGGACGCGGATGAGGAAATCGACCGCCTCCTCCGAGATCGAGGCGGAGCGGTATTCGCTTTCCTCGTGCGGCTTCAGCGTCAGCGGAATCCAGCTCCCGGCGTTCAACGCGTTGCCCGCTTTGTCCTTGTAAATCGTCTCGACCTCCAGAACGAGCCTGTGCGCCGTCCTGTTTTTGAGGCCCGCAAAAACCGAGAGAAGATTATTTTCCGCCAGTTGCGAACCGACCCGGAGAACGGCCACTTTCCCGTTCAGGCCGGCATCCACGATCTCGAGATTATCGAAGCCCGAACCGGCATCCGTTCCGGCGCCCGCATTTTCGCTGCTTGCGAGATGCGCATCCTGCGCCGGCATCGGCGACGGTTGCGGATTCGCGCCCGCGCAACCTGAAACGATGAGGGCGCACAGGCCCGCCCATTTCGCTGGTTTTAATCTAACCGCACGCATGGATGCCTCTCACCTTGACAAGCTTTAAAGAGATTCGTTTCCGGTTGCCGCGGGTGCGGTTGTCGTCGGAGCCGCCGTGTCATGCAAGGGAGGCTCCTGGGTGTCGCCGGACGGTTCGGGAGAGGGATTGGGAACCGGCTCAAGGGAGGCTTCCCTGCGGATGCGATAGAGGCCGTTGAAGAGAACTTCGTTGGTGTGGATGTCAACGAACTCAACCTGAATCTTGTAAAACTCGTCCTCGGCATGACCGCGCAACTCGGCCAAAATCTGGTAATCAGGCTCCGTGGTGTTTTCGACGGGCTGCGGCGGAGCCTTCTTGGCCTTTTTCGACGGACCGATGACCAGGGGAGGCAGCGTGCGTTCGACGAACCGCAACTTCTCGCGCGTCAGCAGGAGGAGGCGGTCCCGCAGGAGTTGGGTGTAGGGATCCGTATCGATCGGCTTGTCGATAATGCTGGTGACTCCGGTGAATTGCACCAGGGGCGGGACGGGCGCGCCGACGACGACGGGCAGGTCCATGATCGAATGGGAAACTTCCTGCCCGACAATGGCGATGTCGCCCGCTTCGAGCGGTTTTTGCGGCGGGGTGCCGGCGGGCGCCTGCGCCAGATGCGAGCCGATGCTGTCATCCACCGGGGCGCACGCCGCAAGAGCCAGCGCGAAGGCCGCTATGGTAAAATTCCGCCCCACCGCCCCAATCTGAAATAAAATCATACGCCGGGCACCGTAGCAAATGCCGTTCTCGACGACAAAGATTCTTTGCCCAGTTCCGCCATGCCGCTAGGATTTTTTACCCATGCGGCGGATGTCCTGCCGCCCATTTTCATCATGTCCACCTCCCCTCCTCAACGGCCCTCCCTTTATCGGTGGCCCATTCGCGTCGGCGCCGTACTGGTCGCCGTGGTTTTATTCGTCCGGATTTTTGGCCCCGCGCGCTTCTCGTACGAGCAGCCCCGTTCCTCCACGGAACTGCGCAAAATGTCGATCGTGCCCCCTTTTGCGCTGACGGAGCGGAGCGGAAAGACCATTACCAACCATGATCTTGCCGGCAAGATTTGGGTGGCCGATTTTATCTACACGACCTGCCCCGGCCCGTGCCCCCTCATCACGGCCGGCATGGCGAAGCTCCAGGACGCCGTGGCCCCTGATCCGCAGGTGCAACTGGTCTCCTTCACCGTGGATCCGCAGACCGATACCCCGGCGGTCCTGGCCAAATACGCGGACCGATTCGGAGCCGACCCGAACCGCTGGTGGTTCCTCACCGGGCCGGAAAAGCCGCTCTACGATCTGATCGAGAACGGCTTCCTCCAAGCCGTGCAGGACAATACGGGTCAACCACCTCAGGAGGGCCAGCAAAAGGTGACCCACAGCACCTATCTGGCGCTGGTGGACGGCGACGGGAACGTGCGCGGAATTTATGACGGCGTCGGCGCGGACGGCCGGGCGGACTTGCTCCGCGACATCAAAATACTGGAGAAGGAAGAGCACCAATGATCCTGGCCCTGACGGAAAATCCCGCGATTTCGCCCCTGGTTCAAACGCTTCCGGCCGTGAATGCGACGTTGAACGGGCTGACCACGATCCTGCTGGCGACGGGCTGGATCTGCATCAAGAGCGGCAATAAGAAAGCCCACGCCGCGTGCATGATCTCGGCGCTGGTCATGTCGACTTTGTTCCTCTCCTGCTACCTCACCTATCATTTCATGGGCGGCCTGACGAAATTCACCGCGCCCGGCTGGCCCAAAGTCGTCTACTTTTTCATCCTGGCGACGCACGTCCCGCTGGCCGTGCTCATCCTGCCCTTTATTTTCGCCGCGGTTTATTTCGCGGCGCGGGAGAAATTCGAGACGCACAAAAAAATCACGCGCTGGCTGTGGCCGGTCTGGATGTACGTCTCCGTCACCGGCGTCATTATTTATGTCATGCTTTACTGGCTTTTTCCGGGAGAGCGTGTAGGGTTTTAGTGACGAAGAAAACGGTGCGTCCCGCCGGACAGCGGGCCATACGGGAGTGGAAAAACGTTCTTTGAAAAGATTTTCGCCGGAGGACGAAAAGCCTCCGGCACACGCTTTACCCTGGGGTGTACGTGCTGAGGGCCTATGTCTTTCTTCCTATAAACACGAAACAGGAGGCATAAGTCGCAGGTTTAAACGCCACGCCTTCACTGGAAGGCGGGATCACCTCGACCGTCTCCGCCCTATAGTGAGGGTCGAAAGTCCTGCCCGCCACGGCACTCCCGGGGTAATATTTTTCATCGGATCGGGACGGGGATCATGGAATCTCCATCCCGCTTTGTTTTACGGGGCTCCAAGCCTTGAGGGCTTGACAGTCCACTTTGCCGCTGGAAAGTTTGGGCAATTCGTCAAGAAACACGATGGCTTTAGGCTGCTCGTAAGCAGGCAAATTCGCCTGACAAAACTTCGTCAATTCCTCGAGGGCTTCTTTGCCTTGCCGATGGACAAGACAGAGCTTGACCGCCTCGCCCATCTCCCGGTCTTCCATGCCGACGACCGCCAGTTCAATGACTCCTGGAAAATGTCCCAGCTTCTGCTCAAGATCGAGGGTGCTGACGCGATAACCGGCCAACTTCAGAAAATTCTTGATGCGATAAACGATAAAAATGTCTCCCTCTTCGTCCCGATAGGCAATGTCGCCGGTGTGGAGCTTGCCGTTGCGAAAGACCTTCGAGGTTTCGACCGAGTCATTCCAATAGCCCTGGGTGATATTATCCCCGCCAGCGACAATCTCACCCAATTGACCCGGAGCGGCTTCCCGGCCCGATTCATCTTCAATGCTCAGTTGAACCCCGGGAATGGCATGCCCGATGGAATTGGGCTTGGAAGCGAGTTTTTCCGGCGGGAGATAACTAAGCCGTGCGGTCGCCTCAGTCTGACCATACATGACGTAAATCCGGGTGGTGGGAAGATATTTCTGAAGTTCGAGCAGATCCTCGCCGGACATCCTGCCGCCAGCCTGTTGGACATGCCGCAAGGTGGGAAACGTCATGGATGGCAAACTGGAGCGCCGGAGCAGAATCTGGTAGTGGCTGGGAACTCCGGCAAATCCGGTACATCCCAGGTGATTGATTCCGTGCAGCACACGATCCGGAAACATGAACGGAAAACCGATGGCCACCGAGGCTCCCACCGCCAGATGCGTGTGGAGGAGCGATGTGCCAAAGCAATAGGAAAAGGGCAGCACCGCCATCATGCGATCCGCGGAGCTGAGCTGCAGATACTGCAAAATGGATTCGGTGTTGGCGCGCAGGTTTCGATGGGAAATCATGACGCCTCGCGAAAGTCCCGTGGAACCTGAGGTAAAGATAATGGAGGCCAGGTGAGAAGCGTCATTCGCCGGCTCGAAAGCACGAAGGTCGAGGGAACCCTCCGCCAGTTCGCTCAAGAGATTGATTGAGTCGAATGCGGCGGCGCCCTCCGACACGGAGGCGACCGCTTGATCGGTGACGACAAAAATCGATCGATCAACCAGCTCAGCAAAAGCGGAAACAAAGGGCTGCTGGATAAAGAGCGCCCGAGGTTCGATGCCTGCCATAATCCGCCGGCACTGCTCCTTTTCGATATTTGGCATGAGGGGAACGGCAACCACCCCCGCCTGAAGCAGGCCCAGATAAGCCGCGCACCAAAAAAACGAGTTGTCGGCAACAATCGGAACCCGGTCCCCCGGCCTGATCTCCTTGGCCAAAAGCCAGCCATGGACGCGATCCGCCGCTGCATATAATTCCGCGTACGAGCAGGTCTGCTTGGGGGTGACCAGGGCGGGTTGCGCGTCGGTGGAAATCCGCTCTCGCAGGTAGTGAATAAAGTTCACACATCGATCCCGTGGCTTTCCAGAATGGAAACGATGTTCTGCACGCTATCCATGTCCATGATCTCCGTGATGCTGAGCTTGATCCCAAATTCCTTCTGCAGCGCCTCGATCAATTGGATGTGGCCGAGGGAATCCCACTTTACGACCACCCCGGGGCGCAACGCTTCGTTGAACTCGGCGGGCTGGACCTGAAATAATTGCAGAAAAATGGCGGAAAGTCTTGCGGAGATAGCAGGGCTCATAAAGGATCGGCCTTGACTAATTTTTGGCTGAGGAGGGGTTTGGACGGATCAAAATCTCCATAGAATTTTTTATAGACGTCCTCGGGCGTATCGAGGTTCTGTTTAAGAAGCATGTAGTGAAGGCACTGCGATTTCAGCAGGATCGCCGCCACATTATGCTGTTCACAGGGATAGAGAAAAATACGGGTGTTCGGGATGTCCTTGAGATAGTTTGCCCGCGCCGCATCCACGCAATACGCGCAGGCGTGCAAGTTGGTTTTTGTGTTGGGGTTGGGATTGATGTTCTCTTTCAAGAAAGACTTTAAATCCAGATAGCACCGATGCTGGGGAGGGAGAAGAAAAGTCAGCTTGAAAATCGTCGGCAGGCGATTGAGCAGGGATTTGATGTCGCCATATTGAATGATCTTCGAAATTTTAAAATGGACGCGGGTGCCAAAGGCATGGATGTAATCCGCCCCCAACAGATGACCAAACAGCACCGCGGCAAAGCCGCCGGCGGAAGCGCCGATAAAAATAATCTTCCTGGGTTGGATCTTTTTGATGTCGGCCCGGAAACGCTCAAGCAGGTGTTCAAACCCGTTCTCATCCACCCCTCTTAAATAGAAGAGGTTGTAGGGATCGCGTATCAGGATGCGATTGTACGCAAGCATCTTCGCCGTCATGAAAAAATCGAATGGCCGCTCCTTGTTGTTAAGGAAGCCGAAGAGCCCGCTGAACGAAACGATTAAAACGTCCGAGTCCTGAACCAGTTCGGTTTGGTAAACAGGCGCTGATCCAGGCTTTGGCAGCTTGGATTTAGCCGGAAAAATCATTCAATTGATGAAATAGATTGTTTAGCTCATATTGCAATATTGAACCTTCGTCAGCACGGCGACGGCAGCAACGCCTACGTCATTGTCATCGCCAGCTTTTTGCGCTAAAGCTGGACGCTTTCCATGTCGTTCCTTGTCCAAAAATATGGCGGCACCTCGGTGGGCAACCCCGAGCGCATCCGCAATGTCGCCAAGCGCGTCGCCGAATCCCACCGGGCCGGGCATCGGCTGGTCGTGGTCGTCTCGGCCATGTCGGGCGTGACCGACAGCCTCATCAAGCTCGCCCGCGAGGTCAACCCCGATGCCGCCGCGCGCGAAGTCGACGTCCTTCTCGCGACGGGCGAGCAGCAGACCATCGCCCTGCTGGCTTTGGCGCTCCACGGAGTCGGCATCCCGGCCGTTTCGCTGACCGGCGCGCAGGCGGGCATCGTCACCGACCGCATCCATACCAAGGCGAAGATTCTCAACATCACGCCGAAAAAAGTCTTCGAGCATCTCGATTCCGGCCATGTCGTCATCGTCGCGGGCTTCCAGGGCCAGAACGAGGAGGGCCACATCACCACGCTCGGACGGGGCGGCTCCGACCTCACCGCCATCGCGATGGCCGCCGCGCTCAAGGCCGACACCTGCGAAATTTACACCGACGTCGACGGCGTCTACACCGCCGATCCGCGCCTCGTGCCGAACGCGAGGAAGATCGACGAGATTTCCTACGACGAAATGCTGGAACTCGCCAGCCTCGGCGCCAAGGTCATGCAGGCGCGCTCGGTCGAATTCGCCAAAAAATTCAAAGTGAAGTTTGAGGTCCGTTCGAGCTTCAATCATAATCCCGGAACGGTCATAACAGAGGAACACGCAGCCATGGAAGATGTCGTCATACGCGGAGTCAGCCTGGAAAAGAACCAGGCCAAAGTCACCATCATCGGCGTGCCGGACAAGCCCGGCGTGGCCGCGGGCCTTTTTTCCGCCCTGGCCGAATCGGGCACGAACGTCGACATGATCGTGCAGAACGTGTCGCTGGCGGGCACCACGGACCTGACCTTCACCATCAATAAGGACGACCTTCCCGCGGCGCGAAAAGTGATCGAAGCGCAGGTGGCGAAGATCGGCGCCAAAAGCCACACGGCGCAGGACGGCATCGGCAAGCTCTCGGTCGTGGGCATCGGCATGCGCTCCCATACCGGCGTGGCGGCGACGCTTTTCCGCGCCCTGGCCGAGGCGGGGATCAACATCCAGATGATTTCCACCAGCGAGATCAAGATTTCGGTCATCATCAACGAGTCCGAGGGATCGCGCGCGACCCAGGTGGTGCACGACGCGTTCAAGTTGGGGAACTGAATAGCCACGAAAGATCACAAAGAACACAAAAGGAACGGAAGAAGAATCTTCCCTTTATTTTCAACCTCTTTGTTTTCTCTGTGTTCTTTTGTGGTTAATCAATGCGCCGCCAGCTTCCGCGCGGTCACTTCGTTCTTAAGCTCGGTAAAATTCTGGCCCACCTGGCTCTGCAAATCGATCGTCATCCGGTCCTCCGTGAACGCGATGGCGCGGTCCGCCAAATCGACTTTGTCGTTTTGGAGGCACGCCGTGACGTAAGGATAAACGATCTTGCTGTAGAGGGTAAGACCGCCCTCCTGGCCGAAGTCGCGGATGGTTCTTTCGTAGACGAGCCGGGCGCCGTCCCAATCCTGGGCTTTCAGTTTTTCGTTCATCGCATCGGCGCCGGCCCCGATGCCAAGATCGAAGCCCTCGCTGCGGTTTTGTAAAATGATGTCCTTCAAAAGGCCGTCCGCGTCGGGATCATTCGCGGCCTTCAAGGCGAGATAGAGCCGCTTTTGTCCCTCCACTTTCATCTCGGGATAGTTCCCAAACTGGCCGATCCAATCCTGGTAAAACGCCTTGATCTTGTCGAGATCGCCGCCCTTGTCCACCAGCGCGGCCTGCGATCGCCACGTCCCCGACCACTCGGGCATGATGGACCGCGCGTCGTCGAGAATGTGCGCGTAGGAGGCGTCGTTCTCGTGAAGATGGGCCCAGGCGAGCGCGGTCATCGCGGGCTGGTAGCCGGGATTTTTCGCGCCGTTTTTGAAGAGATTTTCCAGCACGGAATCGTCGATGGGCCGCCACGTCTGCGGATCGACCGCGAAGCCCTTGGGAAAGTCCTGATTCTCGTAGCGTCCGCAATCGAGTTCCCATTTGCCCGAGTTGGAGAGATAGCCGAACCACGCGTGCGCGCCATCCATGCCGTAACCGGTAAAGCGAATCGTGGGGATGCCGCGCCCCTTGCCGATCGTCTCCGCGTAGTAGGCCTGGTCGATGCAGATGCCCCCGTTCTTTTCGATATCGGCCAGCGTGTACGAAGGATAGGGCCAGTTATAAACCGCCGCGGCATTGCCGATGCGATTGTTGTCATACTGGATCGCAAAAAAAGCATCGGCGAAATGGGAATAGGGGACGCGGTTCTTCTGGGCGTATTCGAGTTCCGACACCTTCACCTCGCTGTCGACGAGAAACTTGAGGTTCTCGAAACCAAGCCGCGTCAGGTCCAGATCGAGCTTCTTGTCGCGATTCGATTGCACATAAAAGTGGAACCGCTGGACGATATCGAGGTCCCCGATGGGAACGGCGGCATGATCGACCTGCCGATGCGGCCAATCCTTGGGGAAAGGCTGATCGAAAACGAGACTGTAAGCGACGCCCAGCGCGGCATATTCGTGAAGATCGGCGGAATTGGCCCCGGCCAGGCGGAGCAGATTTTTCAGCGCCTCCCTTTTGACGTCGAGCGGATCGAGTTTTTGGACGAATAAATGGGAGACGGCCTCATCCTGACCGAGCGCGATGAAGGTTTTGAGAGGGTCGGCGCCGGCCAGGACATCGGGACAATCGAGGCCCAGGCGAATCCATTCGAGATGCTCCAGCCAGCCCTGAAAATCAGGGTCGGAAAAGGCGCGAACGCCGTTTTGTTTGTAGGCGGCTTCGAGCTGGGCCCGCAACGCATCGCTGGCCTGCGGCCAAAGATCCGGGGTGGGATTCTTCGCCCACCAGGCCTTCTGGACGTTGTCGTTCCACGAAGGCAAAGCCTGCGCCAAAACCTTCTGCGCCGGGCACGAGACGGCGGCCAGCGAAAGAAGTAAAATCGCCAGACCTTTTTGCATGGGAAGCGTTCCTGTGGAGCCGCTTCTAAAACCGCGACGACGGCCTATTTCTTCGGAGCCGCCGCTTTCTTTTCGGCGGCCCTTTTCTCAATGATACGATCGTTTTTAACCGCGCGCCTGGCGCGGGTGCGAACCTGTTTGCGTCCTGGATAATCTCCCATAGGGCGGAGATCATGCGCGCTCCGCCGGGCAACGGCAAGGCAAGATCTCTCTTTCATGTAGCCGCAGTCCATGACCGTCGCACTTCTTCCCCAACCCCAACGGGGTTGGAATCATATAGCCCAGGGTTGGCGCAGGGGACACGTCCCCTCGCGCCTACCCTGGGTAAATCCCAAAACGCCCAACCCTGAAAGGGTTGAAGCAAATTTATTCCACACGCTCGGCAACCCTGCTTCAACCCTTACAGGGTTGAAGACGTTTGCCTGACTACCCAGGGTAGCGGCGCGGGACGTGTCCCCGCCGCAACCCTGGGCTATAGGCTTGCAACCCTTTCAGGGTTGCGAATCCTCTCTTGCGCCGTGCATGATCTTGTATCCGGAGAGTCTGGGCCGGTAATTTCCTAATTTGATTGTAAATCGATGTGAACCGACCTCTATGAACGAACTGGAAAATTTGTTGACAAAAATGAAGGGCCAAACCTGTTGGTCCATGATTGGCATTAGCGCGGGATCTATGTTTTCCCTCGACTTCGGTGCCCAGGTAAAAAGAGATATTGTCATTGGCAATGACAAGCTACGTAAAGATCAGCGGGAATTTGTTGGCGAATATTGTTTGTTTGTACAAATGACGGGCTGGCGGCTCTATCACGGTTCGGAATGTATTTGCCATTGCAATGATTCGAACAAGAACGACGGCCAAATGGTCTTGGGACTTAGGCAGCTTGAAGGAAAAAAGATGCTACGCTTCAAGTTCGGAAATTCCCCTGCGGAGCTTATGATCGCTTTTTCGGAGAATTATCGGCTTTTCCTGAGTGACTGGGAGGGAGTGGAGCCTGATGATGATGCCTACACATTATTTGGAGATGGACTTGCGGTCAAAGTCCAAATGAACGGAAAAGTGAGCACGCAGCCCTCCAAGCGCGGTCAGAGAAAATGAGGATGAGATATGAGTTCAAATCACCCACCTAACAAGAGACCAAAGACCTTGGGCGACATCAAGGGCTGGCTCAAAGACGATGATCCGTTCTTCAAACATTTGGAGATGATCCGCGAGGAAAACCGTCGCCATCCGATGCGCAATCCCTTTCGCCGCAAAAGGGGTGGCAAATTGTCCGGCATTAACTCCTGACTTGCAGGGCGTGGCAGCCTCGGGGAAACTCCGCGCCGTGCCTGATGTTGTTCCCGTAGCGCCCGTCGCCGCGACCGATCTCCCCCGCCTGCAGGTGCGGGCGAAGTTTTTCTTTGAGGGCGAGACCAAGTTTTATCTCCAGGGCGTGACCTACGGCCCGTTCCGGCCCGCGACCGAAGGCGGCCCGAACCTGCCCGCGCCGGACCGGGTCGCGCTCGATTTCGGGCTGATGCGCGATCTCGGCGTGAACGTGCTCCGGGTTTACCACACGCCGCCGCGCTGGTTCCTCGACCTGGCGCAAAAACACCGCCT
>Ga0182030_10024786_pt1 | contig 10985 bp, 6 predicted proteins | sample 812S3MmetaG_FD_121299 | JGI IMG/M metagenome (GOLD analysis project Ga0182030, IMG submission 121299) | Permafrost microbial communities from Stordalen Mire, Sweden - 812S3M metaG (Illumina Assembly) | ecosystem: Environmental > Terrestrial > Soil > Wetlands > Permafrost | place: Sweden... | reverse complement strand
GGGCAGCACGCGTGCCTGGTGGCGGACGCGCTTGGTATGGAGACGGTGTTCGTCCATCCCTTTGCCGGCGTCCTGTCGGCCTACGGCATGGGGCTCGCCGACCAGGCGGTGATGCGCGAGCAGGCGGTGGAAGTGCCCCTGACCGCTGACGCCATGCCGGACCTCGAAACGCTGGCGGACCGATTGGCCGTCGATGCGGGCGCGGCCCTGGCCAACCAGGGCGCCGATTTGGCGAATATCAGCACCGCGTCGACGCTGCACCTACGCTACGCCGGCACCGAGGCCGCGCTGATCGTCGCGCTGACGACGCTGGACCAGATCGTCGCCGATTTCACTGCCGCACACCGCGCGCGTTTCGGCTTCGCCACGCCGGATCGACCGCTGGTGGTGGAGACGGTGGCGGTCGAGGCGACCTCCCCGGGCGATGTGGTGCAGGAAGCGACGCTGGCGACGCGAGAAATGGGTGCGCCCGAGCCGATCGACCAGATCAGCATCTTCTCCGGCGGCACGGCGCACGCGACGCCGGTGTTCGACCGCACCGCGCTGCTCGCCGGTGACCGCATCGCCGGTCCCGCGCTGATCCGCGAGGCCAACGCCACCACGGTGGTGGAGCCAGGCTGGACCGCGGAGATCACCAGGCTGGACCACATGACGTTGCGACGCACCTCTCCGTTGCCGTCCCGCGTGTCCGCGGGCAGCGGCCGGCCGGACCCGGTGCTGCTGGAGCTGTTCAACAATTTGTTCATGAACGTTGCGGAACAAACCGGCGCCGTGCTGCAGAACACGTCGATGAGCGTGAACATCAAGGAGCGGCTCGACTTCTCCTGCGCCATCTTCGACGCCGAGGGCGCGCTGGTGGCCAACGCGCCGCACGTGCCAGTGCATCTCGGCGCGATGGGCGAGAGCGTGCGCACGGTCCTGCATCTGCGCGGCAAGACGCTGAAGCCGGGCGACGTCGTGGCGCTGAACAACCCCTATAACGGCGGCACGCATTTGCCCGACGTGACGGTGATCACGCCGGTGTTCGATACTGACGGGCGAACGATTCTGTTCTTCGTCGGCTCGCGCGGCCACCACGCCGATATCGGCGGCATCACGCCCGGCTCGACGCCGCCCGGCTCGCGCACGCTGGAGGAGGAAGGCGTTGTCATCGACGACTTCCTGCTGGTCGACGGTGGCGAGTTCCGCGAGGCGCCGTTCCGCGCCCTGCTGGCCGGCGCGAAATACCCCGCGCGCAGCCCCGACGTGAACGTCGCCGACATCAAGGCGCAGGTTGCCGCCAACGCGAAAGGCGTGCAGGAACTGCAACGGGTGGTCGCGCAGTTCGGCTGGGACACGGTGCGCGCCTACATGCGCCACGTGATGGACAACGCCGAGGAATCGGTCCGCCGCGTGTTGGACCGCATCGGCAACGGCAGCTTCACCTACACGATGGACAACGGCAAATTGTTGCAGGTGAAGATCAGTGTCGATCGCGCCAGCCGCAGCGCCGTGGTCGACTTCACCGGCACCGGCAAACAGGACGAGGCCAATTTCAACTCGCCGCCCGCGGTGACACGCGCCGCGGTGCTGTATGTCTTTCGTTGCCTGGTTGGCGACGACATCCCGCTGAACGACGGTTGCCTGAAGCCGATCGAGCTGATCATCCCGCCCGGCACGTTCCTGTCGCCCGAGCCTGGCGCCGCGGTCGTCGCCGGCAACACCGAGGTCTCGCAGGCCACCTGCAACGCGCTGTTTGGCGCGCTGGGCGCGATCGCGTGCAGCCAGGCGACGATGAACAACTTCATTTTTGGTGACGCGCACCGGCAGTATTACGAAACGATCTGCGGCGGCACCGGCGCCGGGCCGGGCTTCAACGGCACCTCGGCGGTGCAGACGCACATGACCAACACGCGGATGACCGACCCCGAGGTGCTGGAACTGCGCTACCCGGTGCGGCTGGAACATTTCGGTATCCGCCGAGGCTCCGGCGGCGACGGCAAGTGGCGGGGCGGCGACGGCGCGTCCCGGCGCATTCGTTTCCTCGAGCAAATGACCGCGGTCATCGTCGCCTCCCGTCGCAACGTCGCCCCGTTCGGCCTGGAAGGTGGCGAGGACGGTGCCGCCGGCCGCCAATGGGTCGAACGCGCCAACGGCACGCACGAGTTGCTGACCGGCACCGACAGCGCCGAACTTGCCCCAGGCGACGCCTTCGTCATAGAAACCCCGGGCGGCGGCGGGTATGGCAAGGTTGCATATACTCTCTCGTAACGACACCAAGCCCCAAAACCATCCGTCATGGCCGGGCTTGACCCGGCCATCTGCGCAACGACTGTCGTACGACATGAGACACCCACGGAGGCAACCGTGTCCGACCCCACCTGGCGCGAAGCCAACCTGGCAAACTGGGACGAGCGCGTCGCCATCCACCTCGGCCCGCGCGGCTACGACCTGTCCCACCTCCGCGCCGGCCACGGCCGCCTACATCCGATCGAGGACGCCGAGCTCCCGCCCCTCACCGACAAGCGCGTCCTCCACCTGCAATGTCATTTCGGTGCCGACAGCCTGACGCTCGCGCAACGCGGCGCGACAGTTGTCGGTCTCGACTTCTCCTCCGCCGCCATCGCAGCCGCCAACTCTCTGGCCAGCGAACTCGGCCTGACCGACCGCGCGCATTTCATCCAGGCCGACGTCTACGACGCCCCTCTGGTCATTCCGTACCCGCACGAATTCGACCTGGTCTTCGTCACCTGGGGCGCTCTTTGCTGGCTTCCCGACATCGCACGCTGGACGCAGATCGTTGCCGCTATGCTGCGCCCCGGTGGGCAGCTTTATCTCGCCGAGGGCCACCCCACCGCGTACGTCTTCGATGACGAATCCCGCACCGCCGACGGCCGTCCAGGCTGGTTCGCGCCCTACTTCCTCCGCGATCCGATCCCAAACGACGATCCCCGCGACTACGCGGATGACACGGCGCGCCTGACCCATAGCCGCAGCTACAACTGGATCCACCCACTGGGCGACCTGATCACCAGCCTGATCGACGCCGGAATGACACTCGCTTGGCTGCACGAGCACGACGGCGTCCCCTGGCGCATGTTTGAATGCCTGGTCGAACACACCGACCGCCTTTACCGCTGGCCCGATAAACCCTGGCTACCGCTGGCATTTTCCCTCCTGGCGACGAAACGCTAATCGATCTCTTGTCCCCTTCTCCTTGCGGGAGGGGGAAGGGGGCTTGTCACCCCTTGCCCGTCCCGCGCCCACGTGCAACCTGATCGGGGAAACCAGAAACCCCAGGAGGTCGTCGCATGCGAATTGCCATCATCGGACAGCAGGATTTCGGCAAGGCAGCGCTTGAGGCATTCCTCAGCCGCGGTGACGAGGTCGCCGCCGTCTTCTGCGCCCCCGAGACCGGCCGCCCAGATCCCTTGCGCCTGGCCGCCGAGGCACGCGGCGTTACCGTCCACCAATTTCCCAAACTCACCGACCCCGCCGCTCAGGAAGCCATGCGCGCGGCAAACGTCCAGGTAGGCGTCATGGCCTATGTCACGCAGTTTGCGCCGCAGGACTTCGTCAGCATCCCGAAATTCGGCACCATCCAATTCCATCCCAGCCTGCTGCCGCTGCATCGCGGCGCCTCGTCCATGAGCTGGGCAATCATCGCCGGTCGCACCGAAACCGGCTTTAGCATCTTCCGTCCGACCGACGGCCTCGACGAGGGCCCGGTGATACTTATGCGCTCGGTGAAGATCGAGCCCGAGGACACTCTCGGATCGTTATACTTCGGCAAGATCTTCCCGATGGGCGTCGCGGCACTGGTGGAAGTCGCCGACATGGTCGTCGCCGGCAAGGCCCCCGCGCTGGCGCAATACGAGCCCGACGCGGGCTACGAGGGCATCATCCGCGTTGCCGAATCACGCGTTAACTGGGCGAACTACATCGGCATTACCTACAACCTGATCCGCGGTTGCGATCCCGCACCAGGCGCCTGGACACTGCACGAAGGCCGCAAGTTGTACCTTTATGATTCGCGCAAACGCGTCGCGCGGACCTTCTCTGAAGTAAAGGGCAAGAAGATCGGCCAGGTCGTTGCGCAAACCGAGTCGGGCCTGCTCGTGCTCGGTCAAGGCGGCTTCATCGACATCGGCCGCATCCGACCCGAAGGTGGCAAGAAGGTTGCCGCAGCCGAGGCCGGCGTCCCGGTCGGTGCCATCCTCGGCGAATGATCGTTCTTTTTCGAGAACCATCTGGCATGGTCGGCCGCGAAGTCCCCGAGCTTGACCCGGTGATCATCCGGCCATTTGCGCACGGTGACTGCCACGCACAGGGGAATCGGGTGAAGCGATGGGCCGGCCGGGATGTTGCTGTCATTGCGAGCAGCAGGCGAAGCAATCTCCATCCCGGTGCGCACCGGGGATGGGGATTGCTTCGATTGCGGCTCGCAATGACAGGGGGGAACCTGCCAATGGCGCGGCTTTCGGACGTTCACCCGATTGCCCTGGCCACGCACGCCCCCCTTGGCTTGCGCCGCCACCCCGCGCATGCTGCGTCGCACAAACCCCCACACTGCGTCGCAGAAGCCAAGGACCTGACCGAATGACCATCGACATCACCCGCCGGGCCGCGATCGCCGGCGGCCTGGCCGGCGCGACCATCGCCCGGCGCGCCCGCGCGCAAGCCCCCAAACCGGTGCGCGTCGCCGTGGTGAACGACCAGACCGGCGTCTACGCCGATCTCGGTGGCATCGGTTCGGTCGTGTCAGCAAAACTGGCGGTCGAGGATTTCGGCCCCAGCGTGCTCGGCCGTCCGATCGAGATCCTCACAGGCGACCATCAGAACAAACCCGACATCGGCGTGGCACTGATGCGCGAGTGGTATTCACAAGGCGTCGAAGTCGTCGCCGATTTCGCCAACTCCGCCATCTCGCTGGCCGCCAATCCGTTAGCGACACAATATGACAAGATCGCGATAAGCTGCGGGTCCACCAGTTCGGCGATCAGCGGATCAGGTTGTTCCGCGAACGGATTCCAATGGGCACAGGACACCTACGCCGATTCCACCGCGCTGTTCCAGGGTCTGCTGAAAGCCGGCCCGAAAAGCTGCTACTTCATCACTGTCGATTACGCGTTCGGTCTGGCGCTGCAACAGGACTCGATCGCCGCGATCAAGAAGTTCGGCGGCAGCGTCGTTGGCACCGTGAAGCATCCGCTGGGTGATTCCGACTACGGATCGTATCTTGCCTCGGCCGCGTCATCCGGCGCGCAGGTCGTGGTGATCGCCAGCGCCGGCGGCGACACCATCACCGCGGTGAAACAGGCGTCCGAGTTCGGCGTGACACAGCGCCAGCAGGTGGTGACGCCGATCCTCTATTTGACCGACGTGCACGCGCTGGGCCTGCAGGCCGCGCAGGGTCTGCAATTCGTTGCGTCCTGGTATTGGGATCTGACCGACGCCTCGCGCGCCTGGGCGAAGCGGTTCGAGGCACAAATGAAACGTAAGCCGACCGATCTGCAGGCGTCGGTGTACTCGGCAACGCTGCACTACCTGAAAGCGGTGCAGAAGGCCGGCACGACCGACACCAAGACCGTGATCGCGGCGATGAAGGCGTTGCCGATCAGCGACATGTACACCCCGAGCGGACACATTCAGGCGAATAACAAGATGGTCTTCGACGTGCACCTGATGCGGGTGAAGAAACCCGCGGAGTCGAAATATCCCTGGGACTATCTCGACCACCTCGCAACGATCCCGGGCGGCCAGGCATTCCGCAGCGCCGTCGACAGCGGCTGCCCGTTCGTGGGCAAGGCCTGATGGCGGCGGACGCACCGGCCGATCCGCGCTGCGCGATCGGCACCGATGTCGGTGGCACCTTCACCGACCTTGTGTTCTGCACTGAAACGGGGGAGGTGCATTGCTTCAAGGTCCCCAGCACGCCATCGCGGCCGGGCGAAAGCATCCTGACCGGCGTCGATGAGATCAGTGCCGCGTTGCGCCCCGACGCGGCCGCCTGGCGCGCCGCGCACCACACCCACAGCAGCACCGTCGCCACCAACGCGCTGATCGAGCGCCGCGGCGCGCGCGTCGGCATGATCACCACTAACGGCTTCCGCGACCTGTTCGAGCTGCAACGCCTGGCCATTCCGCATCCGATGCGGTTCGATTCGCGCCGTCCGCTACCGCTGGTGCCGCGCGAGCTGGTGCGCGAGGTGCGCGGCCGCCTCGACGCCAACGGTGCCGAAATCGAGGCGCTGCACGAACAGGACGTGCTGGATGCCGCGCGCGCGCTGGTCGCGGCCCGCGTCGACATCGCCGTCGTCACCTTCATCCACAGCTACCGCAACCCGGCGCACGAACAGCAGGCGCGCGATATCATTCGTGGCGCCGGCATCGATCTGCGACTGGAACTATCCAGCGACATCTGGCCGCAGGCACGCGAATACGAGCGTGCCGTGCTGACCGCGATCAACGCCAGCGTGCGCCCGATCGTCGAGGCCTATGTCGGGCGGCTGACCGAGGGCCTCGGCGTGCGCGGCCTCGACGTGCCGGCACGCATCGCCCGATCGAACGGCGGCGCGGAATTGGCCCGCACCATGCGTGATCGCCCGGTCGTTGCGCTGCTGTCTGGCCCCGCCGCGGGTGTCGCTGGTGCCGCCGACGCAGCCGAGGATGCCGGCTGGGCACAGGCCGACCTGATGACGCTGGATGTCGGCGGCACCAGCGCCGATATCGGCGTGATCCGTGCCGGTGCACCTGTGCTCAGCAGCGAGGAGCTGGTCGGCGAATTTCCCGTGCTGATCCCGACCGTTGCCGTATCGAGTATCGGCGCCGGCGGCGGCTCGATCATCTGGCTCGACAGCACCGGGTCGTTGAAGGTCGGCCCGCGCAGCGTCGGCGCCGATCCCGGCCCGGCGTGTTACGGCAGCGGATCGACAGTCCCGGCGCTGACCGATGCGTTCCTGGTGGCGGGGCTGCTGACGCCGGGCCAGCGCCTCGGTGGCAAGCTGGCACTGCAACTGGAACCCGCCCGCCGCGCGCTCGCGACCATCGGCGACCGGCTGAACTGGACGGCCGAGCAGGTCGCCGACGGGGCGATCCGTATCGCTACCGCGATGATGGCGGCCGAGGCCACGCGGGTGCTGGCCCGCCGCGGCGTCGACGCGCCGCGCTTCCGCATGGTGGCGTTCGGCGGCGCCGGCCCGCTGATGGCCGCGCTGATCGCCGAGGAGATCGCCATCGATACGATCCTGATCCCGCCTTTCCCCGGCGCGCTGAGCGCGCTGGGCGCCGCGCGCGCCAACATCGAGGGCGACCTGGTGCGCCCACTCTACGCGCGGCTGCACGCGGTCTCCGCCGCCGACCTGACCGGCGCCTATCACGCGCTGCGCGACGAGGCAGCGACGTGGACCGAGGCGCAGGCTACCGGCGCCGGGGTCGCAACGACCCATGTCGGCTACACCGCCGAGATGCGCTACGAGGGCCAGGGCTACGACGTCCCCGTCACCCTCGACGAGGCCTGGCTCGCCGGCGGCGACCGCGACAGCATCGCCGCCGCGTTCCACGCCGCGCACCGCGCCGTCTACGGCCATGCCACCGAAGGCAACGAGGTCTGGCTGAAGGAGCTCCGCGTGCACATCACCGGCGCCATCCCTCGATTGCGCGTGCGCGCGGTGCGCGACGAGGACGACGCGCCGCCTTCGCAACGACAGATCCGGCTCGACGCGAAAATCGTCGAGGCAGCGGTGCTCGGCCGCGCCGCGGTTGCGGCCGACGCCGTCGTGCATGGACCCGCCATCCTGAACCAGATGGACACCACGACCTTGATTCCGCCCGGCTGGCAGGCGCGGCTCGCGCCGTCCGGTGCCTTGATCCTGTCGCGCATCGAAACGGGAGCGCGGTCATGAACCAGGACGCCGTCAGCACCGAGATCTTCGCCAACCTGTTCAAGGCCGTCGTCGATGAGATGGCCTGGATCCTGCTGCGCTCCTCGCACACAACCTTCGTGAAGGAGACACAGGATTTCGCCGTCGCCCTGGTGACGACCGAGGGCGAGACGTTCGCCTATCCCTACGGCGCCGGCGCCACGCCGATCATGGGCGTGCCGATGCATGCGGGCACGAAGGCCGTCACCGACTGGGCGCCGGGCGACGTGCTGATGACCAACGACCCGTACTCGACGGGCGGCATGGTCATGCACCTGAACGACATCTACCTGTTCCAGCCGATCTTCGCCGAAGGCAAGTTGTTGTGTTTCGCCTGGACGTTTATCCATTGCACCGATGTCGGTGGTTACGCGCCTGGCAGCATCGACATGCAGAACAACGAGGTGTTCCAGGAAGGGCTGCGGCTGCGGCCGATGCGGCTTTATCGCGAAGGCGTGCTGAACACCGAGTTGTGGAACATCTTCGCCGATAATTGCCGCATCCCGGCGCTGAACTGGGGCGACATCACGGCGTGCGTCTCGGCGCTGAACAAGGCGTCGGAGCGCATGCAGCGGCTGACGCAACGTTACGGCTTCGATGCGGTGACCACGGCGATTGCCGGCACGCTGGACCGCACCGAGCAGATCACGCGGGAGGTGCTGGCGCGCATCCCCGTCGGTGAATACCGCTTCACCGAATATTTCGAGGATGATTACATCAGCGACCTGCCGGTGCGCATCACGCTGCGCCTGGTCTCGCGCGGCGACGGCAATGTCACGCTGGACTACACCGGGTCCGACCCGCAGGTGCGCGCTGCGCTGAACCTGCCGACCGGATCGATGAAGCATCATCCGTTCCTGTCGCTCGGGCTGACCAACTTCGTGGTAACCAAATCGGAATCGATCCATATCAACGCCGGCATCCAGCGCTGCATCGACCTGGTGCTACCGGAGGCTTCGATTGTCAACGCGCACTTCCCGGCAGCCTGCGGCATGCGGTTCACGACGGCGATGCGTATCCACGACCTGGTGCTTGGCGCGCTGACCAAGGCGTTGCCGGGCCAAGTGCCCGCCGGCGGCGGCAACGCGCTGGTGATTTCGTATATTTCGACCTCGGAACTGGGGGAAACGGGGCGCGTGGTGGTGGCCAATCCGGTGCCCGGCGGCTCGGCGGGCGGCCCGGACCGCGACGGCATTTCCGGCACCGATTTCTCCGTGGCGTTCCTGCGCAACGTGCCGGTGGAGGTGCTGGAGTCCGAGGCGCCTGTCGTCGTGCATCGTTATTCGCTGGTGCCCGACTCGGAAGGCGCGGGGCAATTCCGCGGCGGCTTCGGTGTCGCCTACGACGTGGCGATCCAGCACCCCAGCGCGGTCGTGGTGATGCGCGGCAAGGACCGGTTCCGCTTCAGCAGTTGGGGCGTGTTCGGAGGCGGCAGCGGCACAGTCAACGGCAATATCGGGCAGCGCGGGGATGTCACGCACGACATCGGCAAGCGCACGGTCTATCGGCCCGAAATGGGCGAAACGATCCGGCTATGGAGCGGCGGCGGCGGCGGTTACGGCGATCCGTTGCAGCGCGATCCGGCGCTGGTGGCGCGTGACGTCGCCGATGATCTGGTCTCGGCCGCGCGGGCGCACGACATTTATGGCGTTGTGCTGCGCGACGGCGAGGTGGACGCCGACGCGACGGCGCGGCAGCGCGCCCACCTGGCCGCGACCCGCGCCACGCCGCCGACTTATGATTTCGGTCCCGGGCGCACCGCGTGGGAGCACATCCACGGCACCGCGGCGGAGTTGATCGGCGATTGGCTGCCATGCCTGCCGGCGGGTGTGCGGCGCTACGCGCAGGGGCGTGTCTATCATCATTTGCATGAAGCGGGTGCCGGCCCGTACGAGCCGGCGCAGGTGAAGGCCGTGATGCAGCGCCTGGAGCTCGAGCTTGCACCGTCGCGCGAAGCCCCGCCGGTCTGACCTACGCCCCACCGATCAGTGCCAGCGTGTGGCGGGCGATGACGATCTCCTCGTCGGTAGGAATGACGTAGGCTGGCCGTGCCGATGCCGCCCCGGTCAGGCACGAGCCGCCCTGCTGGTTGGCCGCCTCATCCAACGCAAAGCCCAGCCACGCCAGCCGTTGCAGCACGCGGGAACGGATCTCCGCGCTGTGCTCGCCGATGCCGGCGGTGAACACGAACGCATCGATCCCATCCATGCTGGACGCCAGCGCGGCCGCCGTCCGCGCCACGTGGTAGACGAAATAATCCACCGCCAACCGCGCCAGCGGTGCGTCGCTCGCCAGCAGCGTACGCATGTCGTTGGACACGCCGGACAAACCCTTCAACCCGCATTCCTCGTACAGGAAATGTTCGACACGATCGACGCTCCAGCCCTTCTGCTGTTGCAACCACAGGATTACCCCGGAATCGAGCGAGCCCGGCCGCGTGCCCATCGGCAACCCGTCCAACGCGGTGAAGCCCATCGAGGAATCGATGCTGTGCCGGTTCACTAGGGCGCACATCGATGCGCCCGAGCCAAGATGTGCAACCACGACGCGCCCAGCCGCGACCTGCGGATACCGCTCGGCCAGTGCGCCAGCGATGTATTCGTACGACAGCCCGTGGAATCCGTAGCGCCGCACACCCTCTTGATACAACGCCTCCGGAATGGCGAAACGATCGGCAACGGCGGGATGGCCACGATGGAACGCGGTGTCGAAACACGCGATCTGGGGCACGCCGGGAAACCGCGCGGCAATCGTCCTTAACACCGCGACCGCTGGCGGGTTGTGTAGCGGTGCCAGCGGCGACAGCGCATCGATCTGTGCCAGCGTCGCGGCATCGACCAACACAGGCGCGGTCAGTGCCGGACCGCCATGCACCACCCGGTGCCCAAACCCCGCCAGGCCAGGCGCGGTCAGCGGGCCATCCGCCACCGCGGCCAACGCCGCCAGCGCCTCGGCATGATCCGCCGCCGCCACCGCCTGTTCGCGCTTCGCGCCGCCGTCGGCCGGGGCGATTACCAGGCGTCCCTCACCGCCGATGCGCTCCACCAGGCCGGACTGTGCGCGCCGTGGCGTGCCGTCGGCCGC
>Ga0182030_10024784_pt1 | contig 10985 bp, 9 predicted proteins | sample 812S3MmetaG_FD_121299 | JGI IMG/M metagenome (GOLD analysis project Ga0182030, IMG submission 121299) | Permafrost microbial communities from Stordalen Mire, Sweden - 812S3M metaG (Illumina Assembly) | ecosystem: Environmental > Terrestrial > Soil > Wetlands > Permafrost | place: Sweden... | reverse complement strand
CAGCGATGCTGCACCTCTTGGCGGGAGCGGCCAGCCACTCGTCGAGGATGACGAACGCCCCGAGGTACTCGTGGGCCGCTAATCGGAATGTATTGAACATTGCGGCGCCCGCGCAAGGATGGGAGCAACTCTCGCGGACGCCGCTGCTTCTTGGCATCGTCAACTTCAACATAAAGGAAGTCTTTATGGACTACACGTTTCTCGCTAATCTACAACAGGAATTCACTCTTCCTGACAGGGGTATCTTGAGCCGCCTTCTGCACAAAGATGAAAGAGTCAACGTGACATTGTTCGGTTTTGCGGCAGGCTAGGAACTCTCTGCACATTCCGCGCCCACACCCGCTGTTCTCTATTTCCTGGAGGGCGAAGCTGAACTACAGTTAGGAACAGACAAGGTCAATGCCGAGGCCGGTTCCTTCGTGTACATGCCTCCAATGCTGTCGCACGGAATCTCTGCAAAGACAGGACTTCGCATGCTGTTGATTCAGACGAAGGACCAATCGTAATCATGCCTCATCGTTTTTCTCGCGCCGGAAGCGGATATGAGCAGTTCGTTGAGACTCCCGAACGACCGTACGGCTCCGTCCTCCCAAGAGATCCCGGGCGCTGACGTTACCGCAAATGAGGCCGGTCTCCCGATCAAACACGGGCATGGTCGTGACTCCCGTGGTTGCCATCTCTTCCGCCACAGCCCGGCAGGTCTCGTCCGAATATGCAAGGATCTCGGGAAGTTCCGCCCGAACCTCTCCGTTGTTCCCTCGTTCGGCCGGGACCGAGGGCTCAGTCATCACTTCCGCAACCATGATCATTTCAAGCGGATCTACGCCATATTCGCGAGACAAGTGATAACCGCGGCGACTTAGCTTTTCTGTCAGAATCGACCGCGGCATGACCAGGGACGTCACCAAATAGGCCGCAACGCAAGCGAGAGTCAACGGCAGAACCGCGGGTAACGCATGTGTAAGTTCCAGAGAAAACAAAATTGCTGTCAGGGGCACACCCAGTGCGCCAGATAGCATGGCTCCCATCCCCATGAGCGCCCACAATGCTTGCGTGTCGCCAGGCAGATGCGCCAGCCTTGCCAACGTTTCGCCGAGCGCAGCGCCAATCATTAACAGTGGGGCCAAGACGCCGCCGGACGTACCCGAGCTAAGAGAAAACGCCCACATCAATGATTTGGCAAGTAGCAGCCCCAAGAGCAGGCCAAATGGAGCATTGCCGCGCAACAACTCCGCGATATTGTCGTATCCAACGCCCAGGCCAAGCGGAAAGAAGAAACCACCCAACCCGATTCCGACTCCGCCAATCGCGGGCAACCACATCCAGTGAATTCGAAGGCGCCCGCAGATGTGTTCAAACCCACCACGGGCTTCGATCAACTCGCCGAATCGGTGAAGAAATACACATCCGAGTACTCCTCAAAGATCGCTGGCGTTCCTGCGGAAATGATTGTGAAGGCAGCAGAGCTCTGGGGGCCTGCGCCAACCAGCTTCCTGATGCATGCCAGGGGAATTGAACACCACACCGAAGGCGTGGACAACTGCATGGCGGCGATCAATCTCGTCGTTGCAACTGGAAGGATTGGCCGCGAGGGTTGCGGATACGCCATGATTACCGGCCAGGGAAACGGCCAGGGTGGACGCGAACAAGGTCAGAAATGCGATCAGCTTCCGGGAAGCCGCGATATTTCAAATCCCGAGCACCGCAAGTATATTGCCGGTGTCTGGGGCGTGGAAGAGAAATCCATTCCACAAAAGGGTTTGTCTGCGATACCTCTCGTGGAAGCCATTCATGCCGGCAAAATCAAAGGTCTTATCTCCATATGCTTCAACCCGGTGGTTTCGTTGCCGGACGCAAATTTCGTGCGAGAGGCACTGGAAAGACTCGAATTCTTCACATGCATCGACTTCTTCCTTTCCGAGACCGCCCGTTATGCGGATGTCGTCCTGGCCGGTTCGTTAATGGAAGAAGATGAAGGAACGACGACCAATGTGGAAGGCCGAGTAATCCGGCATCGCAAAGCCGTCACTCCTCCCGCCGAAGCTCGCGAGGACTGGAAGATTATCTGCGAGATTGCCGGCCGTCTGGGCTATGCGGAGAAGTTCAGCTACCCGTCGCCAAAGGAGATGTTCGAAGAACTCCGGATCGCGTCCAAAGGCGGCGTCTCAGACTACTACGGAATGACCTGGGAGCGGCTTGATGAAAGCAATGGCCTATTCTGGCCTTGTCCGGAGGTCGGACACCCAGGCACTCCGCGTCTTTATGAAAACGGAAAGTTTGGTCATCCTGACGGCAGAGCACACTTCATTCCTGTCGAATGGAGACCATCCGACGAAATGCCCGATGAGGAGTATCCCGTCATTCTTACGACTGGACGCGTCGTGTCTCAGTTTCTCTCGGGTACGCAGACGCGCCGAATCGGCGCCCTTGTGGATCAGACCTCGCAACCGTTCTGCGAGATTCACCCGCGCCTTGCCGACAAGTACGGCATTGCAGATGGGGATTTCGTAAAAGTCGAGAGTCGCCGAGGGAACGTTGTCGTTCACGCGAAAGTCGTTAAGACCATACGGCCGGACACCGTGTTTGTTCCATACCATTGGCCTCTCGATCGCTCGGCAAACAACTGCACTAATCGCGCGATTGACCCCGTTTCGAATATTCCGGAGTTCAAGATTTGCGCAGTTCGCCTGAGCAAGGTTGAGCAACCAACAGACGCTATTGCCAAGCTCGAAGTTCAGGCTGGGGGCGTTCGATGAGCGATGCCGCCTTCTTCATTGATTACTCCCGCTGCATTGGTTGCGAAGCCTGCGTCAATGCATGTGGCGAGTGCGATACGCATCGCGGAACGAGCATGATTCATCTGGAGACAATCGAGCGTCGCGACAGTGTCCAAACTGCGCCCCAAATCTGCATGCACTGCGAAGATCCGATTTGCGCTCAGGTCTGCCCGGCGGACGCCATCAAAAAGACTCCTGATGGAGTGGTGCAGAGTTCTCTGAAGCCACGATGCATCGGCTGTTCGAATTGTGTGCTGTCGTGCCCCTTTGGCGTTCCGAAATACATGAGCGGCATCGATCAGATGATGAAGTGCGACATGTGCTACGACCGCGGCAGCGTGGGCAAACAGCCAATGTGCGCGACTGTCTGCCCATCGGGCGCGTTGACATACACCTCAATGGAGGAAATCCAGAGGACTCGCCAAGGCATTCCCGTCAACAGTTGGAAGTTCGGAGCCGAGGAAGTAAAGACTAAGGTCTATGTGATGGTTCCCCGTGAGGTAACGAAGGTGGACATCGGCTTGGTCCAAATTCAAACGACGCCATCGGTACTGCAAATGGACCCGTACGATGTTGCGCTCATGCTGGAGGGAATGGAATGAATACAGAGACGGGGCCTTGCTCTTCTTGCAAGAAATCTGCGAAGTGGCGCGATGATTTTCCAATTGAATGGGAAGGCAACAATTACGTAACCCGACGGGAGATGGTTAAGTTCCTGACTCTGGGGTCTCTATTCCTCGCAGTGGCTAACTGGGTCACCGCATTCGGGGCCAGGATTCTTCGCCGCGGTTCACAAATCGGCAACTGCTTGGATCATCTGACGATTTGAAGGTGAACGGATCGGCCCTATTCCGCTATCCAACGGCAAAAGACCTGTGTATTGCAGTACGAACGGCGGAGGGCAAGTTGGTTGCATACTCCCAGGTTTGTACCCATCTTTCATGCGCGGTTGTTTATGACAAGAGTGAGCAAAGTCTGTTTTGCCCTTGTCACAATGGGCGTTTCAATTTGGAGCAAGGTGCACCGATCGCGGGCCCGCCAACCCGGCCATTACCGCGCATCAGGCTCGAAGAATCAGACGGCCAAATCTATGCGACTGAGCGGGAGGCCTAGTGAGCACACGACAGCAGGGCACCGTCCTCTTCACTGGAATCCTCTTTCTCGTGGCAACAACTGTTGTAATCCAGCTATGGCTGCTGACCGTATCAATGGAGGCTCTTTTGAGCGGTGCAATGAAGACGCTTGTGCCCGCAGCCGCGGCTTCAACTATCCTGCTCTGCATCAACGCCGGCTTGCTGCGGTATGTCTTCCGCTTTGACCGCCAGATCCGCTCTTCGAAGTGAACAGGACCCTTATGCCGCCTATGTCAATCGAACATTTGTACATCTCATCCGGGCACAATTTCTTTGGCCGCCATGGGCTGTCGGCTGGGCTTAATCCGTTGCAGGAAGTTGCCGAGATCGAATGTGTCGCTGGGCATGGGGTTCGCGGCGATCGATTCTTCGACTACAAAGAGGACTATAAAGGCCAGATTACGTTCTTTGCCGGTGAAGTCTTCGAAGATGTTTGCCATGCACTCGGCATTCATGGCAAAGCACCTGGAACAACTCGTCGCAATGTGATTACTTGGGGCGCTGATCTGAACAATTTGATTGGAGAGCGGTTCACCGTTCAAGGGATCGACTTCGAAGGTGTCGCTGAATGCGCGCCATGCTACTGGATGGATCTGGCAATTGGACCCGGCGCAGAAGAGGCACTCCAAGGACGTGGTGGATTGCGTGCGCGTATTCTCACTTCTGGCATCCTTCGCCTGGACCCGCTGGACCTGCCGCCCTCTGCCTCATCGTGACTGGGCTGCGGCGCCACGGAGAAATCTCCAAGTGGACGTAAACCCGGCCGCTCGGACAACTGAATTGTTGCCCAAAGAACCCTGTAGGTTTCGCGGGAATTTCAAGCGCGCCATATGGATATAAAAGAAACGACAAGTTTTAGGCTGGGTGATCCGCGAAAACGAAAATCCGACGCAGCAACAAAACGGGCGATTTGACGTGCGCAACGGCAATCGCGCATTTTGTCCTGACTCTCGATCCCTCCTGTTGTTGTCCAGCGAAGATCGCGTGAGGAAGATGACCACGTGTCCGACAAGCCGAAACGCGGGTCCGGTCCGGAATCGTTTGCTTTTCCTTGAAGGCGATACGTTTCTCCGGGGTGAACGATTGCTCGTTGGCGCTTCTCGGCTTCACCGATTCGAAGACCAGCGCGCGAAGGACCAGCCCGATTCGCTGGTGCTTGCCAGTTAGCGACATACTGATGGCCCATTTTACTTTCCGTGTGCAGTCGAGGCTTGTCGGGCGCACGGGGGCGCATTTGCGGTGGTCGCTTCGAATCCTGGATCGGAGTTTCGCGCGGCCGCAGAGCTAACGTGGCGCCCTAAATAAGGGCAAACAATCCGGTACAAGAGACTCCCACAATTGAACAAGCGAAAAGGGCATTTTGCTTGCGCCGAGTGAGAACGGTCACGGCGCGAGCAGTTGCAGTCCTAACGGCCAACCACCTCGACGAGCTGATTGTCTGGGACCGTCCAGGCAACCGATCCCTTTTGAGTTAACTTCCCCCCTGCGTTGTCCCAATGCAGGTTGGTCATGTGGAAGTCCCCCTTCTCGTAAGCGTAGGTCTTTCCATCGTCGTCGTACAGCGTGAAATCTCCATCGGTGCCAGGGTACACTTTGATCTTTTCCAGATCCTGCTTTTGCTCCGTGGTGAGAATAGGCTTGCCGAGTGGAATGATCGAGCCGGCGCGGACAAAGAGCGGAATCGTATCGATAGGCGCGCTTACAGCGATTGTCTGACCGCCTTTCAAGCGTTCATTTGTCCAATAGTTGTACCAGTCGGTGCCGGTGGGCAAATAGACCGTGCGGCTGGTCGCTCCCTGATCGGTAACCGGAGCGACGAGGAGCGCGGGCCCGAACATGTATTCGTCTCCGATCTCGGCCACGTTGGCATCGCTTGGGAAATCCATGAAGAGCGCACGCATGAATGGCGCGCCGGTTTGACTGCTTTCATAAGCAAGCGAGTATGTGTAGGGCAAGAGTTGATAACGCAAACGCAGGTACTTTGAGAGGATCGTCTCAGCCTGCTTGCCGTAGGACCAAACTTCGTTGTGGTTCCTCTCGCCGTGGGCCCGCATGACCGGTTGGAAGGTTGCCCATTGAAACCACCGCACGAACAACTCGGGATAGTCCACATAATTGCCGACTGTGCCAAGCGCATCGGAGGGATCGACCAAGGGCGGGTGCATTGGGCGATATGTCGCGGGGAGCGAAGGAGAAAAGAAACCGGCAATATCGGTATCCCAGTAAGGCATACCCGATGCCGTGAAGTTCAATCCGGTAGTGACGGAGCGCTTCAACATATCCCATGTGGACAAGATGTCGCTCGACCAGAAGATGGCGCCGTTCCGTTGCGCTCCCAGGTAGGCTGCGCGAGCAAGAGTCATGACCCGGCGGCTATCTCCGAAGTCGCGCCTGGATCCTTCGTATACAGAAGCAGTGTGGAAAAGCGGATACACGTTGTAATAGCGTGAACCGGAACCGACAAACAAGACGTCCTTTGCGGGGTCGATATCGGGTTCGGTCTCGTCCAGCCAGAGGTAGTCGAAACCGTCGGGCTTGATGTATCGATCCCTGATGGACTCCCACCACCACCTGGCTGCTTCGGGGTTGGTGGTGTCGATGTTCGGGCCAATTACATCCTTGAACCCACCCAAATCCGGAGCGCCATCGGGCGAATGGATTAGCCATCCCTTGTCTCGCAGCATGTCGTAGTAGCGGGTGCCTGGAGAGAAATGCGGCCAAACGCTCAGCAATGTGCCGATGCCCATGGAATGAAGCTGCCGGTTCATGGCAGCCGGATCGGGCCACCGCGCAGGGTCCAGGTCCAGTTCGCCCTGCCGGGTCATATTAAGGAAGTCGACCACAAGAACATCCAGTGGGAGCTGACGATCGCGATACCCCTTTGCAACGGCCAATAGCTGATCCTGGGTAGGATAGATCGCCTTGCTCTGGATGTAGCCATACGCCGCTTTCGGCAACAGATGAGCGATGCCGGTAAGCTGACGGTAACCCTGGTAAATTTCGTCGCTGTTCTCTCCTGCGACGACAAAGAAGGAAACCCGGTCTCCGATCTCCGACGACCACATGTTCTGTTGGTTGAAGCCGAGATTTATGGTGGTTTTTGAAGGATTGTCCCAGATGAGACCATAGCCGCGGCTGGAGACCATGAACGGGACGCAGACGCTCTCTCCACCGATGGCCGAATAGTCGTGCCAGCAGCGGACCTGACGATCCCTCAGGTCGAGAACGCCCTGTTGCTGCTGGCCGAGTCCGTAGTAGTGCTCGTCGGCAGGCGAGTCAAATGTTGCAGAGACGCGGAAGCCCGGGTCCTTTTGTTCCTGCTTGCTTGCATCCGCCGCCGCGATTTCGGGATGGTTGGGAATCATAAACCAGCTCAGCATGTTCAGCAGCATCTGACCCGACGCCGTTGTTACAGAGATCGCGTCCTGGTTTGGTCTCCCCCTACTGGGCTCCGCGCCAAAGTAATGGTCGCGCAGCGATTGATTCAGGTCATCGAGCGGCATGTGCTGCGGCAGGAGCGGCTTGGCCAGGTGGTCGGGAGAAACACGAACAACCAACCTCGCGGAGCGAAAAACGTCGCTACCGTCAGAATCCTGCACAAGGGTCCAGCCTGTCGCCGAAGGCTTTCCCACAAAACCATAACCTGCGCCTTCGGTTGCGGCTGCCTTGTTCTTGCTCAACGTGACACGAACGATGTTGGGCGCGTACGGTTCAAGAACGATCGTATTGCCGTCTCGCTCAAGAATCATGCCGGAGTTCTGTGCATGGAGCGCCGGCCCGGCAAATGCTGCAAGCACGACCGAGATCAGGATCTTGCCGCGATTGACCATGAGTGCCATCTGAATCCTCTCTTTCTATTGCGGTGGAATGCATCGTCTCAAGAACCGCGTTTGCAGCCGCGACGCCACCCTTGCATCCCGATGAGCAAAGGTGCGTGCCAGGCCTCAAAAAGCAAAATGCCTCAGCGTCCCACCACTTCCACCAAATCGCGTTCCGATCCGGTCCAGAGTTCCTTGCCTTGATGAGTGAACTTCCGCGACGCGTCATCCCAGTGCAGCCGTGTCACTGTCCCCGCGCCTTTCTCGTAGGCGTAGGTCTGGCCGTCGTCCGAGAAGAGAGTGAAGTCGCTATCCCCTCCAGGGTAAACGCGCACCTTGGCGATTGTCTGCGCCTCATGCGTGCTTTCCACCGCGCTTCCGAGCGGAATAATCGACCCTGCGCGCACAAACAGCGGAATCGTATCAATCGGCGCATCCACCACGATCTTCATTCCGCCCTTGACCCGCTCCCCAGTCCAGAAGTTGTACCAGTCCGTTCCGGCAGGCAGATAGACTTCTCGGCTGGTTGCGCCCTGCTCGGTTACCGGAGCCACGAGAAACGCCGGTCCGAGCATGTACTCGTCGCCAATGTCCGCCACCTTCGGGTCGTCCGGAAAATCCATTGGCAATGCGCGCATGATTGGCGCTCCCGTCAACCATGTCTTGTAGCCGAGAGAGTAGATGTACGGCATCAGTTGATAGCGCAGGCGCAGATACTTCTCCAGAATCGGCTCCGCCTCTTTGCCGTAGGACCAGACCTCGTTTGCCGGGCGGCTGCCATGAGTCCTGAAGATGGGCAGGAAGGTGGCGTACTGGAACCAGCGCGTGTACAACTCGGGGTAGTCATCGTAGCCGCCTACATTCTCCCGGGCGTCAGATGGGTCAAGCAGCGGCTTATGGGCGGGGTGATGAACCTCCGGCAGATACTGCCAACCACCGGTGTCGTTGGACCAGTAGGGAATGCCGGATGCCGTTACATCCAGCCCGGTGGGAATCTGCCGTTTGAGCGTGTCCCAGGTCGGAGAAATGTCAGAAGACCAGACGATGGTTCCCTTGCTCTGCACTCCCAGGTAGGCGTCGCGCGAGAGAATCAGCGCACGGCGTTGCGGCTCGTCCCGGCGAAATCCGTCGTAGAGCGCGCCCGTGTGGAAGAGCGGATACACATTGAAAAACTGTGTCCCCGGACCGACGTGCAGATACGCGCCGTTCGGGGGCAGGTCTGGCTCTGTTTCGTCTGCCCACAGCGAGTCGAATCCCTGGCTCAGGATGTTGTCGTGGACCGTTTTCCAGTACCACCGAGCGGCATCGGGATTGGTCGTGTCAATGTCGGAGCCGGCCCGGTCGTATGGCAGTCCATCAATCGGTGTGCCGTCGGCAAGATGAATCAGCCAATTTTTCTGGCGCAGCTCCGAATAGAAGCGATCGCCCGCTACAAAGCGCGGCCACACGCTAATCATGGTCTCGAACCCCATGTCGTGGAGCTGCTTGTTCATCGCCTTGGCATCGGGCCAGAATCTCGGATCCAGATCCATCTGCCCCATCTTGGTGTAATAGAACCAATCGACGACCAGCACATCGGCAGGCAAATGGCGGTCGCGATACCCCTTGGCTACTGCCAGCAGTTCGTCCTGAGATGCGTAGCGCTGCTTGCACTGGATGTACCCGTAGGCTGCCTTGGGCAGCATCGGCGCCGGACCGGTCAGCAACCGGTACCCCGCGTAGATTTCGTCCGTGGTATTGCCGGCAATCACAAAGAACGAGACTCGGTCACCCACCTCGGATTTCCAGCGCGTCTGCTCGTTGAATCCAGGCTCGATGGTCGTCCGCGAAGGGTTGTCCCACAAGAGCCCATAGCCCTTGTTTGTCACCAGAAATGGCACGCAGAAACTCGGTCCGCCGGTTGCCAGATAGTCGGCCCAGCAGCGAACCTGATGTCCGCGGCGATCGAGAAACCCCTCGTGGCTCTGACCCAGGCCGTAGTAGTGCTCATCGTCGGGCGATGCAAACGTCGCACCCACCGTATAGAACTCGGGATCTGCCGGACGGCGGTCCTGCAACACTGCGGAAGTGCCATCCTTGTGATTGGGAACGGACTGCGACCAGTCGGTCAGCTCCAGGAGCTTTTTCCCGTCGGATGTGTTGAAGGCGATATGCGCACCCGGAGTCGAGCCATTGAAGAACTTTGCAATATCCAACTGCGTCTGAACGGGCGGCTTGTTCTCGGGCAGGTCCCGGTCCACCGTCACCACAACACGATTCGACCGGTATATATCCGCGCGTTCCGTCTGACTGGCGGTCCACCCGGCGGCAGATGGCTTGGCAACAACGCCATATCCCGGCCCCGCCAGAGCCGGCTCGCGCTTGAGGCTCAATGTGACGCGCAGGATGTTCGGCGCGTAGGGCTCCAGAACCACCGTACCGGCGCCTCGTTCAAGTATTGTGCCGGTGTTCTGGGCGGCGAGAGTTGAGCCTGCACAGAAAGCCGCCAACAGCCATGCCAAGAATCTGCGCAGATGCACCAAAGACTTCATGCGAATTCCTCCGTCTAGTTCAAATGATTTTTTCGCGCTGCATTGAGCGTTTGAGCACTTCACTAACGAGGGCGCAGAATCCGTCCAGGCCTGTGAGCGGCATCACCCGAAGCGCGGTTTTCAGAATGATCGACTGGGTTGTGGCGGATTCCAGATCGGCCGCCGCCCGGTGGGCGTAGGCAGGGGCATCCGCGGAAACTGCTTGCAACTCCAACGAAGGGGAGTGCATTCTTGTTTTGCCGGCCTGGAGGACCAGAATCTTCTGCTCCCAGGCGTTGAAGCCATTGGCATCGATTTGTATTGTGCAATCGGATGGACCGGGTTTATCGATACGCAGGTAGCGCGCCGGACTGGTTGTGGTCACTCTCTTCATCCCGATCTACAGAACCGCTACGGTGACCCTGGCCCCCTGAAACCGGAGCCAGGGTGGTATCTTGTGCTGTACTTTTAATTCCCCTTAGGCAGAGAATCAAACCAATGTCAGGCGGTACACTACTGGTTTTGCGGCATCATGCAACAATCTTCCTTGGCGAAGGGGCATTTCAAGTACAACACTGTGTATTACAGTGTGTTGGATGGCAAGTAAGTGCATCGGAAGATCGATTAACTGACTTTGATTGTGCAGGATGGAGCTGAGAGAGGGTTGTTGGAGAAGATCCCAGGAGTCGTGCTCTTAACCTGCCGGGAAAGGCGCAACGACGCTGTAGCCCACGTGAGCACCGCAGT
>Ga0182030_10024782_pt1 | contig 10986 bp, 13 predicted proteins | sample 812S3MmetaG_FD_121299 | JGI IMG/M metagenome (GOLD analysis project Ga0182030, IMG submission 121299) | Permafrost microbial communities from Stordalen Mire, Sweden - 812S3M metaG (Illumina Assembly) | ecosystem: Environmental > Terrestrial > Soil > Wetlands > Permafrost | place: Sweden... | reverse complement strand
GCGCGGCTACTTGTTTCAGGAACTGACCGCGAGTTCGCTGATCGTTTGCGACCTGGACGGCAAGGTGCTGCGCGGCACCGGCGAACTGCGAAAAGTCGCGTTCCATATCCATGCCCGCATCCATCTTCAGAACCCCGCCGCGACCTGCATCGTCCACGTGCATCCGCGCTGGCTGACCGCGCTGTCGATGCTGGCGGAGCCGGAGGTCACGTTGTCGCATCATAACAATCTGATCCTCAACGATCGCATCGCGATCGATCACGAAGGCGTCGCCCCCGCCGACAGCCACGCCGAGGGCGACCGGCTGGCCAAAGCGCTCGGCGACAAATCCATCCTGCTGATGGGCGGCCATGGCGTGACCGTCGTCGGTCCCACCGTCCACGACGCGTTCGATGAATGTCACGCGGCCGAGCGCACCGCGATGTATCAACTCACCGCCATGTCGACGGGCCTGCCGTTGCGGGTGCTGCCGGACGCGGAACGGCGGCATTGGCATGGGCCGTGGGGGGAGAAGATGGACGCGCGGCTGCATCTGGACGCGTGGCGGCGGATCCTCGATCGCGAGGAGCCGGATTACGCGACCTGAGGCTGCGCGAATGTCCGAACCAGGCGGCGGTCGCGTTCTCTGGGGCGCCGGCACCAGTCGTACCATCCGCGCTCACTGGGCTTTGCACGAACTCGATCTGCCCTATCAACGCCGGCCGATCCAGGCGCGAACGGGGGAGACCCTGACTGAAGAATTCACCGCCCTCAGCGCGCGGCAAAAGATCCCGTTGCTGCAGGATAACGGCTTCACGATCACTGAAAGCGCCGCGATCGTGACGTATCTGTCGGATGCTTACGGGCAACCTCACGACCGGCTGGTGCCCGACGACGCGCGGGAGCGGGCGCGCTGCCTGGAATGGTGCTTCTTCGTCATCAGCGAGTTGGACGCAACCTCGCTGTATGTGATGCGCCGGCATGGCGATTTGCGGCACATTTATGGGGAAGCACCGCTCGCGAACGAAGCGGCGGCGGCGTATTTCCAGAAGCAAATGCGGTCGGTGGAGCGGGCGTTGGACGATGGCCGTCCGCATCTCCTCGGCGACCGCTTCACCGCCGCCGACATTTTGTTATCGACCTGCGTCACCTGGGCTGTCCGGTATGGCGTCGCGGTGACGGATCGTGTTGTCGCTTACAACGCCGGGATCACGGCACGGCCGGCCTACGCGCGGGCGGTGGAGAGCAATCGGCCGCCTCCCTGACCGCGGCAACCGGCGGGCGAATTGATCCCGGTCAATGCACCGGCGCGCGAGACCCGCCATCTTCCCCGAGACGAGCGGATGGGCGGGGCTGGCACGAGCCCTTATCGTTGCTAATTCGAACAGAAACCACGCCGCGCGAGCGGGAGGCGGAACATGACCTACAAAACCCTTATGGCGCATCTGGAACTGGGGCACCCGAACGCGGGTCTGTTGCGCGTGGTGGCGGATTTGGCCGAGCGGTTCGATGCCGAGGCGATCGGCGTCGCGACGTGTCATCCGATGCAGGTGGTCTACAGCGAGGGCTATGTCGCCGGGGAGTTCATCGCGCGCGACCGGGAACTGCGCGATCAGGAGGTCGCGACGGCAGAGGCCGAGTTCCGAGCCGCCCTGGGTCCGCGCGCCGGGGACTGGCGGTCGGCGATCACATCGGATCCGCTGGCGGATTATTTGGCGCGGGAGGCGCGCGGCGCGGATCTGATCATTACTGGTGTAGACCGGGCAGTGTCGTTGTTCGACAACTCGCGCCACCTGGTGATCGGCGATTTCGTCATGCACGTCGGGCGGCCGATGCTGATCGTTCCGGCGACGGTCGAGGCTGTTTCGTTCGACCGCGTGCTGGTCGGCTGGAAGGACGCGCGGGAATCCCGGCGAGCGATCGCCGACGCGTTGCCGCTGCTGAAACAGGCCAAAAAGGTAACGATCGTCGAAATCGCCGGCGAGGATGATCTGGCGGCGGCGCGGGGGCGGCTGGACGATGTCGTGCTGTGGCTGGGTCGCCACGGGATCGCGGCGGAGCCGGCCGCGGTGGCCTCGGGCCGCGACGACACGCATCGGCTGCGTCATTTGGCGGAGGAATACGAGGCCGATCTGATCGTCGCGGGCGCGTATGGGCACAGCCGGGTGCGGGAATGGGTGCTCGGCGGCGTGACGCGGGATCTGCTGTTGCGGGCGGGGAAATGCGCGCTGGTGTCGCACTGACACGGGCGCCGCGAGTTCCCCTTCACGCACCGTGACCCGCCGCGTAGCGAACCGATCGCCGGCACAGCACCAGGCCGGCCGCGGTGACCTGTAGCGCCATGCAGAGCATCAGCACCACGTCGTAATCGCCCGTCGCGTCGTGCAGCACGCCGAACACGCCCGGTCCGAACGCCAGCGCGAACTGCATGATCGCGCCGCTCAGGCCGATGACCACACCGAATGACGCAGGGGAGAATTCCGCGTGCACGATGACCGCCGGCAAGGTGATCAAATTGCCGACCGACAGGCCGAACAGGACGATCCCCAGATAGACCGCCTTGGTTGAGCCTGGCATCGCCAGCAACAACCCCAGCCCGCAGGCCTGGCTGAGCAGGCACACGGCGGTCGTGCCTCGGCGCGGCAAACGGTCGATCACGGTGCCCAGTGCGAGCCGGCCGAACATCGCGGCCAGGCTGGAACAGGTCACCGCGAGGCTGGTGCCGGCGGCGCCGAGCAGTGGCAACAGGAACGCCACCATGTGCACGATGAAGCCGACCTGCGCGGCGATGGCCAGAGCGAACGGCAGGGCCACCGACCAGAATTGCCATGTGCGTAACGTCCGCCTTGTGGCGTCACGGCGGGATTCCGGCGGGGCCGCGGCCACCTGGGCGGCCACCTGCCCGGGGGAGCGCATGCCCCACAGGATGACCGGAACCAGGATGGCCCAACCGGCGAGGACGGAGCTCAGGACGGCGTGCGGCAGGCCGATGGAGTGGCTCAACCGGACCAGCAGAGGGGCGACGGTGAAGCCGCTGGCGCTGGCGCCGTTCAACGCCAGGCTGATGGCGAAACCGCGCCTCCGGTCGAACCACCTCGCCAGTACGATCGCGATCGCCGGGCCTGACGTCGCAGCCCAGCCGGCGGCCATGACCAGACCGGCGATGAATAACTGCCAGGGATGCGCGGCGTTGCTGAAGCCGGTCGCGCCGACTCCCAACAGCAAGGCGCCGCCGATCATCAGGAGGCGCGGCCCGGCGCGCTCGACGGCGGCGTGCACGAACGGGATCAGGCAGGCGCCGCTGAAGTAACAGAGAGTGGTCGCGGCGGCGATGGTGGAGACCGGCCAGCCGTGCATGGCGTGCAATTCGCCGACGAAGACCGCCTGGCCGTAGAAGCCGAAACCCCAGGCGAATATCGCCACGCAGAAACAGGTCAGCACGGCGGGCCAGCCGCGGCGGAACTCGGTCTCGGCGGGCGCGTGGATCATGGGGGCGGTGAGGGTGCGCGGGTGGGTGATCGACATGGGCCGCTCTCGGTGGGTGATTGGGTGAGCGGGGCATACTGGCGGGGGCCTCCTGACAGCGTTATGTCAGGAGGGATTCGCCGGACGAAGGAGCGGGATGTGCGACGCGCCGATCGGTTATTCGACATCATTCAGACCTTGCGGGTCGCCTCGAAGCCGATGACCGCGGCGACGCTCGCCGAGCAGTTGGAGGTCACGGTTCGCACCGTCTATCGCGACATCGCCGCGTTGCAGGCAAGCCGGGTGCCGATCGAGGGCGCGGCCGGCATAGGGTATGTGCTGCGGCGGGGCTTCGATCTGCCGCCGCTGATGTTCACGGCGGATGAGATCGACGCGATCGCGGTGGGGGCACGGCTGGTGCGGCGGTTGCGCGATCCGGGCTTGCAGGACGCCGCCGCCAGTGTATTGGCGAAGATCGCGACGGCGCTGCCCGACGCGTTACGCCCAGGAGTGATGTCCGCGCCATTTTATGTGTCGGATGGGATGGCGGAGACGCCCTCGGGGATCGATCTGTCGGACGTGCGGTTCGCGATCCGGGAGGCCCGAAAGATGCGAATCACTTACGCCGACGCGGGCAGGCAGCGCAGCAACCGGACGATCTGGCCGATCGCGATGGCGTATTACGTGGACGCGACGGTGCTCGGCGCGTGGTGCGAGCTGCGAGAGGATTACCGGCATTTCCGGGTCGAGCGGATCGTGACCTCGACGCTGCTTGAGACGCGGTTTCCGACCGACGGTGGGAAGCTGATGGCGGGGTGGTGGGCGCAGATCGGGCCTCAGGCGGGGAACGCGCGGCCGGAATAAGGGATCATGGCTGCTCGTCCAGCCAAAGTCGCAGCGCGACGGCGTTGTTGTGGCTTTCGTCACGAGCGGCGTACAGTAGCGTTACCGGCCCCGCACGCCGGCGTTCAAACACGGTTTCCGCCGCGGCCTGGGCTTCGGGGCTGGCGAGTTCCGTCGCGAAGGCCGCGCGGAAGGTGTCCCAATGTTCGGGGTGGCCGTGGAATTCCTTGCGCAGCGCGTGGCGCGGGGAGAGATCCTTCAGCCAGAGATCGATGCGCGCCCGGTCCTTGGCGATGCCGCGCGGCCACAGCCGATCGACCAGGATACGCGTGCCGTCGCCGCCAGCGGGCGGATCGTAGACGCGTTTGACGCGCGGCGGGTTCATTTGGCGCCGGCCAGGATCATGAGGGTGGAGGTGCCGTGCGCCAGTACTTTGCCCTCTTTGTTCGTCACCCTCGCCTCCGCCGAAATGATCTGCCTGCCCTGGGCCACCACCCTGGCCTCGGCGCGCACCCGCCCGGTGTCCCGCGTGATCGGGCGCGACAGGTTGGCCTTGGTTTCGATGGTGGCGAAGCCGGTGCCGGCAGGCAGCAGGGTCAGCCCGGAGCAACCGGCGGCGCTGTCGATCAGAGTCAAGGCCCAGCCGCCATGGACGCTGCCCATGGGGTTCAGAAGGTGGTCTCCGGGGTCGCCCTCGAACGCGGCGAATCCTTCGGTGGCCTCGGTGATCCAGAACGACATGGTGCGGGCAATCGGCGGTTGCGGCAGCGTGCCGTCGATGATCGCGCGCAGGAGTTCGAGACCGGTTTTGCCGGCGAATTCGGTGGCGGAGGGGACTCCGTAGGAGAATTCAGGCGCGGATCGCATGATTTTATATTTCCATGTATGCACAAATTATGTATATGCATAGACCTATGATCACCCCACGGCAAGGCCGAAAGACGCTTCGTGCCGACGCTGGCGCTCTGGTCGATGCCTGTGTCGGCGGAAATTTGCGTTTGGCCGCCCGCCACGTCACCCGGTTTCTGGATCGCGCGTTGGCGGAGACCGGACTGGGGGTCGCGCAACTGGGGTTGATGGCGCGGATCGCGACGTCGGAGGACGACACGCTCGGCGGTCTGGCGCGGCGGACCGGGCTCGATCAGTCGACATTGTCACGTAATCTGCGCACGCTTGAGGGTCAGGGGCTGGTGGAAATCGCCACGGTCGAAACGGATTTGCGACGGCGGATGGTCTGGCTCACGGAGTTGGGCGCGCGGCGGCTTGAGGCCGCTCTGCCGCTCTGGCGCGCCGCGAACGCCACGTTGGCGACGCGGATTTCCCCCGACGTTGCCCGGAACCTGGCGGACGAGGCCGAATTGCTGATGCCGGAGTAATCACAAAAAATGGGGGAGCGGCGATGTCACCGGATTTGAAGATGCTCGTATGGACGGTCGTGCTGGCGTTCGCGCAAAGCATTATCGCGGCGTTGGGCGCGCAGTCCCAGGTTGGGCTGGCGGCCCTGGCGGGGAACCGGGAAAACCTGCCGCCGGTCATCGGTTGGGCCGACCGAGCCGCGAAAGCGCATCGCAACATGCTGGAAAGCTTGCCGGTATTCGCGGTGCTGGTGCTGGTTGCCCAGGTCGCCGGACGGGCCAACGCGACGACCGCTCTGGGCGCAGAGGTGTTTTTCTGGGCGCGGCTGATCTACGTGCCGGTTTACGCGATCGGTATCCCATGGGTGCGGACAGCGGTGTGGATCGTGTCGGTGGTAGGCATGGTGATGATCCTGGCGCAACTGCTGTAACTGAACTGTCATGCGCGGCGGCTGCGAAAAAACGCTTGCGCCGGCCCGCCGCCGTGATATTGGTCCCCATTCTCCGGGTGACCGGCGAGACCCATCCGTGCGCGCCCTGACGCCGACCCATTCGGCGAGCGCTCATGCCACAGACAGGAGACGGCTTTTCGTGCAAGTCCTCGTTCGCGATAACAATGTCGATCAGGCGCTCAAGGCCCTGAAGAAGAAAATGCAGCGCGAGGGGATATTCCGCGAAATGAAGCTCCGGCGGCACTATGAGAAGCCGTCCGAGCGACGCGCCCGTGAGGCCGCCGAAGCCGTTCGCCGCGCCCGCAAGCTGGAGCGGAAGCGGCTGGAGCGCGAAGGCTTCTGATCGCGCGGACGGGCGGTTTTCCGCCAGTCTCTCAATGTCACGGCCGGGGTCGACCCGACCATCTCACCGCGCAATGTGCGTGCCGCGACAGATCACCGGGTCAAGCCCGGTGATGACGAACAAACGTACCCGGTGATGACGAGCAAACGCACGTGGTTCGGTCGGTCAACCGGCCTTGGAGCCCATCGTACTTCACTCCTGGTGAGCATGATTGGGTGTCATCCAACCGGCCGATTCCGGGCGGGTCTCGTCAACTCCAGCGGGAGCTCCGGCGGATTGCCCCTCCCGCCGTGAAACGCCGACCATGCGGCGGGATCGGGCAGAAAGCGCTCGATTTCGGGCCGATCGGCGGGGTCGAGTCCGGGATGGCCAACGTCTGGCCGCAAAATATCCTCCCACGTCGCCAGCGCGTGCAGCGTCAGGCCGAGAGTCGCCAGGCGCTCGGCGGCGCCGGGGAAAACACCGTGGTAGAAGATGACCAGTCCGTCGGTGACGGTGGCGCCGGCCGTTCGCAGGCCGCGGACGAACGCGGTCTTGCTGCCGGCGTCGGTCGCCAGATCGTCCACCAGCAGCACGCGCATCCCCTCCACCGGCCCGCCCTCGACCTGGGCATTGCGGCCGATCCCCAAAGGGCGCTTCCGGACGTAGCGCAACGGCAGGTCAAGGCGGTCGGCCAGCCAGGCAGCCCAGGGAATGCCGGCGGTCTCGCCTCCGGCGATGGCGTCGAAGGGGAGGACAGGGCCGAACTGCCGACGTAAGCGCGCGAGGGCAGCGTCGATCACGGCCCGGCTTGTGGCGGGGTCGCCGATCAGGCGGCGGCAATCGACATAGACCGGGCTGGCCCAACCGGCGGCGAGCATGAACGGCCGGCCGCGGCTGAACTGAACGGCACCGGCCTCGAGCAACAGGCGCGCCATGGCTGTGCCAGAGGCTGCCCCCGGGGCATCCGCGGGGGCAGCCCCAGCGACGGCGCCAGGGCCGGAAATCCGGGCGATATCGGGTGTTTGGACGATGCCAGAAGTCTGGCCGAGGCCGGAAGGTTGGGTGTTATCGGAATCCGGGTCAGGCATCAGACGGCTCCTTCCAGCAAGGCGAGCCGGAGGACGTCGGCGCCAGCCAGGAAGTCGTCCATCGCCATGTCCTCATGCGGGTTGTGGGAGCCGTTCTGGTTGCGCACGAAGACCATCGCGCTCGGAACGCCGGCGTTGGCGAACACGGCGGCATCGTGGCCGGCGCCGCTGGCCATCGGCTCATCATCCAGTCCGAGGCGGCGAATGGCGGCTCGGATTCGCTCGACCCAGATGGGGTCCATCGTGGCGGGCGCGGTGTCCAGGCGGCGGTCGATTTCGAAGCGGACGCCGCGGGATTCCTCGATGCGGTGACATTCTTCCAGGAACAGCGCGTGGAAGTCGTCGAGCGTGGCGCTTGATTGGCTCCGGGCCTCGAACGAGAAGCGTACGGTACCGGGGATGCGGGCGATCGCGTGCTCGGCCGGGTCGGTGCCGAGCACGCCGGCCGTCACCACAAGGTCCTGGCCCTGGCCGAGCAGCGATTGCCAGTGGCTGTCGAGGTGCGTGAGCAATTCCGCGGTGGCGAAGACGGCGTCGTGGCGCAGCCAACGGGGAACGGTGCCGGAATGGCCGGCCTCGCCGAGGCAGGTCACGCTGCGGTGCCGCACATTGCCGCGGATGCCGGTGACGGCGGCGACCGGCAGTTTGCGGGCGATGAGGACGGGGCCTTGCTCGATGTGTAGTTCCAGCCAGGCGTGGACGGCGGCGGGGTCGAGCAGGCATTCGCCCGCGGCGATGCGATCGATCGCGGCGCCGGTGGACGCGATACACTCGCGCAGTGGGCGGCCGGTAACAGCGTGCGGCAGCGCGAGATCGTCTTCGGTGAGTTGGCCGAATAAAGCGGAGGAGCCGATGTAGGCGCGTCCAAAAGCGGCGCTTTCCTCGCCTCGGAGAGCGTAGAGGCGGATGGTCCGGCGCGGGACGATGCCGTCCTGGCGCAGGCGGACCAGGGCCATGAGGCCGGCGATCACTCCGGCGGCGCCGTCGTAGTTGCCGCCGCGCGGGACCGAATCGAGGTGGGAACCGCAGGCGAGGAACGGCAGCGACGGGTCGGTGCCGGGGAGGGTGACGACGAGGTTGGCGGCGTCGTCGCGGGTGGTCGGCAGTTGGTGGGCTTGGGCGGCGGTTTCGACGATGTCGAGGGCGGTGCTCTCGCCAGTGCCGTAGCTGTCGCGGGTGATGCCGACGCCGTCGGAGGTGGCCTCGCGGAGGGCGGCGAAGAGATGTTCGGCGAGGGCGCGGCCGGGGTGGGTCATGCTGGCGTCGCGACCCAGGAGAGGTCTTCTTCGTCGGCTTCCTCGTGTTTCAGGGCGCCGGTCAGGTCGGAAACGCGATGCAGGCCGCGGGCTTCGCAGAAGCGGTCCAGGCCGTCGATCACGTCCAGCATCGCGCGCGCGTTGACGAAGGTGGCGGTGCCGACCTGCACGGCGGCGGCGCCGGCCAGCATGTATTCCGCGGCGTCGGCGGCGGTCGAGATGCCGCCGCAGCCGATGACCGGAACACGCACCGCTCTGGCGCACTGGAACACCTGCCGCAAGACGATCGGCTTCACCGCTGGCCCACTCAGGCCGCCCATCACGTTTCCGAGGCGGGGCTTGAAGGTTTGCAGATCGATCGACATCGCCAGGATGGTGTTGGCGACCACCAGAGCGTCCGCGCCGGCGGCCTCGGCGGCGCGGGCGACGTCGGCGATCTCCCCGGTGTTGGGGGTCAGTTTGACCCAGAGCGGCAACGACGTGGCGGCGCGCATCAGGCGGACCACCGTTTCCGTGGAGCCGGCGCGCATGGCGAAGGCTTTGCCGTCTTCCTCAATGTTCGGGCAGGAGATGTTGGCTTCGATGGCCGCTACGCCGGGGACGGAGATCTCGGCGGCCAGGCTGGCGAAGCCCTCGGCGGTGGGGGCGGAAATCGAGACGACCAGCGGCGGGGTCCAGGTGCGATACAGCGGGATCGTGTGCTGCAGCAGATACGGCACGCCTTTCGACGGGATGCCGATGGCGTTGAGCATGCCGCCGGCGACCTCGGCCACGCGGGGCAGCGGGTTGCCGGTGCGCAGTTCGCGGGTGATCGTCTTGGTGACCAGGGCGCCGAGGCGGTTCAGGTCCATGGCCTCGCCCAGGCCCTCGGCGAAGGTGCCGGAGGCGGGCATCACCGGATTGGCCAGAGTCAGGCGGCCGATGGTGACGGACATGTCGGTCATGGCGAAGCCCCTGGTGCCCGAAATCGTTGGATCGCGACAAATGACTTCATTGTGCTCCGACCTGGCCGGGTCATCGGCATCAACACCAAGGTGGGACCGATGGCTCGGTCGAGCCGAGCCATGACGTTGGCGGGTCGTGACGACTCAGTTCGCCATGGGTCGGTCATGGCAGGGCCTCCATGATATCGAAGACGGGGCCGTCCCAGCAGACGCGCTTATGAACGATTTCGCCGCCGACATTGAAGTCGCGGACGCAGCAGAAGCACATGCCCAGTCCGCAGGCCATTTGTTGCTCCATGGCGACCTGGCCAGGGAGGGAAAATTCGCGGGCCAGGCGTTGCTGGACGCGCAGCAGGCGGGCGGAGCCGCAGGTGAAGAACGCGTCGCAACGGCGGTCGGCGATGAGGCCTCGCAACAGGCGTTCGATATGCGCCGGGCCGCTGTTGCCCTGCGAGTCGGTGACGGTGACGACGGAGGCGCCGTGGGAGCGGAACAGCGCGTCGGAGACCACCAGGTCGGGTCGACGGGCGGAGAGGATCGCGGTGACGCCGATCCCGGCTTTTTGGGCTGCCTGGGCGAGCGGCCCGAGGGTGGCCAGGCCGGCGCCGCGGCCGATCGCCACGATATGCTTCCAGGCCGGGTCGAGGGTGTAGCCGCGGCCGAGCGGACCCAGAATATGCATGCGGTCGCCGGGGGCGAGTGTGGCGAGGCCTCGGGTGCCGGCGCCGGTGATTTTGTAGAGGAATTCGACACGTTGGGTGATTGGGTCGGCGGCGTAGACGCTCATGGGGCGGCGGAGGAACGGGGTTTCGCCAGGCGGTTGCGGGCACAGCAGCTGGTAGAACTGGCCGGGGGCGGCGGCGGCGGCGAGCGGCGTGGTCGCGACGGACAGGTGGCGATACTCGCCATTGACGATTGTGTTGGAGAGGACGGCGGCCTGCTCCTCGGCGACGCTGGGCTGGAAGGCGGCCGGGGAAGGTGTCATGGGGGCGCGGGGGGCCTTTCGATCGCGATAGGGAAGGTCGTGGGGAACGTTCTGGGAGGGAAGGATGTGCGGGATGGCCGGGGTTTTCCTCTGGTCATGCAAAGAAAGAATTTCTCACCACGAAGGCACGAAGCACACGAAGAAGAATTTGGGCGCTTCGCGCGGGCGCTCGAACGAGCCTGTCCGTAATTCTGTGTGCGAGGCATAACCAACGCCAAGGAGGCGTATGATGCCGAGCCGAGCCAAAAAGCTGGACCGCGCCGTATCCAAACAACCCTCGATCCCGAAAGAACT
>Ga0182030_10024781_pt1 | contig 10986 bp, 8 predicted proteins | sample 812S3MmetaG_FD_121299 | JGI IMG/M metagenome (GOLD analysis project Ga0182030, IMG submission 121299) | Permafrost microbial communities from Stordalen Mire, Sweden - 812S3M metaG (Illumina Assembly) | ecosystem: Environmental > Terrestrial > Soil > Wetlands > Permafrost | place: Sweden... | reverse complement strand
CCCCCTCTTCCACGGAAAGAAGCGGCCGCCGATCGTGAGCGTCGAAGGGGCGTCGTGATCATTGCTGAGGCACTGGTCATGGCTCGGATTGGTCGGGGAGCCGGTCACAGGGTCGACCTGGCACTGATAGCCTTGCCGGTTGGAGGGAATCAGGATCCGAGCCTCGACGAAGGGGCGAACTCTCTCTTCGGCGAGAAGGCCCTCGGCGCCTATCATGATATCGACGTGGTCGACCCGGTTGACTCCGAGGCCGTAGCGCTCGATGCGAGTCACGGGCTGCGGCAGGGGCATTCCGGTTGTCGAGATCAGGCCGGCCTGCGCTCCGCGCTGAGCTTCGGTCTGAGCGAGCACGTCCGCGGTGTTGTCGACCGAGTAGACCAGGTTCGCGCTGAAGCGCAGCGGGACGTGATCGGGCATTCCCCGCAGATCGCCCGTGGCGATCCCGCCGAACTTGGCGCTCGTGCCGCTGCCGTCCAGCCCGAGCGAGCCCGAGCTATTGATGAGCCAGAGCTCGCTGAAGAGGCCGAGGTGCAGGATGTCGCCGACGGGCGCGGCGTACTTGACCCCCAGGTTCGTGTCCCCCAGCACTTGAAGAATGGCCGGCCGATTCGCAGAGTCACTGTTCGCCACGGCGCTCGTCGAGCCGTATCCTTCGAGGATGCCCGGGCCGAGCTTCGCGATCGAGGCGCTGACGGACAACGTTCCACCCGCGTGGTTCATCGTGTCGCTCGTGATAAGCGGCCCGCCCGGTTGCAGCGCGGGGCAGGGAAACTGCGGCGTGCACAAGAAGCCCGCCGAGAACCACTCGGTGACGAAGCCAATGCGGAACTGGCCGGGGGCTCCGCTCTCGGCGTGCTGCATGTGCAGCAGACCGGTGCCGCCGTTGATCGAGTTGGACTCCCGCACATCGCGATCGCGCAGGGTCCAATCGGTCACTTCTTCGCCGGCGGGCTCCGTCGCGGGGGAAGGCGACGCTGAGGGCTCGGGCTCGGCCGACGCGGCAGGTGCGCTTGCCGGCGTCGGTGCCGCCGCGGGCGCGTCACCAGGCGGAGGTTGGGCCCCCGCCGCGGTGTCGACCGGCCGCGGGGGAGGCGGAGGCGACGTTTGGGCCGACGCGCTGGCCGTGAGCGCAGAGGCCAATAGAACAACCGAAAAGAAGACGTTCGCGGTCGACACAGGGGAGCGATTCATGCTCTCTCCGATTGGGGGGCCGTCCCGCGCGGAGGAGCGCGCGCCAGCCTCCGTGTGGGGTCAGGCTTCTAACATCAAGTTGGCTTGGTTCTCTACAACCGTTTCGCACCGGTACGTGAGGGCAAGGGCGCGCTCGTAATGGCCAACCGGGGACGCATCTTGATCGTGGACGACGAGTCGAACGCCCGTTCGGCGTTGAGCGAGATCCTCCGCGAAGAGGGCTACGCAACCGAGACCGCCGCCGACGGCTTCAAGGCCCTCGGAAAGCTCGACGAATTCTCTCCCGACGTCATCCTCACCGACCTCAAGATGCCCGGGCTCGACGGGATCGCCTTCATGGAAAAAGCGCGGAGGGCCGCTCCCGGTGCGGCCTTCGTCGTCATGACGGCGTTCGGAACGATCTCGAGCGCGGTCGAAGCGATGAAGAAAGGCGCGGAGAATTATCTGCTCAAGCCGCTCGACCCCGAAGCCCTCGGTGCGGTCGTCGATCGAGCGATGGAAAAAGCGCGTCTGATGCAGGAGGCGCGCCGCCTGCGCGACCGCCTGCGGGAGCGCAATGCGTTCAGGCATATCGTCTCGAGCGACCCGAAGATGGACGCTGTGCTGGCCCTCGTGGCACAGGTCGGGCCGAGCAAAGCAAGCGTTCTCGTCACCGGAGAGAGCGGCACAGGCAAGGAGCTCATCGCCGAGGCGATTCACTCGGCGAGCCCGCGCGCGAAGGCGCCGTTCGTCCGGCTTCACTGCGCGGCGCTCAGCGAGTCGCTGCTCGAGTCCGAGCTCTTCGGCCACGAGCGCGGGGCCTTCACGGGTGCCGTCGCGCGACGCGAGGGGAGATTCAAACAGGCCGACGCGGGGACCCTCTTTCTCGATGAGATCGGAGAGATTCCGCACGCGGTGCAGGTCAAGCTCCTGCGGTTCCTGCAGGAGCGCACCTTCGAGCGGGTGGGGGGCAACGAGACGATCAAGGTCGACGTGCGAGTCATCGCGGCGACCAACCGCGACCTCGGCGCCGAAATCCGCAAAGGGGCGTTTCGCGAGGATCTCTTCTACCGATTGAACGTCGTGACGATCGAGCTGCCACCGCTGCGCGAGCGCCGTGCCGACGTGCCGACGCTCGCCAGCTTCTTCTTGCGGCGCTACGCCGCGGAGAACGGCAAGGCGATCGACACCTTCGCGGACGACGCGCTGCGTACGCTGCTCGAGCATCGATGGCCAGGCAACGTGCGCGAGCTCGAGAACGTCATCGAGCGGGCCGTGGTTCTCTGCGAAGGGTCGCGGGTCGAGAAAAAGCACTTGCCGCCCACCGTCGTGCCCTCGGAGGAGAGAGACGGGCCGCCGCCCATCCCCGGATCGACCATCGCCGAGCTGGAGCGCTACGCCATCCTGAAGACGCTCGAGGCCTGCGCCGGATCGACCTCGAGGGCGGCGACTGTCCTCGGCGTGAGCCCCCGGAAGATTCAGTACAAGCTTCACGAGTACGAGGGACCTGAGCACAATTCGGCGACGGCGGAGCGCGAGGAGAAGCAGGGGTGACCGACTTCGTCCTTGTTGCATCCGATTTGGCGAAGCAGTACCGCAAGCCGCTCACGGGCAGGCGCGTCGACTCGGTAAGGGGCGTCTCCTTCGAGGTGCGGAGGGGCGAGATCTACGGGTTTCTGGGTCCGAACGGTGCCGGCAAGACGACGACGATCAAGATGCTCACGGGGCTCATCGCGCCCACCCGAGGCCGGATGGAGATCTTCGGGAGGGTCGTTCCCTGCCCCGACGCGATGGCGCGGGTCGGATTTCTCCCCGAGAACCCCTACGTTTATCCCTACCTTTCACCCCGCGAGTTCGTGTCCCTGTGCGGACGCCTGTCGGGCCTCTCGGGGGCCAGGCTTGGCGACCGCGTGACACAGGTCATCGCGCGCGTCGGCGTCGCGGGCGCGATCGATCGCCCGGCGCGGGCCCTGTCGAAAGGGATGCTTCAGCGCGTCGCGCTGGCGGCGGCGCTCGTGCACGACCCCGAGCTCTTGATCCTCGACGAGCCCATGAGCGGCCTCGATCCGGTTGGCCGAAAGGAGGTGCGCGACATGATCGTCGAAGAGCGGCAGCGCGGGCGCACGGTGTTCTTCTCGAGCCATATTCTCACTGACGTCGAGCTGCTCTGCGACCGCGTGTGCATTTTGCGCAGGGGCGAGGTGGTCGTGTCGGGCGCGCTCAGCGATCTGCTCGCCGAAGGAAAGCGTCGGAGCGAGATCACTCTTGCGGGCGCCAGCAGCGAGCTGCGCTCCTCCCTCGAGGGGTTGGTCAGCGGGGCACACTCCGTCGGAGAATCGCTGGTCATGGAAGTCGAAGGCGACGCGGCGGTACGCACCGTCGTCGAGCGCGCGCTTGCGTCCGGAGCTCGCTTGCAAAGCCTGACCTCGAAGCGGGAGACACTCGAAGACCTATTCGTCCGCGAGGCCTTGTGATTCGCTCATTGGATCACTGAGGCGGGTTCGAGTAATCGAAGAAATTTCCGCTCTCGACAAGCATCGCGATAAGGCCAAGCGACGCACCGAAGTAGTTGAGCGTGCCGCTCTGAAGGGCGAGCGAGTTTTGGTACGCCTTGTTGAAGGCCGCGTCGATGAAGGACTGATTGGCGGCGCTGACCATCGCGGCGACCCCCGCAGGTCCGCTGATCGCGGCCGTGGGGCTCGAGCCCGTCGCCGGGCCGCCCGTGAGCAACATCGGAAGCACCATCCCCGCCACGCCCTGGCCGACGAAGTAGGTGGCCATCGGCCCGAGAAACGCCTGCGCGCTCGACGAGCCGGTAAAGCAGAAGTCCATGCCAATCCGCCACGGAATTCGGCACGCGTCGTAGGCAAACTGCTGAAGGCCGTTCACCTCGTCGGGCAAGAGATTCGTCGTCGCGTTCTTGAGCTGGTTGAACCGGCTATAGCCCACGCTGATGAGGCCGGTAAACCCGAAGGCGGAGTAGTAGGCGGGCGAGAAATAGTCGGGATAATAATTCTGGGCGTTCGGTGAGTTGTCACCGATGTTCGGAAAGTTGCTCGAGCTCACTTCACCCGAAGACGACATGGCACCGATGAGCGCCTGCGCCGGGCTGGAGTATCCCCCCCATTGCTTGTCGGCCATGAGAAGGGCCCACGCCATGTCCTCGTCGGCATCGGTTGCGGACCCGCTGCCCAGCGTGCCGCCGCCCGAGTCTATCTCCCAGTTCATCAGCTGGTGGCCGTCGAAATGCGCCTTGGCGTAGCCCCAAATCGAGTCGAACGTCGTCTTGTCGTTCATGTAGACGGTGATCAACATCCCGTAGCCGATGCCCTCCGAGGTCGTTCGGCTTGCGGGCGGTCCTTGCGGGTCGACAACGCGCATCGTGCCGCTCGGCGCGCCGGTCGACGACACGAGGTATTGCTTCCACTGAGTGAAGGCCTCCGAAACGCGCGCGTTCAGCGTCGCGACCGGCACCGCGCTCGACGGATACGTGCAGAAAGTGCCCTTGCGGTTCTGCGGAAAGGGAAACTTCGCCGTGGCGGTCGCCGGCGTGGGGTTGTTCCACGCCGCGGCCGCCGTGCTGCTCGCGGCCGACGAGGCGGCGCTGCTCGAGGCTCCTGTCGCCGTCTGCTGGCCTGTCTCGGTTTGGGTGCTGACGTTCGTCATCGTGCCGACGCTCGACGACGACGCCGTCGAGTCGTTGCTCCCTCCGGCGCTCGACGTGGTCGACGTCGTGGTCCCGGTATTGGACGCGGTATCGGTTGTCGTTGCCGGCTCGGTTCCGGTGCTGTTGGCGCACCCGGCGAACAGGCAGGCGCTCCAAAGAAAAGCCGAAGCAGTGGACCAGATACGCACATTACCTCTCAAGTCTTGCTCCCCGCCGCGTGGCCGCAGCGTGCATTCGCCTGGGCGAGTAGCACATTTTTGGGCTGGCCCCCCGTTGCCCCTGCGTCTCAAAAGGTGCCGGCGAGTCCGACGAACGCGGGGCTAAGGCAGGGCGCCAGCGAGAGCGTAGGAATTGCGCGCCTGTGGATTTCGACGCGCTGAGGCACAAACGCAATCTCTGCGTGCACGACTCCGGCGAGCGCCAAGGCTCCCGCCATCAATGTCGACAAATTTCCGTACAGGGCCGCCTCGCGTGCGCGGGTAGAGTACTCGTTGGCGGCGCTCGACTGCCCGGCCTGGTTGAGCTGGGAGACGTTGTAACTGGTGAGAAGGGCTCCCACCGCCCCGCCCACAACGAATAGGGACTCCCCCACGAGAAATGCGACGCCCAGCGCTCGCTGCCCATTTTGGAACTGGCCCGCGCCGAACGGCAGGAGAGCGATCCAACGCGAATGGCGTTCGATGATCACCTCTTCGCCGGCCAGCTTCTCGAGCATCGCCAGACGAAGGGCCGCGCGCTGGCTCTCGGCCTCGGCCTTGGCCTTTTGCAGCTGCTCCGCAACGACCCGGTCGCGTGCCGCCTTCGAGAGTTGATCGCGCAGCTTCGTGCGGGCGTCGATGAACGCGTCGCTGGCATCGAGGCTCACCCGGAGGGGGTCGGGCGTGTATTCAGGTCGGTCCGAGAGCAGCTGCTCGAACATGGCGTCCGCCTTGTCGCGCTCGCCTTGCGCGATCCACACGGCGGCCAAGTACATGCGCGCGTCGGCGAGGCAGTCGGGGTCGGTCACCAACCCGAGCTTGGCGTTGGCCAGCGGCGTCAAGCGTTCCGCGGCCTCGGCGTACTTGTGCGCCACGTACGCGCTGTGGGCCTTCTCGACGTCGTCGCAGCCGTCGGCGCGGGCGTCGGCGTCGAAGGCAACAATCGAGGCCGCGGCCCAGGCGATGGCGAGCCGGACGAGCGCGAAGCGCACGCGAGGACGATCCAACACCCGGTGAGATCACCGCAACCCCTTTCCGATCGGCACCCGGTGTTTTGCCTCCGGCGGGTGGCCAGAACGCGGCGCCTCCTCCGAGAGGGGCGAGCGGCCGGCGGCAGCGCCTCGTCACGGGGGAAAGGCGGCGCGAATCGTCTTTCCGGCTTCGAGGCGAACGGCGAGCGAGGCGCCGGTCTCCATCTCACGGATCGTGATCCGCTCGAAGGCGCTCTTGAGCGCAACGGAGTTGACGCCCACACGGACCAGGAGCTCGGGATGCTGGACCACCTGGTACGTCGAACCGAGGCGGCCATCGATGACGAGAGTGGCCGGCATGACCGGAACCGCCACGACGACGGTCTGTTCTTTCTCTCCCGGAGCGATCGCGAGGCGGACGGGCGAGCACACCGAGCAGGCAAACGAGAGCACGTGCGCGCGCGAGTCGACCGTGAGCTCGTCGCCGGTCGAGACCGACCGCGCCGGCTGATCGTCGACCGCGACGGTCAAACCCATGGGGGGGGTGAGGTCGAGTGTGAGCTGACGATCGACAGGGTGAGGCGGCGGAGGAGCCACCACCTCGCGGGGGCGCCGCCGGAGCGCAGGCTCAGGGGCCGCGGAGGCCGCCTCGGCGGCCGTGATCGCCAACGTCGGGGCGGCGGAGGGGTCGACGGGCTCCGGGGCCTGCGGCAAAGAAACCGAGGTCGGAACGACGACGGCCGGTCGGGGAGGCGTGGGCGCGCGGCGGAGGCGCGCGAGGCCAACCCCCACGACGGCCGTCACGACCAGCGCGGCCAAAGCGAGGCCGAGGCGACCCATCGCCCGCCCCCATGCCTCGGCCAGGCTCATGCGGGCCACCATTCGCAGCAGCTGCGGATCGCCCGGAGCGTTTGCTAGAGCGCGGTTGTAGTCCGCCGCGGCACCGAGCGAATCGCCCCGTTTACGCCCTTCGTCGGCTCGCTCACGGAGGCGCTCCACGAGGCGCGGCCGGTACGCCGCGACGTACCCCGCTGGATCGTCGAGCCACGCCTCGACCTCGGGCAAGGACGGCCAGAAGCCAAGGCGCGCGAGCTCGCGGACCAGCGCTTCGCGCATGGCCGACGCGCTCCCGAAGCGGTCTTCTCGCGAATGGGCCAGCGCCTGGTCGACGATGGCGCTCCAGCGCGCGCCGACGGTCGGGCGGACGTGTTGTGCCGCTGGATATTGCCCATCGAGCACGCGGCGCAGAACCTGCGCCGGATTCGCCCCCTCGAAGGGCAAGTGACCGACCAGGCACTCGTAGAAGAGCACTCCCAAGCCGAAGATGTCGGCGCGGGCGTCGACCTCTCCGCCTTCGATCTGCTCGGGCGACATGTGCGCCGGGCTTCCCAGAACCTGCCCGGTCGACGTCACCCCCTGAGCGTCGAGCAACTTGGCAATCCCGAAGTCCGTCAGCTTGACGGTCACGCGGCACGCCCCGTCCTGGCGGTCGCCGCCAGCAACTGGCGGGCGATGCTCGACCAGGACGTTCTCGGGCTTGATGTCGCGGTGGACCACGCCGGAGCTGTGGGCGTGCTGCAGCGCGTCGAGGAGCACAACGGCCAAACCGGCGGCAATCTCGGCCGGCAGCGCGTCGTGCTGCTGCAAGATGCGTCGCAGCGTCGTCCCTCGGACCAGCTCCACGACCAGGTACTGCTGGGGTTCGTCGGCGCTACTGACGTCGTACACCTCGACAATGTTCGGATGCCGCAGCTTGGCGACCGCCGTCGCCTCGGTCTGAAAGCGCGAAGCCACTTCGGCCGAATCGCGCAAGTGGGGGTGGATCAACTTGACCGCCACCTCCCGGCCGAGACGCTTGTCGACTGCGCGATAGACCGTGGCCATCCCGCCCCGCCCGATCTCCTCGCGGATCTCGTACTTCGCGAGCTGAGGCAACCTCCCTGCCCAAGCGCCGGCGTCGACCATCCCTTGCTTCGGGTCGATTGTACGCCGGAGCGAGCGCCTCGGGGGATCGAAGCCTTCGAACAGCCTCCCCGCGAAAGGGGTACCCCTCGACCGACCCGGCTAACCTGCAACCCGACCGAGCAGCTCGTGGTGGTAGCCGTGAAACGCGCTCTCGCGGGGCCACGAAGGTGCGCCTGCCAGGAGCCCATGCACCTCGCCAGGGCGGCCTTGATCGATGGCGACAATGGCCGCGGCATACCTCATCGCCCAGTGAACGAGGGGGGACGCGGAGGCGGCGCGGGCGAGCGCCCTCCCGTCGCCGCGGCGGCTCGCGTGCGCAAAGGCTCTCGCCAGAGCGCCCAAGCCGCGTCTCAGAGACGCGATGCGCCGTCGCGCTAGCGGCCCAGCGGCCGGCAAAGGAAGCGACTCGAGAGCCGACGCCTTGCGCACGGCCGTCTCGCGGTCGCCTTCGAACGAATCGAGGAGCGTCTCGACGAACAGCCGCTGCTCCAGCGCGGCCTCCCACGCGGGTCCTTTGACTGCGCGCTGAAGCGACTGCCTTGCCGCCTCGCTCCAACCGTATGCGGCATAGGCGGTTGCCTGCAGCAGCGGACCCATGGTGGCCCGGTGCGGCACGCGATCGATCGAACCGTGCCAGGTTCCGAGGACGCGCTCGACGTCACCCGACATCAAGATTCGTCGCATGCGCCAGCGACCCCACGCGGCGGGCAACAAGACCAGCGCCGCGACCGCCAGCAGCGGCACGAGCAATCGGCCGTCGTGAGCCACGGCCTGGGCCAGCATCCAGCCTCCGAACGCGGCGACCAAGACAGGCAAAATCGGGGACGGGCGTGCCGGAGGCTTTCGCGTAGGGCTCAACATGGACTGCCTCACACTTAAGCGCTGCCCGGCCAAGGTGCAAACGGCCGTCGCCAACATGCTAGCCTTGCCGCCATGCGCACCGAGAAGGACGTCGAGGCCTACCTGCTTCGCCTGAACCGGCGCTATCGATCGCTCGACGACCAGCCCAACACCTTTCTGGTCGAGACCAGCGGGGGCATGCCGCCGATCGCCGTACGAGTCGATGCTCCCCTCGTCGTCGTTCGGGTTCACATCGGCGACCTGGCCAAGGGCGAGGCACCGGGCCCCCTCCTGCGGAGGCTTCTTGAGCTGAACGCGCGCCAGCTGGTTCACGCCAGCTACGGGATCGACGACGATCGGGTTGTGCTCTCCAGCGCCCTTGAGCTCGAGAACCTGGATTTCAACGAGCTTCAGGCCACTCTCGACGAGATCGACGTCGTGCTCGCCCAGCAGCTCCCGGAGCTCGCACGAATGTCGCGGATCGGCCTCAAGGCCGGCGCTTAGCCCTCAGCCCTCTTGGGGCCAGATGGGCCCCCCGGGATTCGTAACCTCAGACCCGACGCAAAGAGAAACGAATGGGGATCTTCAGCCGCCTCGCACAGCTCATCAGGAGCAACCTCAACGATCTGATCAGCCGCTCGGAAGACCCCGAGAAGATGCTCAATCAGGTCGTTTTGGACATGAACAACCAGCTCGTCGAGGCCAAAAAGCAGGTCGCGGCGTCGATCGCCGACGAGAAGCGCCTGGCCAAGCAGTTCGAAGAAGAGGCCGCCAGGGCCCAAGAGTGGGAGCGTCGGGCGATGCTCGCCTTGCGCGCAGGCAACGAGGCGCTCGCCAAAGAGGCGCTCAGTCGAAAGCGGGAGAGCGATGATCTCGCCGCGACGCTCCGAGACCAGTGGACCAAACAGAAGACCGCGGTCGATCAGCTCAAGACCGCGCTTCGGTTGCTGAGCGACAAGATCGAAGAGGCCAGGCGCAAGAGGAACGTGCTCGTTGCGCGCAAGAAACGCGCGGAGGCTCAGAAGGCGATCCAGGAGACGATGAGCGGGCTTCGCGACCAGAGCGCGTTCGAGACGTTCGATCGCATGTCGCAGAAGATCGACCAGATCGAGGCCGAGGCGGAGGCGCAATCCGATCTGGCGGCTGAGTTCAGCGGCGACGGGCTCGCAAAGCAATTCCAGGAGCTCGAGCAGACGCACAGCGCGGACGACGATCTGACGGCGCTCAAGCGAAAGATGGGGATCCTGCCGCCTGAAGCCGCATCGGCCGCCGCCGAGCCCGTCCAGACCCGGGTCGAAGCGCGCGTCGAAGCCCCCGCGGCCGTCAAGAGCGAACAGGAGGAGCTCGCGGCGGCCCTCGAAGAGCTCGAGACCGAGCATCAGGCCAGCGAGACGCGCAAGGCCGGCAGGTGAGCTCCTCCGAGTCGCCCGACGCCCTGGTCGCGCGCCTTCGGACGGACGCCGCACACGGGCTGAGCGAAGCCGAAGCCGCTGAGAGGCTGGCCCGCGACGGGCCCAACGAGCTGCCCGTTCCGGTCGGCAAGAGCCCGGTCTTGCAGCTGCTCGGGCAGTTTGCCAATCCAATCGTCCTGACGCTCCTCGCCGCCGCGGCGATCGCCATCGTCGACGGCGTCAGCCGTCGAAGCGAGCCGGTCATGGTTCGCTTCGGTGACGCGTCGGCCATCCTGCTCATCGTCGCGATCAACGCGGTGCTCGGCTTCGTCCAAGAGCGCCGCGCGGAGGCCGCGCTCGCCGCCCTCGAAAGGATGCAGACACCGTCGGCGCGCGTGCGGCGCGGCGACGCGATCCACATCGTGCCGGCGACCCAGGTCGTCGTGGGCGACGTCCTCGAGTTGGAGGCCGGCGACGCCGTTCCCGCCGACGCGCGGCTAATCCATGCGGTTCAGCTGCTCGTCGAGGAGAGCGCCCTCACCGGCGAGAGCGAGCCCATCTCGAAGGATGCCAAGGCGGCTGTCGCGCACGACGCCGCGCTCGGCGATCGGCTGACGATGCTCTTCGTCGGGACGAGCGTTCTACGGGGAAAAGCACGGGCCGTCGCCATCGCCACGGGCGCGGCAACGGAGCTCGGTCGGCTCTCAGCGCTGATCGGCAAAGCGCGCGATCGAACGACGCCTCTCGAAGCCAAGCTCGACGAGTTTGGCAAGCGCGTGCTGTGG
>Ga0182030_10024780_pt1 | contig 10986 bp, 9 predicted proteins | sample 812S3MmetaG_FD_121299 | JGI IMG/M metagenome (GOLD analysis project Ga0182030, IMG submission 121299) | Permafrost microbial communities from Stordalen Mire, Sweden - 812S3M metaG (Illumina Assembly) | ecosystem: Environmental > Terrestrial > Soil > Wetlands > Permafrost | place: Sweden... | reverse complement strand
GATCGAGGAGCACGAAGCCGATCTGCTGGGCATCTCGGCAACGATTCTTTGCAATCTTTCGAACGTCGCTCAATTGATCGATGCGGTGCGGGCCAGGCGCGGCAGCCGGATCCGGATTCTGGTGGGCGGCGGCGCGTTCCGGAGAGCGCCATCGCTCTACAAGGAACTGGGCGCCGATGGCTGCGGAGGCGACCTGCGAGCGGTGGCCTCTCTCGCCAGGCAACTCGCCTCCGCGGATCGTGATGCGGCCAGCGGCAAATGCGTGCTGGTGGCCGACGACGAGCCGGGAGTTCGCAAATGGCTGTGTTATGCACTGCGGAGCGCCGGATATCGGACGATGGAGGCGGAGAACGGAAAAGAGGCGATGGGCGTTCTCCGTGAACACGCGATTGACCTGGTCCTCATGGACCTGGTGATGCCCACGCAGGAAGGGCTGGAGACGATTCCGCAGATCAAGAAAAGCTTCCCGGCAGTCAAAGTCATCGCCCTGTCCGGAGCGTTCGGGGGAGCGTTTCTGGTGGCGGCGAAAGCGCTGGGTGCGTCCGCGGCGCTGACCAAGCCGATCAGTCCCGAGACTTTACTGAAGGAGGTGCGCCAGGCTCTCGGCGATTGAATTTCCCGGGAAAGGCGCCTACCGGGAGCAGCAGATCTGGCTGGACACCAAGGTAGCCGGGGTCATGGCCTGGGCGGTGCGAAAGTAGTTCTTCTCGCCGAGGCGCCGATAGACATCGCCGGCGATGCCGGCGGCCAGCGGTCCGATGGCCGGACGTCCGCCGGTGAGCAGCACCACCACCACCAGCTTGCGGTCGCCCACATCGTTGAAAGACCCGAACCATCCCAGGTGGGTATGATTCTCGCTGCAGGTTCCGGTCTTGCCGGCGATGGCGCCATCCTCGCGGGCGCGGTGGGCGGTGCCGAACTCCACGGCGCCGCGCATGCCGGGCTTGACCATGGGGATGACGGCGGCGATATCCAAGCGCCGCTTGACGCGCGGCACGAAGCTCTGCACCTCGGCCTGGGTGCGCGGATATTGCAGGTAGTTGAGGGTGCCGCCATTGGCAATGGCGCTCATGAGGGCGGCCAGTTGCAGGAGCGTCTGCTGGATTTCCTCGCCGAAGCTGGTGAGCATGCCGACGCCGCCGTTCCTGGGGGCGGCCGCGGGATAGTGTCCGGGTTGCTCGCCGGCAATATTCAGCCCGGCTTTTTCGCCGTAGCCGAAGAGCCGCGCATAGTAGCTGACGCGGTCATAGCCGAGCTTCTGGCCCAAGGTGGCGAAGTAGTAGTTGTTGGAGTGCGCCAAGGCGTAGGTGAGGTCCATTCTCAATCCGCCGAGGCGGTATTTGGTGGAAGGCTGGATCACCTTTTCGCTGAGCCCCGCCAGGGCCACGGAAACCTTTACCGTGGAGCAGGGCTGGAATCCCGAACTGAGCGCCACCTTCTGGTTCACCATGGTGAGCACTCTCCCGGTGGCGGGATCGACTACCACGACTGAGCCGTTGTACTGGCCCAGGGAGTCCACGGCGGCGCGGCGGATGTCCAGGTCTTCGCCGTCGATATTGTCACCGTCGGTGGAATCGGCGTAAGTGGGGCTGGTCCACGGCCCGCCGGCGATGACCGCGGGCGCCGGCGCGACCGGCCGGGGTCCGGCCACCGCGGGTTTGGTTGCCTGCACCGCCGTGACGTGCGCGGGAGTGCGCGCGGCCACTGATACCACCGGCTTGCTGGGTGCCTTCAGCAGCGGTCGGGCGGCGGCCGCGGGATGCGCGGCGCTCACCCGGCGATGCTTGTGCCGGGCCGGAACGGTGCTGGCAAAAGCAGTTGCAGCAAGGAGATGGAGGGCCAAAATGAAAGCGATAGTTCGGGGTGCCGTGGCTAAACAGGACTTAATCATAGGCTGCACTCAATCACCATATCGGTGAAATCGGCGAGGATTGTTGGCCAGAGCAGGTGTTGCAATATTCGACCGGAGCAGCCGAATACTCTAATTCTGTACACTGGGACCTGGGTCCGTCAAGCGGATTCTCTATAATTGTAACATTCAGGCCATCTTTTGTTGAAAATACTCAACCAGGAAATCGTCTCCTGCGGACGCTGTCCCCGGCTGCGGGAGCATTCGGCGGAAGTCGCGCAAGTTAAGCGCCGCGCCTACCGCGAGCAGACCTATTGGGGACTGCCGGTGCCGTCGTTCGGCGACCCGGAGGCGCGGGTATTGGTGCTGGGGCTGGCGCCGGGGGCGCACGGCTCCAACCGGACCGGCCGTATGTTCACCGGCGACCGTTCCGGCGAGATGCTCTACAAGGTCCTGCACCAGACGGGTTTTGCGTCCCAGGCCGCGAGCGTGTCGCGGGAGGACGGGTTGAGGCTGCACGACCTCTACATCACCGCCGCCGCGCACTGCGCTCCGCCCGGCAACAAACCGACGCCCCAGGAACTGCGCAACTGCCGGCCGTACCTGGAGAGAGAACTGGAACTGCTGCGGAATTTGCAGGTGGTGGTGGCGCTGGGGAAGATTGCGTTCGATGTCTACCTGGATGTGCTGAAATCGCGCGGGGTCATCGCCAGCCGGGCGCCCTTCGTCTTCGGCCACGATTTGGAGTATCGTCCGGCGCCCGGGTGCCCGGTGCTGATCGGCTCGTACCACCCGAGCCAGCAGAATACGTCGACCGGGAAATTGACCGAAGGGATGCTGATGGATGTGTTCCGGCGGGCGCGGAGGATGGCTGAAGAAGAAGATGGCCACAGATGAACACAGATGAACACAGATAAAACGGCTTTGTGCTTATCCGTGTTTATCTGCGTTCATCCGTGGCCCGATATGCTTTACTTTAGTTTTCGCGGGGGAAGAGTTCGCGGACCAGGTCCATGGCTTCTTCCTGGGTGTGGATGCGGCCTTCCAGTTGGGCGTCTTCGAGAGCGTGCAGCATGAGGGAGAATTGCGGTCCGGGTTGGTAGCCCATGGCAATCAGGATTGCCCCGGTGACCAGGGGTTCGGGCCGGAGGTGTTCGGCGGTGAATTCTTCGAGTTTCTTGCGGACCAGGTGGTAGTTGTCCAGGCGCTGGTTGCTGCCGGTGGCGTCCAGGCGGTGCAGTTCCAGGTGCTCGGAGAATTCCGGCAGACGTAAGAAGCGCTTTAAAGTGCTTTCTTTCATGCGGCTTACGTCTTTAAACCTCATGTGATTGTCGATTAGCGCTTCCACCTGCTCGATCTCCTCGCGGGAGAAACGCAAACGGGTCAGGATGGCGTGCGCCAGGCGAACGCCCTCTTCCACGTGGCCATCGAAGCGGATGCGGCCGGCGATGCGGAAGGTGGGGGGCTTGCCGACATCGTGCAGCAGGGCGCCGAGCGCCAGAGTCGGCGTGGGGTTGTGCAGGTGTTCCAGCAGGAGCAGGGTGTGGCGCCAGACGTCGCCCTCGGGGTGGTACTGGGGAGGCTGGGCCACGCCCTTCATGGCCGCCACCTCGGGCAAGAGGTCGAGCAGCATGCCGCTGGAGTCGAGCAATTCGAAGCCGCGGCGGGCGCCGCCCTCGGTGAGAATGCGGACCAGTTCTTCGCGCACCCGTTCCATGGCCACTTTGAGGATCAAGGCGTGATCGCGGCGGATGGCATCGAAGGTGGCGGCCTCGATCTCGAAGCCGAAGCGGGCGGCGAAGCGGACGCCGCGGAGCAGGCGCAGATGATCCTCGCGGAATCGCGTGTACGGGTCGCCGATGGCGCGGACCAGGCCGCGCGCCAGGTCGGCGCGCCCGTCGACGAAATCGAGCACGGCGCCGGAGTCCGGGTCCATCAAGAGCCCGTTGATGGTGAAATCGCGGCGGAGGACGTCCTCGCGGGGATCGGTCTCGAAATGGACGTGCTCGGGATGACGGCCATCCATGTAATCGTGATCGCTGCGAAAGGTGGCGACCTCGACCTGGTCGAAAACGTCCCGCACCAGCACCACACCGAAGTGCGCGCCGACGCGTCCGGAGCGGGGGAAGAGATCCATGATGCGGTCCGGGCGGGCGTCGGTGGCGATGTCGAAATCCTTGGGCTTCACTCCCAGCAGCAGGTCGCGCACGCACCCGCCTACGAGGAACGCCTCGTGTCCCACTTCGCGGAGCTTGGCGATGACCTGGCGTGCAAGCGCTTCCGAGTCCACCTTCCTATGCTAATATGAAGTCGCCAAACTTCCACGGGAGGCGGGGGACCCAGTTTTTGGAGCCCAGTCCGCAAGGACGGAGTGCTTTCCAGCTCCAGGCGCGTCAGCTAACCTTGCAGGCGAAGTTTGAGAGCCGCCGCGTCGCGGCGATCCAGGAGAAGTCTTTCGTGCAATCCGAGCAACGGGCAGCCACAGTCAAGGTCGTGGTAGCGACCACCGTGATGCTGTCATTCATCTCTTTCTGGCGGGCGGCGGCCATCGTGTTGAGCGATCTGGCATCCAGCGCCTACTACGCCGGCGGCATCGCCGAGACCGCCGTGGGCAAGAGCGCTCCCTGGTTCATCCTGGCGATCATGCTGTTCTCCTACGCGGTGCGCGCCATCTACATCGAGAGCTGTTCGATGTTCGTGCGCGGCGGCGTGTACAAGGTAGTGCACGAGGCGATGGGCGGGACGCTGGCCAAGTTCTCGGTTTCGGCGCTGATGTTCGACTATGTGCTGACCGGCCCCATCAGCGCGGTGAGCGCGGGCCTGTACCTGGGCGGCCTGGTCAACGAGATCGGCCAATACGAGCATATCCCCTCGCTGAAGGTCTACCCGCCCTATTTCGCGGCGGGTTTCGCCATCATCGTGACGATTTATTTCTGGCGCAAGAACATCATCGGCATGCACGAATCGAGCGAGAAGGCGCTGCGCATCATGCAGATCACCACCGTGATGGTGGTGATGCTGATTATCTGGTGCGTGGTGACGGTTCTGAAGAACGGTTATCAGCCGGTGCCGTTTCCGACGCTCGCCACCATGCACTTCACCGACGAATCCCTGGGCTGGCTCAAGGGCACGATGGCCCCATCCATCACGGCCATCGCCATCATGATCGGGTTGGGGCACTCGCTGCTGGCCATGAGCGGCGAGGAGAGCCTGGCGCAGGTGAACCGGGAAATCGCCCACCCCAAACTGAAGAACCTGGAGCGCGCCGGCTTTGTAATCTTCGTCTACAGCATGGTGTTCACGTCGCTGGTCTCGTTTTTCGCGGTGATGCTGATACCGGATGCGGTGCGGCCGCAGTACCTGGACAACCTGATCGGCGGCCTTTCGATGTACCTGATCGGCCCGCTGCCGCTGCGCCTGCTGTTCCACGGATTCGTGGTGCTGGTGGGCACGCTGATTCTCTCCGGGGCGGTCAACACGGCCATCATCGGCTCTAACGGCGTGCTCAACCGGGTGGCCGAGGATGGCGTGCTGCCGGAGTGGTTCCGGCACCCGCACAAGACCTTCGGGACCACCTCGCGGCTGATTAATACCATCGTGGGGCTGCAACTGCTGACCATTGTGATCAGCCGGGGCGACGTGGTGATGTTGGGCGAGGCGTACGCCTTCGGCGTGGTCTGGAGTTTCGCCATGAAGGCGCTCAGCGTATTTGTGCTGCGCTACAAGCAGCCGGGCCACCGGGATTGGAAAGTGCCGCTCAATTTCCAGATCGGCAAGACGGAAATTCCGCTCGGCCTGGCGATGATCACGGTGGCGCTGTTCTCTCTCGCCGTGGTCAATGTGCTGACCAAGAAGACGGCGACCATCGCCGGGGTCATCTTCACCATAATCTTCTTCATCGTCTTCGAGCTGAGTGACATCTACAATCGCAAGCGCAAAGCCGCGCACGGGCCGGAGACGGAGAAATTCCGCCTGGACACGCACGAGGAAGTGACCAGAGAGAGCGTGCACGTGCGTCCGGGGAACCTGCTGGTGGCGGTGCGCAATCCCAACCGCCTGCAGCACCTGGAGCGCATTCTGCTGAAGACCGACACGCGCAAGATGGACATCGTGGTGCTCTCCGTGCGCACGCTCAAGGCGGGCTCGGGCGAGGGTGGCCTGGAACCGGACCAGATGTTCGCCGATGCCGAAACGCAGGTCTTTTCCAAAGTGGTCAACCTGGCGGAAAAGGCGGGTAAGCACGTGGAACTGATGGTGGTGGCGGGGACAGATCCGTACGATGCGGTGGTGCAGACGGCGGCGCGGCTGCAATCGTCGCGCATCGTGATGGGCCTTTCGCCCAAACTGACGCCCGCCGAACAGGGCGCGCAGGTGGGCGAGTATTGGGAGAAGCTCCCGGAGCCGCGCCCCTCCCTATCGCTCGAACTGGTGCTGGAAAATCAGAAGGACGTGGTGTTCTTCAACCTGGGGCCGCATCCTCCGCGCCTCTGGCCCGAAGACATCGAGCTGGTACACCGGCTGTGGCTGGAGCTGAGCGCGCAGGGTCCAGGCTCGAAACTGCATCACCGCGATGTGCTGAGTGTGGCGTTGCGGCGGATGGCGGCGGATCTGGAAGGTGCGCGCGCCCCGGAAGTGGTTGACGACATCAGTCGCGAAGCCGCCGGGGGCAACCACCAGAGCGGATAAGGGCGGTCGGGCTTGGGCGCGCGCGGGCGAGGCTAAGAGGGCTAAGCAAAGGCGAGGGCCTGTTGGAGGGCTATCCCGTCCCCGGCCCTGGTGGCAGCTTTGGAAGTAACCTGTTCGGCTTTTGGCGCATCTTTGAAGCTAACCGATGGCACTAGACCAACCAATCTCGCGGCGGAGCATGCTTTCCGCCCTCGGGCTCATACCGGCGCTAGGGATGCTCGGCGCGCAGCAACAAGGCGCCCCGCAACAAGGCGCCCAGCAGCAGGGCGCCGAGCAGGATAAACCCACGTTTTCGAGCGGCGTCAAGGTGGTCAACCTGTATGCCAACGTGCGCAACAAATCGGGCGCCATCGTCAAGGACCTCACCAAGGACGATTTTCTGCTCGACGAGGACGGGCGCGCGCAGACAATCGCCTACTTCGCCCAGGAAAGCGATTTGCCGCTGACGCTGGGCCTGCTGGTGGATACCAGCGGGAGCCAGCGCCGCCTGATCGAAGAAGAGCGGTCGGCCAGCTACCGATTTTTCGAACAGGTGCTGCGTCCCGAAAAGGACCTGGCGTTCGTGATTCACTTCGATTTCGACACGGAACTGCTGCAGGACATCACGGCGTCGCGCAAGCTGCTGGAACAGGCGCTGGAGAATCTGGAAGCGCCCACGCAGCAGCGGCAACAGACTCAGCAGCAGCCGCAGCAGCAGCCGTACCCGTATCCGTACCCGTATCCCGGTGGCGGACGGCGCCGGGGGGGCATGGGTCAGCCCATGCCACCCCAGGGCGGCGGTGGGATGCGGGGCGGCGGAACCGTGCTGTACGATGCGATCCTGTTGGCGGCCGACGAACTGATGCGCAAGCAGAGCGGCCGCAAGGCGCTGGTCGTGCTTACGGACGGAGTGGATACGGGCAGCAAGGTTTCGCTCACCGCCGCCGTGGCCGCGGCGCAACGCGCGGACACGATGGTGTACTCCATCCTGTTCGAAGATCCGCAAGCGTACGGCGGCGGCGGAGGATTCGGGCGGATGGGCCGCATCCCGATGAATACGCCCAACGGGAAGAAAGTGCTGGAGCAGATCTCGCGCGAAACCGGCGGCCGTATGTTCGAGGTTTCGAAGAAACAACCGCTGGCCAAGGTCTACGACGAGATCGACGAGGACCTGCGGCACCAGTACAGCCTGGGATACTCGCCGGATCGCAGCGACGCAGGTGGCGGCGGTTACCACAGGATTCATCTGACCACGAAACAGAAGGGCCTGATCGTGCAGACGCGGGAAGGCTACTACGGGAGTTGACCGGCCGCCGGGGAAGCGCATCCGGGTGGGTGCCTTCCGTGCGGCAGGATTGTTTGGGGCGTAAACTCGGCCAATAAGCGAGTTGTAGGCCTCAAATTATGATATTGTCTACGGAATGCGGGAGAACTCTTGCCCATGACTGCTCCGACCTACACCAAGCCGTGCGCCAAGCCCGGCATTCAGCTATATGGCTGGGATTCGCGGACCGGAACCTGGAGTGGTCCCACCGGGTTGGGCCCGGCGGGGCGCGCTTCCAAACGCCTGCTGAACACGCTCAGGAGCACGTCGGGGAAGTCCTGGTTCGGAGGGTTGAAATGCGCGTCGCCCGGTGAACCGGAGGCCCGCTTCTTCGTGGTCGTGCACGATTTGCGGGATTGCGCGGTGGCGATGGTTTACTGCGGCGATTCCAAGGCTGGGCCCGCGGAAGTGCTGGTGGTGGTCCCGGCCGAGCTCCGTTCGAGTCTGCGGCCCGAGTTCGCCTTCGAATTTCTGGCCTTCTCCAGTTTTCTGGGCGCCGTCAGCGAGAGTGCCGCCATCACCGTCCAGGACCGGATTACCGCCGCGATGGAGGAATGCCCGCCCGCGGATTCGCTGGTATTCTCGCTGTGCACCGGGCTGTGGCCGAGCGATCTGGATGCCGTTCTTTCGCAATCCGTGGAGACGATTGCGATGAGCCTTCTGCCCTGGCTGGCGGAACGGAGGTAGGCGAAGTGGGACAGACGATCGTGTAGACAGGGTCGAAAAACCACCCTACGAATCGCTGTCCCGGAAGCGCCTGCCCCACCTTGCCTAGTCCACCATTTTTCATGAAATTTCGCGGGCCGAAGGCCCATTCAAACAGACCACCAAAGGCGATGGTCTGTCCCACCTGTGGCTGGAAGAGCGCGGTCAGACTACGTAGGGCTTGCGATAGACGTCGCGCGTCAGCATTTTGGTGGCTTCGGCGTCGCCGGTGAATTTGGGTCCGGCTTCCAGGGTGAGTTTGCGGCCGCTGCGATAGCTGATGTTGGACAGGTGGCAGAGGTAGGCGCTGTAAACGGCGTTGGACAGCGGATCGGTCAGATCGCCGGCCTTGCGGGACTTACAGGCTTGGAGGAAGTTCTGCATGTGGAGGCCGGTGGTATCGCCGCCGGGGCCGCGCTGGGGGCGCTCTTCCATGACGATCTCGCTGCTCTCGCCCTTGTAGGCCTGGAAGCCCTGGTCGCTCATGGCGGCCCAGCCTTCGCTACCGTAGAAGAGATTGCCAACCGCCACGTTGATGGGATTATTCGCCGGTCCCACGGTGGTGGGGGCCGCCGCATCGGGAGGCGCCGCCGGGGGAGCCGCGCCGCGCCCGGCGCGCCCGGCTGCCGGACCCGCGGTAATCACCCGCCCCTGCCTGCTACCTTCGCCGCCGGTGAGGTTGCCGCGCACTTCGAACATGATCTCGCGGTCGCCGTAGTTGAATCCCACCATCAGCGTGTTGGGCGTTTCGGTGTCATCGTCGATGCCGAGTTTGCCGCCGAATGCGACAGCGGTTTTGGGCCACTGGGGATCGCCAAGACCCCAGCGGGCGATACCCATTTCATGCACACCCTGGTTGCCGATGTCACCGTTGCCGGTGGCCCAGAACCAGTGCCAGTAATACTTAAAGCGCTTCTCGTTGTACGGGCGCATGGGCGCCGGGCCGAGGAAAAGATCCCAGTTCAAACCGGCCGGCGTCGGGGCATCCGCGGTGTGCCCGATGGAGGGGCGACGCTTGAAACAGAGGCCTTTCGACATATAGACCTTGCCGATCAAGCCCTGCTGGAGGGCGGCGATCGCTTTGATCTTGAAGGGGGTGGAACGGTGCTGGGAGCCGACCTGCATGAGCTTGCCGGTGGCCTTTTGGACGTCCAGCATTTTCTGGCCTTCGTAGATGTTGTAGCAGGCGGGCTTTTCGCCGTAAACATCCTTACCGGCCTTCATGGCCCATATGGCGGCGAGGGCATGCCAGTGATTGGGAGTGGCGATGGAGACGGCGTCCACGCCGGGATCGGCGAATGCCTGCCGCATGTCTTCGTACTCTTTGGCCTTTTCGAAACTGTTCCTCGCCAGATACGCCTGCGCGACTTCGCGCGCGGACTGGTTCACGTCGCACAACGCGGCGACGCGCGACTCGGCGAGGTGCGAGTACTGAGTCAGGTGATTGCTGCCGCGTCCACCGAGTCCGACGATGGCCACGTTGATCTTGTCGTTGGCGCCCCAAACGCGGGAGGCGGCGGCGGCCGTGACGGCGCCGAGGAAGAATCTGCGGGTTTTGGGATCGGTCACTCTCGAAACTCCTTGTCGCGGTGATTATATCAGGTGGCGGCGTTTACAATACTTTAAGATCGGGTCCCAGCGTGTAAGTCTGTCCGGCCTTGGCCTGGATGACGATTTCAGCTACGAAAGCCCAGGCATTCAGTTCCCAACGGCTTCCCAATCCTCCCAGCGAAGACCGTCGATTCTGGCAAACTCACGAGTGTTTGCTGTCACGACTGTTGCCTGGCGGGCAATCGCAGTTGCCGCGATTAACATATCGTTGGGGCCGATCGGCAGACCGCGCTTCTCCAGGTCCGCTCGAATCCGGGCTTAGACTTCCGCACAGCGGTCGTCAAACTTCCGCACAGCGGTCGTCAAAGGGATACGACTCGAACGCGGACATGAACTGCATCAGCCGGGACATCGTCGCCACGGGGACCTGGCTTTTGACCGCTCCAAACAGCAGTTCGCCCTTGACAACCGAAGAGAGCGCAATACTGCCTGGGTCGGTGCCTTCCAAACGCCGTTTGATTGCCGGAGAGCGGCCATTCAAGTACCGCACGCAGACGTTGGTGTCGAGCAAATAAATCAACGCAGGCTCTCGCGGACCTCCAACGCACCTTGCGCCGGCCTTTCCAAGGGAAACTCGGCGAAGGCGCCATAAGTCTCGGCAAAGAACGCAGCCGGTAGGGAGCTCCTGGAATTAGCCGGCTGGACCACAATCAAAACTTCGACGTCGGACTCGGGTAGTCCGGTCGATACCCGGAGATCCAACGTTCCATCCGGCTGCAAACGGGTTCTGATGGGAATGGTGACCATATCTACCGCTCCAGCACTATCATTGCACGAACCGCTCGGGACCCAGGGTGTAAGTCTGTCCGGCCTTGGCCTGGATGACGATTTC
>Ga0182030_10024779_pt1 | contig 10987 bp, 11 predicted proteins | sample 812S3MmetaG_FD_121299 | JGI IMG/M metagenome (GOLD analysis project Ga0182030, IMG submission 121299) | Permafrost microbial communities from Stordalen Mire, Sweden - 812S3M metaG (Illumina Assembly) | ecosystem: Environmental > Terrestrial > Soil > Wetlands > Permafrost | place: Sweden... | reverse complement strand
TTGCCGCAGCCAGCGGGCTTCTCCTGCTGCTGATGGCTGGCCTCTGGGTATGGCGCATCTGGAGCAGGATGTAGCGCCGCGGGCGACGGGTCTCCGGGAAACTACTTCTTGGCATAGGACTCGAAGATGAGGGGGTTGGGGCGGCGGACGTCACCAACCCGGACAACTCTCCTGCCTTCAAGAAATCCAATCAGCGACTCATTCAGAATTTCGCCCCGCCATCCCTCCAGAACCTCGGGACAGGGTACGCCGTCCTTGTCGAGAAACCACCGCACAATCTCCTGCAGATCGCTGGTGGTCGCCAGCAATGCCATATCCACGTCGGATTCTGCGGCCAGATTGCTCACCGCCACCGAGAGTAGTTTCGTCAACACAGCAATCTGCGGAGGGTCGTCGCGCCGCTCGTTGCCGGGAAGATCAGCATCCGGTATCGAGCGGGCTGCGGCAACCGCGTCCACCACGCCCTGCTCCGCCTTGCGCAGCAACCTGCTGTCCAGGCCGCGAATCGAGAACAGATCCTCGATGGTTGCCGGCGAGCGGCGCGCCACCTCAATCAGCATGCTGTCGCCGAGCACTCGCGCCACCGGAACATTGAGGCCGCTGGCCTGCCTATCGCGCCAGCGCCACACCTCACGGAGTACGGCGAGTTGACGGCGGCTAAGGCGTGCGCTGCCGGAGATTCTCCAGCGCTCATCTTCGCGCATCACGTTTTTCACCAGCCGGTCGCATTCGCCGCGGACCCAGTTGGCGCGATCCAATTTCTGCGCCCGCGCCAGAATCTTTTCTCGCATCGGCAGCAGGTAGCGCACGTCGTCGGCAGCGTACTCAAGCTGCACCGGGCGGAGAGGACGCTTGCGCCAGTCGGTAAAACTTTCACCGCCGTTGACGCGCGCGTTCAAGATCCGCAGGCAGAGATTGGTATGCGAGAGCGGGTATCCGTAGCCGAGCAAACCGGCGGCGACCTGCAGATCAAGCACGCAGGACGGAGCAGCGCCGGCGCCCTTGGCGCAGAACTTGATTTCCTGGCGGGCCGCGACGGTGACGATTTCGTGGCCGGGCGAGGCGAGCAACTCCCACATGTGCCGGAGGCCGGGCAATACAATCGGATCGACGATGAAAATGTCTTCCGCCGTGGAGAGCTGCACCAGGCAGAGTTCAGGCTCGTAGCGGCCCTCGGAGATAAATTCCGTGTCAAGGCCAATTACGGTCTGGGTTGAGAGCGTGCGCAGCAAACCATCAAACTTCTGCGCTGAATCGATATAGAACGTTTGATCGAATGCCATCGGAGAGTTTTATTCTAAAAGAAGAAGCGCGGTGCTGACCAGCACTGAAATTCAAGATGTACAAGAAGTTGAAACACGAGGCCGTCCGCCAATCGGCCTCGCGTCTCTAACGCAGCAGTTATACCTTGATGCTGTCTACCTTCTGCACCCATGAGAGACGGCGCAGCGCCGTGAGCACCTCGGAGGGTACGCCTTCATCGACCTGCACGATGGCCAGCGCCTGCCCATCCTCGCGGCCGAGCGACAGCCGCGCGATATTAATGCCGTGCTTGCCCAGTAAAGTTCCGATCGCGCCGACCACGCCGGGTGCGTCCGCGTTGGACACCACGACGAACGACCCCTCGAGTTGCGACTCAATGTCGATGCCATTGAGCTGGATCAAACGTGGCGAAGAGCCGCGAACGATGGCGCCGCTGCATTCCACCGAGCCGGTGGAACCGGTCAGCTTGAGATGAATCAAATTGACGCGGGCATCGGGCTCGGCACGAGTCTCGTGAACCACCACACCCCGCTCTTCCGCCGCGGCCTCCGCATTGATGATGTTGGTGGGTTCTTCGGTTTCCGACTGGAGAATTGCGGCAACTGCGGCGCTGCGAATCAGCTGCGTCTTCCATCCGCCAATCTCGCCCTCGAATCTCACGTCGATCTTCTCCAGGTTGGAGGCGAACAGCTGTGCGGCAAAGCGGCCCAGCTTTCCGGCCAGCGCCATGTACGGCTTGATCTGCTTGTATTCCACGTCGGAGAGCGACGGCAAATTCACCGCGTTCTGCGCAATGCCCTGCTGCAAATAGTCGCGTACCTGCTTGGCAATCTGGATACCGACCGCCTCCTGGCCCTCCTTTGTGGACGCGCCAAGGTGCGGCGTAGCCACCAGGTTGGGAGCCGAGAGCAGGGCTTCGTTGCGCGTCGGTTCCTCTCTGAAAACATCCAGCGCGGCAGCGGCGATATGTCCGGAGCGCAGCGCGGCTTCCACCGCGGCTTCGTCCACCAGCTCCCCGCGAGCGCAGTTCACCAAACGCACGCCGGGCTTCATTTTGGCGATGGACTCGGCGTCGATCATTCCTGCGCTCTGGTGAGTCAGCGCCAGGTGCAGTGAAATGTAGTCAGCCTGGGCGTAAAGCGCATCGATGGAGAGCAGCTCGATGCCCAGTTCCTTGGCGCGCGCGGGAGACAGGTACGGATCGCTGCCGATGAGTCGCATGCCGAAGGCGCGCGCGCGATGCGCTGTTTCCGTGCCGATCCTGCCCAGACCGATGATGCCGAGCGTCTTGCCGGCCAACTCCGTACCCTGCAGACTCTTCTTTTCCCACTTGCCGGCGCGTGTGCTATGGTCCGCCCGCGGGATGTGCCGGGCCATGCCGATCATCAGGCCAAGCGTGAGTTCCGCTACCGAAACGGCGCTGGCTCCGGGCGCGTTCATCACCACAATGCCGCGGCGCGTGGCAACCTCGACATCGATGTTATCCACGCCAACTCCGGCGCGGCCGATGACCCGGATACTCTTGGCGGCTTCGATGAGCGCTGCGTCCGCCTGCACCGCCGAGCGCACGATCAGTGCATCGGCGTCCGACACGGCAAGCTTTGGATCGAGCGCAAACTCTTCGGGCGTGATGACCGTGCTGTTAGGAATTGCCTCCAGCACCTTCATCGCTGCGCCCGCGATCTTCTCTGCTACGACAATCTTCACGGCTTCTCTCCGTTCTTGCGGGCTTCCGCATACACAAGCTGCGCCGCGCGGAGGCCATCGCCATACTGGAAGCTCCTCGGTTTGAGTTGAGCCAGTACCTGTTCGATCCCGGCAATAATGGCGATGCAGTCAAGGTAATCGAGATAGCCGATGTGGGCGACGCGCAGTATCTGCCCCTTCATCTCACCCTGTCCGTCGGAGAGCACCCCGGCAAACTCCTTCTTGAAGCCCTTGACCAGATCGCTTGAAGAGACACCCTCAGGCGCTTTCAGGGCAGTAACCGCGGCTGCGTGCGCGGTGGAAAACAGTTCGAGACCAAGTGCCGCGGCAGCGCTCCTCATGCACAGCGCGCTCAACTCGGCATTGGCAATCAGCAGGTCGCGTCCCTTGGCCAGGTCGCCGCTTCCCTGCTGCTCCAGGTAGTCGAGCGCCGCACCCATGGCTGCGATCAACGCAACCGATGGCGTGTACGCGCTTTCTCCCTTGGCGCACGACTTTCGCTCCTTGCGCAGATCAAAGTAATAGCGCGGCTGCTTGCTGGTCTCCATGCGAGCCCAGGCGCGCTCGCTGGCGGCCACGTAGGCCAGCCCCGGAGGAATCATCAGCGCCTTCTGCGAGCCGCCGATGATGACGTCGATCCCGTCGCCATCCACGTTGAACGTCGTGGTGCCGAGTCCGGTGATGGCGTCAACCACGAGCAGCGCATCGCTTCCCTTCACCAACCGCGCCAGCGCGGCCACATCGTGGCGCACCCCCGTCGAGGTTTCCGTGGCCTGCACAAAAACGACCTTCACCTCCGGTGTCAGCAGGGCTTGGACTTCCTTGATCGGGAAGGTCTGCCCATAGGGCTTGGAGAGCACAATGGCTTCGCAGTGGAAGGCTTTTGCCAGCGCAACCCAGCGCTCGCCAAATTTTCCCGCGCTCAGGACAAGAACCTTGTCGCCGGGGCTGGTGAGATTGCTGACCGCGGCTTCCATGGCTCCCGTTCCCGAGGAGGCAAGCACGACTACGTCATTGCTGGTACCGATGAAGACCTTCAACTGTGCCAGAACCTTGAGGTAGAGCGCACGAAACTCGGGTGTGCGGTGATGAAGATCCGCCGCCGCCATGGCGAATTGCGCCGCCGGCAGTAGGGGTGTCGGGCCTGGGGTAAAGAGACGAGTCTTGCGGAACATAAAGCCTTCTCCTGAAGATGAATGCGCGGCAAGCCGCGGTTCGAAAGGGCAATGCGGACTCAACCACCGGGCGGCCGAGCCGGCATCGCAAAAGCTCTGCGGGGACCCTACTTCGCGGATATCATGCACGACCGCGCCGAAATACGGGATGACCACGATTGCTGACTACGCTGCCTTCTTGGAATCGTGTTTAGCAAGCAAAATCTCCGCTGAATCGGCTGAGGTGGGCTCATCCGGGAAGATGGCCTTGTCCAGAATTCTAACAAAGTGCTCTCCCTCAATGGAATCTCTTTTCTGAGGCACGACCCGGAATGGCAAGAAACCACGATGTGTTTAGAAGCTGTTTCATAACCCGGCTTTGAAAGATCGCGGGCTTTACAGGCTGCTGAAAAAGTGCCTTTTAGTGTGTCACCCTGAGCGAGCGGCTGAGGTTGCCGCGAGTCGAAGGGCCCCTACTTACTTGCAAGTCCTTGCATAAATAGGGGTGCTTCGACTGCGCGCGCCCGGACGCGGGCGCGCTGCTCAGCATGACACTCGATTCGAAGCAACGTATCGGCTTTTTCCGCAGCCTGTTTAGCCTCTGAGGGAATGCGGCGCAGAGCTCCAAACCGGTTATGAAATAGCTTTTAGGACGCTACCCGTAGAGCCGCACCAGCAGCCCCGATCGCAGCTTCGGCTCAAACCAGGTGGACTTGGGCGGCATGATCTCACCGGCATCGGCCACGTCGATCAATTGATCCAGCGAGGTCGGATAGAGCGAAAAGGCAACTGCATATCCTTCCTTCACCCGGCGTTCCAGTTCGTCCATGCCGCGAATTCCGCCAACAAAGTCGATCCTCTTGTCCGTACGCTGGTCGTGAATGCCGAGCAGCGGAGAGAGCAGGTTGTCCTGGAGAATGCTGACATCGAGCCGTTTGATCGGGTCTTCAACCGGATAGCTTCCGGCACGCGCCTTCAACGTGTACCACTTCCCTTGCAGGTACATTCCAAAGCTCGCAGCCTGGGACGGTTGCCGCGTCACGGCGGAGCTTACCTCGAACTTCTCGCCGATTTTCGCCAGAAAATCCTCTGGCGTGAGGCCGTTCAGATCTTTGACGACCCGGTTGTAATCGAAAATCTTCAGCTGATTATGCGGGAAGACTACGGCCATAAAGAACTCATACGGCTCATTGCCCGTGGTCTGCGGATTTCTGGCGCGGCAGGCTTGACCGTACCGAACCGCGGCCGCCGTGCGGTGATGGCCATCGGCGATGTAGAGCGCCTCGACGCCACGGAATAGTCCGATCAACCTGGCGATCGTCGCCGGGTCGGCAATTCTCCAGATCGTATGTCCGATTCCATCCGGCGTCGTGATGTCGTACACAGGCTCGGAGGCGCGCACCCCGTCCACGATGGCATCGATCTCCGTCAGCGCCCTGTACGTAAGAAACACCGGCTCGGCATTGGCGTTCTGTTCGGAGACGTGCCGTGTCCGGTCGTCTTCCTTATCGCGCCGCGTGAATTCGTGTTTCTTGATCCGGTTCTCCTCGTACTCCCGCACCGAACAGAGCGCCACCAGACCGCTCTGTACGTGCTCTCCCATGCGCTGCTGGTAGACGTAGAGTGAATCCTCGGCCTCGCCTGCAAGAATGCCGTCGGCGATGAACTTCTTCAGATTCGCGGCGCCCGTGGCGTAGACCCGATCATCGTGCTCATCGATGCCTTCCGGGAGATCGATTTCGGGCCGGCAGACGTGCAGGAACGAGTATGGATTGCCTTCGGCCAACTGGCGCGCCTCAGCCGTATTGACGACGTCATAGGGAACGGAGGCCACGCGGGCCGCGAATTCGGCCTTGGGCCGGTACGCTCGGAACTGTTGAATCAGCGACATAAATATCTTTCCACGATATCATCCCTCCCGCCCACGCGGCCGGAATCAACTTGCTCGATTCAGCTTATGCTGTTTCATACCCCGGCTTCGCTGTTTCATAACCCGGTTTTGAAAGGGCATCGCTTCAGCCCCTGAGGGAATACGGCGCAGAGCTCCAAGCCGATTATGAAATAGCTTATAGGAGTGGATGCGTTATTGCACTTCATGGCAGGAGCCGCCGCCCGAGTGGACACACCCCGGGCGGGGGATTTTTTGGCAGGAAACTAATCGTGGATACTTCAATTGGAGGTCCAACTTTGAAGGGGCAGCACAACTTCACGCTGCCGAGTCCTGCGGAACTACGCCCGGTGTTACTGCTGTTCTCTGGATAGATGCCCGTCAACCCTGAAAGGTTGCCTGCGAAACATCAGGCGGAAAATAAATCAACCTGACGCTAGTCCCTGCCCTGCCGATGTCCAAGCCGTTGCAGAGTCGTGCTCCCTAATTAGCGGTCATCGCAGGGTCGGAGGCAGCGCATTAAGCTTCAGGCTTAGTGGATTTTCCCGCCTCCTCGGCGAGTTTCTCGGTAAGCTTCCATGCGTTCGTGGAGTGCTCGAGCGCCCTCTTGCTGAGTTCGTGAGCTGTCAGGTGATCTCCTTTGGCGTGAGCTGCGGCGGCAGCTTCATGGGCGTGGGCGGCAAGGTTGTGCAGTTCTGCGGCTCTATCGTGTGTGCTCTGTGGCATGGTGGTCTCCTCTACGAGTCGGAAATAATAGTAGAGCCCCGCCACGACTCAAGCTGTACAAACTTGCTCACTTGCATGTTTCCAGAGGAGTGCTCCGAGGAGTGCATTGATGCGCCCTCCGCTTGTCGCATTCACTCCTGTCGAACACTCGGATATTTACAGCGCAGCGGCACTCAACAAATCTCGCCGGACGCAAGCAGTTCAGGGAATGCTGTTCGCGTCATTGCAGATGCCGGAAACCCGCTTCAACGAAATAACAGATAAGGTTGGTTGCGTCTCGGTGCCTTCGTTCATGGCGCCGGGTACATGGACAACGGGTGTAACCCTGCCCGTCACCCGCACAGTTTCGCCAACGTGGATCTTCAACAGTGCAGTGTTCCCGGTGAGGCGATAGGAGGCTCCTGCACGGTCAGTCAGTGTATAGCTTCCAATTGCTCCGTCGAGACATCCCTCAATCGTGGTGTTGGATTGCATTGTGCTCTGTGCCATAGAGGGCAAAGACAGGGCGAGAACAATCAGCGACCCCAGCACGGCGGCAAAAAGCTTCCTGGACTTCATTTAGCTCTCCTTTGTTACGTTGTTCATAGAGCTGTTGTTCATAGAGCTATAGTGGAGCCACACCACGCCCTAATCTGTGCAAAGTTGCTCACTGGCAAAACTCGGAGGACGGGTATTGAGCCACCAGAACTGGTGGCTCACAAAGTCTTATTCCACGATCCTGATTTCAGTGGGTTTTCCAGGCGGGTGCCCCACCTTCGACGCGCCGCCTTTGCGCGGCAAGGCGGGACGGGCAGAACACACCAATACAGCAGCTGCTCTAAGCAATCCAACTTCTCTGTCGCCCGCCGGGCATACGTTTCAGCAGCGATATTGAGAGTTTTTCTTTGGTGCGGGGAGGGGGACTTGAACCCCCATGCCTTGCGGCGCTAGCTCCTAAGGCTAGTGTGTCTGCCATTTCACCATCCCCGCAGATGCCTTCGACTATTTCTTCCGCTCTCTTGGTCCCCACAATACTGCGTGCGGCAAAGGCGGCTGATCAATTGTGCCACAGTGGGCAGGTCAACTCCAGACATACTCGATTTCGATCCTCGTCACAGACGGCCATGACGTAGCTCACCGCGCATTGATTTCAAATCGGGTATTGAATCCAACAGCCCGCCTGCGCTTTGGCTGGCCGGAGGTCTTACCCATGAGCACATCAGTGCTGGAATTGGCGCAAGTTAAGGTTGTTGAAGCAGCTGCGGTAAATTGGGGTCCACATCCAAAGTTCAAAGGTGTCGAGATCGCCTACCTGCTATCCAAAAAAGATGATGGAATAGACATGACCTACGCTCTCGTCCGCTGGCATATCGGCGCGGAAATTCCCAAACATACCCACGAAGCCGACGATATCCTCTACGTAATCCAGGGAAAAGCGACCATCTGGATCGACAATGTCGGAGAAGTGCCGATCAGCGCCGGTTCATTCATAAGAGTTCCAAAGGGTGTGCTGCACCAGCCGCACGATATTGAAGAAGAGCTGATCGCACAGGACACCTGGTTTCCAGCGACGGTCTGACCCGGCCAGCTTGAGTGCTCCCTTTTGTCTCGCTCAGCGTCTGCGGCAGCCCTGGGGGATTGTCAGGAGATTTCATCCCATTAGCTCCTTCCCAAGCGCCCAGTAGCGGATAATGGTAGGTGACATGGAGAGTGCCCAATGAACCCGAACAACGTGCCCACACCAGCGGCATCACCGAGCAAACCGGCCGAGCATGTCGCAGACGCGCACCGGCTCCTGAAAGCTCTGCGGCAGCGCTTAGGTGAGCATCCGGAACTGGATGAGGCCATCACCAAGCTGGAACTGGCTCTTAGCGCTCTGACTCTGCAGACGGGCGGTCTGCTATAGCGCTTGCTGAAACGGGCTGCCCCTTCATCCCATGTGGAATGAAGGGGCAGTCGAGCAAGAACGGAAGTAGCCAGCTACCTGCGGCCACCGCCGCCACGTCCGCCACCACCGCCGCCGCCACGGGCGGATCCACCGCCGCCACCACCGCGGGCATATCCACCCCCGCCGCCGCGAGCGTATCCACCACCACCACGGGCGTATCCACCACCACCACGGGCATATCCACCACCACGGCCATATCCGTAGCCCCGGCCATATCCATAGCCTCTGCCGTACCAGCCGCCGCCGATAAACACCCCTCCGTAGTATGGGTAGGAGCAACCATAGTAGCCGTTATAGCAAGGCGGATATGCATAGGGATATCCGTAAGCATAGGGGCCCGGCCCGACGCCTGCATACCCGTACGGGACGCCAATGCCAACCCCGACCCTCACTTGCGCGCTGGCCGTGGGCGGAGCGACCAGGGCGAGTGCAATCACCAGACCGAATAGCGCGATTATCGTTTTCTTTAACATGTGCCAGACCTCGATGTTCTGTGATTAATCAAAACCCCCTCCGGCAAAAAAGTTTCGCATTAGAATCGCTTTCTATCCTTTTGCATTCGCTGCTGCTTGCAACGGACCGAGGAAGCCCCGCCCAGGGAAACCGCGGCATCTTGCCTTGTGCATTTGGCTGCGCCGCTCGCTATGCGCCGTCTCCTTCAGCTTTGATTGCATTCTGCCAACGCTGCGGAAAACGAAATCGCCCGGAAGGAATATAATGGATTAGGAAGACGTATTCCTCCGAGCAGGAGTCCCCGTGCCGAGACGGAGTGTATTAGTGTGCCCCTGAATGCCGGAACTGTTTTACAGCACGGTTTTTCAGCGTAGGAAATATTCTTTCGCTGTCGAACGGTCGATCCTGGCTTGACCAGCGCTTCCCGCCCTTTCATGGGCTGCGAATGCTGGAGAGAGCGGAAGCTGGCGAATCGATTTGAATCGGCTCGAATCAAACATTTACCGATTGGAGTATGAATGGCAGGAAACTCAAGAACTACTTTCACAAAGCGCTCAAAAGAGCGAGCTCGCCAGGAAAAGCGCGTAGAAAAATCCCAGAAGATGGAGCAGCGCAAACAGGAGAAGCAGGCCGAACCAGCCGAGCGCAATGGCGAGCCCGTCATTCAGTATGACGAGGACGGCCAGCCGATCGCACTGGATTTCAACGATTTCTAGCTCGCCATCCACGCTCGCGGCGCGATGATGCCGGAGACTTGAAGCTGACCGCGCATCGCACAACAAGCGCATTCGGTAGTAGACTTTTGGACCCTGACAGAGCCCCACACCTTCATCGCGGAATGTGGGGCTTTGTTGTGGCCGGACGGCGAGGACTGTGCCCAGAATAGGCCTTGCGCGGCTGCCCCACCTTCGCCGCGCTGGTTTTGCGCGCCTAAGGTGGGACGGGCAAAACATACCACCCCTGCAACCTTTCCAGGGTGTCATTCCGAGCGCTGCGAGGAATCCCCGCACTGCCCAAATATTCCAGGCAGCCCCAAAGGCAATTCAGCCGGGTGCCCACCTTCGGCGCGCTGTTTTTGCGCAAGGTGGGACGGCCGGGACACACCAATCCAGGGACCGTTTCAAGGAGATTCCAGTCCAAACAGATTCTTCTCCTGATAGAAAAATTGTCCACGATCTTTCGCAAACAGTGAGTCCTTCTTCTCCCGGATGGACGGCCGTCGGCAACGCTGCAAAACCCACCAGTTTCTCTAGCGAAGCTGTGGTAACGGAAGAACTGTAATAGTGAAGTGAATGGGGCTTCTGGCAGGCACTCTGAAAAAATGTTGACACCGATGGAAAAGCGAACAAGGTAACTTTCCTGTATTTTGTAAATAATTGATATTTAATGGCTTTTATGGTGCGCCCTGAGAGATTCGAACTCCCGGCCTTCTGATTCGTAGTCAAGCGAGTAGACTGGGATATCTAGGTGTAGAATCAATAACTTACGCTAGCCAAAGCCCGCACGGAAGCACTTCTGGTTCGGACTGAAAAGGCTCGACTTAGAGCACAAAGGCGCGAAGCGTATGGCATACTTACGGCATACCTCTGATCTAAAATTCTGCTCAAATTTCTCTTCCCTGCGAGTCAAATGCAGACTGGCGGCCCATTCGGACCGCCAGTCAATTTCTCTCTGCACACAACCTAATCACTCCAGTGCCGGCGACACCAATGAGGTGCTGGGATGCCGATGAAACTCGTGGTGGCGAACCAGCGCGGTGGAGTCGGCAAAACAGTCACGTCAATGGTCCTGGGCCACTCGCTATCGCTCAAAGGAAAGAAAACCTTGCTGATCGATGCGGATTCGCAAGGATCCCTGAGCATGATCCTT
>Ga0182030_10024778_pt1 | contig 10987 bp, 10 predicted proteins | sample 812S3MmetaG_FD_121299 | JGI IMG/M metagenome (GOLD analysis project Ga0182030, IMG submission 121299) | Permafrost microbial communities from Stordalen Mire, Sweden - 812S3M metaG (Illumina Assembly) | ecosystem: Environmental > Terrestrial > Soil > Wetlands > Permafrost | place: Sweden... | reverse complement strand
CCCCGCCGAGATGTGCCCCCGGGATCGCTATTGCGGGGCATTCGTTGCAGCGCACTCTGTCAGGTTCAAGCACCGCAGGCTCTTCCCCTCACGCAATCGGATCTTGCATCAGGCCAACCCGCCTGTGCACTCCAACTCCGTTCAATGCCGCAAACGCGCAATTACCGGTTGGCCTGCGCCTCGGCCAGATTGCCAATGATCGGAAGTTTGATCCGCTTGCCGGCAAATGCTCCAATGAACACAACCAGCCACACCACAAAGATGGCCAGCCCCACCAGCTGCATCACCGTAAGTGTCAGGAAGACACCAGACGGAACCAGATGCTCCACAACCCCGATGAGTATGTTCACGATCGCCCAGGCTATAAAGAAAAAAATCGACTGCCACGCCTGAAATCTTACAAGTGGGCTTCGCTTGAAGGGCTCAATGATCAGGAAGACGATCGCAGGAATGATTGTGAGGTAGGCAATGCCACCTGCAGCGTTATCTGACAGGCCAGACGGATTCTGATCGGACATGGTCGCTCCTTTAGGACGAGGCTGCACAAACATCGACGGCAACTGGAGTGCCAATCAGGCAGCAACTAAATTGTGGGGGATTCAATACTCTCTGGCCGGTCAAAACTGCTCAACCAATCGGTCATCGTTGTGGCGCAGGGCTCTCCTCCCGCCCAGGCTGCACTTCCGCGTACCTTCGACCAAAGGATCTCGTCACCGGCTACCGCGGCGACCGAAATGGGTCGGAGACCGGAATCGCCCCTGTACCCCGTGCCCCATCCATTTCGCTTTATTTCGAAATGGGTCGGAAACCACGAGACTATTGCGCCCCGCGCCCCATCCACTTGTCCGCCCACTGTATGAACCACTTCATGTTCGGCGCATCCGTGTGTCCGCCGTCGTGCTGCCGCCATGCCAGTTGCCCATCCAGCAGCCCCTGGTTCACCGGCGGCATCTTCGCCGTGTGGTAGTCGCCCTCAACGCCAAGCCCCTTCGCTCCTAGCAGCTTGAACACCCGCCCCGCATCCACCGTCGCCATCCAGCTTCCCTGGTGGTCCAGCCACTTCGCGTCGCCCTTTTCCGGCACGCCATAGCTGATAAACGTCAGCCGCGGAGCGCAAAGTGCGATCAGCTCATTCGAGTCCACCGGAATATCCTTGGCCGTCATCGCCCCAAACGTCGCCTCACTCGCGCCGTACTTCATGAAATTCCCCGCCATCCAATGCTCCTCACCGCCCGTCAGGCTCTCCACCGCCTCACCGTAGTTCCGCCGCAGCAGCGTTGCCCCGCCCTTGCCCGACGAGCCCACCAGCACCATCGCAAATCGCTCATCGAAAGCCATCGTCACCAGCGCCGCCTTGCCATACCGCGACACGCCATCGATCCCCACGTGCTTCGCGTCCACCGTCGGCTCCGTCTCCAGATAATCCAGCATCTGTCCCGCGCCCCAGCCCCATGCCCGCAGCGCGCCCCAGTCTTCCGGCGTCCTTGGCTGCCCGTGATTTACAAGCCCAATGATCCCGCGCGTCAGGCCAGCCTCATCGTCGCCCTGAATGCTCGTCGGATCAAGCAGCACAAAGCCCCATCCCGCCGCCGCCAGCTCCCACGCATTCGGCGGATCGCCGTCCTCGTTCAACTCCGGCCGCGTGAAGAAAGGTGGCTCCTTCATCGGCTCCCATGCCGGATGCCGGTCAAATACCTGTTGCAAACTCGGGTCCTGCTGAATCAGCAGCGCCCTCAGCGCCTTGTTCAACCGCGCCAGTTCCTCGCCACGCGGCTCATTCGGGTTTGGGAATCGCGCTGGCCCAAACATGATCAACACCGGAACCTTCCCGCGCGCCGCCACCGGCAGCACTTCCATCGCGTGAATCTTCACGCTGATCGCCGGATACGCCGAGTTGTCCACCGTCCCCGTCAACTCCTTCGCCGTCACCGGTGTGAATCCCAGAAACTCGTGGTCGACAGCCCCCACCGTCCACGTCACCTTCGGCACATCCTTCGGTATCCGCCCGTAGACATACTTCTCATACATCTCCACAATCTCCGGCCGCCGCTCCTTCTCCCACATCTCCGCCGTCGTCACCTTGCGCCCATCGTTCATCGTCAGCGGGTCCGGCACATTGTTATACGGATTCGCCAGCGACTCATCCGTGTTCGCATGGTTCGGCGCCTTCTCGTTCCCGCTCGGCCCCGGCCGCTGAGCCTTGATCCCCAACTGGTCCATCATGTTCTGGTGAGCTTGCTCAGAGGTGAACACCACCGGCGGCTTCGTATCCTGCGCAACACCTGCGCTAACGGCCACAAACCCGGCAACCAGGAAAACAGCAACAAGACTCAGGAAAGAGACAAAAGATCCATTCCAACGACGCATCGGCTCAACCTCTGAAGTGATATTCTTCGTGCGCTCGTAAAAAGCGATTTACCAAGCGGAGCAATAGTACATCCCGCTCTATGCCCCACGCACATTCATCGACACAGAAACTGACGAGAGACTCGCTCCGATTGTTTCGAAACAACATTCCCCGCTCTCCTCACCCCGTTCCATTCGTTCAGGTGCCCAATCCATTTCGCGTACTTTGCGAATTGAGTGGCAATGAACAGTTCTGAATATGCTCAGGATAAAAACATGACCCGTAAACTCGCCACGCCCTTCGCACTCCTCTTCCTCACTGCCCTGCCTGTTCTCGCCAAAAAGCCCGCCCCGCCCGCACCACAACCACCCACCTGGGTCGTCTCCTGGGCCGCCTCCCAGCAAATCCCCGAGCCCCAGAATGCCCTCCCCTCTGACGACCTCCGCGACACTACCCTCCGCCAAATCTTCCACCTCTCTCTCGGCGGCTACGCTCTCCGCGTCCATATCTCCAACGCTTTCGGAACCGCCCCGCTCCACCTCACCTCCGTCCACATCGCCCACCCCATCTCGCCCGCCGACTCGGCCATTGACCCCGCCACCGACCGCGCCCTCACCTTCGCTGGCCACCCCGATGTCACCATCCCGCCAGGAGCCGAAATCCTCTCCGATTCCATCGACACGCCCGTCCCCGCCCTCTCCGACCTCGCCGTCAGCATCCACTACGACGCGCCGCCCTCCGTCCAGACAGGCCACCCCGGCTCCCGCGCCACTTCCTACTATGTCCACGGGGACGCCGTCTCCTCCGCCAAACTCGACGCGCCCAAACACGTTGACCACTGGTACCAAATCTCCGCCATTGATGTCCTGGCTATCGCCCCTGCGGCTGCAATAGTCGCCCTCGGCGACTCCATCACCGACGGACACGGCGCAACCACCAACGGCAACGACCGCTGGACCGACGTCCTCGCCGCCCGCCTCCAAGCCTCGCCCCCATCCCCGACACCCGAGACCCAGCACCCGAGACCCTACGTTGGCATCGCCAACGCTGGCATCGGCGGCAATCACCTCCTCACCGACGGCCTCGGCCCCAACGCCCTCGCCCGCTTCGATCGCGACGTCCTTGCCCAGGCCGGCGTCCGCTACCTCATCGTCTTTGAGGGCGTCAACGATCTCGGCGGCCTCGCCATCCACGGCGAAGTTCCCCCCGCCGATCACGACGCCCTCGTTGCCCGCGTTCTTGCCGCCTATCAGCAGATCATCGCCCGCGCCCACGCCCACGGCATCCGCGTTTACGGAGCCACCATCACCCCCTACGTCGGCTCCGCCTACTACCACCCCGGCCCCCTCAGCGAAGCCGACCGCCAGGCCGTCAACACCTGGATTCGCTCCAGCCACTTCGATGCCGTCCTCGATTTCGACGCCGTAGTCCGCGACCCCAGCCATCCCGACCAGCTCCTCCCCGCCTACGACTGCGGAGACCACCTCCACCCGTCCCCCGCAGGCTACCGCGCCATCGCCAACTCCATCCCCCTCACCCTCTTCACGCAGTAACTGCACCGCCGCATGGTCCGCAGGCAACATTTTCGCCAAACATCAAGCTGTCTTCCTTGAAAAAAAGCACTGGCATCCCCGCCAAAGTACGCTGTCATCCTGAACGAACGGGCCCCCAAACGTTCTTCAGTTTGGGAGTGGTGAGAGAAGGATCTGCGGTTGCCTTTACCTTTGCTTTTGTCTCTTCTCCGCGCCAAAACAAAGCCGTCATCCAACAAAAGCCTGCCATCCTCAGCGAACGGCGCCTCAGGTTCACTCTTCAACCTTGGGGTGGTGGGTCGAAGGATCTGCGGCTGCTTTTGCTCGTGCCATGCACGGTTTCCAGGTTTCTCCCACGGTTGGCCTTACTTCCGGAAGCGACTAGTTTCTCGCGGACAAGCGCCGATCGCTAGCCCAGACCACAAATCCAGATGATTGATTCCATAAACTCCGGGCTGTACTCTCAGATCAAGGCCACTCCGGCGTGCCCGTTCTAGTCGCGATGTCTTTCGAAGTCTTTAGATGAAAGTTGACTAAGCTGTCGTCATGGACGCATATGTTGACCAGAATTTCCTCATAAATTGCATAAACCGGAATGGATGGAGAGCCACCGTTACAAATGCTCTGGCCTCCGGCGGCGTAAGGCTGATTGTGTCCCCATGGACAATCTTCGAAATCGGGAAGGCTACGCCTTCGCATATGGAAGAGTTGCTCAGCATAGTCGAGGAATTCAAACCATCTTGGATTCTTGAGCGAGCCGACCTCCAACTCCGAGAATTCGTCGTCGCGTGGAACGATTTCTGGAACGGCAAAAGGAGCCGCTTTAGCCCAATCGGCACTCTTGCAGAAGCGCAAGCTTCTTTTCTCCGTTGCCCCCTGGAGCATGTGGAAACCTATTCACCGCGCGAGTATGCGGATATTTGGAAGCGCCCGGAAGCCTCGCGTGAAGCAGGCGTCGAATTCAGGAGGCAAGCTTCTATTAGTGCTTTTAACCGCATCGCATTTGCGGGCGGTATGCTTACGCCAAAGTCCATTAGGGAAATTCGCGTCAGATATGTTGCCCGTCAGTTTGTAGTCGCTAGGGGAGTGGGACAACCGCACCACCTAATACAACAAGAAGAGAATCTGATCCTCAACGACAGCAGACTTCGCACATTTATCGGGTTCTTCGTCGAGTTTGGAGGAATGGATGGCATGCTAGCGCATCGAGTGGAGGAATCTCTGACTTTCCATCAGTGGAAAAGCAGCGCGAAGCTTAACCCGCGTCGTCAACTCGACCGATTCCACGCAACCTCTGCACTTCCGTACTGCGATCTTTTCGTGACCTCGGACGCTGAGCTCATAAAGAAGTCACAAGCCATCCGCGATGAGGTGGAATTCAAAGTTGCTACGGTGCTTTCCGGGGAGAATTTCATTGCATGTCTGGAGAAATACTCATAAGACCAGTCATACCCGGTGAACCCCTGCCCCACCTACCCATCCTACCCTTCTTCCGCCTCCCTCAACTTCGCAATCACCGTAAAGTCCTCCAGGGTCGTCGTATCCCCCTTGATCTCCCCATGTGTCGCAAGTTCCCGCAGCAGCCGCCGCATGATCTTCCCCGACCGCGTCTTCGGAAGCGCCTCCGTAAACCGTATATCGTCCGGCCGAGCCAGCGATCCAATCTCCTTCGACACCCACTTGCGCAGCTCGTCCTTCAACTGCTCGCTCGGATAATTCCCGCTCTCCAGCGTCACAAAAGCTGAGATCGCCTGCCCCTTCAGCTCGTCTGGCCTGCCCACCACCGCGGCCTCCGCAACCTTCGGATGCGCCACCAGCGCACTCTCCACTTCCATCGTGCCCAGCCGGTGCCCGCTCACGTTGATCACGTCGTCAACGCGCCCCATCAGCCAGAAATACCCGTCCGCATCCTGCCGCGCGCCGTCGCCGGTAAAGTAGCTGCCCGGCACATCGCTCCAGTACGTTTTCTCGTACCGCTCGGGATCACCATACACTGTCCGCGCCATCGATGGCCACGGCTTCCCCACCACCAGCAGTCCCCCGCTTCCCGCCGGAACCGGGTGCCCATCCTTGCTCACCACCTCCGGCTGAATCCCAAAGAACGGCCTCGTCGCCGAACCAGGCTTCGTCGCCACCGCCCCCGGTATCGGCGCAATCAAAATCGCCCCAGTCTCCGTCTGCCACCACGTATCCACAATCGGGCACCGATTACCACCAATCTTCTCCCGGTACCACATCCACGCCTCGGGATTGATCGGCTCGCCCACCGTCCCCAGCAGCCGCAGCGAGCTCAAATCGTGCTTCTCCACATACTGGTCGCCCCATTTGATAAACGCGCGAATCGCCGTCGGCGCAGTATAGAAAATCGTCACCTTGTGGTCTTCCACAATCTTCCAGAACCGCGAAAAATCCGGCCAGTTCGGCGCGCCCTCATACATCATCACCGTCGCCCCATTTTGCAGCGGCCCATACACCACATACGAGTGCCCCGTAACCCAGCCAATATCCGCCGTGCACCAATAAACATCGTGCTCTTGCAAATCAAACACATACTTCGAAGTCAGATACGTCTGCACCGCGTACCCGCCCGTCGTGTGCACCAGTCCCTTCGGCTTCCCGGTCGTCCCGCTCGTATACAGAATGTAAAGCGGATCTTCCGAGTCCTGCTCCTCTGCCGCGCACTCCGCCGAAGCCTGACTCATCAAGTCATGCCACCAGTGGTCGCGCCCCTCCACCATCGTCACCGGCGAGCCCGTCCGCTTCAGCACCACCACGTTCTTCACCGTCGGGCAGGCCTTCATCGCCTCGTCAACCGTCTGCTTCAGCTTGATCTCGCCGCCGCGCCGGTAGCTCCCGTCCTGCGTCAGAATCGCCACGCACGTCGAATCGTTCACGCGATCCGCAATCGCCGTCGCCGCAAACCCACCAAAAATCACCGAGTGCACCGCCCCAATCCGCGCACACGCCAGCAGCGCAATCGCCAGCTCCGGCGTCATCCCCATGTACACCGCCACGCGGTCGCCTTTCTTGATCCCCAACCCCTTCAGCGCATTGGCAAACTTCTGCACCTCCACGTGCAGCTCCGCGTAGGTCATCGTCCTCAACTCGCCGGGCTCGCCCTCCCAAATGATCGCCGTCTTCTCCGCCCGCGCCCCCAGCGCATGACGATCCACGCAGTTGTAGCTCAAGTTCATCTTGCCGCCCACAAACCACTTTGCCCACGGCAAATTCCAGTCCAGCACCTTATCCCAGCGCTTGAACCAGTGCAGCTCATCCGCCGCCCCGGCCCAGAACGCCTCCGGATCTTCAATCGACTTCGCGTACAGCGCCTCATACTCTTCCAGGCTCTTGATGTGCGCCTTCGCCGCAAACTCCGCCGGCGGCGGAAAAACGCGATTCTCGCGCAACGTCGACTCGATATCCAAATTGGCATTAGCGGCAGCCTGATTGGCAGCAAGATTCGCGGCAGCAACGCCGCGAGTACTCAGGTTGGCAGCAGAAACAGGCACGGATGACATAATGAACGTCCTTCTTGAGCTGAGGAATCAAAACGGATCGAGGCCAATCGATTGGCTTGAGGGGTTCCCGCCTTCTGCAATGCCTCGTGGGAGAAACTTTATCGGCACGGGCATACGAACGGCAAGTGGGCTGCTCCGAAACGGCGCGAGGCGAACGAACGAGTGTATCGGATCTAAAGTTCGCACCACAAAAATGCTGTCATCTTGAGCGGAGTTTGGCCCGCTCTATGGGCCAGACGAAATCGAAAGCCTGCCCTCAGCGAAGCCGAAGGGGACCTGCGGTTACTTTTGATCCTGCTTCGCCTATCTTCAGACTCGGAACCCTACACCTCAAAATCGGCCTGAGGAGCAAACCGCCGCAACTCCGCAACGAATCCGTCACGATCTCCGGGCCTGGCCATAATGTGGTCGCGGCCGGTGTAGGGCGTGATTTCGCGATTATGGCAAAACTCCACGACAAAAGACTTCGACAAAGGCCGGTTCGGTGGAATGCTGGCAATGCGCGTTACTTCATTCCAGGAAACCTCGCTGACCTTCCCGAAACGGTGCTCGCGGAAGCACGCGGGACTCAACTCCCAATAGACAAATTGGTAGCGTAAAACTTCAATCAAAGCCACCAAAATGCACAGACCGCCCGCAAACCAAGCCATTCCGCCAACAGAATGGCCGCTCCTCACAAGCAAGATCAGGACCCAAAGGCCAGCGAAAATGATCGAAGGGCCAACCGAGCCAAATCCCGTGCGAAATTTCATGCGAGGATAATAGCCCCGATCCCGCGGAGCTGCAACCAAGTCAACCGCTTGGCCCCTTTCGCCAGGCCGGCTGTCCAATTCCCCGCACCCATCGGATTCAAATCCGCAAAAAGTGGTAGTATATATTCGTACTGAGATACTACTTATGCCTACCGTTGAAAAACTGAGCATCGCTCTCCCGGAAGAGATGGCCGCAATGATCCGCGGTGCCGTCGACCGGGGCGAATACTCCTCGAACAGCGAAGTGATTCGCGATGCCTTGCGCGACTGGACTCACAAGCGAGATCTTCGTAATCGCGGCCTGGCGGATCTTCGCAGGCAATGGCTCGCTGCAGTTGCCGATGACTCGGATGGCCTCGATCCTGATCCCGTCTTCGACCGCCTCGAAGCGAAATACTCACAAAAGATCGCCTGTGCCGCTCCAGCAAAGAAAGTTCGCTGATGCGACTGCGCCTTTCGTCGTTCGTCCCCGGCGACCTCGAAGAGATTGGCGACTTCATAGCGCAAGACAGCCCGCGCCACGCTCTCCGCACTCTCAAACTCTTGCGGGACAAAATCAAAGAGATTGCCAAACAATCGACTCTCTATCGCCTCCGCCCAGAAATCGCACACGACACCCGCCTCGCAATCGTCGGGCAATACGTGATCCTCTTCCGAATCCGCAACAAAACAGTCCGCATCGAGCGTGTGCTGCACGGCAATCGGAATCTGCCAGCTCCGATAAACGAAATCGACTGACGCTGACGACGCGCCACTCGTACTACTTCGTCCCCGGCACCGCGGCCGGTTTCATCGCAAAGAATCCCGGCATTGCGTAGACCTCTTCGCCCTTGGCCCCCTGTGACCTGCGCACTTCCAGCTTGTGGAAACGCCCAGGGTTCTCGGTATCGGGGGAAGTAAAGCTGATCGCAACCTGGCTGCCGATCATCGCGGATATCTCCTCCGTCATCTTCGCAATCTCTTTCGCGTTCTTTGCGATCAAGGTCACGCCGCCGCCGCCATACTTCGTCAGCAACTTCAGTCTTCTTTCGTTGGCGTAATTCCCTTCGTGAGACTCTTTCTCGTTAGGAAACCCCAAAGCATAAAGCATGGGGGCACCCAGAACTTCCATTCGTCGCACAGCCTGCTCAACGTTGAGCGTCGATTTGTTGTCCCCGCCATCACTGATAATCACCAGCGCACGCCGCTTATTGTGAGCGTTTGCCAAAACTGAATTCACCGACGCAACCACCGCGTCAACCATTGCCGTCCCCCCGCGAGACTCCATCATCCGCAGCTTCGCCTCATCCACTAATGCAACGGGTGTAAATGGAATATCCAGGAAAGCCTTGTCGGCGAAGTGAACAAGCTCCAACTCGCTTCCCGTCGGCAGCGCCTTCTCCAACGCGACCACCGAGTCGATCATTGGCTGCCGCATCGGTAAAGTTGACCCAGAATCGTCGACCACCAAACATAGCGAAATCGGCCCCTCCGCACCGCTAACCGATGCGATTGTCCGCGAAGTCCCATCATCCAATATCTGAAGTGACTTGCCATCCAGCCCCGCCACCGGATGCTTGTCCCGATCGACCACCAAAACGTTCAACTCAACAATGTGCCCAGGCGGCCCGTTCCCATCCGTCGCCGACGGAACAGCGGCCTCCTGCTTCTCCGTCTGCCCAACAGCCGAAAAAGTCGAAAGCCAAACGCTGACCACTGCAAGGAAAATGAACGATACTTTCACCCCTCACCCCCTCTTTCCAAATCAGGCGACATCCCGAGCGATCTCCTTACGCATACCGCTTCCGATGCCAAACCCATGCCGTCCGCACAATCGCGTCCAGCTCGGTGTACTTCGGCTTCCAGCCCAGTTCCCTGCTCGCCTTCTCTGAGCTCGCCACCAGCACCGCCGGATCGCCCGCCCGCCGCGGATGCAACTCCGCCGGAATCGCATGCCCCGTCACCCGCCGCGCACTCTCAATCACTTCCTGCACGCTGAAGCCCTTCCCATTCCCCAGGTTCAGAATCAGCTTGTCCTTTGACTCCAGTGCCCCCAGCGCCAGCAGGTGCGCCTCAGCCAGATCCGCCACATGGATGTAGTCGCGAATGCACGTCCCGTCCGGCGTCGGATAGTCATTCCCATAGATCCTGATCGACTTCCTCCGCCCCAGCGCCACATCCAGCACCAGCGGAATCAGGTGCGACTCCGGCTCATGCGCTTCGCCCCGCGTAATGCCCCCCGGCCCCTCCGGCGCGCCGGCCACGTTGAAGTACCGCAGCGACGCATACCGCAGCCCGTGAATCTGGTTCAGCCAGCCCAGCATATGCTCCACCAGCAGCTTCGATTCTCCATATGCATTGGTCGGCTTCAGCCGCGCATCCTCGGCAATCGGAACCGCCTCGGGCTCCCCATACACCGCCGCCGTCGACGAAAAAACCAGCCGCCGTGGTCCCTTGGCCAGCATCGCTTCCAGCAGCGACAAGGTCGACGCCGTGTTATTCCTGAAAAACGCCTCCGGCCGCACCATCGATTCGCCCGCCTCAATCAATGCCGCAAAATGCATCACAGCGTCAAAAGGCTCGCCATCTGCTGTAGCAGATTCGAACAGCCTCTCCAGCCCCGCCCGGTCCCCAAGTTCCCCTTCCACAAATGCCACGCCACGCGGAAGAAGCTCCCGCTTCCCATGGCTGAAGTTGTCGAAAATCACCGGCTTGTGTCCCGTTTCGGAAAGAAGGCCGGCGACTGTACCACCTATATACCCCGCACCGCCGGTAACCAATATCTTCACAAAAATCCTGTCCTTTCAAGGGCACTTTGGTTTACCTTGAGTCTATTACAGGAGGCGGCGACGGGATGTT
>Ga0182030_10024776_pt1 | contig 10988 bp, 13 predicted proteins | sample 812S3MmetaG_FD_121299 | JGI IMG/M metagenome (GOLD analysis project Ga0182030, IMG submission 121299) | Permafrost microbial communities from Stordalen Mire, Sweden - 812S3M metaG (Illumina Assembly) | ecosystem: Environmental > Terrestrial > Soil > Wetlands > Permafrost | place: Sweden... | reverse complement strand
GCAGGGTATCGCGCAATTCATGCCGGGGACCGCCAGCGAACGCCGGCTGCTCGACCCGTTCGATCCGGTGCAGGCGTTGCCGAAATCCGCCGAATTCCTGAACGAACTGCGCCGCCAGTTCGGTAATCTCGGGCTGGCCGCCGCCGCCTACAATGCCGGACCGCGGCGGGTACAGGAATGGCTCGCCGGCTCAGGCGGTCTGCCGCAGGAGACGCGCCATTACGTTGCCGTCATTACCGGCTCGACGGTCGACGACTGGGCGGCGGCCGGCAAGAATGGCAAAATGCCCGATCGCGCGCCGACCTCGAGTTGCCGCGAATTGATGGCCTTGCTCAAGCGCGCGCCCAATCCCTTTGTCACCGAGTTGGAACAGCGGGTGAAGCTTGGTGAGGCTCGGGCGTGGGGCGTGCAGCTTGCCGCGGGCTTCAGCCGCGACAAGGCGTTGGCGATGTATTCGCGCGCGATCAAGCGGCTGAGCGCCGTCATCGGCGATCAGGATCCAAGCTTGTTGAGTTCGGTCATGCGCAATCGGGGCAGCCGCACGTTTTACCAAGTGCGGATCGGCGCTGATACGCGGCCCGCGGCCGACGACCTTTGCAATCGCATCCGTCGTGCGGGCGGTGCCTGTTTCGTGCTGCGAAACTTCAACGTTAGAGGCTGATCGCACCAACCGCATAACTGGCCCGATCAGGGGTTCGCTTGACGTTGGCTGGTTTCGCCAGCGTTATGCCGACCTAACCCATTGTGATCGTTGCTGGTGCCGCTTCCCGCTCTCGATTCGCCCCAATGGCAAAATCCCCTGCGGACGTTCGCATGGGGAATGTGGTCGGCCACCTCGACCGTGCTCGCCCTCGTGCTGTTTGCGACCTATCTCGGCATCGGCGCGCTGGCGAGCGCGCCGGGGTGGCTGCGCTACGCCGCGGTAGCCGCAGGATTTGCCGTCTTTATCGTGACGCGGCGATCGATTTTGGCCGGCGTGGTGTGCGGCGAACTCGTGATGCTTGCTGGCAAATGGTGGCTCGGGTAATGGTCCATAGCGTTTTCGAGCGAAGTGGATACCGGTTCGCGTCAAGAAAACGCGTCAAAAGACCAGAGGCTCTAATGGTTCGAGAGAGTGAAATCCGCGAGGGCGAACTCGCCGTCGAAATGCCGCCGGCGCACGATGGCGGGCTGGTGTTCATCGGCCGCATCCGCACCCCCTGGACCTCGCGTCTTCAGGCCCCGCGACAGGGGCGTCACGACGGTCCGGTCTGCCGGCTCGAGATCTTCGAGCCATGGGTGCCGGCGCTCAAGGGGGTCGATTTCTACTCCAATCTCGAAGTGATCTACTGGCTGCATCTGTCGCGCCGCGACCTCGTGCTGCAAAGCCCGAAGGACAACAAATCGACGCGCGGCACATTTTCGCTGCGCTCGCCGGTGCGGCCAAACCCGATTGGCACCTCGATCGTCAAGCTGGTCGGGATCGAAGGCAATACGGTTCTGGTGCGCGGCCTCGATTGCCTCGACGAGACGCCATTGCTGGACCTCAAGCCCGACCGCTGCGAGTTCACCCCGCTGGCGCCGCCGCAGGCGGGGGATTTCGAGGCGGGGTGACCGAGCGCTAGACTAGCCCTTCAGCGCCTCGATCAGCTTGGCCGCGTTCGCTTCCAGCACCTTGCCGTCTTCCTTGCGGCTTGCCGGCGGCAGCAGCGCGACCCCGTTATGACGCGGCATCACGTGCATGTGCAGGTGAAACACCACCTGTCCGCCGGCGGCTTCGTTGAACTGCTGCACCGTGATTCCGTCGGCCTTGAACGCCGTCATTGCGGCGCGGGCGATTCTGCGGCCGCCGCGCGCGACATGGGCGAAATCCTCCGCCGAAATGTCGAGGATGTTGCGGGCCGGCGCTTTCGGAATCACCAATGTGTGCCCGGGACACCGCGGCATGATGTCGAGAAAAGCCAGAACGTGGTCGTCCTCATAAACCTTGTAGCAGGGAAACTCGCCGCGCAGGATTTTCGCGAAGGGGTTGTTGGGGTCATACGCGGTCATGGCGGCTCCTGATCTCAATTTGCGTTCGATATAGTGCGGTCAAGAGGGCTCGTCAGCGGCTTTGCGAAACGGCGCGGCGTCGGTGAGTTCGCGCGCCGCCTCGGCCACATAGGCGCGCTCATGCCGGAGATAGTCCGATATCGCCCGGCGCAGGTCGGGGTCGGCGATGTAGTGCGCGGAATAGGTGGTTTGCGGCAGATATCCGCGCGCGATCTTGTGCTCGCCCTGCGCGCCGGCCTCGACCGTCTTCAGGCCACGCTCAATCGCAAAATCGATCGCCTGATAATAGCAGACCTCGAAATGCAGAAACGGATGATGTTCGATCGCGCCCCAGTTGCGGCCGAACAAGGTGTCGGAGCCGATGAAGTTGATGGCGCCGGCGATCCAGCGGCCCTCGCGCTTCGCCATCACCAGCAGCACGTCCTTCGCCATGCTCTGCCCGATCAGCGAAAAGAAGGAGCGGGTCAGGTAGGGCCGGCCCCATTTCCGCGAACCGGTGTCCATGTAGAAATCGAAGAAGGCGTCCCACGCTTCTTCGGTGATGCCGCTGCCGGTGAGGGCGTGAATCGTGATGCCGCTGCCCAGCGCGTCGCGGCGTTCGCGCCGGATCGCCTTGCGGTGACGCGAATTGAGGGTGGCGAGAAAGTCCTCGAAACCGCGATAGCCCTGATTGTGCCAGTGAAATTGCTGATCGTTGCGTTGCAGGAAGCCGTGGCCGGCCAGAAACTTCCATTCGGCTTCGCGCGCAAACGTGACGTGAGCCGATGAGGCGTTGGTGGCACCGCATAGCGCCACCAGCCCGCGCGCCAGCGCGTCGCCGATCCGGTCGGCATCGACGCTCTCGCGGATCAAGAGGCGCGGGCCCGCCGCCGGCGTGAACGGAACCGAGGCCTGCAGTTTTGGATAATAGCGTCCGCCGGCGCGTTCATAGGCATCGGCCCAGCCGCGGTCGAAGACGTATTCCCCCTGCGAGTGGGATTTCAGATAGCAGGGCACGATGCCAGCGATCGCGCCGTCGAGCCGGGCCAGCAAATGGCGCGGTCCCCAGCCGGTCCGCGCACAGGCCGACCCGGAAGCTTCCAAGGCTGAAAAGAATTCATGCGAAACGAATGGGTTATAACGCGATGTTGAACCGGCGCAGGAGTCGGTTGCGGCGTTGGACGAAGCCAGCGTGTCGAGGCCGTTGAGGCCATGGATGTCGGGGGTCGGATTCGCGCAGGCATTCCAATCCTCAGCCGGGATCTGGCTGATCGACGAGACCGCTTCGAGGGTTATTTCCGATGACGCCATCGACTGTCAGAACCGGCCACGCGTTACGATCAGCCATCGCACATGGTGACCAACCCCAAAGATCGTGCATTGCACCCAAGACTTCAAGGGCGCCTTCAAGGGCGCGATCGCATCAGGTTCCCGGCCTAAAACCCTCGAAAATCATCTGATCCGCATGCCGGGCTGCCCGCTCGCGCTGCTCCGGCGTGCGAACGGTCCAGGTTAGCAGCGGCAGGCCGAAAATGTGGCGGGCGATCCAGGGCGCCGGGGCCGGCAACTCGTCGATCCAATAGGCGACGAAATGCGGTCGGGTGCGGAACGCGTGGCGCAAATGCAGCATGCCCTCCCGCTGAGCCGGCGATGCCTCCGGCCAGTCGGCTGCTTCATAGCTGCGTTCGGCAATGATGCCGCGGGGCAGCTCGGGCATCAATTCGCGCAATGCCAGCACCTGGTCCGGATCGAACGACATGCCGACGACGGGTCCGCGATAGGAGGCAAGCACCTCCGCCATCCGCGCCACCAGTTTGCGGTCGCCGTCGAAATGGCTCTTGACCTCGATCACCAGCGGCACCCGGCCCGCGACCAGCGCGCAAAGGTCGCCGAGCGACATCATCCGCTCGGAGGTATCGGTGAACCTGACCGCCTTGAGCTCGGCCGCCGTCATGCCGAGAAGGGCGGCGCTGCCCTCGGTGAGGCGGCCCAGCGCGTTGTCATGGTGCACCATCGCCTCGCCGTCGGCGGTGAGCTGGATATCGCATTCGATGCCAAAATCGGCGTCGATGGCAGCCCGAGCGGCGCCCGGCATGTTTTCGATGATGCCGCGCGCGCGGTCGTGCAGGCCGCGATGGGCCACCGGTCGCGCCGTCAGCCAGTCGGGCGCGCGCACCGGGGTCTCGGTTAGGAGACCTCGAATATCCCTTCGACCTCTACCGCCGCGTCGGCGGGAAGCGAGGCGACGCCGACCGTGGTGCGGGCGTGGCGACCCTTGTCGCCGAAGGCGGCAACCATCAGGTCCGACGCCCCATTGAGCACCTTCGGCCCGTCGAGAAAGTCCGGCGCTGAATTGACAAAGCCGCCGAGCCGGACCACGCGAACCACCTTGTCGAGGTCGCCGAGTGCTGCCTTGATCTGCGCCAGCAGGTTGATGGCGCAACCGCGCGCCGCGGCGTTGCCTTGCTCGACGGTGACGCCGGCCCCGAGCTTTCCCTTGGCAATCAGCTTTCCTTCCGGGTTGACGCAAACCTGGCCGGACACGAACAGAAGATTTCCGGTGCGTACAAAACCGACGTAATTCGCCACCGGGCTTGCGGGCTCATGCAAGACCACGCCCTGTGCAGCAAGTTTCTGCTCGATCGTACCGGCCATATTTCGTCCCCATTTGATTGCGATCCGCGCCCGATCCAGGGGATCGGACCAGCTTTGTTTCGCGCATCGCGCAGCGACATGCAAGCGAGGGTGGATCGACGGCGAATGTCGCGGTCGCTATTAAGCGGGAACAAGCCTAAAAACATCGAGCTTCGGCCGCGAATTCGTGCTTTTCCGTGAAGCGGCCCTAGTTGCGGCGCAATACGCACGTGATTAATGTGACAATTCCCAGCCGAGGAAAAGACATGACTCGCTCGTTCCGGATTTCGTCCCGTGATGTCAGGCCGCTGATGCTGACGATCGCCGCGGTCGCGGTGGGGTCCGGTTTTGCCGGAAGCGCGGCAAATGCTGCGACCAGCAGCCCGGCGAGCAGTCCGTTTCTCGCGCATCAGGCGCTCTACGAACTCAGTCTTGCGAAGTCGCGCGGCTCCAACTCGATCAACAGCGCACGGGGCCGCATTCTCTATAATTTCACCGGCAGCGCCTGCGAAGGCTACACCTCGGAATTCCGGCAGGTTTCGGAACTGGACAGCGGCGAGGGCAAGGTCACGCTGAGCGATCTGCGTTCGACCTCCTGGGAAGACGGCGCGGGCAAAAGCTATCGCTTCAAGATCGAGTCGCGAATGAACGACACCGATTCGAACCCGGTCGATGGCGTCGCGGAGCGGACCGGCGACCATGTCACGGTCAAATTGAAGCAACCGGTGTCCAAGACATTTACGCTCGATGGCAGCACGGTGTTCCCGACCGAGCAGATCGAGCGCATCATTGCGGCGGCGCGTGGAGGAAAATCCGTGCTCGAACTGACCGTCTATGATGGATCGGACAACGGCGAAAAGGTCTACAACACGCTTTCCGTGATCGGGCAGCCGATCCCCGGCGACCGCACTGTCGCGGCGCCGGACCCCTCTACCGCAAACGACATGATGAAATCGCTGACGCGGTGGCCGGTCACGGTGAGCTATTACGACCGCGACGCCAAGTCCACGGACGGCGAGCAGACGCCGGTCTATTCGATGTCGTTTGAACTGTTTGAGAACGGCGTTTCGCGGGCGCTGGTGCTCGATTACAATGATTTCGTGATCTCCGGCGCGTTGGGGAAATTCGACGTCAAGGATGCCAAGCCTTGTAAGTGAGGAGCGCGGCCAATTCCTTTGGCAGCCTGTCTCTCTATCCCGGCTTCTCAGGACCGTCATAGGCAATGCCCCTGATCACCGCGGCGTGGCCGAATTTCTTGCGCAGGTCGTCCATCGCGCGCTCGGCATGAGCCGAACGGCGGTCGAGCATGTCGGTGTCGTCAGCCAGCGATCCCGGACGTAGCGCGCTGACGCCGGTGCCCATCAGCCGGAAAGCGGTGCCGTCGATTTCCTTTGCCAGCATCTCGCGGGAAACCGCGAAAATCTTCGCCGCCAGTTGGGTCGGGGCGTGGATCGATTGCGAGCGGGTGCGCTGCCTGAAATCGGCCGTCTTCAATTTCAGCGTGATGGTCAATCCCGAAAGATCTCCGTTCTTGAGTCGCATCGACACCTTCTCCGACAGCCGCCACAGCAGCTTTTCGAGGGTGACGAAATCGCGGATGTCGGTCTCGAACGTGGTCTCGCTGGAGATGGTCTTGGCGCCGCGATCGGGCACGACGCGGCGATCGTCGATGCCGCGGGCCAGCCGCCACAGCCTGCGGCCCTCCGTCGAAAACTGCTTCATCAGTTCGATTTCGTCGGCGTGTTGCAGATCGGCGATGGTGCGAAAGCCGCGTTGCGACAGCCGCTCCTGGGTCGCAGGCCCGACCCCGAAGATGAATCCGACCGGCTTATCCGCCAGCATCGCGCGCGCCTCGACCTGATCGAGGACCGCAAAGCCGCGCGGCTTGTCCATGTCGGACGCGATCTTGGCCAGGAATTTGTTGCAGGACAGCCCGACCGAAACCGTGATGCCGATGCCGCGCTCGACCTCGCGGGCGAACCGCGCCAGCACTTTCGCGGGGATCATGCCATGGACGCGCTGGGTGCCGGCCAGATCCAGAAACGCCTCGTCGATCGAAAGCGGCTCGACAAGTGGCGTCAACGCCTGCATGGCATGGCGCACCTCGCGGCCGACCCTGACATATTTCGCCATGTCGGGCCGGATCACGGTCGCCGACGGGCACAGCGCCAGCGCCTTGAACATCGGCATCGCGGAGCGCACGCCGAACGTCCGGGCGACGTAGCAGGCCGCCGAAACCACGCCGCGCTTGCCGCCCCCGATGATGACCGGCTTGTCGGCGATTTCGGGATTGTCCCGCTTTTCCACGGTCGCGTAGAATGCGTCGCAATCGATATGGGCAAGGGTGAGCGAGGGCAACGCCGGGTGCCGAACGAGGCGCGGCGAGCCGCATTCGCCGCATCGCCTGGCCGCGATATCGAGGTCGCCGAGACAGTCCCGGCAAAAGCAGGTCGGCCCGGCGAACTCTGGCGCGGTGGCGCTCACGGCGGATCGCGCTCCGAGCGGCCCTCATCCAGCGCGTCGCGCGCGGCCGCGATCGTGGTCGGGTCGAGCTTCGAAGTGGCCGCGAACGCCCTCACGGTTCCGTCATCGCGCAGGATGAAATCGAGCACGCTGGCAAGAAAATGCGGATCGGCGGCGGCCGAGCGCAACGTCTCGGGGCCAATCCCGGTTTCGGCCAGAAACAGGCCGAGACGCTCGGCGTCGCCCGCGATGAAGGAAAGCGCCTGAACCGCCACGATTTCAGATACTTCGCGGGGGTTGTGAGTGCGCTTTGTCATCACTGATATTTGCCTTTCCGTAACTTATGGTCTCTATTTTGGAACCATCATGCCCGAGTCTCTCGAACGTGTTCAAGCAAGTGGAAACCGGTAGCCGTGTAGATGAGGCTCCGTCTTAACGGGATAGAGCGAATTTCCGGGCAAACTGCGGCTCGCTGTTAAACGCATTTTCGGGGTGTTGTGGTGTGTCCTGCTCATCTTGCAGGTGGGTTTCTTGGTTTCGGATTGGAGGGGCGGGATGGCAAAAACCGTCCTGATCGTGGAGGACAACGAGCTCAATATGAAGCTCTTTCGCGATCTGCTGGAGGCGCACGGCTATCAGACCTCCGGTACCAGCAACGGTTTCGAGGCGCTTGATCTCGTCCGCAAACTTCGTCCCGATCTCATCCTGATGGATATTCAGCTCCCCCAGGTATCCGGCCTCGAGGTGACGCGGTGGATCAAGGACGATCCGGAGTTGCGGGCCATTCCGGTAGTCGCGGTCACGGCCTTTGCCATGAAGGGTGACGAGGAACGCATCCGCGAGGGTGGCTGCGAAGCATATTTGTCCAAGCCGATCTCGGTCGGCAAATTTATTGAAACTGTTCGACGATTTATCAGGTAGGGGAGAATTTTCGATGTCCGCGCGCATTCTGGTCGTCGATGACGTCCCCGCCAACGTCAAGCTTTTGGAAGCGCGGCTGTCGGCGGAGTATTTCGACGTCCTGACCGCTTCCAATGGCGCCGAGGCGCTCGAGGTTTGCGCGCGCGCCGAATGCGACATTATCCTGCTCGACGTCATGATGCCCGATATGGACGGCTTTGAGGTTTGCCGGCGGCTGAAGTCCAATCCGGCCACCCATTTCATTCCGGTGGTGATGGTCACAGCGCTGGACAGCCCCTCCGACCGCGTTCGTGGCCTTGAGGCCGGCGCCGACGATTTCCTGACCAAGCCGGTGTCCGACATCGTGCTGATCGCGCGGGTGCGTTCGCTGACCCGGCTGAAGATGATGACCGACGAACTGCGTATGCGTGCCATCACCTCTCTGGAGATCGGCGTGCAGGCGCCGGAGCGGAATGCCGTGGCCGACGCCGGCAAGGGCGGACGCATCCTGCTGGTCGATGACCGGCCGTCCTCCTACGAACGGCTGGCGCCGGTGTTGAGCAGCGAGCACACCGTCGATGTCGAAACCAATCCGGCTGAAGCCGTGTTTCATGCCGCCGACGGCAATTACGATCTGCTGATCGTCTCGCTCGGCCTTGATAATTTCGATGGCTTGCGGCTCTGCAGCCAGGCGCGGTCGCTGGAGCGGACCCGGCAGGTGCCGATTCTCGCCATCGCCGATGCCGACAACAATGCACGCTTGCTTCGCGGCCTTGAGATCGGCGTCAATGATTACCTGCTGCGCCCGGTCGACAAGAACGAGTTGCTGGCGCGGGCGCGCACCCAGATCCGCAAGCGGCGCTATACCGACCATCTGCGCGACAACGTGCAGAATTCCATCGAGATGGCGATCACCGACGCGCTCACCGGCCTGCATAACCGCCGCTACATGGAGAGCCATCTGGCATCATTGGCCGAGCAAGCCTCGACCCGCGGCAAGCCGTTGGCGCTGATGATGCTCGACATCGATTTCTTCAAGGCGATCAACGATAATTACGGACATGATGCCGGCGACGACGTGCTGCGTGAATTCGCGGTCAGGATCCGCAAGTCGATCCGCGGCATCGATCTCGCCTGCCGCTATGGCGGCGAGGAGTTCGTGATCGTGATGCCGGAGACCGATCTGCATGTTGCGGGCATGGTGGCGGAACGGCTGCGGCGTTCGATCGCCGGCGAGCCATTCGCAGTCAACAAGGGAACCAAGCGCATCGAGGTCACGATCTCGATCGGGCTGTCGACCCTGGACCGCAAGGGCGAGTCGGTCGGCGACGTGCTCAAGCGCGCCGACACCGCACTCTACCGCGCCAAGCACGATGGCCGAAATCGCGTGGTGGCGACGGCGGCGTAAAAGCGGGTGATCCGGTACTCCAAAGAATAGCGGTTCAATCGCGAGGCCGCAGTTTATGCGGACGCGCGCATTTCCCCACGTCCTTGCTTCACTGCCTCATATGCCAGCCGCTTGAACTCGAACGAGAACGGATGAACGAACGCCATCTGGCGCTGCGCCATCATGACACCGGCCATGTTCTGCTTCGGGGAGATCCACCATTGCGTGCCCGCGACGCCGCCCCAATAGAGTTCGCCTGAAGCATCGGGATGGTCGAACGGCGCAGGCTCCACGATCAATCCGCCGGCCAGCGTATGCGCCTTGCCGCGCTGTTCTCCCATCATGGCAAAGCGGATCCATTGCCCGTCGGGCAGTTGATTGGTCATCATCAACGCAATCGTCTCCGGCTTGAGCAAGGTTGGCCCCCCGGGCAGGAGGCTTCGGATCAACGCGACCATATCGGGCAGCGTTGAAACCAGGCCGCCACCGCCATTGAGCCTCGCGATGGGGCGCAGATAGGCGCCGGGAAAGGGCGCGTCGTCGGTCCGGGTGAGGCCCGGCTTCATGGGCTCCATCAGGTCCGCGCCAGCATAATAGGCGACCAGCCGGCCCTGATCCTGCTCCGGAACGACGAAACCGGTATCGACCATGCCGAGCGGGTCGAGGATGCGTGCCTTGATGAATTTATCGAGGGACTGGCCACTGATGATTTCGACCAGCCTTGCCGTCACGTCGATGGCGAGCGAATATTCCCACGACGTCCCCGGATGATAGATCAGTGGCAGGCCGGCCAGCACATCCACCATGTCAGCCAGGGTGGTCTGGGGATTGTGCACGCCGCGCTCGTTAAGGGCGTTGAAGATGATCGAGCCGGGATCGAAAAAGCCGTAGCTCAACCCCGAACTGTGGCTCAGCAAATGGCGGATGGTGATCGATCGCCTGGCCGGCTCGGTGTCGTCCAGCGAGGTCGCGCCGGGACGCAGGACCTTTCGGTTGGCAAGCTGCGGTATGAATTTCTCGATCGGATCGTCGAGCTGGAATTTGCCTTCCTCGAACAGCAACAGCGCGGCGCAGGATGTGATCAGCTTGGTGTTGGAGAATACGCGGAAGATGTGGTCCGTGCGCAACGGCGTCTGCGCTTCCTTGTCGGCCCACCCGACGCAGCTCACATCCACCAGATCGCGGCCGACCATCACCGCCGAAGAAATGCCGGCCAGCAGATTGCCGTCGATATAGCGCTGCATGGCCGCGCGTGCCGGTTTGAAGTCGTAACCGTTGGCGGTCACTTGCAAGTCTTCCATGGTCGTTCTCTCTCTGCTGCCGCAGCCGTAGCAGGCCTCATCGATGCAACAAAAAACGGGGCCGTGAGACCCCGTTCAAATCCGTCATCGGCTCAAGTGTCGCTTACTTGATCTTGGATTCCTTGAACTCGACGTGCTTGCGCGCGACCGGGTCGTACTTCTTCTTCACGAGCTTGTCGGTCATGGTGCGCGAATTCTTCTTGGCGACGTAATAGAAGCCGGTATCCGCCGTGGAAACGAGCTTGACCTTGATGGTGACCGCTTTGGCCATGTCAGAACCTCAAATATGCAGG
>Ga0182030_10024774_pt1 | contig 10988 bp, 10 predicted proteins | sample 812S3MmetaG_FD_121299 | JGI IMG/M metagenome (GOLD analysis project Ga0182030, IMG submission 121299) | Permafrost microbial communities from Stordalen Mire, Sweden - 812S3M metaG (Illumina Assembly) | ecosystem: Environmental > Terrestrial > Soil > Wetlands > Permafrost | place: Sweden... | reverse complement strand
GTCGCGCTTCAGGCGTGTCGCGCTTCAGGCGTGCGCCGCCTCGCGCGCCCCTACCGGTATGCAGCGCCGCTCCACCACCGGCCAATCGACGTTGTCGAGAATGATCTTCACATAATCGGCGCGCTGCGCCGGCGTGAAATCGATCATATAGGCGTGCTCCCACAGATCCAGTGCAAACACGACATCGCAGTTCGCCGGCAGGCTCAGATGATGCAGATCGATCCAGCAGTTGTGCAGCCGCTCCTGGCCGCGCTCGCGCACCGTCAGTACCCAGCCGACGCCGCGCGTTTTGGCGAGCGCCCCAATCTCAGTTTTCCAGCCGGCGAAATCGCCGTGATCCTGGTGCAGCGCGTCGCTAAAGTCGCCGTCTGATCCCGGCTGGCGGTGCTTGCCGGCGAGCTGCTCGAAGAACAGTTCGTGCAATGCGACGCCGTTATATTCAAACGCGAAACGGCGGTTGTAGCCGTCCAATGCCAGTGGCGCGGTAGCGGCTGCACGCTGCGGTGACTGCTCGAGCAGTTTATTGAGCTGCTCAACGTAGGTTTTGTACAGACCCAGGTGCAGGTCGATGGCCTTCTTCGACAGACCCTGGACGCCGGATAGGTCAAACGGTCGGGCTTGGTAGGTCACTTCGGTTCTCCACTGTTGGGCGATGGCGGGGGTGGGCGATGGCGGCTCGCGCCGGGGAATTGTGGGCCGCCATGCTGTCACGGCGTGCCTGAACGATGAATCGGCGACGCCCGGCACCGCCGGTAGGAACCCGCTCACTCAGTGGCACGGCCGCGATACGCAGCCCTGCCATCGGCTGGCGTTGCTATAGGCGTGGTCCGCGTCTGCCGCGCACGCCGTTGAGCAGGTAGGCCACTACCAGCACGACGACGATCAGGCCGATGGGACCGATGCCCCAACCCGCGCCCATGCCCCAATACAGGCCTCCGCCACCGCCGAACAGCAGCAGCAGAATGATGAGAACGATCAGCAGATCCATGCAGACTCTCCTTAGTATGGCGTCGCGACCATAGACCGGCGTCAGGGCCCGGTCTGTAAGACAGCGCCGCTAAAACTGCGACTTATTCCCCGGGCCGGAGTAAAGTTCGCTTCCGGGAGCGGACTGTGAGGGGCCGGCGTCTTGAGCGGCATTCGGATCCTGTCGATATCCAGCGTGCGTCGGACGGCGGCAGACCACCAGCGACACCTGCGGCGCGATCTGGCATGGCTGCTGGCGGCAAAATTCGCCGCGCTGGGCCTGCTGTGGATGCTGTTCTTCTCTGCCGCACACCAGCCTGCAATCGATGCCACGGCAGCGAGCCGGCAACTCGCGCTCGCGGCACCCTCGCCCTGACCGATGGAGCGCCGCTGTGATTGACCTGGATGTGGTGGGGCTCTCGCGCATTCAGTTTGCATTGACGGCGCTGTTCCACTTCCTGTTCGTACCCCTGACGCTCGGGCTGTCGATGATCCTGGTGATCATGGAATCCGTGTACGTGATGACCGGGCGCGAGATCTGGCAGCGCATGACGCGATTCTGGGGCCTGCTGTTCGGCATCAACTTCGCCATGGGAGTGGCGACCGGTATCACGATGGAATTCCAGTTCGGCACCAACTGGGCCTATTACTCGCACTATGTGGGGGACATTTTCGGCGCACCGCTGGCGATCGAAGGCCTGATGGCATTCTTCCTCGAGTCGACCTTCGTTGGCCTGTTCTTCTTCGGCTGGGACCGGCTGTCGAAGATCGGGCACCTGGTGGTCACTGCATTGGTGGCACTGGGCTCCAGCCTGTCGGCACTGTGGATTCTGATTGCCAACGCCTGGATGCAAAATCCGATCGGCGCACATTTCAACTACCAGACCATGCGCATGGAGCTGAGCTCGTTCAGCCGCGTGCTGTTCAATCCGGTCGCGCAGGCAAAGTTCGTGCATACGGTCGCTGCCGGCTACGTCGTGGGCTCGGTGTTCGTGCTGGCGATCAGCGCCTGGTATCTGCTGCGCAATCGAAACACCCAGGTCGCCAAGCGCTCGATGGCAGTGGCGGCGAGCTTTGGACTGGCCTGCTCGCTGTCGGTCGTGGTACTGGGGGATGAATCAGGCTACGTGGCGAGCGAGAACCAGCGCATGAAGATCGCTGCGATCGAAGCGGAATGGCGCACCGAGACCCCGCCCGCCTCCTTCACGCTGTTCGGCTTTCCTGACGTCGCCGGACGCGAAACCCACGCCGCCGTGAAAGTGCCCTGGCTGCTGGGGCTGATCGCGACCCGGTCGATCGACAAGCCGGTGGCCGGCATCTACGAGCTGGTGGAGCGCGCCCGCGTTCGAATAGCCAGCGGTATCCAGGCGCACACCGCACTCAAGGCGCTGCGCGCGGATCCACAGGATAGCGAGGCCAGGACGCTGTTCGAGCAACACCAGGCAGACCTCGGCTACGGGCTGCTGCTGCTGCGCTATGTCAGCGATCCGGCGCAGGCCACGCCGTCGCAGATCGACCAGGCCGCGTGGCTGACGGTGCCCAACGTGCCGGTACTGTTCTGGTGCTTTCGCGCCATGGTGGCGCTCGGCCTGTATTTCATCCTGCTGTTCGCGGTCGCAATCTACCTGTCGGCCCGCCATCGCTTTGAACAGAGCCGCGGGTTTCTGCGCATCGCATTTCTCAGCCTGCCGCTGCCCTGGGTGGCAGCCGAACTCGGCTGGATCGTCGCCGAGTACGGGCGCCAGCCCTGGGCCATCGACGGCGTGCTGCCGACATTCCTGGGCGTATCCACCAGGCCGGCCGGCAACGTGATCGCCTCGCTGGCCGGATTCGTGCTGTTCTACACAGCCCTGGCAGTGGTCGAGGGATTCCTGATGGTGCGCATGATCCGCCGCGGACCCGAGGGGCTGGGGTATTGGCCCGCACCGCCGCCGGATCCGTTGGCCGCGGCGCCGGCCTAAGAGGACCCATTGATGCCCGACTACGAGACGCTGCGGGTCATCTGGTGGCTGATCCTGGGCACGCTGCTGATCGGCTTTGCAGTCACCGACGGTTTTGATCTGGGCGTAGGTATCATCTTTCGCTTCATCGGCCGCTCCGACGAGGAGCGCCGGGCGCTGCTTGAATGTATCGAACCGGTGTGGGAGGGCAACCAGGTGTGGTTCATCCTCGCCGGCGGCGCGGTATTTGCCGCCTGGCCGCTGCTGTACGCAGCCTCGTTTTCCAGCCTGTATCTGGCGATGCTCCTGCTCCTGGTCGCACTGATCCTGCGGCCGGTCGGATTTGCGTTCCGCAACAAGCTCTCCGACCCGCGCTGGCGCGGCTTCTGGGACTGGATGCTGCTGATCGCCGCTGCGGTGCCGGCACTGCTGTTCGGGGTCGCCTTCGGCAACCTGTACCTGGGCTTACCGTTTCATTTCGATGCACTGATGCGTCCGGTCTATACCGGCGGCTTTTTCAACCTGCTGCAGCCGTACGCACTGCTGGCCGGTGTCGTCAGCCTCGCGCTGCTGGTGCTGCATGGAGCAAGCTATGCAGCGTTCAAGGCTGGCGAGCCGATGGCGGAGCGTGCGGCCTCGGTCGGGCGTATCGCGGCGCTGGTCTATGTCTGCGCGTTCGCGGCCGCAGGCGCGTGGCTGGCCGCGGGGCTGCCCGGCCATCGGATCATCTCGGGCGCGGACCCCTTTGGCCCGTCGAGCCCGCTACTGAAGAGCGTAACAATCGTGCCGGGTGCGTGGCTCGACAACTACCGCGGCCACGAAATCCTGTGGCTCGCACCGCTGATCGGGCTGCTCGGCGCCGGCGGCGCATGGGTGCTGCTGCGCATCGGCCGACCGGGCGCTGCGTTCATCGCGAGTTCACTGACGCTGGCGGCAACGATCCTGACGGCCGGCATCGCGCTGTTTCCGTTCCTGATGCCGTCGTCCACCGATCCGGATCAGGGCCTGACGATCTGGGATGCCTCCAGCAGTGCCAAGACGCTGTTCATCATGCTGCTGTGTGTCATCGTGCTGCTACCGATCGTGCTGGCATATACCGCGTGGGTATTCCGCGTTCTGCGGGGCAAGATCACCCTCGAGTACATGCGCAAGCATGGCGGCCTGTACTGAAACGCAAGGGGAATCCGACTCATGTGGTACTTCAGCTGGATCCTGGGATTGGGCCTGGCGCTGTGTTTCGGAGTGCTGAACGCGATCTGGTACGAGATCCTGGAGAGCCAGCGCGAAGCGGCGGCTCTGGATGCGGCGGCGCGCGAGCCGCCGGTCTGAAAAGTCATCCCGGATCACGCCGGAATCAGCATCCCGACGGAGGCTGCAGCCATCAGCAGCACCGTGATCCACCCGAGCACGAGCGAGGTGCGGCTCGCCGTGTGTGCGCCCAACACCGAAGGACGCATCGCCAGCAGCAGGATCAGCGCTATCAGCGGCACCGCCACCACACCGTTGATCACCGCACTGTAGAACAGCGCCTTGATCGGGTTGATCGAGGTGAACCCGAGCCCTAGACCTGCGATCATCGACACCGCGATGACGCCGTAGAACCCGCGCGCGTCGGCCGCCCGGGATTCAAGACCAGCAGGCCAGCCCAGCGCCTCCGCGATCGCATAGGCGGCGGATCCCGCCAGCACCGGTACGCCGACCGCCCCGACACCAAGAATCCCCAGTGCAAACAGATGGAAGGCAAAATCGCCGGCCAACGGCCGCAGCGCCTGCGCGGCCTGCGTGGCGGTCTCGATATCAGTCACTCCTGCCACGTGCAGCGTCACTGCGGTGGCCAGAATGATGAAAAACGCCGTGAGGTTCGAGTACAGCATCCCGCTCCACGTGTCCCAGCGGATGCGGCGCAGCTCGCGCGGTGCCGCCGCACCGTCCTCGATCAACGTGCGCTGATCGCGTTGCGCCCGCAGGTCTTCGACTTCCTCGGAACATTGCCAAAAGAACAGGTACGGGCTGATCGTGGTTCCAAACACGCCCACCACCACGGTAGCCGTTGCGGCATCGAATGACATCCTGGGCACGATGGTCCGCAATGCCACCTCGCTCCAGGGCACGTGCACCGTGAACAGCACTGCCGCATAGGATAGCAGCGACAACGTCACCCACTTCAGGAACCTGACGTAGCTGTGATAGGGCACGAATACCTGCGCCGCCGGCGACGCGCCCACCAGGGCCACGGTCAGCAGATGCCGATTGCCACCGACCATCAGCGCCAGCACGTCGCCCATGGTCGCGACATCGGCGGCGATGTTGATGGTATTGGCCAGCAGCAGCAGCCCCACTGCGCTGTAGAGCACCCAGGCGGGAAACGCCTGCCTGATGTTCAGCGCCAGGCCCTGGCCGGTCACACGGCCGATGCGCGCGCAGATCGACTGCACCGCGGCCATCAGCGGGTAGGAGACCACCGTGGTCCACAGCATGTTGAGGCCGAACTGCGCCCCGGCCTGCGAATAGGTGGCGATGCCGCTCGGGTCATCGTCCGCGGCCCCGGTCACAAGGCCAGGTCCGACGCGCGCCAGCGGGTGTTTGGCCAGGCGTTGCCTGATCTGCCGCAAGCTCAGCATGAGTGACGCGCCTGACCGAGTGAAAACTGCCAGCCGCGATTCTAGCGCCGGCGCAGCCTTGTTTTGCGGCTGCTTTTGCCCGGTGCCTGGGTCGGCCTGCTTTAGTCCGCAGGCTGCAGCGGCATGCCGGCGATCAGCGTGGCGATATCGATGGTGGCAAAATTCGAGTAGGTGTCGGACACCGCATACGGCAGGATGATGCGCTCACCGTGGCGCATGGCGCCGCAGGTATAGACGACGTTCGGTACGTAACCTTCGCGCTCCGAGGGTTCCGGCCGCAGTAGCGGCTCGGCGGTGCGGGCCAGCACCCTGGAGGGGTCTGCCTTGTCGAGCAGCGCCGCACCGATCGAATATCTGCGCACCGGCCCGACGCCGTGAATCAGCAGCAGCCAGCCCTGGTCGAGCTCGATCGGTGATCCGCAATTGCCGATCTGCACGAACTCCCATGGGAATTTGGGCTGCAGAATAACCACGCCCTCGCCCCAGCTATACAGGTCGTCCGAGTAGATCAGATGCAGATTCTCGTTGTCCTGGCGCCCGATCATCGCGTATTTGCCGTTGATCTTTCTGGGAAACAGCGCCATGCCCTTGTTGCGCGCGGCGGTACCATTCAGCGGCCTCATCCGGAACGACCGGAAGTCGCGCGTTTCGATCAACTCCGAGCGGATCGCCCGGCCGCTGTAGGCGGTGTAGGTGGCGTAGAAGATCCTGCTGCCGTTGTCGTCGAATTCGACGAAGCGCGCATCTTCAATGCCATTCGATTGCGCGTCGGTGATCGGGAAAATCACCCGCTCACTGATATCCTCATTGGCCGGGAACACGATATCGATGCAATCCACAGCCACCCCGGGCGGGCAGGGCTGCTGCTGACGCGGGATGGAGGCCAGCCGCGCGGTCGCATCGATGCTGATGCCGCCATCGGGCGTGATGATTCCGGAGCGGAACGTCAGCGATGAAATGTGACCTTCACCGACCGCCCGCAGGCTCAGCACGAAGCGGCGCGCGCCGTCCGGCACGCCGGACTGGTCGGGATGGGCGACGATGCTGGGATTGAACAGCGCTGAGGATTCGAACGAGTATTCGAGCATGAAGTAGGCGCCGATCAGCTGGCGCTGCGTCCTGCTGAACCGCGTGTGGGTGTAGAATGCCGCCTCCATTTCATGCGCCCGCGCCTCGAAGATCGCCAGCAGGTTGCGATGGCGGCCCTCGAAGTTCTCCAGCACGTCGGCCAGCTGCAGGCTCGCGGTCGCGGCATCGAGCGTCAGTACCCGATCGACGATGTGATTGGCGCGTGTCTTGTCCGTCGGGTTCAGCTCGCGCGGCTCGGACGCCTGCCGGAACGGGCGCACCAGCACCCTTGCCGGATCGGGACGCAGGTACAGCGTTTGACGCTGCAGGAAACTGGCTTTTGACAAAGGGGCTGGTGCTCGCTCGCGGGTCGTGCCAGGCGGTGAGGCAGTGGCGCTCACGCGCTGGCGGCCAAGTGCGGCGCGATCCGGGTACGCTCGCCGCCGAGGCGCGCGAGCTGGCGCATTTCGGCCAGACTGAGCAGGTAGGACACCACGGATTCCCCGCCGCGGTTCTCATTGGCGCGATCCGGATGCAGTCCATCGCGGCAGCTGCCGGTTTCCGGATCGACCAACGGCAGCGACAGATCATTGCTGCCGAAGAACCACGCGAACGCACGTGCGGCCTCGGCCTTCCAGGTTGCATCGCCGTCGGCGCGCCACGCCGCCAGACAGGCGGAAATCGAGGCGGTCGCCTCCAGCGGTTGCTGATCGAAGGCCAGCGGCTGCGTGCGCCGGGCGCCGAAACTGTGCGATCCGATCGGCCGGAAGAAGCCCCCCGAGCTGGTCTGCAGCGCCATCAGCCAGCGCAGCGAGCGCAGTCCGGCCTCAACGTACCGGGCTGATCCGGTGGCTCTTCCGGTGATGATCAGGGCCTGCGCCAGGCGCGCGTTGTCATACGCCAGTTCTTCCTCGAACCACACCCAATCCCTGCTCTGTACCGCGCTCAGCAGCCCGATCAGCCGATCGGCCAGCAGGCCGCGCAGCTTTCTTGCACCCGCGTCCTCGGCCACCGCCGCGCAGTAGGCGTCCAGGCCAAGCAGCGCAAAGCTCCAGGCCCGTGGCGAGCCAAAGCCCTCCACCGGCGGCAATGCCTCGACAAACAATCCCATGGCCCAGCGCTGCAGCGAGGAGCTCTGGCCGCTGTGTGCGCATTCGCCCAGTGCCCAGAGCGCGCGTCCATGGCTGTCCTCCGAGCCCTGCTCCTCGAGCCAGCGGCGATCGAATCCCAGGAAATTGCGGAACCGCCTGCGGTCCTTATTCCAAGCATGTTGCAGGAAGGCGGCAAACCGCCCCGCCATCGCCTCGGTCAGTGACTGCTCACCGGGCCGGCTCAGGGCGCAGGCGACCAGCAGCGCCCGGGCATTGTCGTCGGTGCAGTAGCCATGCGTGCGATCAGGCACGCAATGCAGTGCGTGCTGAAACAGTCCGGTGTCATCGCACAAGGAACGAAAATGTCCGAGCGGCATGCCCGGCTGCGCCTGCGCCTCGCGGGCGGGCTCGCTGACGCCGGGTCGGGCAACGATGCGCAGGCGGTGACTGCGGCGGGCGCTTTCGAATGCGCTCAGATAGCGCTCGGCAACGCGCCCCCAGGTCATCGACCGGCTGCTCGCATAGGCGCGCTCGCGCATCGAGCGCCGCTGGGCGTCGTCGGTGAGCAGATCCGCAATCGCGCTGCCGATGGCGGTGGCGTCGCCGAACGGCACCAGGATGCCGCGCCCGTCGGCCAGCAGCTCGCGCGCGTGCCAGTACGGCGTAGAGACGACCGGCTTGCCGAGGCCAAAGCTGTAGGCCAGGGTACCGGAGGTCATCTGCGCCTCGTTCAGATAGGGTGTGACGTAGACATCGGACATCGAGATGAAGCCGAGCAGCGTCGCCTGATCGACAAATTGATCCAGAAACACCACGTGGTCGGTGATGCCAAGCGCGCGCACGCGCGCCACCAGTCCTTCACGATAGGCCTCGCCCTCGTCACGCACCAGATTGGGATGCGTGGCACCGAGCACCACATAGACCGCATCGGGACGGCGTCTCAGGATCGCAGGCATCGCATCGATCATGACTTCGATGCCTTTGGAGGGCGAGAGCAGCCCGAAGGTCAGGATGACCGATCGGCCGGCGAAGCCGTATGCGGCCTTGCCCTCATCGGGTTCAACGAATGCGACGTCGGGCGTTCCATGTGGAATGACTTCGATTTTTTCCGCCGGCACCCGATAGACGCCGCGCAGCAGTTCCCTGCCCTTCTCCGCCATCACGATGACGCGCGAGGAGGCACCGATGATCCGCTCCAGCACGCCGCGCTGCGCCGGCGCAGGCTGTGCCAGCACGGTGTGCAGCGTCGTGACGATCGGCATCGTCAGCCGCGCCAGCAGCGTCATGATGTAGCCGCCGGCCTCGCCGCCAAAAATGCCGAACTCGTGCTGCAGCGACACTGCCCCGTATTGGCCCGCGTTCAGGAATGTCGCCGCGCGCTCATAGTCCTCCAGCCTGTCGTCGTTGATCTGCAGCCGCACGGCGGCCGGATAGTCATAGGCGTTGCCGTGATCGGTCATCGCCACGATGCAGGTTTCCACCGCGGCAGGGGATTTGGCCACCGCCTTCTGCAGGTCGGTGGTGAACGTGGCGATGCCGCAGCGGCGAGGCAGCGAATTGCCGATGAACGCGAGGCGGCTGAGCGCAGTCACCCGCGCGCCTGTGAGATTCGAAACCGTAGCACTCTAGAATGCCGCCGTGCAGGAGAATGCTGCCGCGCCGGCGAGCGGCGTGGCGAAGCCGCCGCCTGATCGCTGACCCCACAGCCGCCGCAGGCGGTCCAGGAAGCGGCGCCAGCCATTTTCAACCCCGTTGCTATGCATGCTCCGTTCTCCTCTGGGTGTTGGCGGTAGAGCCTGCTCCAAACCCACGGATCGGTCGGTACGCTGGCAAACAGTGAGCGGGCGTGAAGCTGCCCGCCGGTGGTGTCCCGGAGTGTACAGGTCGGACTGCTACACCCTGAAGAAAGTTTCGGCCACCAGGTGCCGGGGCAGATCGATGGTGAACACACAGCCCTTGCCGGGCAGGTCGCGCACGCTCAACAGGCCGTGGTTTGCCTCGACGCTGCGCCTGCAGATCGACAATCCTAGTCCGACTCCGGATTTATCGGCGCCGCCCTGCGTGAAGGGCTCGAACAGGCGCTCGGCATCGCCGCACGGCAGGCCGCCGCAGTTATCCTCGACATCGATCAGCACTCGATCGGCGGTCGCGTAGGCATTCAACACCACCTCGGTATGCGGTCGGGTGAATTTGAATGCGTTCTGCAACAGGTTGCCCACGGCCGAGAACAGCATGTCGCGATCCGCCTCCACGGCCAGCTGCGAATCCACGCGTGACACGTTCAGCACACACGCGTGCGCCTGGGCTTCGAGCCGGGCGGACACTTCTAGCTCGGCGATGAAATCATTCAGACTGATGAGCCGTCCGCGCGCCGGGATGGTGCTGCGCAGTCGTACATCCGCCAGCGAGCGATCGACCAGAGTGCGCAGTCCGATCAGGCAGCGATCCAGCACCGACCCAGTCGGTCCGGACAGCCCCACCTGGCCGGTCCTGATGGCACTGACCGCCTGTACCGCGGTGGTGATGAAGTTGCGCAGCTCATGCGCGAACACGCCCAGGCGCTCGTGGAATGCATCCGCGTCCCGGTCGGCCACCAGCAGGTCGCGCTCATAGGCAAATTCGGTGACCGAATCGGCGATCGCGTTATCGAGACAACGGTTGAGCGTGCGGAACTCATCCACCTGGATTGGCACGTCCTCCTCGACCGCCAGATCGGTGATCGCCTGGCACAGATCGCCATAATCGTGCACCACGCGGTCGAAGGAATAGCCGTTGCGCAACAGCTCCTGGCCGTGGCGCCGTGCCGTGATCCCGATTTCGGACAGCGCCGACTTGCCGCCGCCTGACGGTCCGGAAACCCTGCGGCTGCGCAATGGATCCGAGGACTGCTCCACCTCCAGCGTCTTGATGATCTGATCGAGAAACAGCGGGATACCATAAGCCAGCGGCTCGTCGCCCAACTTTGGCGCAGCGCGGCAAAGCGCCGTCTGCCGGCAGCGCTCGATCAGCCTGCTACGGTTCTCAGTGAGGAATAGGTGCAGCGTAAAGGGTGCCTCTTTATTAGCTATGCCGATCCAGGTACCCCCGGCCAAAGATCGTGCCAGTGCACTATGGCCGCCGCCATGGCCATAGTCTGTACGCTAGCAAACATAGCGCAAGATTGGAGAGTCGGGACGATTCAGCGGCCGGAAATGCGATCGTAGGATTCCCGATCGGCCTTGTAGCAGCGGCATGACGCGGCCATCAGCCCGCGCCGGTCGAGCACCGTGATGTCGCCGCGGCTGTAGTGAATAAGGCGGCGT
>Ga0182030_10024773_pt1 | contig 10988 bp, 9 predicted proteins | sample 812S3MmetaG_FD_121299 | JGI IMG/M metagenome (GOLD analysis project Ga0182030, IMG submission 121299) | Permafrost microbial communities from Stordalen Mire, Sweden - 812S3M metaG (Illumina Assembly) | ecosystem: Environmental > Terrestrial > Soil > Wetlands > Permafrost | place: Sweden... | reverse complement strand
GCTTTCGTTTTGCTGACTTTTCCTGCCACGATGTTTTTACCGGGAACTGTCCCCATAGTATCCGGTGCGCGTGGAAACTCGCAATTCCTTGCGCTCCAGTCCGACGTGCACCGTGTGGAAATTTCGGTCGCCTTGCGGCACGCCACGCGGATAATATCCGATTAAATATTGCGTTCGCAAATCGCGCAGAATATCGGCGAACGCGCGGTCGAGCTCCGCTCCCACGCTCGGATAAAACATGCGGCCGCCGGTCGCATCCACCATGGCCTCCAGCGCATGCTCGCCTCCCGTGTTGCGTCCCACCGGATTCGTGATCGGAACCACGACAATCGCGTAAAGCACCGCATCCGCCCGCTGCGCGGCCTCCACCGCGTCGCGATATTTCTTGGCGCTGGTCGTATCCCCGCCATCGGTCACCACTACGATGACGTGGCGCCCATACCGATCGCGTAGATTCGGCGCGGCCAGATACACCGCGTCATACAATGACGTCCCGGCGTCCGGATGCAGCAGTTTGAGGCGGTCTTCAATGCGGTCGATGCGGCGCGTGAACGTGTTCAACAGCGTCACCTGATCGTTGAAGGAAAACAGCGCGACCGCGTCCTCCCGATTGCCTTCGCCAATGAAAGCTTTCAGGAATTTATCCATGGACGTCGTTTCGTATTTCAGATCTTTCGCCGTGGAGCCGCTGGTGTCGATGAGAAGCGCGACGGAAAGCGGCTGCGCCGTCTGCCGCTCGAACGCGGCGATTTCCTGCGCGACGCCGTTATCGGTCACCGTGAAATGACTGCGATCGAGCGAGCCGACCAGTTCGCCCGCCGCGTCCTTCACCGTCACCAGCAACCGCACCAGCCGCACGTCCACTTTAAAAACGGGCTGCTGGGCGACCGGCTGCTGGGCGACCTGTTGCTGGGCGATGAGAATACTCGTGACGAGGACACTCGCGACGCCGAGCATCGCGGCCATCCGCGAAGCGCGATGCGGAAACGCACGGAATTGTGATTGATTTAGCTTCAATATGTTTTGACGCGCAGTGTACGTCAACGTTCAGAGTGCTTCGACGCTTGCCTTCGCGCCGGCCTTAACACCGGCCTTCGCGCTAGCTTTTATAATCGTCTCGTCCCATTCGCCTTCGACCCACACTTCGCCGTCGGCGAAATATTCTTTCTTCCACACCGGGACCGTTCGCTTCAAGCGATTGATTCCTTCGAGCGCCGCATCGAACGCCGCCCGCCGGTGAGGAGACGTCGCGATCACCACCACACTCGCTTCGCCGATCTCGACGCGTCCCAGTCGGTGCACCATCGCGATGCGGCTGATCGCGTGCGTAGCCGCGATCTCGCGGCCGATCTCGGCCATCGTCTTCACCGCCATCGCCTCATAGCATTCGTAATCCAGAAAGCGCGTCGCGCGGCCCTTCGTGTTGTTGCGCGTCACGCCTTCGAAGGTGACCAGCGCCCCATCTTCACCCTGGAGAAGCTTACGCGAAAGTGACGACCCGTCGATGGTCTGGCGCGTCAGTGCAAAAAAATGTCCCGCCGGATCCGCAATTTCGTGAGTGTAGACATCGGAGCCTCCGCTCACCGGCGGCAGCAGCGCCACTTCGTCGCCTTCCGCCAGCGGCGCCGACGGTGACGAAAACTGCTGATTCAGCGCCAGCACAATGCTGCCTGACATTTCGCGCAGGCGCGGAAAGCGCGACGCGTAATGTTCGAATACCTGACTGAGTTTGCCTCCGTCGGCAATGTCGACAGAGTCTTCCCGCAACCCCACGACGTCGCGAACCAGACCGAAAAAGAGAACCTTTATGCGCACCTTTGCTCATACTAACAGACTGATTCCGCCCGCTTCTGGTTTCCGCCATTCCGGCGCGGATTTCTCCTCGCCCGGTTCCGCCGTTACGCAAAAAAGCTACGATAAAAACCGTTACGCTAAAAAGATGCAGCCTGTGGAGACCCGCTTGCGCGTGCGCTATGCCGAAACCGATCAGATGGGCGTCGTGTATTACGCGAATTATTTGGTCTGGATGGAAGTCGGACGCGTGGAGTTCTGCCGATCCTCCGGCATTCCCTACAAAGAAATCGAGGCCGACGGCTTTCTTCTGGCCGTGTTGGAAGTGAATTGCCAGTACGCTTCTCCCGCGCGTTATGACGATGAGCTTGTCGTCGTGACCACGCTCGGCGATGCCAATGCGCGCATGCCGCGTTTCGATTGCGAAATCAAGGACGCTGTGACCGGACAGCTTCGAGCAGCGGGCTCCACCACCCACGTCTGGTGCGGACCCGATTTTCGTCCCCGCAAATTGCCCGAGAAATATTGGCCGGCCTTCGGGATTACAAGATAAGGTTTGCGGGATCACAAAATAACAGGAAGGAATCATAATTAAGCTATGAGTGCACTATCAATCCGCGACCTCGATCTTTCGGGGAAGCGCGTTTTCATGAGGGTGGATTTCAACGTCCCGCTCGCACCCGGCGGCAAAGAAATTACCAGCGACAAGCGCATCAAAGCGTCGCTGCCCAGCATTCAATACGCGCTCGATCACGGCGCGGCGTTGATTCTCGCGAGCCACCTGGGACGTCCGAAGGGCAAGCCCAACGCCGAGATGAGCCTGGCCCCGTGCGCCGAAAGGCTCGCGAAGTTATTGGGCAAGCCGGTGGCGATGGCTCCCGATTGCATCGGTCCGCAGGTCGTTGCGATGTTGCCGAAGCCCGGTGAAGTCTTGCTCTTGGAAAATCTGCGCTTCCACGCCGAGGAAGAAAAGAACGACCCCGAGTTTTCGAAACAGCTCGCCTCGCTTTGCGACGTCTACGTGAACGACGCGTTCGGTTCGGCGCATCGCGCGCACGCCTCCACCGTTGGGATGATCGCGTTCGTCAAACAAGCCGCGGCCGGTTTGCTGATGGATAAGGAACTCCAGTATCTGAACAAGGTCACGAAGAATCCCGAGCGCCCCTGCGTGGCGATCCTCGGCGGCGCGAAAGTGTCCGACAAGATTGAAGTGATCCGGAACCTGATGAAGGTCGTCGACAAGCTGCTCATCGGCGGCGCGATGGCCTACACTTTCTTGCGAGCCCGCGGCGAAAGCACCGGAAAATCACTGGTGGAGGAAGACAAAATCGATCTCGCGAAAGCTCTGTTGGCCGAAGCCGGCGGCAAACTGGTGCTGCCTGTGGATCACGTCGTGGCCTCCGAATTGAAAGCCGGCGCCGACAACGAAACGGTCGATCTCATCCCGGACGGCAAGATGGCTCTCGATATCGGCGCGAAGACCATCGCGATCTACGAAGCCGTGGTCGCCTCGGCAAAGACCATCATTTGGAATGGACCCATGGGCGTCTTCGAAATGCCTCCCTTCGATAAGGGCACCGTCGCGTTGGCGAAAGCCGTCGCCGTTGCGTCGGTCTCTGGAGCCATCAGCGTCGTCGGCGGTGGCGATTCCGAGAAAGCGATCAAATCGGCTGGCGTGGCCGATAAAATCTCGCACGTGTCCACAGGCGGCGGAGCATCGCTCGAATTTCTCGCCGGCGATGAACTGCCGGGAGTCGCCGCGCTAGAGCGTAAGTAAAGGCTCTACGCCGGAGTTTCGGACATCGGCGGAAAGCCGTGCTGCCTGCGCGCCTCCGGGCCATCGTAGGCGATGCTTGTCTTGTACAACTCGTAACGTCCATCGGCCGCCACCGCGCGCGTTCGATCGAGCAGAGCTTGCATTTCATCACCACTCATCGGTCGAAACTCGCATGCGACCGACAAATTCTGGTGCAGTACTTCTAACGATGCGATCCCGCTAATCGTGGTCGCCACCGGCAGGCTCATCGCGTAGCGCAGCGCCTCTTCCGCGCTCGCCGAACCGCTCTTGACGATCTCGCCTCCGCCGCCCAGGCTCTTCATCCCGAACACGGCCAGGCCGCGCCGTGCGGCTTCCGGCAACACGCGCTGCTCGAAGCTATGGAAGTGCGCGTCCATGCAGTTGAGTGGCATTTGAATCGTGTCGAAAGGATACTCGTGCGCCAGCACCTGCAAATGAATGTCCGGATGCTTGTGCCCGGTCACGCCCACGAATCGCACTTTGCCTTGCCGCTTTGCCTGATCGATCGCTTCGATCACGCCGCCGGGCGCGAAGATCAACTCGGGTTCGTTCCAGTAGATGACCTCGTGGATTTGCCACACATCGAGGTAATCGGTTTTCAGCCGCCGCAAGGAATCTTCTAACTGTTTCATGGCCACGTCCCTGCCGCGCCCGTGCGTGCACGCCTTCGTCATGAGCACAACTTGATGACGTACACCTTCGAGCGCCACGCCCATGCGTTCCTCGGACAACCCGTCGTGATAATCCCAGGCGTTGTCGAAGAAGTTCACGCCCGCTTCTATCGCCTCGCGCGCGATGCGCGTGCTCTCTTCTTGCGTGGAGGGGCACCCCAGATGCCAGCCTCCGATGCTTAACGCGGAAATCTGAACACCGGTGCGGCCCATGGGCCGATGCGGAACGGAGCCTTGAAGAGGAGTCATTCTCGACGATGATAGCCCGAGCGGCTCGTCCAAGGCTAGTGAAATAGATCCTTTTAGGAGTGAGTGGTGGGGCGGAGCTTCTGCTCCGCATGCCAGGCTTCGGCCTGGCATTGGCCCGAGCGGTCGCGCCGCGGGTCGGAAGACCCGCCCCACAATGCAGGCCTTCGACATCCGAGAAAATGGCCTACTGGATCGACGCCTTATTCGTCGGCTTGGGGCGCGACGAATACAACTGCTCCAGCGTCTGCTCCGGAATCGGGAGCGTGACGTTGAGGGTGGTGCCGTTCACGGCAAACTGCGCGGCCCCGAGCAGCGCCGCCTTCTGCGCCGAACTCGGATCGCTCTTGGTGGCGGCCGCGGCCATTTGCGCCAGGAATTTCACCACCGCCAAAAGGCCCTGCGCCTGCATCGCCGAAGCCGTGGTCAATTCACCCGCGGCAACCGCTCCCGTAGTGTTGAACTGCACGCTCGCGGAAGTCTCCAGCACGGGTTTCAACATGCCGGGCATGGGCGAAGAACTCGGCTTCATGAATTGATCGGCCGGCGTCACGGTGGCCACCCACGCGTCGCCCATCGAGCTCACGGCCGTCGCCTTCGTTGCTAAAGTTCCCGAGAACTGCGAATGCGACACGTAGCGATCCTCCGCCGCTTGCACACCTGCGAGGCTCCCGATGGCGACCGTCGTGGAATCGAGAAACGCGACCGACGTATTCTCGCTATTCGGGATCGAAACAATTTGCGCGGCTTTGTAGCCGGTGACCGTCGATCCGGTCGCCGCGGCCAGCGCCAAAAATTTCTTCACCTGGAAGTTTCCACGCGCGAAGACCACGTTCGCTTTCGTGCCCTCGGGCAGAACCGTCGCGCCCACGATCTCCGTCAAATCGTTGCGGTAATCGAAACCCGTGGACGCGGCCAATTGCACCATGCCATCGTTCGGAGGAAGCTGCGTCAGGATGTATCGCCCAAACGGCGAGATCAGCACGTTGTGCACCTGTACACCAAACAAGGCCGATGCGTTCGCGGGCATCAGTGCCAGCAGAGCCGGATCTACTGCCGCGCTCATCGTCGCCGCTCCCCAAAGCACAGGAATCGCCACCAGGATTGCAGACTTCATTTTCTACGGCGCCTCCTACTTCATTCTACGGCTTGGCGGCGTCCAAGGTTCCTTTTAATTAAATGTGTACCCGTGGATCGTCTCCTGGGATCAAGGGCAGAACGCGAGTTGCCGCCCTCCGAACGAGCCTGGTGTTGCGGTCCGTATCAAGTAAACTATAGTTAATTATCGGGATGAAACCGGAGCTATTTCCAGCGTCGCGCTCACGAACCTCTTTACCTGAGGTCCATTCGAGCGTCTCCACGCATCGGCCCACGCTGGTGCGGCGCATGCTCGCCTTCGCCGGACCTGCCTATCTGGTCAGCGTCGGTTACATGGATCCCGGAAACTGGGCCACCGACCTCGAAGGCGGCGCGCGTTTCGGCTACCGCTTGTTGTGGGTCCTCGTGCTTTCCAACGCCATGGCGATTCTGCTGCAGACGCTCGCGGCTCGCCTCGGCATCGTCGGCGGACGCGACCTCGCGCAAGCCTGCCGTGAATATTATTCGCGCGCCGTGTGCAACGCGCTGTGGATCTTGTGCGAGATCGCCATTGCCGCCTGCGATCTGGCCGAAGTATTAGGCGCGGCCATTGCGTTGCGGCTCTTGTTCGGCATCCCCCTGCTTGCGGGCGTGCTGCTGACCGCGCTCGATACCATCTTCGTGCTGTGGCTCTCGCGCTATGGAATTCGCCTCATCGAGGCTCTCGTGCTGGGGCTCATTGCGACCATCGGCGGATGTTTCATCGTCGAGCTGATGTTTGCGAAACCCGCCATCACTCCTATTTTCGGAGGCCTTCTGCCGCGCATAAACGCGCAGAGCCTCTACGTCGCCGTGGGGATTTTGGGCGCCACCGTGATGCCTCACAATTTGTATCTGCATTCGGCGCTGGTGCAGACGCGGCGCTTCGGCTCGGCGATCGGCGAAAAGGTGGAAGCGTGCCGCTTCAATCTGATCGATTCCTTCGTCGCGTTGAATGGAGCGCTCCTCGTGAATGCCGCGATCCTGGTGCTGGCCGCGGCCGTATTTTTCACGCACGGCATCACGGTGACGCAGATCGACCAAGCCTACCTGCTGCTTTCGCCGATGCTCGGAACGGCCATCGCCAGCGTTCTTTTTGCCATTGCGCTGCTGGCGAGCGGGCTCTCTTCAACGTTAACTGGAACCTTCGCCGGGCAGATCGTGATGGAAGGATTTCTCGATCTGCGCATGCGCCCCTGGCTGCGCCGCCTGGTCACGCGCTCGCTCGCGATCATTCCCGCGGCGCTTACCATTTGGTTCGTGGGCGACAACGGAACCTATTCGCTCCTGATTCTGAGCCAGGTGATTTTGAGCATGCAGCTTCCCTTTGCGGTCATTCCGCTTATTCGGTTCACGAACGATCCCGCGCGGATGGGCCAGTTCGCCAATCGAGGATGGGTGCGCGTGCTGGCGTGGGCCGCTGCGGCGTTGATTGTGGGCCTGAATTCGTGGCTCATCTGGGTGGCGCTGGGGCCGTGGATGGTGGAAGCTCCGTGGAGGATCGTGCTCGTTGGCCCCTTCCTCATCGCCGTTGCGGGGCTACTCGTGAATATAAGCTTCGCCAAAGCAAAACCGAAACCACTAGCGGCGGACGCCGCGGTCTCCGATGTGGTTCCGCACATCGCCGCGCCGGTCTATCGACGCATTCTGGTTCCGCTCGATCATTCGAATCGCGACCGCGCGGCCCTCGCGCACGCCTCGGCCATGGCGCTCCCGCATGGAGCGACGCTGTACCTGCTGCACGTGGAAGAAGACGTCACCAGCCAAGTGTTCGGCGAAGCCGCGTCCACGGCGGAAACTGTGTCAGGACGCCAGCATTTCGAAGACATCGTCCGCGCCCTGGAAGCCGCGGGGATTTCCGCGGAGCTGACGATCGAGCACGGCCGCTCGCCGCGCGAAGCGATTGTCGCACTGGCGCGCGAGATCAGCCCGGATCTCGTCGTGATGGGCGCGCACGGACATCGCGGCTTGAAAGACTTGATCTTCGGAAACACGATCAACGCCGTGCGCCATCAAATTTCCGCACCTGTGCTGGTGGTCGGCGACGAACCGCCGAGTCGTTAGATTCGGGCGCGTCAAACTTCGATCGTTCCCTCCAGGTACAACACGCCGTGGCCCGCAATGCGGACGCGATCCCCGCGCAGTTCGCACCATAGCTCGCCGCCGCGCGTGGAGATCTGCCGGGCGAACAGAGAATTCTTCCCGAGGCGCCGAGACCAGTAGGGAATCAGTGTACAGTGCGCCGAGCCTGTGACGGGGTCTTCCGGGATACCTTGGGCCGGAGCGAAAAAGCGTGACACAAAATCGCAATCGGAGCCCGGAGCCGTAACCGCGAAAGCGAAACTATCGATGGCCATAAGTTTCGCCATGTCGGGTTCAATTGCTCGCACGTCAGCCTCGTTCCGATAAACACAAAAGCAGCCCCGTGATGCCAGCACCTCTGTGGGCTCGCTTCCCAACGCGTCCGTCAGTTGCGGAGGCACGGAGCACGGCGCGGGGGGCAATGCCGGAAAGTCCAGCGCGTAGCGGTCTCCATCACGCTCCACCACGAGGGTTCCCGATCTCGTGGCGAATTCAACGCGACTGGTTGCCACTTCCTTGCGGACGTCCAAGATAACCATGGCGCTGGCAAGCGTTGCGTGCCCGCATAGGTCCACCTCCACTGCCGGCGTAAACCAGCGGAGATGGAATTGTTGCCCATCGCGCACATAGTATGCGGTTTCGGAAAGATTATTTTCCGCGGCGATCGCTTGCAGGACCGCATCCGGCAGCCACTCTTCGAGCGGACAAATGGCCGCCGGATTCCCGTGAAAACACCGATCCGTAAAAGCGTCCACCTGATAAAGCGGAATCTTCATAATTCCACTCTATCGAAGTGTGTTGTAAAGTGTTCGGCTGCTGAGACCCGTTAGGCCGCTGAAAAAAGACACTGCTGTTCGATCGGTGCCGGGCCAAAGCCTTCGAGCTGCATCGGAAATCTCCGCCGCAGTTCCCTGGGCGCTGCCGCGACGCGACCATGCACCAGCGATTGCATCTGCAGCGCGTTCACCACGCTCTTGCCCGCTGCGTCGTTATTGAAGATGACGAACGTGGAATCGGCGAAGCGACTGATTCGTTCCAGGCGCATATTCCATTCTTCCAGTTCGGATTCCGAGTACAGGTAATCGTGCTGGCGCATCCTGGTAGCGGCTTCCGAATTCCGCTCGAAGCCGCCCATGGCATTGCGAGGATTGCGCCCGTGCAGACGCACATAGCCGATGCTGCTGGTCATGTAGGCCGTCGGCGGCATGGCGCTGGTGTACTCCGGCTGATCGATGTTGCAGAAGCCGATACGGTAATCCAAAAAAGTTCCGATGGCTTCCTCTGCCAGCCAGCTGCTGTGGCGCATTTCGGCGACTAGAGGAAACTCGTGGAAAGCGCGCCGAAGTTTAATGAGAAACTCCCGGTTTTCTGTCGTAAAGCGATAAGCCCAAGGGAATTGCATCAGCAACGCACCCAGCTTTCCGGCGCGCAGCAGAGGGTAAAGTCCTTCTTTAAAGGCCTTGATTTCGCTGTCCTCAAGAAGACGCTGATGGGTGAACTGTTGGTGCAGCTTGGCGGTAAATCGAAATACAGGATTCCGCTCCACTTTCTTCATCCAGAGCATTGATAGTTCAGGCTTAAGATGCTGATAAAAAGAGCTGTTGATCTCAACCACATTGAACGTCCGAGCCAATTGCTCCAGGGGATGAACACCCGAAGGCAGGGCCTTGGGAAAAACCAGGCCCTTCCAGTGCGGGTACGACCAACCAGCGGTTCCGATGTAAAGGGATTTGGACATATGAGAGGTCCTGTTCGCTTTGTATTCGCCTTGATTCATAGTAGCGAATAAAAGGCGAAGTTGTCAAGCGAATTTTTGCGGCGGAAGTTCCGCGGCGGGTCCCGGCTACTTGCGCGCCGACGTCTTGGGACGGCCCTGCTTCAGACTGGTGTAGATCGCCTCGACAAACATGTCGGTGGTCCAGGGGCCCGAGGTCGCTCCGTAGCGATCGTCGTAATCGTAGGTCAGCTGCGCCGATTTCACTTGTGCCAGCGTGGAGCCTTTGTCGATCATGGCTTGCACGCGGTCGCGGATAATGGCGAGCATGTCGCGATATTCGGATACTTCGAATTCGTCGCACACGCGTCCATGACCGGGGATGATCAGCGTCCCGCCTTCTTCCTCGTGCAGGTAAACGGTCTTATCCAGGATGTTATTCAGCGCGTCGATTTCGCCTTGCAAACTCCCGCCGTTCTTGAGATCGATAAAAGGATACTGCGTGGTGGTGAAGATATCGCCGGTGACGATGACGTCGGAGCGTCGGAACTGCACGATGCTGTCGCTATCGGTGACGGCGTTCGGCTCCCAGAACATTTCGATGGCTTCGCCGTTGTAAGACTTGCGGCGGCGGCCTTGCAGGAAGGTATCGGTGGGCCAGCCCTCGGAGTTCGTGGGCGCGGCCTGACCGGTGGGCGCGCTCATGTGGTTCTGCACGTTTTGCTGCGCGATGACGGTGGCTCCGACGCCGACATCGGCATTGTTGCCGGCGAAGAATGAGCCGGGCAGGCTGGGATCGGCACCCACGGCGTGCAGGTTCGCGTTGCCGCCGGTGTGCTCCGGGCGATAGCTGGTGTTGAGGATGAACTGAATCGGTTTATCGCCCACCAGTTTGCGGATCGCGGCGATCACTTTATCCGAAAGCTTGCCCGCGCCCGTGTCGACCACCAGCGCTCCTTGCTCGCCGGTCTGCAGGGCGATGTTCGCTCCGTCGCCCAGCAACATATATATGTTGCCTTGCACCGGCATCACATGAATCTCACCATCGTGCGGCTCTTCGGGAACCATCTTCGCGGTGTGCTCGGGGCCGGGCGTGGGCAGGAGCTTGGCCTTGGCCGCCGCTTCGTTCTTGGCGGGATCCTTCAATGTTGCGGCGTATTCCGGATACATCGTTTCCGGTCCACCGAGAGCGGCAACAAAAGGCAGCTTGTATTTATCGGAGTATTCGTGCACGTAAGGATATTGGCCGTACAAGTAATGCGGGATCTTGTCGTCCGGACGGCCGACGATCTGCTCGCCGTCATCGCAGGCATAAAGCCAGGCTTGCGGATCGCGCGTGCTGCGGACCAGTTCGGTGGTCCGCATGAGCGGCTCGGCCAGGTAAACGGGATCGGTGACGACGAAAGCGAACGTGATCCGATCGCCGTGGCGGATGAAGTGTTCCACAACGGTGGTCTGATCGCTCTGCACCAATCCGTTGCGGCGGATCCAGGCGCGCTTGAGATGCGTGGTGTAGACCGTCAGCACGTTGCCTTCGTACTTGCCGGTGGAAAATCCCATCCACGTGTGC
>Ga0182030_10024772_pt1 | contig 10988 bp, 6 predicted proteins | sample 812S3MmetaG_FD_121299 | JGI IMG/M metagenome (GOLD analysis project Ga0182030, IMG submission 121299) | Permafrost microbial communities from Stordalen Mire, Sweden - 812S3M metaG (Illumina Assembly) | ecosystem: Environmental > Terrestrial > Soil > Wetlands > Permafrost | place: Sweden... | reverse complement strand
CGCGCCCGCGCTCATCAGCGTCTGCGCCGCGTCGAGTGCCGCCGGCACGCCCTTGCGAAACGTGAGGAACGGCATGTCGGCGACGATCATTTTGACGCCCGCGCCGCGCGCGACAGCTTCGGTGTGGGCGCGCATCATCTCGATGTTCGCCGGGAGCGTGGAAGAGTGGCCGTAGACCACCATGGCGACGCTATCGCCAACCAGGACGGCGTCAATGGGGGTTTCAGAGAGCAGACGCGCGAACGTGTAGTCGTAGCACGTCACCATCGAGAGCTTGCGCTTCTCGGCTTTGGAGTGGAGAAAATCTTTGGCAAACATGGTTCGGCATAGCCTCGGTACCTGTCGAAATTCGATCAAGTCCTGGACTTACATGCTGCCCAAGGAGGGCGGCGCGGGTCCTGATTCAAGTCGCTGCATGAGGTCAGCGCTGGCTCGATTATATCAGCGCACGAAGAGGCCGCTCGTGAACGAAAGTCAGATTGCCGAAACAAGCTGGCGGCATGTCCCAGCCGCTCCGGCCTGTCACCGCTTTGTAGGACGTGCCTTAGCTTGTCCAGGCGAGAGGAACTCGCCCCTAGGACCTCTGTCAGGCGAATCGCAGATGGGCATGCGCGGTGAAGGCTGCCCTTCCTCGTGTTGACAAGAAATAGCAGTGCCATTTTGCAGAAACCGCTCCCTGTGGTCGCGGCTCGGAATCGGCAGCGAACGTTTCCGAGCCGCGACCACAGGGAGCGGTTGTTTCCTGACAGGTCCCTAGCTCCCTGCGAGGCTGTTGGAAGACAGAATGCTTACGCCGTGACCGCAAATGATTGGTTCCCTAGCGGCGATGTAAAACTAAAACCGAAGATGCAGCGCCATCTGGAGTACCCTGGGGCCTTGCGTGGTTGACACTTGCCCGAAGTTGACGCTGAAAATATTCGTGTTCGGATTTGCGAAATTCACATGATTGAACACATTGAAAGCGTCCACACGAAGCTCTGCATCCACCTTTTCGTAGAACTTGAAGTGTTTGGAAAGCGCCAATTCGTCATTGATGAAGCCGGGACCGCGAATGGCATTGCGGCCCAGCGTGCCTTCCGTGTACTGGCCGTTCAAGCCGGTAGCGTCCGTCTGGGCAGTTTGATCCAGCGCCAGAAGGCGGCTGTTGGAGAACGCCAACGGATTGAAGTAAAAGTTCCCAGTGTTGTCGCCGAGGGTTTGCTGGCCGCGAGGATTGTAAGTGGCGACATTGGGCAGCGCGAGATCGGCGCGCACCAGACCGGGGGCGCCATCGCCCGCGGGACCCGGATCGGTATTGGTGGTGTTCAGCCCAGCGCCGATATCGAGCGGGAACCCGGTTCGCCAGGAAAAGATGGAATAGAGACTCCATCCCTTGGTCAGCGCCTTCGGGCCGCCCTGCCAGGCACGGTCGAAGGGAAGATCCCATCCGCCCGAGAATGCGATTACCTGGCGCACGTCGGTGTCTCCCGAAGCATGGAAATACTGTTCGTCATAGTAAGGCACTTGAGAGTTGCGCTGACGGAAGCCTGAGGAGTTGTCGAGTTCATGCCCCAAGGTATAGGCGAAAGTGTAAAAAACATTCCCGATCCTGGTGTCGGCATAACGCTTGGTGAGGTTCACCTGGAGCGAGTTGTAACTTCCCGTCGAGACATTCGCAAATTCCAGCAGATTCGAGAATAAGGAATTGGAAGAGTCGGGGTTATAGATGCGCGTGTTCGAGCCGCGCGGGAATGGATTGACATCCACCAGCGAGGTCAACTTATGCATATCGAAGCCGACGTAACCCACTTCGAGCGTCATGCCGCCGGGCAATTGGCGTTGCACATCCAGGTTGTATTGATAAACATACGGTGTGCGGAGGTGGGGATCGACCAGGTATATGCCGCCTGTGCTGCCGATGGGCTCGAACGCCGCATAGCTCGCCGTAGAACTCGGGGCCCTCGAGGGGAACCCGTTGGGAGTGTTCGTATTGTTGGTGCCGAACGGATTGGAAAGGTAGCCTGTCGGGCCCGTTTCGGTTCCGTCTAGCGAGTTGAAGTAGATACTGGGCTCGGCGTAAAAGGGCGGGGCTCCATTGAACTGAAGATTGTCCTCGCCCTTGAGAATGTCGTAGAAGACGCCAACGCCGCCCCGAATCGCTGTCTTGCCGTCGCCAAACACATCGTAAGCGAAACCGAAGCGCGGGGCCCAGTCGTTCTTATCCGGGAAGTTCACGCCCTTCGGGGCGCCCGGGTCGCCGGGATAGACCAAACCTGTGGGAGCGTTGACAAACCGCTGGCTTTGCTCGCCCGGTATGAAGCTAAACGATCGGCCCTGGGTGTCGTATTTTGGCTGGGAATATTCGTAGCGGATACCGAGATTCAGAGTCAATCGCCGCGTTGCCTTAAATGAGTCCTGCGCATACGCTGAATATTGGTGCGTACGGATGTTACTGAGTGCGTTAGAGGCTTGGAAGTAATTGTCGGGCAAGCCGAATAGAAAGTCGGCCAGATCCGTTCCCGACCCCGTGCCGGTGGACGGCCCATAAAATGAGAACGCTCCGTTCCCGTAGAAGTCGTACTGGGTGTTGTTCTGGTACGGAGAAAAGAAGACACCGTACTTCGTGGTGTGCTTTCCCTTGGTCCACGAGAAGTTGTCGTAGTAGGCGTACACCGTATTCGCGAAGGTTGTTGGGCCGCTTGGGCTGAAGCCGGTGTTGAGGCCAGTGCCATAGAAATAAAGAATCGGCGGGCCAGTCACGATGTCGGGCGTGATATTGATTCCGAGATTGGCGGGGGTGACTTTATCCAAAGCCGTGGCTGGAGTGGCCTGGCTGGGAGTAGAACGGACCGCCGTGATGCGAGCCTCATTGAAAACTGTGGGTGTGAAAACGCGCGTATAAGTGATGCTTCCGGAGTAAGTCTGGGTAAAGCTGGCGGCCGTGTAGCCAGTCACGTCGGCGTTGCCGAACGGGTTGGTGGTCTTGCTGTCGTGAGCCGTGAAAGTTGCCGAAAGAGTGTCGCGGCTGGAAATCGCATAATCGAGCTTTCCCAGGTACTCGTTGTTGTTGGCGAGCGCGCTGGATGTGGGGAAGAGAAAGCCGCTGGCGGCAGTCGGTATCAGACCGTTCTTGAAATAGGCCTGCGCGACGGGATCTATCTTGGTGGGATCGATGATGCCCTGGCTGGCGAGCGCGGGATTTGCCTGGTAATACGGATTGGCCAGCAGGTAGCTCACCACGTTCGGATCGGGGCCGCCGTTCACCGCTTGCGAGAAATTGCCCGTGGCTTCCGCGGGCGTAAAGGTCTGCACTTCTCCTTCCAGGGTGTCTTGGGTTTGCTTCTGCCCCTGGTAGGAAAAGAAGAAGAAAAGCTTATTCCGCAGGATTGGGCCGCCAAACGTGCCGCCGTACTGGTTGCGCTTGAGGATCGCCCTCGGTTGACCCTGCTGGTTACTGAAAAAGTCGTTGGCGTCAAAGGCGGTGTTACGTACGTAATCGTACGCGGTGCCGTGCAGCTTATTGGTCCCGCTCTTACTCACGATGCTCACGATTCCGCCCGCATTGCGGCCGTATTCTGCTCCGTAGGTGCTCTCAAGCACGCGGAATTCGGCGATGGCATCGGGATTCGGGTTCACTACGATCGCGTTTGAGAGCAAGTCGTTATTCAGTCCGCCGTCCAAGAGATAGGTGATGGAATCGGAGCGTCCACCGGCGATGCTGTACCCGCCGGCAGCGCTGGAATCGGGGTTGGAAGGCGTCACTCCAGGCTGCGTGGCGAGAAGATCGAGCGTGTTGCGGCCGTTGAGGGGAAGTTCGAAGATGGCTTGCCCTGTAACGGTACCGCCGACTGTGGCGTTCTCCGTCTCGACGGTGCTGGCCTGGCTCTCGACGCTGATCTGAGTAGTGGTAGCGCCCACTTCCAGGGTCAGATCGACGCGGAGCGTTTGGTTGATTTCGAGAGCGCTCGCGGGCCTGACTACAGTTTTGCTGAAACCAGACGCCTCGGCGCTCACTTCGTAGTTCCCAATCGGCAATTGCAGCACCTGGTAGGTGCCTTGCTTATCCGTCAGCGTTGTTTTGCTTGTCTTGGTGTCGATGCTGGTTACGACCACGGCCGCGCCGGGGACGACTCCACCGGTGGCGTCTTTGACGTTCCCGGTTATTTTCCCGGTGGCATCCTGTGCCCAAGAGCCAGGCGCCATGAGAAATGACGAAAGCAAAGCCGCGGCAGCCGCGGCGGAACGCGAGCACTTATACATTTGAGTTCCCCCCTAAGCAGCTCTCTTTATATCCCTGGTGCGGCGAAGCGGACAGGGGATCGCCGTAATTATGCGCAAGTCTGTTATGCGCAAGTCTATGCCGGAGTGGCGGTGCCGCTACGGCAGTTCCGATTCTCGTGAGGGTATCATACTCGCCCGTCCCGCAGCAATGGCTAAGTCGTATTGTGTTGGCGCCACGTGAGAATGTTCGAAGTGTGTCGAGCGGTACTCCCCTATTGACAGGGTCAGGCTGGAGAAGTGGATGAAACGGGCGTTGAGGCGAACCTGGCTGGGGGTGCTGAAAACAGAGGGAACCGATTGCCAGCCACAAGGCGACCAGCAATTGGAACAGAAGCCAGCGGCCGCCGATGCGCTTGCCTCCGAGGTGGAAGCGCCAGTTATGATCTCCCGATCTCGTCCCCGGCCAGTTTGGCGGTCGGGGAAATTGAGTTGAGCCGCAGCCCGGTTGTGTGGCAGCCAATCCTGGCTGCAGGCGGGCTTTCAGCCCGCCCGGCGGCCTGAAAGGCCGCCTGCAGGCAAGATTGCCTGCCACACGAAGCGCACCTGTCGCCGCTGCCAGGCACACCTCAATTTCCTCGAGATCAGGAGATCTGAAGTTATTTACGACTGCGCTGGCCGCACGCCGTTCGCGCAGCATTCGAGCAAGATCGGCGCGGGCTCGCCGCCGATAGCCGATACCTGACAGCTTGCGGCGAAGCCGCACTGGGACGTGCTTCAGCGTGTCCAGTTCCGCGGAAGTGGGCGCGTTTTGCAGGCAACGCCATCGTCTTTCACCTTGTGGCCAGCCTGGTCTTTATGGAGTCCGCCACAATCTGGTTGATCTTCTCCACCAGGTGCGCAGCCTGGTATGGTTTTTGCACGAAAGCCTCCACTGTTTTGACCGGAAATCGCGCCAGAGCTTCGAGTTCCGTGAAGCCGCTGGACAAAGCGATGGGGACATCGGGCCGGATGTCGCGGAGGTGCTGCAGCGTCTCCGCACCACTCATGACCGGCATGGTCATATCCAATAGCACGGCGACGATCCGGCCGGTATCTTTGCGGAAGATATCGATGGCTACCGCGCCATTTTCCGCCACTACCACCCGGTACCCGGCTTTCTCGAGCATGAACCTTGTCAACTTCAGAATCGCTACCTCGTCGTCAACCACCAGGATGGTTCCGCTACCCACCCTGCGGGTACGCTGATGAGTTGGCACGGGCCTGATATGTAACGTGGTCTCGGGAAACAGCACGGTGAACGTGGTGCCGTGCCCGGGCGTGCTCTCCACGTCGATGGCTCCCAGGTGACCGCGGACAATGCCCAGAACGGCCGACAAGCCCAGCCCGCGCCCGGTGAACTTCGTCGTGAAGAACGGATCGAAGATGCGTTGCCTGGTAAGCTCATCCATCCCCGAGCCGGTATCGCTCACCTGGAGGAAAACATAGCGGCCCGGAACCACGTCCGCGTGTCGCGGGCCGGCGGGATTGTCGCCCCCGGAGAGTTCCCGGATGCCCGTCCTGACGGTCACAGTTCCCGGAACATCGCCGATCGCCTCACCGGCATTGATGAGCAGGTTCATAATCAATTGCTGAAGCTGCGCAATGTCGGCCTCTACCAGAGGCACGTCTTCCACCAGTTGCAAATCCAATTCAGCGGTCCGCGGAATGGAACTCCGTACCAGGTGGACGATGTCTCGCGTAAACTGCGACAGATTCACCGGTTGCACTATAAACCTTCCCTTCCCCGAGTAGGCCAGCATCTGGTTGGTCAAATGTGCCGCTCGCTCGGCTGACCGAATGACCTCTCCAATCATCTCCTGGCAGGAACTCTCGGCGGGCAGTTCGTCCATCGCCATGCTGGCGTTGCCCAGAATGCCCGTCAGCATATTGTTGAAGTCGTGGGCGATTCCTCCAGCCAGCACCCCGAGGCTTTCCACCTTGGCGAGTTCCCGCAACTGATGTTCCACCCGCCTTCGCTCGGTGACGTCGTTTATCAGCGCCAAGACCACCTTGGATCCGCCTTCGTCGACAAAACTGAGGCTGATTTCGACCGGAAAAGTAGTCCCATCCTTCCGCCTGCCGGAGAGAGACATGCCCGCTCCCATCGTCCTGGTGCGAGGATGTGTAAAATACCTTTGCCGGTGGCCGCGGTGCGCCTCGTGGAGATCCTCCTTTAACAAGATCTCCACCGGCTTACCGAATAACTCCCCACGTTCATAGCCGAAGAATCTCTCGGTCGTGCTATTTACAAGAAGAATTTCGCCTTTTTCATCGATGACGACGATTCCCTCCGAAGCCGATTCCAACAGTGCGCGGACCCTTCCCTCGCTCTGCTTGTGCTGTGCAATCTCAGTCTGCAAATGCGTGTTCATCGACGCCATCGCTTCCACGAGTTCATGCTGGCGCAAAGCACCGAGCATTAACGCCTGGCTGGTTGCGGCCCCCTGCTGAGAGGATTTGCTCCCCGTCACCTGTATTACGATTCCAATGGCGCCGGCGTCCGCCCCGATCACCGGCCAAAGAACGTACGACGAGAACGGAGCGCGGGCAGACTGACTCCGGTCTGCGTACGTCTCCGATTGCCCGGTTCGATAGACCCTCTCGAACAGCGAGAGGAATTCGTCGTCTACCGGAAAAGCGCCGGAGAATGGGACTCCCACCAGGTCTTCCTCGGGTCGGCCGGCGAGGAGGCAGAATGCCGGATTGACATAGCGGATGACGTTAGAAGCGCCCTCCACCGCGGCCATCGGCGTGGGCGAAGCCTCGGCAATAGGCCGGCAGAGATCCCTCATATCGAGGCCCTGTCTCGCAGCGTTGCTGCCTCGTTCGCTTTCCACGCTTTCGTCCTTTCGCCGCCGGGCTTCCCTATTCTCTTTTCGCCGCGCGGCTCGGAATTCCGGTAATCAAGCGGTCGTAATCCTTGAGGCGGCCGCCGATGACCACTCCCTTGGATGTGATGTCGTATTCCCGGATGTCCTTGCTGTGATTGCCCCCGCGCATCTTGACAACCATCATGATTTTGCGGAGCTGGCCGCGCCTGCCTCCGAAGCCTGGAGGTTGGAGATCTCGCTTAGACCATCCAACGATCCGTCCGGCTTGACTCAAAATTGCTCATCTGAAAGAAAAATAGAAAGAATACGATTGATATTGCTTAATTTCAGGGCGCGACAAAACCAACAGGAAGTGCCTGATCGATCCGGAGATAGCCGCAAAACGGGCTGCCTGCCACTAGTGCGGTGTCCAAGAATTAACTGGACAGGCCGCTACCTGGAGTACACCCCAAGATCTGCGTTCATCTGCGTTCATCTGCGGCCTATAGTTTTGGGTTCTGCCGAATCACAATATAGGCCGCAGATGAACGCGGATGAACGCAGATAACACAGACGTAAATTCCTAGAACGTGCTTGGGGCCGTGTTCGAAGTCTCCAACACGCTTGGCGCCGGATTCCTTGAAAAGGTCTGCCAGCGTGCTTTGCTGAGAGAACTCACCCTGCGAGGCATCCGGGCCACCGCCGAAGCTTCTTTTGCCGTCACCTACAAGGGCCACTCGGCCGGAGAATACTTCGCCGATCTCCTGGTCGAAGACGTTCTGGTGGTGGAGTTGAAATGTGCCGAGCGCCTCGCCAACGAGCACACAGCGCAATGTCTCAACTATCTACGAGCCCCCGGGGGTGCCCGGTGCAGAGTAGACACTATTTACCCTGCCCATCTATTTCGTGGACCCTACGCTAGGATTACCTCGATCGGCGGGGGGCGCCCGCCCGCGACGCTTGCGTCAACCCGCGCATTGTATTGCAATGTAGATTCATGAAAAAGGTATGCGTATTGCTCTTGACGCTTGGTGTGCTGCCCGCCCTGGCAGCGAACGGGGACTACGAGAAGCAGCCAGACGGCATCGTCCTGCGGACAGGCGAAGGATCGCTGCGCATTCTCATCGTCTCCGACAACATCGCTCGAGTGACCTTCGCCAAGAGCGCCATTCTCTTCACGCGAAGCGCGTCCGCCGTGCTGCCGAGTGAACTGGCCGCGAAGTGGACCGTCTCGGAGACCAGCGGGCAACTCGTACTGAGCACCGCGAAACTGAAAGTGCGTGTCGACCGCCAGACCGGCCGCGTCACTTTCCTGGACTCCGCCGGTCAGCTCATCCTCGCCGAAAGCGCCGACGGACACGTGGTGGAAAACGCCGTGGTTCAGGACGAGCCGGTATACCACGTCCGCCAACTCTGGCAGGCCAATGCCGACGAATCGCTCTACGGTCTGGGACAGCAGCAGAAAGGCGTCCTCAACATCAAGGGCTACGACTTCGAGCTGTGGCAGCACAACACCAACGTCGTGGTGCCGTTTCTGGTATCGAGCCGCGGCTACGGCATCTTCTGGGACAACATGTCGTACTCGCGTTTCGGCGATCTGCGGCCGTTCGAAGCTATCCCCGCGTCGAATCTGTTGAGCGCCGACGGTCAGCCCGGCGGCCTCTCGATGGTGTCGATGGGTGGATCGTCCGCCACGACGGTTGCCCAGCCCACGGTGGATGCCGCCGAAAGCGCCCGTCCCAAGAGCACGCGCTGGGAAGGCTCGCTGCTCGCGCCGTCCACCGGCGATTACCAGATCCGCACCACCACCAACGGCGGCATCAAAGTCTGGCTCGACAATCGCCTCATCATCGACCGCTTCCGCCAGCAGTGGCTCACCGAAGACGACCAGGTGAAACTCCACTTCGAGGCCGGCCATCGCTACCCCATCAAAATCGAGTGGGACACGGAACAGGGCATCACCATGCACCTCACCTGGAAAACGCCGTCGCCCGAAGCTGACAAATTCTCCCTATGGTCGGAGGTCGCCGACTCGATCGATTACTATTTCGTCTACGGGCCCAAGCTCGATACCGTCGTGGCCGGATACCGCCAGCTTACCGGACAGGCGCCCATGATGCCGCTGTGGACGTTCGGGCTGTTCCAGTCGCGGCAGAGATACGAAACGTCGAAAGAGAGTCTCGACGTCGTGAGCGAATTCCGCCAGCGCAAAATCCCCTTCGACAACATCGTGCAGGACTGGCAGTATTGGAAGACCGATTCCTGGGGCACGCATGTGTTCGACGCGGCGCGCTTCCCCGATCCCGACGCGTGGATCAAGTCGATTCACGATCAACACGCGCACCTCATGATTTCGGTGTGGGGCAAGTTCTATCCGGGCTCGGCCAACTTCGATGCCATGCAGAAGGCCGGCTATCTTTACCAGCCCGATCTCAAAGAGAACATCAAGGACTGGATTGGATTCCCATATACCTTCTATGACGCTTTCAATCCCGGTGCGCGGCAGATGTTCTGGTCGCAGGTCGACAAGAATCTTTTCAAGAGGGGAATCGACGCGTGGTGGATGGACGCCACCGAGCCCGATCTGACCGCTTCGCCGCCCACGCTCGAAGGGCAGCGGAACTATATGTTGCAGACCGCGCAGGGAACCGCATCGCGCGTACTCAATGCCTACGCGCTTTACAACAGCGAGGCGGTGTACGACGGCCAACGCAGTTCGGCGCCGAACCAGCGCGTGTTTATTCTGACGCGCTCGGGTTTCGCGGGCACGCAGCGCTACGCTTCGGCCACGTGGTCGGGCGATATTACGTCGACGTGGTCGTCGATGTCCAAGCAAATCCCGGCGGGGTTGGGATTCAGTCTCTCCGGCATTCCATATTGGACGCAGGACGTCGGCGGCTACACCATGCAGCAGAAATTCTCCGCCAAAACCACCAAGCCGGAGGACGACGAAGAGTGGCGCGAATTGAATGCACGCTGGTTCGAATTCGGAGTCTTCACGCCGCTACTGCGCGTGCACGGTGAGCTGCGCCCGCGCGAAATGTGGAACATCGCCGGCGACTCGCACCCTGCCTATCGGGCCGAGCTGAAGTCCGACCGCCTGCGCTATCGCATGCTGCCGTACATCTACACGCTGGCGGGCGAGGTGACACATCGCGCCGGCACGATGCTGCGGCCGCTGGCGATGGACTTCGCGTCCGATAAGCTCGCGCGCGATCTGCCCGACGAGTATATGTTCGGCCCGGCATTTCTGGTGGCGCCGGTGACCACGTACAAGGCGCGCACGCGGTCGGTCTACTTGCCGAAGGCCGAAGGCTGGTACGACTTCTGGACGGGTAAAAGCGCCGCGCCCGGCACGCGCAGCGACGCCCCCGCGCCCTACGATGCCATTCCAGTTTTCGTGAAAGCTGGGGCGATCGTGCCCTTCGGCCCCGAGCTGCAATATACGGGTGAGAAGCCCGCCGATCCGCTGACGGTCTACGTTTACTCCGGGGCAAACGGGTCGTTCAGTCTGTATGAGGATCAGGGAATCACGTACGACTATGAGAAGGGCGCGTACACGCAGATTCCGATGCAATGGAACGAGGCTACTGGGACGCTCACCGTCGGCCGGCGGCAAGGGTCGTTCCCCGAGATGCTGAAGGAGCGCGATATTCGGGTGGTGCTGGTGTCGAAGGATAAGCCCGTCGGCTTCAGCTTCGACGCGACGCCGGTGAAGTCGGTTCACTATAGGGGTGAAACGGTCGAAGTGAAGCTGCGGTAGGCGAACTGCGTTCGCCGGACAAGCTTAACTCGCAAGCACGAAGTGACGCTGCACACCCCTCGGACGGCGGCGACACTCCTGGTGCCGGGCCGGTGCGCGACTCAAGAGTGATGTGGATTGGGTTGCTGGGTGGGGCGGACGCCCTCGTCCGCGGCCGACCCCCTGGTCGGCCTTTT
>Ga0182030_10024771_pt1 | contig 10988 bp, 4 predicted proteins | sample 812S3MmetaG_FD_121299 | JGI IMG/M metagenome (GOLD analysis project Ga0182030, IMG submission 121299) | Permafrost microbial communities from Stordalen Mire, Sweden - 812S3M metaG (Illumina Assembly) | ecosystem: Environmental > Terrestrial > Soil > Wetlands > Permafrost | place: Sweden... | reverse complement strand
ATGATTGGTGCCGTCGAAGCCGCCAAAGAGTTTGGTGACCTGAAGCCCGGAATCGAAGACCAGGCCGCCGGCATCGCGGGCCGAAGGGGCAACCAGGGTCGTTTGCAAATTCCAGTTCGAGCCGTCCCAAACGTAGGTCTGCGCAGTTTGCTGCGAGCTGGTGTTTTCCCCGCCGAACAGAACCGGCCCGGTTGGCCCCTGGGCCATCATCGGAGCGTACAGCGCCGGCGGTACGGTGGAGGGAGACTTCTGCGTCCAGTCGACCCCATTCCAGACCCAGGTATCGCTCACGGCGTTACCCGGACCCGTGCCTGTGCTGCCCCCGAACATCACGATCTGATTGTGCGTGGGATCGCTCGCCATGCCCTGGAAGTAACGGGCGGGCGGATTGTGGGCCGGGAACACCTGAGTCCATGCCGTGCCGTTCCACGTCCATGTCTGGTTGTTCAGGACGCCGTTAAGCGAGCCACCGAAGAGCACGATATTATTCATCGCCGGCATCCATGCCATCGTGGCGCCAGTCTGGGCCAAGGAGGGCGATGGGGTGGCCGTCTGCTTGGTCCAGGTTGACGGGAATGCGAATGTCCAGGTCTCGCCCGAACCGCTCCCGCCGTGGAGCACCGTCACCTTACGAACGGGGTCGTATGCCATCGCGTAGCTGTCGCGCGCGCTGGGAGCTAACGGCGGATTGAGATTCGTCCAGTTGGGATTGCCGGTGTTCGAAGCGATCTCGATGGCGATTTGCTTGGTTACGGTTTGCGGAGTCTGGTCGGTGACTGTGAACGTCGGCTGGTAGACGCCGGACCCCGTGGGAGTGCCGGTGATTGCGCCGGTGCCGCTGTCGATGTGCAGGCCGAGGGGAAGCCCGGTGGTGACGCCGAAGGTGTAGGTGTTAGGTCCCGTACCGCCGCTCGCCGCCAGACTCACTCCGCTCGCGTAGGCCGCCCCTTGGGTGCCCGGTGGCAGCGAAGAGGTAGTGATGGTCAACGCCGATTCGATGTTGAGGGTGTACGGCAGCGTGGCAACTGCGCCCCAGAAATCCTTGACGGTGACGGTGAGAGTTGCCGTGGTAGGACTGGTCGCAGTCCCGGTCAACACGCCGGTGGGGGACAACACGAATCCAAGCGTGTTCGCTGCCAGCGACCACGACTGGATGGGGAGCGTGCCTCCGCTCATCTGCAGGGTCGCAGTGTACGGCACATTCACGAAGCCATTGGGGAGCGACGAAGGGGTGATCGACGGCGGCGCATTGCAGGTGACGGTCAACGGCCCGACAGTAGCTACGTTCTGTGTAGGCGTCGCGCTGTCTTTGACCGATAGCATCACAGTGCTGGAGGTGGCAAGGGCGGTGCATGGTCCGACGATCTGATTGAAGGAGTTGAGGTTCAGGCCGGTCGGCAGATTCGCGACGGCAAAGTGATACGGAGTAACGCCGCCCGTGGCGGAGAGTTGCTCGGAGTAATTGTTGTTGTTCTCCGTGGCGTTGGGCAGCGTGTTAGGCGCCAAGGTCAGAGTGGCAGCGGTATTGATTGTGACGGAGAACGGCGGGACGATGCTGACGCCCCATCCATCCTGAATTGTGACCGGAACGGTGTATGGCCCGGCCGTGGTAGGTGCGCCGCTAAAAGCGCCCGTCGCAGAGTTGAGATGGATTCCCGGCGGAGGCGTGGGAGCCAAGTATGTGAACTGCGAGATCCCGCCCTGCGTCTGCAAAGGAACGCTGGCGCTGTAAGGCGCGCCCACCGTTCCCGCCGGCAAGGTCAGATTCGGCACCGGCACCACGGGGCCTTCCAGGATCCAGGTGTCGGAAGCGTCGCCCTCAAACAACGGAACAGAGCCCCCAAAAAGCACCACCTGCGAGTGAAGCGTATCGTAGGCGATTTGTGCGCTATCGCGTGCTATCGGATTGTGCGGCGTGGTCAACTGATTCCACGTCGTGCCGTTCCACGCCCAGGTTTCGGAAACGTCTCCCTCCGCGATAGGCGCAACCCCCCCGAAGACGATCGTCTGGCTATGCAGGGAGTCGTACGCCATGGAATGTCCCTCCCTGGCTGACGGTGCGTTAGCTGGAGTAACGCTTGTCCAGGTTTTGTTAGCGCCGTTCCAGAGCCAGGTGTCGCTTAAAGGGTTGGAGCCGGTCTGCCCTCCGAACAGTACGACCTTATTGTTGGCCGAATCGTACACCATGCCGCCCGAGTCTCTTGCGCCTGGCGAGTTGGCCGGGGTGACATTCGTCCAGTTCGTGCCGTCCCAGATCCATGTATCGTTCCGGTCCGTAAAGCTGTTGTCGCGCCCGCCAAACAGCACGATGTGATAGCCGTCCCAAGCCATCATGGCATTGGCCAGCTGAGGCGGACTGTTGGCCGGCGTGGCCTGCGTCCAGGTCATCGCGCTGCCGTCCCAGATCCAAGTTTCAGAAAGGGTACCGCTTCCTTGTTGGCCGCCGAACATCACGCCCACTCCGTGAGTAGCGGTGGCGTCGAACGCCGCGGCTGCCCCGGAGCGCGCAGAAAGGCTCGGATTGACTGCCACCGGCGTCCAATTGGTTCCATTCCAGATATTGGTGTCGTTCGCTATACCGAACCCGGAATTCCCGCCGAACATAACCGTCTGGTTGTGGACCGAATCGTAGAACATGACGCCCGAATCGCGCGACGCGGGCACAACGGCCGGATTCAATTGGATCCAGTCTTCGGTGTAAGTTCCCGGCGCAGCCACGGTGATGGAAAGGCCGGCTGAAGTCTGATTGTTGGCGGAATCGCTGAGGGTGAATGTCGGATTGTAGATCCCTGCAGTTGTGGGCGTTCCGGTAATCGCACAGCTGGGAGTATTGCTGCTAATGCAAGTATTGAAGGAGAGGCCGGGAGGGAGACCGGTCGCGCCGAACGTGTAAGGTGGGAGTCCGCCAACCGCACCGATGGCCTGGTTCGCGGGATACGGGACGTTGAGATTTCCGTTGGCGAGTTGAATCGTCGAAATGCTGAGGCCGTTGAGGATGGTGACCTGAAGCGGTGCGGCTGTGGTGGCCTGAACGTTATTGGAATCGGTGACCTTGGCGCTGAGGGTAAACGTGCCCGGAGCTTGCGGAACGCCACTCAAAACGCCGGAGGAGTTCAATGTTAGAGTCGAGGGTAAGGTGTTCGATCCGAGGGACCAGGTGAAGGGCGCCGTGCCCCCACTCACCTGCAGGGTCGTACTGTAATTCGAAGACGTGAAGCCATCGGGGAGAGTAGTGGTAGTAATCGACGGCGCGGCGTTGACGTTGATGGTAAACTGCGTGCTTGTGGTGGCGCCCCACCTGTCGGCGAATTTCACGGTGAACGGGGTACTGGTCACCGCGGAAGGTACCCCGGAGATCAGCCCGGTGGACGACAGACTCAAGCCTTGCGGTAAAGAATTAGGCGGCGCCGTGAAGCTGAAAGGAGCCGCTCCAGGCGCATCGTAAATGGCATTGGTGGTGAGCTGCACGCTGTAGGACGTGCCCTCCGTCCCGCCTGGTAACGTCGCCGGATTAGTAGTAGTGAGCAGCGGCGCCGGATTGCAATTCAGAGTGAACGGACCGGCAGTGACCGTGCCGTTGAGGCTATCGAAAGTATTGATCGAGAAAGTGCCGGTAGTGGTTGCCGGACATGTTCCAGTGATCTGTTGGGTGGAAGAGTTGATGCTGAGCCAGGATAAAGAAGAAGAAGGATCCAGGGAATAGTGGAACGACGGCGTCCCTCCGGTCGGAGTCGGGATCGGATAAGTGTAGGTAGCCCCCACCGTTGCATCACGCGGAGGATTGGGGGAAAAGACGATTGGGGCGTCAGTGATCAGAGTCAGCGGGACATACGTTTTCTGGCCCTGCGTGTCGGAGATCGTAACGCCAATGCCAATGGGAGACTGGCCCGCTTGGATAGTGTCCGTTCCCGTGACCACACCGGAGGAACTCATCGAGAGCCCACCCGACTCAAACGTGAAGGGAAGCCCGAGTTCGGTAAGGGTGTAGGTTCCGTCGCCTCCACCGGGTGAGATGGCGTCGAAGTAAGACTGGCCGGAAAACCCGGTGATGAGCGTCGCATAGGCGTACGGACTGGCCCACATCCAGGTCTCGGAGCTGACGCCTTCGGCGACGTTATTGCCCCCGAACATGAAGAACTGCTGGGTGGAATTCACGTAGGTCGCGGCCGCGCCATAGGTTCCGCTCGGGCCGCTCGAGGGTGTGATCGACGTCCAGTTCAAGCCATCCCACTGCCACAATTCGGTGGATCGGCCGGTCGCAGTCTCGCCGCCGAAAAGGAGAACGGTACCGTGGGTGGAGTCGAAGACCAGCTGAGCCCCATATCGGGGAGAGGGGCTCGCTGCGGGAGAGAGTTGGGTCCAGTTCCCGCCATTCCAAATCCAGGTTTCGTTGTTCAACGCGGCGGTAGTGTTCCCCATGCCTCCAAACAGCAAGGTTTGGGAGCGCGCGCCATCGTAAACCATGGCGGGATACTGGCGGGCGGTGGGGAAGCTGGAGGGATCCACATGAGACCAACCGGCGCTGTTCCACACCCAGGTATCCCCCTGAACGCCGGCGTTGTAGCCGCCGAACAGCATGGTCTGCTTGTTGATCGGGTCGTAAACCATCGCGTGCCCGAGCCGGGAGCTCGGAGAGACGGCCCCCGGAGGCAGATTCGGCGGCGCCCAAGCTCCGGATTCATTTAATAGCCAGGTATCGCCCAAGGGGGTGGCCCCACCGCTGCCGCTGCCGCCTCCGAACATCAAGAAAGCACCGTCGGGAGGGCTCCACACCATGGCCGCGGATGCGCGCGCAGGAGGAGTCGTACCACCCGTCACCTGCCCGTATTCTACGCCGGTATGGAATTTGTAGGTGTCGCTGAGAGGGGTACCGGTTGAGTCGAGGCCGCCGAAAAGATAGACTGTGCTGCCGTCATTGGCCGCCGCCGCGAAGTAGCGGCTCGGTGGCGCCCCGCCCTGGGGACCCATTTGCATCCACCCCGAGGTGTAAATATAGCCGAGAGTCCAGGTTTCGGCTACGTCGCCAGCGCTGGTTGTTCCCCCGAACATGACCGTATCGGCGTGCTGCGTATCGTAAGCCAGGTTGAGGGCGTAACGGCCCGCGGGCGTGGTCGCGGTAGTTTCCAGGGCCCACGCGGCGCCATTCCAAAGCCAGGTATCGCTCAGACCGCTGCCAGAGGAATCGCGTCCGCCGAACAGGACGGTGACTTGGCGTACCGGGTCGTAGACTTGCCCTTGGAAGCGGCGAGGCGTGGGCTGGGAACTCAAGGTGGGATTCTGCCAACTGGTCCCGCTAAACTCCCAAGTGTCTTGGAAAAGAGAACTGCTGCCGTTATTGCCGCCGAACAACACGAGTCGGGCCGCAATCGGGTCATACGTCATGGAGGCCGCCTCGCGCGCAGGCGGCGGACCCGGATAAAACAGACTACTCCAGGTTGTCCCGTTCCAACGATACATATCCGACTGCGCGCCGATGGAGGTGGCCCCGCCGAAGAGAATCAATCCCGCATTGACGCTGGTATTCAAGTACGCCATTGCCGCCGACCGCCGGGCTGTTGGTGGCGTGGGGACAGTCGGATTGCTCCAAGTGGTGCCGTTCCAGATCCAGGTGTCGCCCAGATACCCGGCGCATGTATGGTCCGTGCAGCCCCCGAACAGGACTACAGTTCCAGTACCCGGATCGAACGCCATGGAGTGCCAGAGACGCGCCGTGGGACTGGTCGCTGGGCTCAGCTGCGTCCAGGTGGTCCCGTTGTAAACCCAGGTGTCCGCCAGCGCTGTATTACTGGAGTTCTCTCCTCCGAACAGGACGGTTTGGCGATGTATGGGATCGTACACCATGGCTGCGCCGTCGCGCGCCCCAGGACTAGTGGCTGGACTTTGCTGCGTCCAGTTCTGTGCGAAAACCGCGCAAGGGATGGAAAGACATACCAGCAGAGCTTTAGCTATTCGCAAGACCACCCCCAGCCAGGCCTGTGCCATGGCTTACTGCCATCCCTAGTATTTGCATGTGTGTACCCCGAACCCATCTAGTCTATACGAATGCAGGCCGATTGGACGCCGGAATTGGCTGCTGCACGGCCCAGTACCCCTCGCGGGTTCTCACGTTCAAGTCTGGGCGGTCCTTCACTTGTACACGAATGGTGTGGAATTGTCCAGGCTGTCCGGCGGCGGGTGAAAACGTAAGAATGTACTGGCGATGGATCTCATCTCCGATATCGTGGACGGCCGACTCCAGGGCGCCTTTGGTCAGGAAGGCGGCCTGCTGGGCGCCGGTCAGCCGGGTGAACAGATCGGCGAGATTGGGTTTGGTGAGATGCGCCAACACTTTGAATGGCGCCAGCAAATCCATGGGTGGAGTGTCGCCCGGGATTGGGGTCTCGTCTTTCTTCGGATCTCTGCCCTTTTCCTTGGGGTCCTCCACGTCTCCGATGGTGGCGATGCGGCGGTCGGTGTAACGGGTCAAGGTAGTCGAATAGCTGAGCCAATAGACTCCGGCGTTCAGCTGCTGGACTCGCTGGACGATTTCCGGCAGTTTGGCGGTGCTCGACCGGTCGCGGCTCTCCGAAATCATCAGGACGATGAGCCGGCGCCCGGGCTTGCGGTGAGACAGCATGTCGAGCGCTTTCGACATAGCGTCGAGCATGGCCGCTCCGCCGCCATCGGGCTTGATGCGCTTCAGTTCGTGAGTGAGGTCGTCGGGATCGGAGGTGAAGTCCACCAGTTGGGTGACGTTGTCGCTGAACGAAAGGAGCGCAGTTTCTCCCTGGTCGGCCGCCAGCAACTGGGCGAACAGAATGCCGCTCGATCCGAGCTTATCGAGGACCGCCTTGGAGTTTTCGCTGGATTCCACGGCGACTACCAGCGAAATGGGATAGACGGCCATGTCCGTCTGTATCGGCCGCGGCACATTGTTGTCGTAGAGAATCAGGTCGGCCGGGTCCAGGCCGTCTACCGTGCGGCCCTTGCTGTCTTTGATGGTGGTGGGCGCAACTACCAATTGGCCGGTACCGCGGAATTGCGGCCAGGCTGCGCACACAGATAGCAGACCGAGCACGAGGACGCGCATTTCGCGGGATCAATGCAAGTGGAAGTCCATGAAGCGGCAGCACTGCCGTCGATATCGCTTCACGATATGGAAGTCAGTTCCTCACCGGCCTGCGGCCGACAACGAACGATGAAAATCTCGGCATCGGGCCAGGCTTGGGAATCAGTAGTCTGCCGGGATTTTCAGGAGAGGAGTCAACTCTGCCATCGACGGCTGTCGGATTGGATAATCTGTGACTGCAAGGTAGGACATGCTCTCAGCTTGTCCAGGCGAGTTGCGCTCGCCCGCGCCGACAAGAGTGTCGGTGCCGGCAGGCAGGAGTGCCTGCGCCACGTCGGGGGGAGTCACAGATTGGAAGCGGCCCCTGGCGGGTCCGTGAAGTCAGACTGAATGCACGGTTGCCCTGGGCGCGGTAGTCCCCGCCGGGACATGATGTCTCAAACGAAGCAACAACTCCCTTGTTTGCAGCAAGCCAACCCTAAATCTCGGGACATGATGTCTCGAAGGGGGCAAAGACTACTCAGGCAGTTCCGAGCCCGCGCGGGTGGCGGGAGCGCCGAGCCCCTGTACCCTCAGGCGGAGCTGAAGGAGAACCAGCGTCGTCTGGCAGCGAACCCTGTGGTGCTGGCGGCGAAGACGGCAGCGGTCGCCGCATAGAATTGAGGCACAATGAAAAGCGGAGATTCCGTATGGCTGTTGAAACGACCCTGGTCACGGTTGAAGACTATTTGCAACTCCCACCGACCAAGACGGGGCATTACGAGTTGCATCACGGAGAGATCGTTCACATAACGGCACCCAAATGGGGACACCATCGGATTCAGGACAGAATTCAGATGATTTTGAAGCGACTGTCCGAAGACCGGGCCGTCGTCCAAATGGAAATGGCATTTCGTCCTGCACCCGACTATGAGGTGTGGGAAGCCGACGTAGGGCTTGTCTCCTTGGATCGTGAAAATAGCGTTGGCGACGACGAATATCTTTCGGGAGCGCCAGACTTAGTCGTCGAAGTACTGTCGCCGAGTAATACCGTCGATGAGATCGATGACAAGATGACGATCTGCATGACCAATGGGTGCGTCAGCTTTTGGATTGTCAATCCGAAGCGCAAAATAATCTCTGTTCGAGAGGGCAGTATCACCAGGCACTACGGAGTTTCGGAGACTATTTCGTGCTCGTTATTTCAGGGCGATCTAGTCGTACAGGACGTGTTCTGATCTGAACATGGCAAGAAACAAGGGCGTGGAAAGCAGCGGCGGGAATTCTTGGTTCGTTCGGTGATGGCAACGCAGTCCCGCGCGCGCGAGCTCCGCTCGACTCCTTGGGCGAGCTCCGCTCGCCTGGACAAGCTAAAGCATGTCCTACTTGCGCTCGCGGCGTTTCTTCGCCCAGCCTTCCTTGACGATCTGGTGCGCCCGGCCGACCGCCAGGGAATCGGACGGCACGGGTTTGGTGATGACCGAGGCCGCCGCAACATAGGCGCCATCCCCCACCTCGACGGGCGCCACCAGGGTGGAATTGCTCCCCACAAAGGCCCCCTCGCCGATAGTAGTTCGACTCTTGCGCACCCCATCGTAATTGCAAAAGATGGTGCCCGCGCCGATGTTGCTGCGCGCTCCGATGTGCGAATCGCCGAGATATGCCAGATGGTTGGCTTTGGCGCCCGCCCCCATATGCGTCTTTTTCAGTTCCACGAAGTTGCCTATGTGGGCGCCGGCTTCCACGTGGTTGTCCATGCGCAAGCGCGCGAACGGTCCGGCCTGGACCCCGCGTTCCAGGCGCGAGGATGTCACCAGGGTGAACGGTCCGATCTCCACATCGTCCGCCAATTCGCAGTCGCTCAGGATGGAGGCCGCGCCGATGCGGCAGTTTTCGCCGATGCGCGTGCGGCCCAGAATCTGCGCAAACGGTTCGATGACCGTGTCCATGCCGATTTCGACATCCGCGTCGATGGTGACGGTCTCGGGCTTTTCGACCGTCGCGCCGCCCAGCATGACTGCGCGCAGTTTGCGGTCGCGCATCAGGCGGTCCACCTCGGCAAGTTCCAGCCGGTTGTTGATGCCCAGCGCCTCGCGGGCATCGTCGATGCGCAGAGCTTCCACCGAAAAGCCGGCGCGGTTGAAGATCGCCGCCATGTCGGTGAGGTAGAACTCGTTGGCCGGATTGTCGGTGCGCAGCTCGCCGACATGCTTCCAGAAGAGGTCGGCGCGGAAACAATAGATCCCCATGTTGGCCTCGCGGATGGCGAGTTGCTCCGCAGTGGCGGCCTTTTGCTCGACGATTGCGGCGACGCCGCCGCGGGCATCGCGGATGACGCGGCCGTAGCCGGTGGGGTCGGCCATATCGGCGGTCAGCAGGGTCGCGGCGGAGGACCCGTCGGCTTGCGCGGCGATCAATCGCTGGAGGGTTTCCGGCCGCAGCAGCGGGCAATCGCCGTACAGCACCATCAAGTAGCCGCCCAGGCCGGCGAGTGGCTCGCGCCCCACCATGACGGCGTGTCCCGTGCCTCTCTGTTCTTGCTGCTCGATGAAGCCGATTCCCGGGGTGGTGACGGCGCGGCGGACCTCATCGGCCTGATGCCCCACTACCACGAAGATTCGTTCCGCGGGAGTGAAGGTGAGGGCCGTATCGACCACATGCTGAACCAGGCTCTTGCCGCCGGCGCGGTGCAATACCTTGGCCTTCCGCGACTTCATGCGCGTGCCGAGACCGGCCGCGAGAATCACCACTGTTACGGGGATTTGCATCCCTTCCATTATGGCTGGTCTATTGCGGGTGGTCGGCCCGGCGGCGTCTGCCTTCCTGCGCCAACTTCATCACCACGGCGGCCGCGGCCATCGGTTCGTGCCGCACCTTGTCGCCGCGCTGCGCCAGACTCCCGGCGATTACTTTGACTCCCATTCTCAAAATGGTGTCGATGTCGCCTTCGATGGGCTGGGCTTGTTCCCGGGCGTAACGTTTCTTGACGGCGGAAGTGATGGGCCGGATGTTCACCACGGCGTAGTCCAGGAACTTTCTGCCGCCATGCCGGTGGAGGACGCGAATGTGGTCCGACGCCAGGAAATCGGTGGTCTCGCCCGGTTGCGACATCAGGTTGACGAAATAGGCGCGCACGGCGTTCGATCGCTGGATCGCGGAGGCGACCCCGTTCACCAGCAGATTCGGCACTACGCTGGTGAAGAGCGATCCCGGGCCGAGGGTGATGACGTCGGCTTCGGCGATGGCCGCCAGCGCCGCCGCCAGCGGGGGCGCCTTCCGCGGAATCAGGTGGATGCGTTTGATGGGCTGCTTGCTGCGGCTGATACGGGTCTCGCCGACGACTTTGGTGCCGTCGGCCAGCGTCGCTTCCAGCGCCACGTTGGCGGTGGTGGAGGGATAGATTCGGCCGGCGATTTTGAGGACTTCCGAGGAGACCCGAACGGCTTCCGGAAAATCGCCCATGATCTGGGTGAGGGCCATGAGGAAGAGGTTGCCGAAGCTGTGGCCTTTGAGACCCCGGCCGGCCGAGAAGCGGTATTGAAACAAGCGCGAGAGCAGCGTCGAATCCTCGCTCAGCGCCACCATGCAGTTACGAATGTCTCCCGGCGGCAGCACATCGAACTCGCGCCGCAGGCGGCCTGAACTGCCACCGTCGTCAGTCACCGTGACGATGGCCGTAATGTCCATGGCGGGGATTTTGGGGTCGGACTGCCTGGCAAACAGCTTCAAACCTTGCAGCAGAGCCGAGAGGCCGTTGCCGCCTCCAATGGCAACCACGCGGAGTGGCGACTTGTCTTCCATGATGAGCGTGCGGGGACCGGGCGGCCCGTCTACCAGTTCTTCTTCTCCGGATAGATGATGGCGTCGAACGGGGGGTGACTCGCAAGCGGAGCGAAGTCCGCATCCTGGCGGGCAATCAGGCGATTGCGCGGTTCCAGTTCGATAGCTCGCTTTAAGTTCT
>Ga0182030_10024769_pt1 | contig 10990 bp, 9 predicted proteins | sample 812S3MmetaG_FD_121299 | JGI IMG/M metagenome (GOLD analysis project Ga0182030, IMG submission 121299) | Permafrost microbial communities from Stordalen Mire, Sweden - 812S3M metaG (Illumina Assembly) | ecosystem: Environmental > Terrestrial > Soil > Wetlands > Permafrost | place: Sweden... | reverse complement strand
TGTCGAAGTGTTTGGCTTGAAAATAATATTATGTCCCACTGTTACCCCTCGAAATTGGGGTGAATTTCAACAAACTGTTAGACCTAAAGTCCGTCATTCCCGCGAAGGCGGAAATCCAGATGATTAAAAACTTCCTGCGAAGCGGGACAACATCGCGGTTTTGTCCGCTTCGCGGAGTGCTATTCTTGCTGGATTCCCGCCTTCGCGGGAATGACGGGCTAATGGATTATTTGGGATGAAAGAACGTACCCTTCGGTTCAATTGATTTATCCGAATTCAAATCAAAGTTTTTGTGTGGGTTCATCCAACAGCTTTGTGATCAACTCATGCGGCTGATTTCCGAATAGCAATTTGCCGTTCGGAAAAATGACGCCGGGTGTGCCGTTGATCCATAGTTTTGTTGCAAGATCGGCGATTTCTTTGATCGGTGTCTCACAGGTTGTGTTGCTTCCTTCGGGTTCTTTCTGAAGTAGCAGCATGTCATCCCAGGCCTTGGCTCTATCCTTGGCGCACCAGATCAATTGAGACTTGCGCATTGCGCCCGGATGAATATCGGAGAGCGGTAGCAAGAAGGTATAGATGGTTACGTCGTTAACGCTTTCCAACTCTTTTTCCAATCCCTGGCAATACGGGCATTCCGGATCGGAAAATAGTGCGAGTTTGCGCGATCCGTTTCCTTTTACTCTTACGATGGCTTTATCGAGCGGCAGTTTGGAAAAATCAACCGCAGTTATCTTTTCCTTTTCCTGCTTGGTAAGGTTCACTTTTCCTTTAAGTTCGAGCATGGAGCCGAAAATCCCCACCTCCCCTTTTCCATCTGTATAAACAATGTTAAAACCGTTTATGACGACTTGATAAAAATCGCCGTAGGGAAGTTTGGTGATAGCGCCGACCTTTATTTCCGGCATATTTTCAGCGAAAGACTTTCTGATATCCTCCTCGCCTGCTTGCGCGCAGCCTGCTGCTGCAATCAATGCCAATCCCATTACAACTTGTTTCAGGTTAACCATTATTCTCTTCCTTTAAAATAATATTTAGCACGATACTCCTGCTTTGCTTCACTACGATTTCAGCAAACCGAGGTCGATTGCCTTGGCTACAGCATGACCACGAGTTTTTACTTTGAGTTTCTTCAGGATGTTCTGCACATGATTTTTTACCGTCAACGGACTGAGAAAAAGTTCATTTGCAATTACCTGATTCGTTTTCCCGACCTTGATTAATTTTATTATTTGAATTTCCCGATCACCCAGTGCCTGATTTTTCGGTCGGCTGGTTGCATCATTGGCCTGACTCGCCACTACGCGGCTCAAGGTCGAGTCCAGGATGGGCATTAAAACTTCCAACAGATAGAGCAGTCTGCTGCAAAGCGTTCCTGTGACTTTAAAAAAACCGAAAAAGCTTTTCAAGCGGCCATCCGGGCCACGCAGCCCATGCGCTGCAATGTTATCCAATTCGTGGTGTTTCATCATTGCCAACCATGCTTCGTCGTAGTCCCCAATTGTCACTTCATTGCTCAGGATGAACCCCTTTCCGGACTCGCGCGCCCGCGCCATCATTTGCGCCAACAGACCATCTGACGGATTGCTGATAGCGGGAAACTGTTCGTCCTGAAAATTTCGGGAACTCGAAAAGCTATATAGCCTCGGCTGAATATCTGTCCCGACCCAGAGACCGCAAATCAGAATTTCATGGGGAATCAGGTACTGTATCTCACACTGCGCCCAAGTATGAAACTGGTGTTCATTAAGTATTCTTAATGAGCTATTAACGATCGAGACCAAGCGCCACTGATCTTCACCTTCCAAGGTGGCGCTATTTCCAATTAAATCGTTCATGTCTTTCATGCGATTACCTGGAAATGCCTCTAAATTATGAATATCGCTTTGGGGATTTATCATCAATCCACCGCTCCCATTTTCACAAGTTGCGATATAACTACGGGCCTGTCCAATATTTTTGCCCAGTGCAGCGGTGAGTAGCCATTGGTTGGGTTATGCACATTTGCTCCCGCCCGGATCAGGCGCGTTGCTATTTCGTCGTGCCCTTCAATAATGGCCCAGTAAAGTGCCGTCGTTCCTTGTTCTCCGGATAGGTTCGCATCCGCTCCCTTCGCGAGCAGCGCATCCAGAAAATCCAGCCGTCCAAGCTGTGCAGCCAGCGCGAGAGGTGTCTCACCTATATCGCTCGCCTTATCTACATCGGCTCCGGCTTCGAGCAATGCCTTTACGTTTTCATCGCGCTGGAATCGAATTGCATTTAACAGGGGGGTGCTCCCCGCGTCATCCCGCACGTCAATCCTGGCTCCGGCCTTGATTAACATTCGAACGATTTCGGGATCTCGGCGCATTGCGGCTGCGCCGATTGGTGTGTAGCCAACACTCCCTTTAACATTGACGTCGGCTCCAAATTCGATCAGCCGACGCACAATGTCGCGATGCGCAGAATATGCGGCCATCAGGATGGCGCTATTGCCACCCTTGTCGAGAGCATTCGGATTGGCGCCCATTTCAAGCATCATCTTGAATATTCTCAAGTCTCCGCGCGCGGATGCGTCGATCAGATTAAGATCATTATCTGTTTCTGCTGAAGCCGATTCGCTCCCAATCAGAAAACAGAAAAAGAGCGCTCCTGTAAAAGCAATAAATTGCTTAACGTTCATAATTGTTTGGCAGAATTATTTTTGTTGCGTGCTGTATTTTTATTTTTACTGACGGGAGATTCTAGTTGTTATTTGTGTCATTTGAATTAACGCTGTATGACAATCATTTTACTGAATTCAATAGGATCGCCAATATCCGACCAAGGACGTATGCCATACCCAATGACTATTCCTCAGTTATTCGTGCAGGTTGAATAGTGGCAAAGCAAAACCCAGAACACTCTACAAGTCCAATGTTAAATATTCGTGAATAATAATGCCGAGTTAATAGTCCGAACGGACTATTAATCCAAAATAATCCATCGGGCCGGGAAGCCGGGGGTTTGTACTAATGAATTAGTCCCAGATTGTCCATTAGACCGAAAATCCGTCATTCCCGCACAGGCGGGAATCCAGATGATTAGAAATCTCCCGCTAAGCGGGGCAACATCGCTGTTTTTTGTCCGCTTCGCGGGGTGTTTGTCTTTGCTGGATTCCCGCCTGCGCGGGAATGACGGGCTAATGGATTAACTGGGTTTAGAAATGGAATCGATTGTCTGCAACGTATTCCGTTAGTGGTATCACTTGTGTTTTTCTTGCCACTCCCGTATCAGCGTTTGTGCTGTCTCGATTTCCTTAGAGGTCATTTTTGCTTCAATCAGGTTCCTTTTTTTCGTGGCTTCTTCGCCCACCAATATTCCTGCCAGACTGAACCATTTGTACGCTTGCACCAAGTCCTGCTTCGTTCCTTCACCATCGGCACACATCACACCAAGATTGAATTGGGCTAAGGAATGACCCTGCTCAGCCGCCTTGTGCAGCATAAATAGCGCCACATTGTAGTCCTGCGGGATTATTTTTCCTTCACGGTATAACTGCCCAAGATTGAACTGTGCTAACGCATTATCCTGCTCAGCGGCTTTCCAGTACCACCTTATTGCCGTTGTATAGTCTTGTGGCACACCCTGCCCTTTTGCATACATCCCGCCAAGATTGAACTGCGCCACCGGATCGCCTTGCTCAGCCGACTTACTAAACCACAATACAGATTCTTTATCGTCTTGTGGCACTCCTTGCCCTCTTGCATACATCACGCCAAGGTTGAACTGGGCTAACGCATTGCCCTGTTCAGCCGCTTTGCTGAACCACGATGCGGATTCCTTATCGTCTTGCGGCACGCCCTGTCCTTTGGCATACAACACTCCAAGTGTCAGTTGTGCTTTCACATAACCCTGTTCAGCCGCCTGACGGTAACGCAAAATAGCCTTTTGATAGTTCTGAGGAACCCCTTGTCCCCGTTCGTCCATTACACCGAGATTAAACTGCGCTACCGCATCGCCCTTGGCCGCAAGCGGCATAAATTCTTTCAAGGCGGCACGGAAGTTTCCGCTGCGGTATGCGTTAGTCCCTTCTTCCAGGCCCGCCTGCGCCCCAGCGTTGGCCATTAAAAGAATCACCGTTAAAATCAACCTGAGAAAAAAGTTTGCGTAAGTCAAAACCGTAACACCTCCAAATTTTAGTACAAAAAAACACCCAACTGCCTAAATCAATGGTGAATTATACCCGGAGTAGGGCTGGCGTTTTAAATTGTGCTTTGAGTACAAGGGTCGTTTATGTCGTCGGCGTACAGGTGGAGAGATATCCTTGCGTCCGTATGGCCTAAACGAGTTGAGCATCATCCTTGATGAATATTACATTTTTGTGAGTACGGATGAGAGAAGTTGGTGAGTATCTACGAAACTTGGTGCAGTCCAGCCGGAATGCATTAGCAAAGACGAACGCAATGACGCTCAAAGCCAATAAATAAGCGGCTTGAATGATGGAGAGGAATGACTGAAGGACCAATTTTAATTGGTCGGGGTGAGAGGATTCGAACCTCCGACTCCTGCGTCCCGAACGCAGTACTCTACCAGGCTGAGCTACACCCCGAATTCAACCCCTCCCGGCCTCCCCTTGTCAGGGGAGGAGTGGCGCACCCTCCCTTGATAAGGGGAGGGCTGGGGAGGGGTTTAAAATTGCCGCGTGGCGGCAAAGTCAGCTAATTGTAACAGGGATTGTTTGTAATTCGTATCCGGCAATGCATCCAGCGCCGCACATGCCATATCCGATTCGTGTTGCGCCTGTTGTCGGGTGTATTCCAGCGCGCCGGTTTGCTTGATAACCTGCAACACTTCGGAAAAACGTGTGATGTCGCCCTGCTCGATGGATTCGCGCACTACCGCAGCCTGCCTTGCATCGCCATGCTGCATGGCATAAATCAGTGGCAGGGTTGGCTTGCCTTCAGCCAGATCATCGCCCAGATTCTTGCCTGTTTCATGCTCGTCGCCGGAATAATCCAGCACGTCGTCAACCAACTGGAACGCCGTTCCCAGATGCATGCCATATTTTGCCGCAGCCAGTTCCATCGACTCGCCCGCCCCAGCCAGAATCGCCCCCAAGCGCATTGCCGCCTCGAATAACTTGGCGGTCTTGCAATGGATTACATGCAGATAATTCGCCGCATTCACATTCGCGTCGTGGCAATTCAGCAATTGCAGCACCTCGCCCTCGGCTATGGTATTGGTGGCGTCCGCCAGTGTCTGCATCACACGCATGTCGCCCACTTCCACCATCATCTGGAAGGCGCGCGAATACAGGAAGTCACCGACCAGCACGCTGGCTGCATTCCCAAACAGGGAACTGGCGGTAGCGCGCCCTCGGCGCAGTTCGGATTCGTCTACCACGTCGTCATGCAGCAGCGTTGCGGTATGGATGAATTCGACCACGGCAGCCAAGTCGTGGTGATATTTTCCCGTGTAACCGAACGCCTTGGCGGACAGCACGACCAACGCGGGTCGCAAGCGCTTGCCGCCGCTGTTGACGATATACTCACCAACCTGATTGACCAACGCGACTTCGGAATGCAAACGGGCGCGGATCACCTCGTCCACGGCGGACATATCTGAAGCGAGCAATTGCTTGATGGTTTCGAACGACACTGAAGATTCCCGAAAAAGGCGGTGATGTTATGAATTATGCAGACACAGTGTCAAGCAACAAAATATTAGGTAGCATTGTCGCACAGAAATTTGCCTAGCCCGCGCCCTGTTTCACCACCAGTGTCTCCACCCTGTCCTGCCACCACAAATACACTCCCACCAGCACGCCCAGCGCACTCAGCGCCGCCACATAATGTGCAGGCGCCATAGGATCGCGTGCCAGCAACAGACTCACAGAAATCGGCGTCAACCCGCCAAACACGGCATAAGCGACATTATAGGAAAACGACAATCCGGAAAAACGCACCGCAGCCGGAAATGCCCGAACGGCTGCACCGGGCACCACACCGATCACTCCGACAAAAAATCCGCACAGGGCGTAAAGTTCATTGATGTGTTGCGGCGCCACTGACATCTGCTGATAGAAATACAACGACACTCCTCCCAGTGCCACGCAACCGAAGGCCAGAACCGGTCCCGGCCCCACGCGATCCGCCAACGCTCCAAATACAATACAGCCTAGAGTCAAAAATAATGTGGCAATACTGCTTGCTTCCAATGCGGTGGAGGGCGGAATGGCAAAGAGCTTTTGCACCAGCGTAGGCGTCATCAGAATCATCACTATAATCGCGGCGGAGAGCAGCCAAGTCATCAGCATGACCAGCAACACGGCGGCGCGGTGCTCGCGCACCACTTTCTTTAACGGCATTTCGTCAGCCAAAGCTTGGGCAGCCTCCATCTCGCGAAAAACGGGCGTTTCATGCAACCACTGGCGCAACCACACCGAGAGCAAACCAAACAAGCCGCCGATGATAAATGGCACACGCCAGCCTTCAGCGAGCATCTCGGCAGGCGGATACGCTTTATTTACCGCTGTGGCTACCAGCGAACCCAGCAAGATGCCGCCAGTCAAGCCTGCGGTCAACGTGCCGCAAGCAAAACCAACATGGCGCGGTTGCACATGCTCGGCGACGAACACCCACGCGCCGGGAACTTCCCCGCCGATGGCCGCCCCTTGCAATATGCGCAAAACCAACAGCAGCAACGGCGCCCAAATGCCGACAACCGCATAGGTCGGCAACAAACCGATGGCCAAAGTCGGCACAGCCATCAAGAAGATACTCAACATGAACATGCGCTTGCGTCCCAGAAGATCGCCAAAATGCGCCATCACCATGCCGCCCAAGGGGCGCGCCAGGTATCCAGCCGCGAAGATGGAGAACGTCTGGAGTTGCCGTAACCAATCCGGCATGTCGGGCGGAAAGAATAATTGCCCGATCACCACCGCAAAAAACACGAATATGATGAAATCGTAAAACTCCAGCGCCCCCCCAAGAGCAGCCAATAGCAGAGTCCGGTAATCCTGGCGTGTTAACATCGGCGTCGTCTCAATTCCTGATCTTGAAGTAAATTTTTCCTGACTGGTGATTCTAACCAATCGATCCTTATTCAGGCTCGACCAGCGTCGCCCAATAACAAATACACATGAACAAGAAAGTCACCCCAAATAAGCGGCAATCACCCGTTCGTTCTGATGCAGTTCAGCCGGTGTTCCCTCCACGGCGATACGACCATGATCCATCACATAGGCATAGTCTGCCACTTCCAATGCACTCTTGGCGAACTGTTCGACCAGTAGCAAGGTAATGCCGACCTCCTTGAGGCGACGTATGGTGGCGAAGACCTCCTGAACAATGACCGGCGCAAGGCCCATGGATGGCTCGTCCAGCAAAATGACTTTAGGATTGGCCATCAACGCACGGCCTATCGCCAGCATCTGTTGTTCGCCGCCTGACAGCGTGCCTGCGGCTTGTTGTTTACGTTCGCGCAGACGCGGAAATAGCTCATAGACCTTTTCCAGATCAGGCGCGGCCTTGCTGCGAAAACCAAAGAACATCGGCAAGTGACTGTAGGCACCGAGCAGCAGGTTGTCCTCAACCGATAAGGGGCCAAATACTTTCCTGCCTTCCGGCGAGTGGGCGAGACCAAGCTTGGCGATGCGTGATGCACTCAAGTCTTGCACCGGCTTCCCGTTGAGCAGGATACGTCCATGGGTCGGCTTGATCATCCCCGAAATGGCACGCATGGTAGTGGTCTTGCCAGCACCATTGGCACCGATCAGCGCCACGACCATGCCTTGTTTTACATGCAGCGAAGTACCAACCAGCACTTCGCTGGCACCATAGCCCGCATGCAGATTTTCAACTTGAAGCATTTCTGCCTGTTCCCTTGTTTAGTTTAAGCCGGAAGAGGTGCCGCATTCGGCACGTCCGCCTCAATTGCGACCCCGAGATAAGCCTTGATCACTTTGGGATCGCGCTTCACTTCATCGGGCGTTCCTTCGGCGATCACTTGCCCACCATCGATCACTGTCACTACGTCGCACAGTTCACTAACTACATGCATATGGTGCTCGATCAGAATTATGGCAATCCCGTGCTGTTTGATCGCTCTAATGATGGACACCAGATCGTTCACATCAGGATGAGCCAGACCCGCTGCGGGTTCATCGAGGATCAGCAGTTCGGGTTTGCGTGCCAAAGCACGGGCAATTTCCAGAAAACGTTGCGAACCATAGGTCAGGTCTTTGGCGCGCGTTCTTGCTTGTACTTTCAGCCCAACCAATTCCAGCAAGGCAAGTGCGTCCGACTGTGCCCGCTTTTCTTCCGACTTGGCAAGGCCCAGCAACACCAGGGGTAGCGGAATTCGGTAAGCCCCCTTCAACGCCAGCATGACATTATCCAATGCAGATAATTCGCCGAATAGCTGCAAGTTCTGAAAGGTACGCGAAACACCGGCAAGTGCCACTTTGAATAAACTGCCCTTGGGCAAGGCTTTCCCCTGTAGCAAAACTTCGCCCGAAGTCGGCGCATAGAGACCGGAAATAACGTTCACCGCAGTGCTCTTGCCCGAGCCGTTCGGGCCGATCAGGCCGTGAACGTGACCGGTGCGTACCGTCATGCTGATGCCGTCGACCGCTTTGACGCCGCCAAAATAACGTTTCAAATCTTTCAATTCCAGCAGTACGCTGTCATCGGCTTGCTTGGGCGGCAACACGCTATCCAGTGCCGAAGCGGCTGGCAACGTGGGCGGATCGATGTGGAACAAGCGGGTCAAATAACGCGCGGCAAATCCCATGATGCCATCGGGCAAGCCCACCACTACCGAGAACAACATCAGCGCAAAAATCGCCTTGCGCCAGTTCTCGGTGTTATCCACCAGAAAGCCACCCGCCACCAACAAGCCCATCGCAATGACAGGTGCGATCGCCTGAAACGGTTGGGTGGATTTTTTATACCAACCGCGCGCCCCGGCGATGACCGCCAGTAATAAGCCGAGCGCGGAAATAATCTCGAACAGCAAGCGATTGGATAACAGGTTAGGCAACAACACGATCAGCGACGCGCCGAAAAACGCCCCCCACAGACTCTTGCGCCCCCCCAGCACAACGCCCAACAACAAAATGACCATCAGGTCATAAGTAAAACTTTGCGGTTGCAGATACTCAAAATTGAACGCATAAAGTCCACCCGCCAAACCGCCGAGTGACGATCCGAACGCAAAGCCTGCGACCTTGTGGCGATAGGTGCCGACGCCCATGGCATCGGTGGCGATCGGGCTATCACGCAAGGCTTCAAAAGCCCTCCCCCATTGCGAGGAAAGCAGATTGCGCATCGCCATCCACACCAGTGCGAGCAAGATCAGACACAGCCAATAAAACCCCTGTGCATTGAACGAATGGCCGAAAAAAGCTGGACGGATCAAAGACAGCCCCTGCGCACCGCCGGTCAGTCCTTCCCATTCGTTAAGCACGGTAAAACTGAGTGCTGAGAAGCTCAGCGTAGCCAAGGCGAACTGCGGGCCTTCCAGACGCAACGCCGGGAAAGCCAGCAGACCGCCCAGAACCAGACCGATCAACATGCTCATCGCGAGCGCCCCTAACATACCAAAGCCGAGCAGTGAGACGCTTAATCCAGCGGCATAAGCACCCAGCCCCAGAAATGCGGCTTGGGCAAGATTCACTTGTCCGAGATAGCCAACCGTCACATCCAGACCAATCAGCAGAATCCCATAGATCGCAAGCAAAGTGAGCAAACCCAGTGCGTAGGAATTGTTAACCGTCAACGGAATAGTGGCGAGCAACGTGAGGGTGATGAGTTCGGCGCCGCGTAAAAGTAACAATCGTTTCAGCATGATCAGCCTCTAAACCTTGCGTATACTGGCTTTGCCGAACACCCCATTGGGGCGAACCGCAAGCGCAAGGATCAACAGTATCAATCCGGGCGCTTCACGCCAGCCACTGCCGAGATAGAAGCTGGTCAGACTTTCCAGCACACCGATAAAAATTCCGATCACCACCACCCCGAAGCCGGAATCCAGGCCAGCCACTACAGCCACTGAAAAAGCCTTCAGAATAAGCGCCGATGCCATGGTCGGGCCGACCGTGGTGATCGGCGAAATAAGTATTCCTGCCATCGCTGCCACCATTCCCGACAAACCATACGAGAGCATGATGGTGTGCGTGGCCGAGATACCCATCAGCTCTGCCGCATCGCGGTCTGCCGATACGGCTTCGAATGCCTTGCCCAAAAGAGTTTTGCGTTTGAACAGTTCGATCACTCCCATTACCGAAAACACGCCTATGGCTACGGAAATCTCAACCGGAGTGATGTTGATGCCAAAAAAATGCAGCGCATCGGAAGAAATGGGAGTGGGGAAAGGGCGATCATCGCGCCCCCAGATGTTCTCAGCGGCGGAAAATCCCAGCAAACCGAAAATAATAGTGAGCAGTATCCAGCCTTCGCTTTTCTGCTCCAGCGACAAACGCACACAGGCACGCTCGACCACCAGCCCCATCGCCACGCCGAACAGCAATCCGCCCGGCACCATCAGCCAATACGGCACTCCCCAATCGAGCAATGTCAGGCTGAAAAAAGCGGACAGCATGACCAGTTCACCCTGGCCGAAGTTGATGCTTTTACTGGTGGCATAAGTAAGCTGAAAGCCGTAAGCAATCAGCGCGTAAACCAGGCCCATCAAGGCACCGCTCACGACCATCTGGGCGATGATATTTAAATCCATAAGTGGGCTATTGAACGTTCAAGATATTATGACTCTGTTGCCAAGCCCCCCTCCCTAACCCTCCCCCGGAGGGAGAGGGGATGTGAGTCCTTCTCCCTCCGGGGGAAGGGTTGGGAAGGGGGAAAAGCGGCCACAATTTGGGAATGTTCAATAATCTTCCAGGACGTTACTTGGTCGCGTTCTTGATCAATCGTTGGCGATCGGCTTCATTGGCAAACACCACATGTCCGTCTTGAACTTTACCCATCACCACATTTTCGCGGCGAAAAGCTTCATGGGTCTGCTCGTT
>Ga0182030_10024768_pt1 | contig 10990 bp, 12 predicted proteins | sample 812S3MmetaG_FD_121299 | JGI IMG/M metagenome (GOLD analysis project Ga0182030, IMG submission 121299) | Permafrost microbial communities from Stordalen Mire, Sweden - 812S3M metaG (Illumina Assembly) | ecosystem: Environmental > Terrestrial > Soil > Wetlands > Permafrost | place: Sweden... | reverse complement strand
CGGCCGCGGTGAGCTTGCCGCGCCGCCAAACCGAATGCATGCCGACGGCAAGGAATACCATGAGCGGCAGCATCGGAACCAGGAACATCACCGCGAACACCGGCGGACCCACCGAGATCTTGCCGATGTTGAGCAGCTCGTAGACGAGCGGCGACAACGTTCCCCACAGCACCAGCCCGGCGACGCCGACCAGAACCACGTTATTGACCAGCAGGAAGAACTCCCGCGAGAAGAGTTCGAAGCCCCCCGGGACGTAGAGCTTCGGTGCGCGCCAGGCATAGAGCGCGAGCGAGCCGCCGATGGTGATCACCAGGAACGCAAGGATGTAAAGACCCCGCTCCGGATCTGTCGCGAACGAGTGCACCGAGACCAGCACCCCCGAGCGCACCAAGAACGTACCCACGAGACTCAAGGAGAAAGCGAAGATCGCGAGCAGCAATGTCCAGCTCTTGAAGATGCCGCGCTTCTCCGTGACGGAGAGCGAGTGGATCAAGGCCGTGCCGACCAGCCAAGGCATGAAAGAGGCGTTCTCGACCGGGTCCCAGAACCACCACCCGCCCCAGCCGAGCTCGTAATAAGCCCACCAGCTTCCAAGCGCGATGCCGATGGTCTGGAATATCCATGCGAAGATCGTCCACGGCCGGGTCCATTTCGCCCATGCCTGATCGAGTCGCCCTTCGAGCATGGCGGCGCAGGCGAAGGCGAACGCAACGGAGAATCCGACGTAGCCCGTGTAGAGCATCGGCGGGTGGATGGCCAGGGCAAAATCCTGCAGCACCGGGTTCAAGTCGGCCCCGTCCTGCGCGGCGGGGATGAGCCGCAAAAAAGGATTCGAGGTCCAGAGCGTGAACAGCATGAAGCCTGCGCTGATGAGACCCATCACGCCCAGCACGCGGCTAGAGAAGGTCAGCGGCAGCTGACGGCTGAACGCGGCCACCGCCACGCTCCAGATCGACAGGATGAGGATCCACAGAAGAAGCGATCCCTCGTGCGCTCCCCAGAGCGCGGCGACCCGGTAGAACAGCGGCAAATGCGAATTGGAATTGTGCGCCACGTAAAGCACGGAGAAATCGTCGTTCACGAAGGCATAGACGAGGCAGGCGAACGCCATCGCCACGAACACGAACTGACCGGTCACCGCCGGTCGCGCCACGCTCATCCACACCGCATTGCCGCGCCAGGCGCCGCCCAAGGCGAAGAAAGCCTGGGATAGACTCAGTACGAAGGCCAGGATGAGGGCGAATATTCCAAGTTCGGCGGCCATTGTCGAAGACCCTCCCGCTAGCTCGTGGGGCCGGGAGCCGGCAGGGGCGCCTGCGCCCGTGGACCCGAGGACGATTTCTGCTTGAGCGACGCGGCCACTTCGGGCGGCATGTACTTCTCATCGTGCTTTGCGAGCACTTCGTCCGCCACGAACGCGCCGTCGGATCCCATCGTCCCGTGGGCGATGATGCCCTGACCCTCGCGGAACAGGTCGGGCAGCACACCCGTGTATTCGACCGGAACCTGATGAGCGAAGTCGGTCAGGACGAAGCGCACCTGAAGATCCCCGGGCTTGCGTTGAACACTGCCCTTGACCACCATCCCACCCACACGGAATCGTTTCTGGATCGGCGCCTGGCCGGTCGCGACCTGGCTCGGGTCGTAATAGAACATGATGTTCTCTCGCGAGGCCATAACGGCGAGCGAGACCGACGCGGCAACGCCGCCGAGAATGGCGAGCACCACAAATAATCGTTTTCGGCGGGGAGTCATTCGTCGATTCACTCGTTCATCGCAAGCGCGCGCAGCGCCCGTTTACGGGCCTGCGCATGATACCGGCGCGCCGCCCAAAGATTCCAGGCGAGCACGGTACAGGCAAACGCGAAGCACGGCCATACGTACCGTCCGTAGCCGCCCATGGCCCAGAAATTGGCACTATTCATTGGACAAGTCGCCTCATGGATGGATCGCCTCCCGCACCCAGGCCGATTGGCGCTCCCGGTTGAGAATTTCGCCGCGCAGCCGCATACACAAGACCGCGGCGTAGAAGCACATGAACCCGAGAAACATGGACAACAGCGGCCAGAGCATGCTGCCCGGCATCTTGGGCCCATCGATCGTAACAACCGTCGACCCCTGGTGCAGTGAGTTCCACCACACCACGGAAAAATGAATGATCGGCACGTTCACCACCCCGACGATCGACAGCAGGGCAGCCGCCCGGTCGCCGCGCGCGGGGTCCTCGAACGCGGGCCGCAAGGACATCACTCCGACGTAAAGAAACAACAGGATCAGCTCCGAGGTGAGGCGCGGATCCCAGGCCCAATAGGTGCCCCACATCGGGCGTCCCCAGAGCGATCCCGTGACCAGCGCCAGCAAGGTGAACGAGGCACCGATCGGTGCCGTGGCGGCTGCGACGGCGTGTCCCATCTTGATCCGCCAGATGAGTCCGATGGCGCCCGCGACCGCCATGGTGCTGTACGCGAATAGCGACATCCAGGCGCTCGGGGCGTGGACGTAGATGATGCGAAACGCATCCCCCTGTTGATAGTCGGGAGGCGCGAATATCAGGCCTCCGACCAAGCCGTAAGAGATGGTGACAGCCGCGGCAGCCAGGAACCACGGCGTGAGCAGAGCCGCGGTTCCGTACACGTAGGGCGGTGAGGCAAGTCTATAGAACCAGGTCCACATACTTTCGCTCCGCTCACTCGAGCGTGATACGCAGTGCGGCCGTGACCGCAAACGGCGCCAGAGTAGCCGTAAACACACACAATGACCCCAAGAAATACAGGGCCCCCGCCGCACTCGTCCCCGAAATCGCCCGATCCGTTGCGCCAGCGCCGAATATCAAGAGCGGCATGGCGAGCGGCAGGACGATCAACGATAGCAACACGTTGCCGCGCTTCAGGCCGACTGTGAGACCCGCGCCGATCGCCCCCAGCCAGCTCAAGGTGAGCGTGCCGAGCGCCAAGCTCAAGAGCATAGTCGGAAATGCCGGCGGCGGAATGGCAAGCGCAACTGCCACCACCGGAGATATCAGCACCAGTGCGGCTCCGGAGAGCAGCCAATGCGCCGCCGTTTTCGCAATCACGATGACCGTCAAGCTTTGGCCGGACAGGGCCAACTGTTCCAAAGTCCCGTCATCCGCGTCGCTTTTGAACAGGGAATCGAGCGCCAGGAGCGACGATAGCAGTGCGGCCACCCAAAGCACACCGGGCGCCATTTCTTTGAGCAGCGACAACTGCAGGCTGAGGCCGAGCGGGAACAAAGTAGTGACAATCAGGAAGAACACGAGCGGCTGCAAGAGTTGCTCCGGGCGCCTGAAACTGAGACACAGTTCACGCCGAATCACGAGCATCATGGCGCGCGCCGCGCCCACGGTGTTGGGATCGGCGCTCACGCGAGTTCCAGGCGGCGCAGGGTCGCGGCGATACTGAGATCGTGATGCGCGACGACGAGCGCCATGCCGCCGGCGTTCACGTGCTCCGCGAGTAATACCGAAAGGAGCTCCGATCCCGCGCGGTCCAGGTTGGTGAACGGCTCGTCCAGCAGCCACAGAGGAGCGCGCGAGGCGAGTACGCGCGCCATCGCGACGCGACGGCGCTGTCCGGCCGAGAGCACGCGCACCGGTAAATCGGCGCATTCGCCCACGCCTGTCCGGACCAGATGCGCCTTGAGCTCCGCGGCCTGCACACGGCGCTTAAGACCGATCATGAAACCCAAATTCTCGAGCGGCGTGAGGTCGCCCTTGAGCGCCGGCTCATGCGGAGCATAGGCGAGCGCGGAGTGATATTCGGCGCGCGCGCTCGCAATCGGCCGGCCGAGCCAAGCCACCTGACCCTGCTCAGGGCGCAAAAGGCCGCTCGCGACTCGCAGCAATGTGGTTTTGCCGGTGCCGTTCGGCCCAGTGATGTGCAGCAATTCCCGCGCCGCGAGCGTGAGACTCACACCCTTCAGCACGTGACGATCGCCGCGCCACACGTGTACACGGTCTATGCAAAGGCCTTCTGCTCCGCTGCTCATGAAGCGGCGATATTAACCAAATCAATAAGTTGGCGCTATCAATTAATGTGTGACCGACCTCCGCGACGCCACGGCCCGTGCCAGCACGGTATGCGAGGCCAGATCGATGATGCGCGCCTCGATGCCCGCGGCTTCGATCTCGATCTCACCGATCGCGATCGGCAGCTTGAAGCGGCGGCGACCGGCGCTGCCCGGATTCATGTACAGCGTGCCCCCGCGATTCTCGAGCAGCGGTTTATGCGAATGGCCGCAGATGAGGACGCGGGTGCCGTCCGGCGCCGGGCGTATGCCGAGCTCCGCGACCTCGTGGATCAAGTAGATCGGGACCTCGCCGATGTCGACCGCGAGAGTTTGCGGGAGACTTGCGGCCCACGTTCCAGTGTCGTTGTTGCCACGGACTGCACACAGCTGCGCGATCGAGCGCAATTCATCGAGGATGCGAGCGTCCCCAACGTCTCCCGCATGCAGGATGCGGTCGGCGCCTTTGAGAAACGCTTTGGCCTCCGGACGCAGCAATCCATGCGTGTCCGCAATCACGCCGATGCGGATCTTGCGGGGCGTGCCCCGATCATCGGCATTGAAACTGGGGTGGGCTTTGCGCAAAGATTCGACATGAGCGCGGGCTCGAGGATTCGAACCCGCGCTTCATCGGGCTTTCAGCGCTCCCAGTGGCCGCGCCAGTGATGCCAATGATCGCCGCGTTGCTCCCAGCGATCCGGCACCCAGTGCCAGCCCGCGCGCTCGCCTATCCATCGTCCCGGAACCCAGACGTGCGCGCCGCCGCGCCACTCCCAGAAACCCGGCGCCCAGACGAAACCGGGGCGCGGCCCCGGCACCACCTCGACCCGCGGCGCCGGCGGCGCCACCGTGATATCGACGCCGACTTGCGCCGAGGCCACGACGGGTGCGAGCCCCGCGCTCCCCGCAAGACTTAACGCTAGGATCAATGCTTTTCCGACGTTCTTCATTTGATAGGTCTCCTGCAGCACAATGAAAACACCGACGTTCCATCTCAATGGGTACAACGCTCACGCTCGATCCTCGGTTGACGCTTTTGCGGCGTCCATAGGACTGCGTCTCAATCTGCCTCAGATGAATAAGGTGTAATGCCTTCCGCTTTGAGCGTGGGAAGCGTCTTCACGCTGCGCACCACCTTGACGCGGGATGCGACGGCCGCTAACGCGAGCGCTGTGGTGCCGGCGAACCCCAATGCCGCGCGAAATCCTAGATGTTCCCCGAGCCAGCCTCCCAGGAGAGCGCCCGGACCGGCCGGCAATAATATGAGCCAGCGCATCGTGCTGGTCATGCGGCCCAACAGACGAGCGGGGGTCACCGATTGCCGAAGTGACAGGAAGTTAATGAATATGAAGACCGCGCCCGCGCCGTACGACAGCAGCATGCAGGCGTATGCAGCCACCCCGATGCGGTTCAACGGCGCCACGGCCAGGGCCAGCCAGCCGCAGCCGCTGATGGCAAATCCAAGCACGAGCGTCGGCCCCGGCCCCAGACGCCGCACGACGCGGTAGCCGAGTGTGCTGGCGGCGATCGTACCCGCCCCCAAGGCGACGTAGCTCAGGCCGACGCCGCGCTCGGACAGTCCGAGCAGGCGCGTTGCGAACAGTATCTGAACGACCATCGCGGCTTGATTGCACATCTGCCACACGCCCACACAGACGGCCATGGTGATGAGAAGATCGTGGCCGCGCACGAAGCGCAATCCCTCGCGCATGGCCGGCCAGAAGGGGGCGTTCTTCGCGCTCGGCTGCTCTCGCACGGGCACGCCCCGTAGAATCGTCGAGGAAACCAGCAGCAACAGGGCGTCTGCGAGCAAGGCAACCGGCGCGCCGGTGATCTTGATGAGCGCGCCGGCGGCCGCCGGTCCGGTGACCTCCGCGGTCGAGGAAGCGAGCGCGTTTTTTGCGTGCGCCTCGACCAGCCGCTCGCGCGGCACGATCTGAGTGAGCACGATCTGCGCCGCGCTGCCCGCCGTGGTATTCACCGCACCTATCACGAATCCCACGATGTAGAGCCAATCGATCGACAACCACCCGAGCCACCACGCGAGCGGCACGGACGCCACCGTCGCGGAGATCGACAGCTCGCCGACGACGTACACGGGGAGCTTGCGCACGCGGTCGAGCCAAACGCCGCTCGGCAACGAAAACAACGCGAACGGTACGATCTCGGCGGCGGTCAGGATACCCATCTGCGTCGCCGATGCATGCAGCAGCACCGCCGCGGACAGCGGCAGCGCCAGCAACGTCACCTGGCCGCCGAACGATGAGATCAGGATCGAGGTCCACAAGCGGCGATAGGTGCGATCGCGCAGAAGATCGGTGGGTCCGAGCGCGAAGCGCTCGAGCCAGCGCAAGGGCAACAGGCTGCGGATCGGCGCGAACGGCAGCTTAGGTCACCCAGAGCTCTGCGGGCGGCAGCCCGGTCAACTCAAAACGATAATGCTCGCCGCTCCTGGCGAAGCGCGTCGTGACGATGCTGCCGGTCATGACCAGGTCTCCGGCGCGGAGATAGCGCTGATGCGAGCCCAGGTGATCCGCGAGCCACTGCACCACTGCAAACGGATGAGTGAGCGCATCGGCGCTGTTGCCCTTGTCGGTGAGTTCCCCATCGATCCGCAGCGTGCCGTCGAGAGCGCCGACCTCGATCGACGCCGAACCCGCGCCGAGTGGCGCGATCTCACCCAGAACGACTCCGGCATTCCAGCTGTTGTCGGCGATCAGCGAGCAGGCATCGAGTCCGCCGTAGTCCGCTTCTCGATCGTCCACCAGCTCGAACGCTGCCGCGGCACCGCCGACGGCACGCGCGACCTGCTCGAGGGTGAAGGGATCTGGTCCCGGCGGCAAGTCCTGCGCGATCACCAGGCAGAGCTCGCTCTCGACCCCAAGCCGCACGAAATCCCGCGCGGCGACTTGCGCCGCGCCGCGATGAACCCGCCGCCCCATAATGACGCCCGCCACCGGTTCGTCGAGACCGCACATCTCGCGCATTCGCAGGGAGGTGAGACCGATCTTGTAGCCCGCCGGCGTTCCTTCCGAGGGAATCATGAGCCGCACCAGCTCGTCTTGCACGGCGTAGGCCGCTTGCACGCTCGGCAAAAGGTCCGCGATCGACTCGAAGCGCGCGCGCTCCCGATGCTGTCTCCACAATGAAATCGCAAACTCTTGCGGTGTGTGCGCTGGCTGCCCCGGCGTGGCCTCTCCCGGCGTGTGCAACTTGGTTCTCGTCCGCGTTGACCAGAGGTCGCGGGATGCTAGAGACCGGTCGCCTCGATGTCAAACCAGCTTCGCGAGGCCGAGTGCGTGCTCCTCGGCGATGCTTCCGGCGAACAGCAATTGGCGCGAATGATCCACCTCATCGAGCCTCAACCGTTCCGCCGGCGGCAGCGGCTGATCCGTGAGCAGGGCGAGCAGCGCGGCGTTGGTCGCGCGCACCGCATCGAACGGGGTGCCATGCCGCGATCCGCGCACCAGGATGAAATCGGCGGCCAGCTGTGCCGCCAACAGCCGTTTTTCCCGCAGCGGCGTGAAGTCGTGCTCGGCCGCGATCACGAGCGTCTTGGCCTTCAACCGGTGCAGACGATCGACCGCAGACCAGCCCAGAAGCGCTCGTGCCGTGAGTCTATAATTGTCGGGCGGCACGGCGCTCACCGCTGCAGCCGCCCGTTCACGCAGCGTGCCCTGCCAAGGCATGGGGAACAATCTTCTGGCGGCGAGCTGCGACGCCCGCCGCATGCCGACGAGCGATACGAGGAACAAGGACAGCGCCGCCTCCAAGCACTTGCGCCAGTGATCGAGCCGGTAAGTCGCCAGACTGTTGATGAGCGCCAGCCGGCGCACGGAGTCGGGCCGCATCAGCGCCATCTCGAGGCCGACCGCGCCGCCGAGCGAGAAGCCGACGATGTTGATGCGCGAGCTGCCCAGGTGATCGCATAGAGCCCAAAGCGATGCGGCAAGCCCGCCGATGCTGCACCCTTCACGCAACGGTGCGCTATGACCGCTTCCCGGCAGATCGGGAACGATGATCCGAAAGCCGTGCTCGAGCGCCGGCACTTGCAAACCCCAATCGGCCCCGCTCGATCCGAGGCCGTGAATCAGGAGCAGCGGCTCACCGTTTCCACGCTCGAGATAATGCAGCGCCCCGCCGTCTTTAACAAAATAAGGCATCGTCCTTCGACCCATCCATCCCTGTACCGCGTCAAATGCCGGCGCCCTGCGGCGACCGCCGTATTACTTCTAACGCTTGCGGGGCGGAAAGGTTGAGCGAGCGGCTTGGCTTTCGGCTGTGAGAATCGTCCGATTTGTCTGTAGGGATCCGCTTCAGTCGCGCAAGGTCACCGGCGCGGGCGGCGGACCGGCGAAGAAGCGCCGCACGATGGGCTCGAACTCTGCAAGCGGGCGCGTCGAGTAGGTAGGATCGAATGAATTTTGGTCGTAGCGCTCGCAGAACTCCGCGGTCTCGGCAAACCATGGATGACCGGCGTACCGGTCGCGCTCGTTTCGGTCGCGCGTCGGATGGTTCGCGAAGTGATGAGCCTGAAACTCGACATGATGGGTAAGCACCCACGCGCGCCGCTCGGAAAGCCAGGGCGCGAGCATCTGCGCCGCGAGCAGCCCGTGATGGTTGTCGCTGAACGCTTCCGGCAGGTCATGGAACAGCGCGACTACCACGAGTTCATCGTCGAGGCCGGCCTCGAGCACACGGGTCGCCGTCTGCAGGCAATGCGTATACAGATTCACCCGAACGCCGAGCGGATCGTCGTTCGCGAGGGACGACAGCATCGTTATCAAGCCGCGCCCGGGCCCGTGATTGCGTCGGTACTCGCTCTCCGCGCGGTCGATGATCCGCCAATCTTGCGGGGTTGCATCCGACAGCGCACTGAAAGCGGCGCTCTCGGTGCCCTTCTCGTTTGGCATGAGGGTCGGCATGAGGTTTGATCTGCGGCTTGGGTACGATTAGAGTCTGGCAGCGCAACAATACACGGTCAATGGGGACAATCAGGTGACTGACATATCCGCGCAGCTGCGCCTCGCCCGTGTGATCAATGCGACCGGAACCGTGACGCGGCTCGGTGCGAGCCAGCTCGACGCGGAGGTGATCGCCGCCATGGCCCAGGCAGCGGAAAGCAGCGTCGATATGGCCGATCTGCAAGGCCGGGCGAGCGAGTTCATCGCGCAATGCACGGGCGCGGAAGCAGGCATTGTGACCTCCGGCGCGATGGCCGGGCTATTGCTCGGGGCCGCCGCCTGCATGGCCGGATTCGATCCGGCAAAGATGGAGAAGCTCCCAGAGACCGAGGGCATGTGTAACGAGTTCATCGTTGCCAAGAGCCATCGCAACTCCTACGATCGCGGCGTGCGCGCCGCGGGGGCACGACTCGTCGAAGTCGGGCTGCCCGACCGGCTGACCGCTTGCGGGGTCCGCGACACGGAAGCATGGGAGATTGCCGCCGCGGTGTGCGAGCGCAGCGCCGGTGTCCTGTATCTCGCCGGACCGGATTCGCGTCCGTCGCTCGATGAGGTCGTGCGTGTCGCGCATGCCGCGGATCTACCGGTGCTCGTCGATGCGGCCGCGCAGCTTCCGCCGGCCCACAACTTGCGCCGCTTCATCGATTCGGGCGCCGACCTCGTGGTGTTCAGCGGGGGTAAAGGCATAGGCGGCCCTTCGGCGTCGGGAATCCTGTGCGGGCGGCGAGATTTGGTCGCCTCGGCGCTGCTACAGCAGCTCGATCTCGACTATGTATACGATGACTGGCAGCCGCCCACTCAGCTCATCGACAAGCGCGATTTCCCCGGGGTCCCGCACCACGGCATCGGACGTCCCTGCAAGGTCGGCAAGGAGCAGATCGCCGGGCTGCTCACGGCGTTGGCACGATTTGCGCGGGACGACGATGCGGCGCGCAATGAGCGCTTCGGTTCGATCACCCGGGCCTTGATCGAGTCATTGCCGCGCACGGACTCGGTCACGGCACGTACCGTCGCCGACACCGGTCACGCTGGGATGCCGCTGGTCGAAATCGCGATCGCGCCGCAGGCGAGCGGGCCGAACGCTGCGGGCGTCGCCGCGACACTGCGCAACGGTACGCCCTCCATCCATGTCGACGCGACCAACGCCGACCACGGCGTGCTGCTGCTCGCTCCAACCTGCCTCAAGCCCGGAGATGCCGCCGTCATCGGCGCGGCATTCGCCCGAGCACTGGCGGTTGCGTGAAGCCAGCATCCGGCTACGAGGAGATACGCAGCGCAGTACGCGCGCTGTGCGGGGGATTTCCCGACGAGTATTTCCGCAAAGTCGACGCCGAGCGCGCCTACCCGGCGGAGTTCGTCGAGGCGCTCACGAAAGCGGGCTGGCTCGCGGCCTTGATTCCAACCGAGTTTGGCGGCTCGGGGTTGGGCCTCAGCGCGGCATCGGTGATCATGGAGGAAATCAACCGCGCGGGCGGCAACTCCGGCGCGTGTCACGGCCAGATGTATGTGATGAGCGTTCTGGTGCGCCATGGATCGCCCGCCCAGAAGCAGAATTATTTGACCAGGATCGCCTCGGGCACGCTCCGGCTGCAGTCCATGGCGGTCACCGAACCCACGAGCGGAAGCGACACCACACGGCTCAAGACGAGCGCGGTCCGCAAGGCGGACCACTACATCATCAATGGACAGAAGGTGTGGATTTCGCGCGTACGCCATTCCGATCTGCTGCTGCTGCTCGCCCGTACCACCCCGTTCGCGAACGTCAAGAAGAAATCCGACGGCATGTCGATCTTCATCGTCGACCTGCGGGAGGCCATCGGCAAGGGCATGACGCTGCGCTCGATTCCCAATATGGTGAATCACGAGACCAACGAGGTGTTCTTCGACGACCTGGAGATTCCGGCCGACAATTTGATCGGCGCCGAGGGTGAGGGATTCAGGTACCTGCTAGACGGCCTCAATGCAGAACGCGCGTTGATCGCCGCGGAGTGCGTCGGCGACGG
>Ga0182030_10024766_pt1 | contig 10990 bp, 14 predicted proteins | sample 812S3MmetaG_FD_121299 | JGI IMG/M metagenome (GOLD analysis project Ga0182030, IMG submission 121299) | Permafrost microbial communities from Stordalen Mire, Sweden - 812S3M metaG (Illumina Assembly) | ecosystem: Environmental > Terrestrial > Soil > Wetlands > Permafrost | place: Sweden... | reverse complement strand
CTCAAAGGATTTATTTAAATACGACCTAAAGTTAGTAAGTTTTAGGCTTGAAATCATTACTTAATTGTAACTTAGCTTTTAAGCGGCATTATTATATGTCTATATTCTTTATTCTTAGCTTCGCTTAACATAGTAGGTTCAAGCTTACCATTAAATCCAAACTCAACTTCGTCGGCATTTATTACGTTTAGGCCGTCAAGCAAATATCTTGAGTTAAGTGTAATACTGCCACTGCCTTTTACTTTGGCTTTAGCTACGGAAGTATTTTCACCTAGTTGTGAAGCAATTGACCTAATACTTAACTCTTGTTTTTCTTCATTTAACTCAATTGTTACACTGCCGGCACTTTCTCTAGCAAATAGACTTGATACTTTGGTTACGTTGTTTAGGTCTGCTTTTTTTAAAACGGCCGTTGTTTCAAAACTACCAGGAATTAGTTTTTGGTAATCAGGGTACTTGCCATCAACTTGTCTGGTAACAAGCTCTATTTCATCTAGTTTAAATAGTACTTGTTGTTCGTCGTATTTAATTTTTATCGACTTGGTGTCGTCGCTTAAAACCCTAAGCAAATCTTGCATCGATGAAGCAGGCAAAAGCAGCCTAAGATCACTAGACAACTTAGCCACTTTCTTTTCAGCCAACCTGTAACTATCTGTGGCAGCCATAAGTAACTCGCCACCGTTAGTGCTGAGTAGGACACCGGTTAAAACTGGCCTGGTTTCGTCACTTGAAGCTGCAAAAACAACTTGCTGCAGTGCTTTTTTGAATGATGCGGCGTCAACTTCACACTCTTTGCTTTCGCTAAGTGCTGGCATTACTGGAAATTCGTCAGCAACAATCCCGTTAACAACCGATTTATACTGGTCAGTGCTGACATGAAGTTTGGTTTCTTCAAGATCAAGCTCAATTACACCTTCTGGTAAATTTCCAACAAAGTCTTGCATTAGCCTAGCCGGTACAGTGATAGAGCCTTCGTCCGAAACCTTAGCCCCAATAAAATGTGTGATAGCAATATCTAGGTTTGTTGCTGAAACACTTAACCTATTTTTAGAAGTTTTAACTAGAACATTCGCAAGTATTGGCAAGGTTCCTCTGGCACTAGCCACTTTAGCGACCGAGTTAAGAGCTTTGTTTAGGTTTTCCTGAGTAACTTGAAGCTTCATTTTAATCCTCCAATATAACAAATATTATTAATATACTTAGTAGTTGTTATTGTTATATATGTGGACACTGAGGATAAAGCCGTATTTAACAGATTTAATTTAGTTTTAATATTTGTGCATAAGAGACTGTATAAGTTAGGTATAAAGCTATGGACAAGACCAGTAATTTTAAACAAGACAAAAACTACCACATCTTTTAATGTAGCTAAGTGTCTGATTAGTGCACAGGTTAGCCTTATTTTATTCACAAGTTTTACAAAGTTTTTATTCATTTTTACTCCTTTAGTTATAAAGCTGTTCTTTGATTTCGGTTATGGCTGAGCGCAGCGCTACGTCAACTTGCGACTCCTGGGTTATTTTTCTAACAGAGTGCATAGCTGTAGTGTGGTCTTTTCGCCCCAACTCTCTGGCAATCTTAGGATAGCTAAGCCTAAGCTCTTCGTGCAGGATATACATTGCTACCTGGCGCGGTACAACTATATCTTTATCCCGCCTGGGACCAATTATATCCTCGATTGGTATTTGAAAGTGTCGAGCTGTCCGCTCAATTATCTGCTTAGCGCTTAAGTGTTTTGGTCGGTTCTTGTTTACTTGAAGTAAGCTTGTTGCGATCGGCACTGTTGGCTCTATGCCTCTTACATCACACCAGGCTAGGAGTTGATTTAGTGCCCCCTCTAGCTCTCTAACGTTAGTTTGGACAGTTGAGGCTAGATACTCAACCACATCCTCATCCAGGTCAGTTTGGTGCGACTCAGCCTTGGTTTGAATGATAGCGCACCTGGTTTCAAAATCCGGTGCCTGCATATCTATGCTCATGCCCCCGGCAAACCTAGACTTAAGCCTGTCTTCCAACATTGCAATATCTCTCGGAGGTTTATCTGAACTCATAATTATTTGTTTGTCGGCCTGATGAAGGGAATTAAAAGTATGGAAGAATTCCTCTTGTATTTTGTCTTTACCAGCCAAAAACTGCACATCATCAACTATTAGTACGTCAGCTGAACGATAGGTATTAGCAAAAGTAGCAGCTGTTCTACCTCTCAAAGCTTGAACAAACTCTCTTACGAATTGCTCGGTTGTAATGTAAAGAACCTTAGCATCAGGGTTTCTCTTTTGAAGTGCATTTCCGACAGCTTGAATCAAGTGAGTTTTACCAATACCAACGCCGCCATAGAGGTACAGCGGGTTATATTTAGTCCCGGGTTGCTGCGCTACCGCCTGGCAGGCTGTAAAGGCCAATTCATTGCCAGCTCCAACTACGAAGTTATCGAAGGTGTATTTTTCGTTTAGGCTTTGCTTGAAAACATCAACAGGGCCAGATCTAGACGGGGCAATATTATTTAGTTGTGGAGGCTCAAAACCTTGTTTACTTTGAGGCTCATTTTTAGTCTCGGCCATTGGCACCATCTTATAATCTAGCTTCTCTACTTTTATTCCTTGTTTTCTTAGGGTTGAGGCGATCAGGTCATTATATTTTTTCTCAAGCTGCTGCTTAATAAAGACATTTGAGACGCCCACAACAACAATTCCGTCTTCAGCTTTCACTAAAGAGGTATTTTTAAACCACGTAAGAAAGTTGCCCCTGGATAGTGTAACTTCAATCTCACCTAAGGCAGCTTGCCAAACCTCGTCTTGCACTCCTTTTACCTCACTCTTTAACTACGTACTATAACTAAAAAACGAAAAGTTATCCACACATTTTATCTAAAACATTAACTAAATATTAAATTCGAGTTAATTATTTTACAAACGGATAGACTATTGTACACACTAAAAAACCACCCCTGTAATAATTGTGGACAAATCAACTAACTAAGTGGATAAAACACGAGTTTTAGCGACTAAATATTGTCAAAAGCACTTCGTCGGTATTAATTAATATAATTCTGTGATAACAATTCTGAGGACAACTTTAATTAAATAAATATTAAAAAAATTCCCAGCTTATTAAATCGACTTTTGGAACAACTGACAGATTACTAAAAACGTAAGCAAAATCTATTTTTTTAAAAAAACGAACACCAAAAACGTACAAAATTTTGACCTAAATTTCATACAACTGTTAAAAATATAATCAAATTAAAGCGAGGGGAATTATGAAAAAAATCAAAAAAATAATTATTATAGCTACTTGCGCTAGCCCGATGTATTTTTACGCATCATCACTCGCTGATAGTGGCAATATAAGTCAAGTCGAAAGCTTTATTCAAAGTGTTATTACAACGATTACTGGACTTTCAGGACTAATAGCAACAGCTTTCTTTATTGTCGGAGGCTTTCACTACATAACCAGCTCTGGTAATCCTCAGCACCTAGATAGAGCCAAGCGGACAATTCTGTATTCAGCTCTAGGGCTAGCCATTACAATTGGTGCTTTTGTACTTAGTAATATAGTTACGAGTCTTGCAAATAACGCATTTGGGAGTTGAGGCAAGTGATAAATTTCTTTTTTTCTGACACAGCAACAGCGCATAACATAATGAATTCAGTGATCAGCCCATTAATACTAACTCTCTCGATAGTGGGTGCTCTAGCAACAACTCTAATACTAATTTATGCCGGTATACAATATATGACTAGTTCGGGAGATCCTGAAAAGCTAGCCAATTCTAAAAAACTTATAAAGGACTGCTTGATTGGAGTAGTCTTAATTATCGCCGCCGCAAGCATAACAGCTATCCTAAAGCATGCTTATGGCTCGCAGCCAAACATATCGACCCAACAACTACCGAACCTGGCTTCGGTTAAACCAGACTCTACATCCCTAGGTCTGGTCGGACTATTGATTGACGCCATAACAGGAGTTCTAAAAGATGTTATCCAGTCCATTGGTAAACCTATAATCGGGGCGCTAAATTACTTTACTTCTGGCACCCCGCTACTTGCCAATAACTCTAGTGTGTTTAGTCTTTGGCTAATTGCTGTAGCCATTGCCGACGTCTTATTTGTATTGATAGTCAGTCTTCTCGGTTTTCATGTAATGAGTGCTAGTACGTTGGGTATCGATGAGCTTGATATAAAACAACTTTTGCCACAGATTATTCTGACATTTTTAGTTTTAAATAGTTCTATTTTTATAATCGATACGATAATAACTCTAAGCAACGGCATGATAGATGCCATAAAAGCAGGTTTTGATTATTCTAATGTTTGGACCATCCTCGGTAAGCTTACGGATCAATCCGGATCTTTGGGCTTAGCTAGTCTTCTGGTTATGATTATTTTCTTAGTGCTGACATTTATTTTACTGGTTTACTATGTTGGAAGATTGGTTACACTTTATCTTGGTGCAGTACTTGCACCGATCCTGGTCCTACTTTGGTTGTTACCTAGTTTCAAAGATTTTGCATCTAATGCCGCCAAAACTTACCTCTCTACAATATTTGTTTTATTTATTCACGTCATTATTCTTTTGTTAGCTTCATCAATTTTCGCTGGCTTAGTCAGCCAGTCTTCGGCTAATTCTTCTAATACAATCATGACCCTGGTAGTCGGCATGTCTACACTAATCGCATTAATTAAAACTCAGGGTGTGCTTGCTCAACTTAACTATGCCAGCATAGGCCCTAAATCAATTAGAAAGTTAAGCAGTCAGTTCGTCAGAGGACTAAGTAGTTCAAGTTTAAGCTACAGCGAGGGTTAACCTATGAAAACATCTATTGTTCCAGCTCAAATAACTACCGTCGAAGATAAAATAGCTGGCAAGTTAACAATCAGACAGCTACTTATATTACTGATCGCTGGTTTTACTGATATTTTAATTTTCTTAATTTTCCCAAAAGCGCTTAGATTAACACCCATAAAGCTGATAATAATTAGCCTAAACTCAATAATTGTTTCGCTCCTAGCCTACAAACATCAGGAAAAAATACTTTTGTCTTGGCTCCTACTTATTTTTTCATACCTTAAAAGACCAAGAATATATATCTATCATAAAAATGCTAAAGCTAAGCGTAACGACCCTGTAGAAATAATTAAGGCTGCCGATAATCAAACTAGTCTGCCGACAAAGCATATTAAAGAAATTTCTGAGTCTTATCTACACGATCAAGTAAATTTTTTAAGCAGTAGCATAGTAAATAACGAAAAATTCAAAGTGAATTTTATAAATGATAAAAAAAGAGGGCTCAAAATATATGTTAGTGAAAAATAATAAACTTGGTTCTTCGAAAGACCAAATAGGCATAAAGTCTGTAGACTACGATACCTTAGAGATTGAAGGTAATGAGTTAAGGGCAATTCTTGAATTAAGCTCAATAAACTTTGAACTTAAAAGCGAGAAAGAGAGAGATTCAATAATAGAAATATATAAAAATCTACTGAATTCTCTGCCTTGTCCAATTCAAATATTAGTAAAAATTAGAGCACTTGATATAGATAAATACATAGATGACTTTAAGAATAAAAATCAGACTACAAATATTGTATTAAAAGCCCAAATCAATGATTACCAGGATTTCGTCAAAAATCTAGTAAAAAGAAATAAAATACTTACAAGGAAATTCTATGTCGTCATTCCATTAACAAAATTAACCGCAAAACAAAGTGAGTCAAAAGAACAGCTTAACCTATATTGCGATATCTTGAGTAAAAGCTTCGGTAACCTAGGCATACAAGTAAGAAGATTAAACAATCTGGAAATATTTGATTTATTTTACAGTTTTTACAATCAGGAAAGTTTTAAAACCCAGCCTATTATTCATGAAACTTTTAAATTGATAAACCAGGCCATTATCTAAATGATTTTTACTAAGAAAACTAATATAAAATCTCATGTAACAGAAGTTGAGGCTGGAACCCAGGATCTAATAGATATATTGTCCTATTCTGGGCTCGAAGAACAAAAAGACCATATTATACTGGACGGAAAATACATAAAACTATTGCTTATTTCAGGATATCCCTACAACGCCAGTCTAGGATGGTTAAACAATCTAATTAACTTTAATCATGACCTAGATATAAGCTTTCATATTTACGAGATACAATCAATTAAAGCTTTACCTAAACTCAACCGTAAGATTACAGAGCTTGAATCAACAAAACGCTCCATGATCCGCAGCGGTCATATTATTGGACCAGATATATCTGATCCTCTCGAGTCAGCAAAAATATTAAGAGACAAAATTCAAAGAGGTCAAGAAAAACTATTTCAAGTAGCTGTCTATCTTTGTTTATTTAGTAAAAGCCTTGAACTACTGAATAAAAACACAAAAATGCTTGAAACAGTCTTAGCCGCAAATCTTTTTTATTCCAAGATAGCTTCGTACCAACAAATATCCGGCCTACAATCCGTCTTACCGAGAGGCACAGATATATTGCAGCAAAGAAGAAACTTAGATAGTTCAACTGCCGCATTAACTTTTCCGTTTATGTCTTCTGAATTAGTTCAAGAAAATGGCATACTCTACGGTATTAATAAATCCAATAACTCGTTAGTAATACTAGACAGATTTAGTTTAAATAATGCCAACAGTATAGTTTTTGCAGAATCTGGTAGCGGAAAAAGCTATGCCTCTAAAATTGAAATACTCAGACAGCTCATACAGGGTACTTCAGTGATAGTAATTGATCCTGAGAGTGAATATAAGCGTTTAAGTGAATCTGTTAACGGCAGCTACATTAAACTATCAGCAAGATCAAAACATAACATTAATCCTTTTGATTTTTCCTCAACCCAGAGAGAAAAGGATGATCTATCTCAACACATCCAAGATTTAACAGAGGTTATCTCTCTAATGTTAGATGGTCTAAACTCAAGAGAAAAAGCATCAGTCGATAAAGCGTTGATTAGAGTTTATGAAAAATCCAAAAATCAAGCACCCTTACTGGAAGACTTTTATAGCGAACTACATGATCTAGGGCAACTAAAGCTCTGCGAGAGATTAGAAAAATTTATATCAGGCAGTCTCGCTAATGTCTTTAATGCTCCCACAAATATTGATTTATATAATCAACTTGTTGTTTTTGACATTAAAGATGTGCCAGAGGCCCTGAGGCAAATAATGATGTTAATCATCTCTATATTTACTCAAAATCAAATCAAACTAAAACCTGCTAAAAGACTCCTTGTTATAGATGAAGCCTGGCTACTTTTAGAACACGAGGAAAGTGCCCGATTTATCTCAGGATTAGTAAGAAGAGCTAGAAAATATTACTTGGGCGTATCGATAATTACTCAAGCAGCCAATGACTTTTTAAATAATGACTACGGACGAGCTATAGCTTCTCAAAGCAGTTTACGAATACTTATGCGTCAAGATACAACGACTATTAATAACGTTGCAAAAGAATTTAACTTGAGTGAATACGAACAAAACTATTTACTAACTTGTAATAAAGGCGAGGCTTTAATAATTGCCGATCAAAACCACGTAGCATTAAAAGTTATAGCATCCGAAAAGGAACACCCGCTAATTACTACAAATCCCATGGAGCTATACTTATGAACCCATTGTTATTATATAAATCTGGCACCTCAGTGATTAAAGAACTAACCATAGCATTTGCGGTCATATTATTTCTAGTATTTATGCCAATATTTAGTGTCTTTGCACTGACTCACGCTAAATCAACTACCACTTCAAGCAAAATGTCTACAATTACAAGTTTTCCTGGGGATCTATATGCTTGGGGGAACTGCACATGGTGGGTGTCTATAAGGAGATCTCAAATTAACGATCCGATACCAAACACTTGGGGCAATGCAGCCACTTGGGCTGAACGCGCGGCCGATGATGGATACGTGGTTGACCATATCCCTAGCTACGGGGCAATAATGCAAATATCTAATGTTGACGGGGGGTTAGGTCACGTAGCTTTCGTAGAGAGCGTTGATCCTGACGGAACCTGGCATATATCTGAAATGAATGTATTAGGACTAGACGTTGTCGACTACAAAGCAAACCCTCCATCTTTGGCTCAGAATTATAATTTTATACACGATAAAGTGTAGAACGGAGACTTTATGTTAAACACATTGCAATTAGTTAAACAAAGAGATATAGTAGAACATATGAAGAAAGACACAGTAACTTTATCCAGCAAATACCAACTTGTTATACCTTCTAATGTAAGGAAAAAGATGGGCTTAAAAAACACAAAAGATATACAGTTTCGCGTTAAATCTTTTAACAGTAAGGAGATAGTGTTTACTAAAGAACCTACGCTTGACGAAATACTAGGCTCTTACACAGGTTATTTTCCAAAAGATGCAACTGCCGCTATACGTAAAAGAAGAGACGAAGACTGGGAGTAGGCATGGTTATTGCTTTGGATACCAACGTCTTTATAAGTGCATTGGATAAAGATCAGACTAATTTTAAATATGCCTCACTACTAATTAAAAATATTGCTGCTGGTAATTTTGATGCCATCACATCATCAATTACACACACAGAAATTAATATAGAAAATATGAAAAATAATAAAATTGATTCAACAAACCTATTTAATAAAATGAATAATTTAATAACTATTCCTGCCGATGACAATATTTGCATAAAAGCTAGCAAATACAGGTTTCAGGTATTCAAAAAACTAAAGCTGCCAGATGTCATACATCTTGCGACTGCAATCGATAGAGAAGCATATTTATTCATTACTGACGACAAGAAACTTCTAAAAATTGCTAATAAAGAGCTAAGAACTATCAATTTAGAACAGTGGAGTGAAGAATTTCTTAAATAGTAACTTATACAGCTGAATCTTTAAGCAGAATCTTATCCAAGCATACTTTATATTTAATCTACCTTTACAAATACCCTAATAACAGATATAGTTTCAAACAACTAACGACATAAACTAAGGAATTAAATGCCAAAACGAACCTATCAGCCAAAGAAGAGATCGCGCTCACGTGAACACGGTTTTTTAAAGAGAATGTCTACTAAAGCCGGAAGAAATGTTTTAAAAAGACGACGAGCTAAAGGCCGAAGCAAACTCTCTGCTTAAAAATATAAGAGGCTAAAATTATGCTAAAACAAAAGCACCGTTTCCATGGCTACGGTAGTTTGAAGCGAGTTTATTCCGTTAGCCAACATATAAGAGGTCAATATATAAGTCTTCGTTATGCCAAAAGACCACCAAATAAGAACTATAGGATCGCGGTTGTCGTTGCTAAGAAAGTAAATAAATCAGCTGTAGTTAGAAATAGAATCCGAAGAAGAATTTATGAAATACTAAGACAAACTAATCTAAAGGACTCTCATGACTATATTTTTACGGTTTACAGTGACCAAACAGCTGAATTACCAAGTGCCGAACTAAAAACGCAGATCGAACAGCTACTCGAAAATGTTTAAAACTGATTCTTCAATAACTTCTATAGAACACCTATAAAACGTGTTATAGTATAGCGTAAGTTATGTTAACAACTGTGATTGTAAAGCCAATCTTTAATTTACTAGTGCTCGTTTATGCACTAATACCAGGCCATAATTTTGGTTTAGCCTTAATTATCTTCACGATTATTATTCGACTTCTCCTTTGGCCACTTCTAAAAAGGCAACTTCATCAAGCAAAAGCTATGAAGAAGCTGCAACCAGAAATTAAAAGAGTTAAAAAAGAAGCTAAAGGCGACAGAGCTAAAGAGTCACAAATGCTGATGGAGCTATATAAGGAGAGGGGCATAAATCCCTTCGCTGCTTTTCCTACTCTCATTCTTCAATTTATAATTCTAATTGGTCTATATACAGGTCTTAGAAAAGTTATAGTAAAGCCGAGTCAAATAGTCACCTTTGCCTATAAACCTCTTCAGCACCTAAGTTGGATACACCATTTATCCACGAATATTCATCTTTTTGATGAGACACTTTTTGGTATTGTTAAACTTAGTGATCCTGCTATCAACAACGCCGGCAAAATATATATCCCAGCTATGATCATAGTACTCGCCAGTGCCATTGCGCAGTACTATCAAAGCAAGCAACTACTTCCACAAGACAAAGACTCTAAAGGCTTAAAAGAAATTCTAAAAACTGCTAGTGATGGCAAACAAACCGAGCAAGCTGAGGTTACAGCCGCAGTTAGCCGAAGCACTCGTTATCTTTTACCTGTAGTAATTTTTCTTTTCACAGTCAGGTTAGCTTCCGCGCTAAGCCTTTATTGGCTAACTGGAGGAATTGTTGCCTACATTCAACAGAGCCTAGTTTTAAGAGAAGATGAAACAGAAATGGAAGGTATTGCCGATAAACCAAGTAAGCGCGATGTTGCTAGTATCCCCGAAGCCGAAATAGTTGAAAAAACTGACAACAAAAAAGCCAAGAAAAATCCTCCTAAAAACAAGAAAGCAAAAAAACGGAGGAAGAGATAATGAACGAATCGATGGAAGAGGCTATTTTATTTGCTAAAAAATATATAGAAGACCTTTTATCCTTCTTTGGTCTTAACACTGACGTCTATGCTACAAGTGATGACGAAGTAATCCAGCTAAACGTACCAAGCACACACTTAAATGGTTTTTTAATTGGTCAAAAAGGTGAGAATATGCGCTCACTTCAGTACTTAACTAGTACTGCACTAAAAAATAATAACTTTGCCAGCAACCGAGTTAATGTCGACATTGCTAATTATAAAAAACAAAGAGCCGATAGATTGAGAGAAAAAGCCGAAGAATGGGTTAAAGAGGTACGTGATTCTAAGAAACCTATGGATCTAGATCCCATGAACGCATCCGATAGAAGAGTTATCCATCAGCTAGCAGCCGAGTATAGTCTTAGTAGCGATTCAGTAGGTGAGGGCCGGGACCGACATATAGTTCTTAAAATTCAAGAAGAAAAATAAGACTACTCGTTATTTAATACAGCCATGTAGACTTTCAGTGTTTG
>Ga0182030_10024765_pt1 | contig 10990 bp, 12 predicted proteins | sample 812S3MmetaG_FD_121299 | JGI IMG/M metagenome (GOLD analysis project Ga0182030, IMG submission 121299) | Permafrost microbial communities from Stordalen Mire, Sweden - 812S3M metaG (Illumina Assembly) | ecosystem: Environmental > Terrestrial > Soil > Wetlands > Permafrost | place: Sweden... | reverse complement strand
TTGCCGGCGTCAATGTGCGCGGCAATGCCGATGTTGCGCGTCCGCTCCATCGTATATTGACGGCCCGGCGCGTTCACCGCTTTCACTGATTCTGTCGCTGCTGCACTCATTGTCTAAAAATTAAATTGTTCTAGCCGACTAAAAACGCCCCGGCACCTTGCCGGAGCGCAAATTCAAAACCAATCTAGCACTACCAGCGGAAATGTGCGAACGCCTTGTTCGCCTGCGCCATCTTGTGAACTTCATCACGTTTGCGAATCGCGTTCCCCTGCCCTTGGTAGGCTTCCAAAATTTCCGCCGCGAGCGCCGCCTTCATCGGCGTGCCTTTGCGGGCGTCCGCGAAATCCACAATCCAGCGGAGCGCCAGCGCGTTCTGCCGGTCGCTGGGAATCTCCAGCGGCACCTGATACGTCGCGCCGCCGACGCGGCGGGCCTTGGTCTCGATGCGCGGCTTGGCGTTGTCCACCGCGCGCTGCAAAATTTCAATCGGATTGCTCGCCGGGTTTTTTTCCGAGATGCTATCGAACGCGCCATAGACGATGCGTTCGGCGGTGCTTTTCTTGCCGCCCTGCATGATGGTGTTCACCAGGCGCGCCACGAGGGTGCTCTGGAATTTTCCATCTTTGGCAACGGGTCGGCGGGTGGCTTGACGTCTGCGGGACATGAATTATTAGATCGTTGAGTTGTTAAAAGTTTACTTGGCAGCAGCGGCTTTTTCCTTCGGACGCTTCACCCCATATTTGGAGCGGCTCACGCGGCGCTTTTCCACACCGGCGGCGTCGAGCGTGCCACGCACGATGTGATAACGCACACCGGGCAAATCCTTCACGCGGCCACCGCGGATGAGCACGATGCTGTGTTCCTGCAAATTATGTCCCTCGTCCGGGATATAGGCGATGACTTCAAAGCCATTCGTCAAACGAACCTTGGCCACCTTGCGCATCGCGGAGTTCGGCTTCTTGGGCGTGCGCGTCATGACCTGAATACAGACGCCACGACGGAACGGCGAGTTCTCCAAGGCGGGTGACTTGGACTTGTAATTGACTTTAGTGCGGCCCTTGCGGACCAATTGATTGATTGTCGGCATTGCGTCTTAAATTTATTCGCCCAATATCGCGGCACAACCTGTTCCGGTCAAATGGAGCGCGGAATATATCAAACCCAGTTTTTCTTGCAACATTTATTTCAATGATTTTGGCGAGGGTGGAATGAAAACAGCGATTTGTCCGTTGCCGGTGTAAAACGCCGGCAAAAAATCCACCAACGGCGACAGCAAGAAGGCGCTGGCGAAGAGGTGCCAGCACCGGAGCAGGCTCGACTTGCGGCGAATCAGTTCGCCATCCGTTACGCCGATCGCTTTGCGGTGCTCTCCGTGTAAACCGCATGTCTAATTAAACCATGAACCGCCTCACACACAAAATCACGGACAAGTCCAAGGATTTTCTTAAACGAAATCTTTGACAGCGACGACCATTTTGATGAAATCGCTTTCTTTCAGAATTATTTCATTTTCTTCACACAACAACAAAGGCGCGTCTTGCGACGCGCCTCTGAAAAGTTAGAGACAATTACTTCAACTTCGCCAGCGTCGCCTTGATGGCTTCGAAGTTCGGCAGATCCTTCGGCGTCGGCGTCTGCTCGCTGTATTGCACCACGCCGTTCTTATCAATCACAAACGCCGCGCGCGCCGAGGTGTCGCCCACGCCGGCGAGCATCGGGAACACCACGTCGTAGGCCTTGGTGACGGTCTTGTTCAAATCGCTGGCGAGCTTGACCTGGATGTGGTTCGTCTTGGCCCACGCCTCCTGCGCGAACGGGCTGTCCACGCTGATGGCGATAAAGTCTGCGCCTGGAAAAGCGTTCAGACCATTGGACACGTCGCACATTTCCGCCGTGCAGACGCTCGTGTAGGCGAGCGGGAAAAAAAGTAGCACGGTGTTGGTCTTGCCGAAGTTGTCGCTCAACTTCACGTCCACGAGGCCGGTCGCGTTCTTGGATTTGAGGGTGAAGTCCGGGGCTTGGGAACCGATGGGAATGGGCATAGGATTATTTTGGATTGATGATTTACGATTTATGATTTGCCTGCAAAATTCTTATTGCACTCGTCGCGCAAAATTTGTCACGCCTGCGCCCGCAAATCAAATCGTAAATCATCAATCGCAGATCGTAAATTTCAACCCGCCTTCATCCGCTGCAGGCAATGCGTGCAATACGGCAGCAGTTGTTTCTTGCGCAAGACCGCGTCCCCGTCAAACGAGTAACTTCAGAAAACCGGCCCGGCAACCGCCGCCAAGAGGCGGGACAGCAGATGTCCCCGGAAGAAACGGCCGGGCGCACGAATCAAATCTCGAAGGAAAGCCCCACCGGCGACAACTGCGGGCCGGCATGAAAGCCCGTTTCATCCTCATAACCAAGGGGGATTTCAAAAAAACGGCGGAGGCGCAGGAACATTCCCTTCAAGCCTGTGGCCGGCCGCTGGGGGACACACATTGGCTGGCGCGGTTCGTGCGGCCGGACAACTTCCGATATTGGCACGGTTGTGATCATGCTTAAACATCGGAGGATTTGGAAAACCCCTCTAACCTTTTTTTGCTGTTTTGCTATCGGCCATTGCCCAGGCACCCGGCGCGACCAGGGCAAATGGAACCGCCTTTAACCGATTTTCATCCGCTGCAAGCAGTGCGTGAGATAGGGCAGCAGTTGTTTTTTGCGCGAGACCACGTCGCGCATCTCAAACACGCCCGGCTGCGGTTCGGGATAATCAATCCGATCCACAAACTTCTTCTGCCCGGCGACGAGCATGAGCGATAGCTGGGTGGTCACGTCGGTGACCAGCAGCGCGGAGAAAAGGTAATTTCGCCCGCGCCGGTAATCCTCCAGCGCCGCCAGCAGCTCGTCCTTGCGCTTCCAGAACTGGTCGAAGCCCACCTCCTCGATCTGCGCCACGCTGAAGGTTGCGCCGTCTTCGCGGTATTCCTTCGCGTCGGTGGTGATGGCCTGCGGCGCGGGCTTGAGCGTGAGCAGCGAACCGGATGCAAACAGCTTTTCCGTGAACTCGCGCGCGTTGACGCCGGCGATTTTTTCCAGCCGGCCGAGAATTTCCGAATCGCGCGCCGTCGTCGTGGGCGAAGTCAGATTGAGCGTGTCGGAAACCAGCCCGGCCAGCAGCAGGCCGGCGATCGGCTTCGGCAGTTCCACGCCGTGCCGGAAAAAGCAGTCCGCCACAATCGTGCAGGTCGAGCCGACGGGTTCGTTGCGGAACAAAATCGGCTGTTGCGTCGTCATCGAGCCGAGCCGGTGATGGTCAATGATCTCGACGATCTCCACCTCGTCCGCGCCTTGCACCGCCTGCGACAGCTCGTTGTGATCCACGAGAATCAGTTTGCGGTCCACCGGCTTGAGAAAATCGGCCTTGGACACGATGCCGACCGTGCGGCCTTCCGCATCCGTGACCGGAAACACGGCGAAGCCCGAAGCCACCGCCTCGGCCCGGACCGCGCTCAACGGCGCGTCCTCGCGGAAGGAGAGAAATTCCTCGTTGAGCATGTGACGGATGGCCACCGCCGAGCGGCACAGCGTCGCCGTCGTCAGCGTGTCGTGCGGCGAAGTGATGATGCTCACGCGGTTTTTTTTGGCCGCCGCGATGATATTCGGTTCAATCGGCACATCGCCGGTCACGATCAGGACGCGCACGCCCTTGCGGACGGCGACCTCCTGAACGTTCGTGCGGTCGCCGATCACCATCGCCAGCCGGTCGAGCTGAAGCTGATCCATTCGTTGCGTGAAGGTTTCGATCCGCATCGCACTGATCATCAAAACCAATTCCTCTTCCTCCTGGGCGTCGTGGCCCACCACCAACTGCCCGCCCAGCGTGGTCGCCAGGTTTTCCAGCGACGACAGCACGCGCCGCGAATCAATGATCCGGTTTGCCGCCGGGAAAAGAAACTTGCTCAACTTGAACAGCGAGAGCAGCCCGCGGCAGCGCCGGTCGGCGTCCAGCACCGGCAGCACGCGGATGTCGTGTTCGTCCATCAACCCCAGCGCCTCGGCGGCGGTCGCGTCCGGCTTCACGCTCAGGATTTCCGCATTCATCACGTCGCGGATCTTGGGCGACACGTCGGCGACGAAGCGCGGCGACGGCACGCCGAACGTCTCCAGCACAAAATCAATCCGCTCGTTGGTGTCGCCGCAGCGCGCGGCCACGGCCTCCGGCATGCCGGTGCGCCGCTTGAACTCCGCGTAACCGATGGCCGCGCAGATCGCATCCGTATCCGGGTTGCGATGGCCGATGACAAAAATTTCGCTCATAATTTCCGTAGCGGCGGTCGGCAGACCGCCGTATTGATTCAACCACTGAATACTCCGGCTCTCTGCCGAGAGCCGCTACGCCATCTTTTCAGAATGCCGCCAGCACTTCCACCGCATGTTCCTCCGGCTTGACCGTCGGCCAGATTTTTTTGATTTTGCCGTCCGGGCCGATCAGAAACGTCACGCGGTGCGTGCCCAGATATTTCCGGCCCATGAAACTTTTCTCGCCCCACACGCCGTAGGCTTCGACAATCTTTTTGTCCTCATCCGCCAGCAGCGTGAACGGCAGCTTGAATTTTTCCACGAACTTGTCGTGCGCCTTCACCGGGTCGGTGCTGACGCCGAGAATGACCGCGCCCCTTTTCTTAAAGTCCGAAAAATAATCGCGGAACGCGCAGGCCTCCTTCGTGCAGCCGGGCGTGTTGTCCTTCGGATAAAAATAGAGGATGACGTTCCGCCCCGTGAAATCGGCGAGCGAAATTTTCCCGCCGCCGTTCGTCGCCACCGTGAATTTCGGGGCGGCATCGCCTGCCTTCAACTTCAATTCAATTACTTTGGCCATATCCCTGTCCACAGATTACGCGGATTAAGCGAAATGAAAATAAAAATTCGTCCGGGTAATCCGGGGTTTATTTTTTTCCCGGCAAACTGGCCGGGTGCGAGCCGAGCTGTTGCGAGCCGTCCCAGATGTAAAGCAGGCCGGACGCCGCCGTGAACAATCCCGCGCCGAGTTCGACGATTTTCAACCATGCGATCCCCTGCCCTGCGTCCCATTTCATCAGCAGCCAGATGATCACGACCATCTGCAGCACCGTGGCGGTCTTGCCCGTGATGTGTGGCCGCACGGTGATGGTGCCCACCACCAGCCTCACCACCACCGCGCCGATGCCCAGCAGCAGGTCGCGCCCGATGATGGTGCCCGTCAGCCAGAACGGAATCTGGCCAAGGCGCGGTGAATTGTCGAAGCTCAAGACCACGATGGCCGAGACCAGCAGCAGCTTGTCCGCGAGCGGGTCGAGAATGGTGCCCAGCTCGCTCCACTGGTGGTAATGGCGCGCGATGTAGCCGTCCACGCCGTCCAGAATCGCGGCCACGGCGAACGACAGCACGCCGGCCAGCCGGCAGGTTTCGTTGCCGGTGCGGACATAGTAAATCATCTCCACGACGAAGAACGGGACGAGCAGAATCCGCAGGATGGTGACTTTGTTGGCCGTCGTCATGGCGTGAAAACTGTCGCACGAATTGCACGAATTTGCACGAACGGAAAAGCCGGCAGCTTTTTTGACAGGCTGGACCAATTGAAGCGAGCGCATGGACGACTGGCAGAACGTGGTGGAATTGTCGGACCAGCGCTCGCATGAAGACGTTGCATCCGCGCGGCGGCGTTGCTAATTTCCCCGCGAGACGGAATCTAAAACCATTTTGAAAAATCCATGAGCAAAACCAATTCACCCCTCGTCGGCATTTTGATGGGCAGCGATTCGGACTGGCCGGTGATGAAGGCCGCCGCCGAGGCGCTGGCGGAATTCGGCATCGGCAGCGAAGCCAAGGTCATCTCCGCGCACCGCGATCCGCACGGGCTGGAGGAATATGTTTCCACCGCGATTTCGCGCGGACTGAAGGTCATCGTCGCCGGCGCGGGCGGCGCGGCGCATCTGGCGGGCGTGACGGCGGCGTTCACCACGCTGCCGGTCGTCGGCGTGCCGATCCTCGGCAAGTCCACGGACGGGCTGGACTCGCTGTTGTCCATGGTGCAGATGCCGCCGGGCGTGCCGGTGGCCACGGTGGCCATCAACGGCGCGCGCAACGCAGGCATTCTCGCCGCGCAGATCATCGCCACCGGCGACGCGCGGGTGCAGGAGGAATTGAAAAAATTCAAGGTGCGGCTCACCGAGGAGTCGCGTGCGAAGAATAAAAATCTGACCTGATGCGTGATGCGTGATGCGTGATGTTTCGCGCGCACGTTTTCACGTTTCACGCATCACGCACCACAAAAAATGCAACGGCTCATCGAAGGCGTTCACAAGTTTCAGAAGGACGAGTTCGGCAATTACCGGAAGCTCTTCCGCAAGCTGTCGCAGGAAGGCCAGAACCCGCACACGCTGTTCATCACCTGCTCGGATTCGCGCGTGCTGGCGGAACTCATCACGCAGAGCAAGCCGGGCGATTTGTTCGTCGTCAAAAACGTCGGCAACATCGTCCCGCCGGCGAACGTGCGCGGCGACACCAATTCCACCGCCGCCGCCATCGAGTTCGCCGTGGAAACTCTGCGCGTCAGCGACGTCGTCATCTGCGGCCATTCGCAATGCGGCGCCATCACGGCCATGCTCGGCAAAAATCCCGTGAGCGATTCCACGCCGCACCTGCGTGACTGGCTCAACCTCGCCGCGCCGGTGCTGGAGACATTGAAAAGAGATTACACGCATCTTCCCGGAACCGCCGAACGTGAAACCGCCGCCGCCGAGGAAAATGTTTTGTTCGGCCTCGACAACCTGCATAGCTACTCGTGCGTGCAGGAACGACTGATGGACGGTTCGCTGCGGCTGCACGGGTGGTTCTTCAAGATTGCCACCGCCGAGCTGTTTGCCTTCGACCCGGAGACGCGGCAGTTCTTGCCGCTGGTCAGCGGGACTTAAGCACTCGCCGGCTTGTCGGCCGGTTTGGTGGCGGCTTCCCGGACCCGCGGCAGGAGCAGGAGCGAAATCACCGACAGAAACAGTCCGCTCAACACCACCCAGGTCGCGGCATTGCGGCTGCCTGCGGCCAGCAGCGCCGTCGCCGCCAGCGCGGCCATCGTAAGGTTCGGTGTCAACAGCAGATAGGTCTGGCCATCGCCGCCGGTCTTCAGCCAGCGACGGTGCAGGACTTCGCGAACGCCGATGAGCAGGAACGCGCCGCACAACGCCAGCAGCGCCGTGTAAGAAAACAGCATCCGCCCATCAATCAACAATCCCAGCGACATGAAAAAAATCGGGATCAAAAACCGGCGGCTGATGGGCGCGATGTATTCCTCGACGCCCACGCCTTCAAACTGGGCGCGGCTCATGAACAGGCCGAGGAAAAACGCCGTCTTCGCCGCCGACAACCCCAGCCGTTCGCCGATGGCGCAGATGATCAGCACCAGCAGCACGAGAAAATGCACGCGCCAGTGCGTCGTCTTTTGGATAACCCACTGAAACAACTTCACCAGGTGCGTCGCGAAGCGGCTAATTAGAAACACCGTCACGGCGATGCCGGCGAGCTTCAGCAGGATGAACCAGCTCAAACCGTGCTTCGCGGCGACTCCGCCGACGCTCAAGACAACTATCGCCAGCACTTCGAGCGCAATCATGATTTGCAGCACGAAAGCGCGCGACGTTCCCGGCAGGCCCGGATAATGTTTCCAGCCGAAATACGCCATGCTCATCGAGCAACTGGTCAGCGCCGACGCCGCCAGCAAACTTTCCGGCAGGCTCAAGCCGCTGACACACGCCAGCGCGAGAACAATGGGAGATTGCACCAGTGACCAGAGCACGGCGAACCGCAGCGACGGCAGCAGTTCGCGCAGCGGCGGCAGGTCAATTTCCAGCCCGACCTCGAACAGGACGAGCAGAAAACCGACTTCGCCCGCCTGCGTGATCATCGTGGCCACGTCCTTTTCCACCAGCGGGCCAAGCGCCAATCCGAACACCACAAAACCCACGTTGGCCAGCGCCGGCCGGCCGAGCTTGCCGCACAAGTCCGGCACGGCCATCAGCAGCAGGATCAGGCAGATGATGGTTTCGATGCTGTTCATGTCCTCGTCGCGAGCCACTGTCGGCTAGTCAATGGACATTGGCAATTCTGTTTGTTACGCTGTCTAAAATTTTTATGAGCTTGGAAACCAAAGAAACACCGCCCGCACCGTCCGATTTCATCCGCGACATCGTGGCGAAGCACGTTGCCGAAAACAAATATCCGAAGATCGTCACGCGTTTTCCGCCGGAGCCGAATGGCTACCTGCATATCGGCCACGCCAAAAGCATCTGCCTCAACTTTGGTATCGCGCGCGAGTTCGGCGGCGTCTGTAACCTCCGCATGGACGACACCAATCCGGCGAAGGAAGAGATCGAATACGTCGAGTCCATCATCGCCGACGTGAACTGGCTCATCGGCGGCTGGGCCGACGACAAGCTCGGTTTCAAACCGAAAGGCAAAACGCCGGAAACGCAGACCGTCAACGGCAAATCTGATTTCTATCTCGCGCCGGCTTTTTCCGGCAACGTCGAACCCTTTTACGCCAGCGATTATTTCGGCCCGATTTACGAATACGCCGTCGCGCTCATCAAGCAGGGCAAGGCCTACGTCTGCGATCTGTCGGCGGCGGACACCGACGCGTATCGCGGCGCGCCGGACCGGCCGGGCAAGGATTCGCCGTGGCGCAACCGCAGCATCGAGGAAAATCTGGATTTGTTCACGCGCATGAAAAACGGCGAGTTTCCCGATGGCGCACGGACGTTGCGGGCGAAGATTGACATGGCGTCGTCCAACATCTGGCTGCGCGACCCGCTGATTTACCGCATCAAGCACACCGACCATCATCACACCGGCGACAAATGGTGCATCTATCCGCTTTACGATTTCGCGCACTGCCTGAGCGATTACATCGAAGGCATCACGCACAGCATTTGCACGCTGGAATTCGAGGTGCACCGCCCGCTTTACGACTGGATTCTCGAAAGCCTCGACCTGCCGCGTCCTCTGCCGCATCAATACGAGTTTGCAAAACTGATTCCCAGCCACATGATTGTTTCCAAACGCAAGCTCATTGCGCTCGTGCAGGACAAAGTGGTCACCGGCTGGGACGACCCGCGCCTGCCGACCATTTCAGGCATCCGCCGCCGCGGGGTCACGCCGGAAGCGCTGCGCGCATTCGCCATCGGCGTGGGCGTGACCAAATACATCAGCCAGACCGACGTGGCCGTTTACGAACACGCCATCCGCGACGACCTGAACAAACGCGCGCTCCGCCGGCTCGGCGTGCTGCGGCCCATCAAGGTTGTCATCACGAATTATCCCGAAGGCAAGGTCGAGGAACTCGACGCCGTCAACAATCCCGAGGACGAGCACGCAGGCAAGCGGAAGATTCCGTTCAGCCGTGAACTGTTCATCGAGCGCGACGATTTTGCCGAAGTGCCGCCGCCAAAATTCTTCCGGTTAAAACCCGGCGGCGAAGTGCGGTTGAAATACGCCTACATCATCAAGTGCGAGGAAGTCATCAAGGACGCCGCCGGCAATGTCACCGAACTGCGCTGCACGGCCGACCTCGACAGCAAGACCGGCGGCGCCACGGCGGGCCGCAAGGTCAAGGGCACGATTCATTGGGTGAGCGCCGCGCACGCGGTGGACGCCGAGGTGCGCCTTTATGACCGGCTCTTCACCGAAGCCGAGCCGGAGAAGGACGGACGCGATTTCAAATCCGTCCTCAACCCGCACTCGCTCGAAGTGGTGACGGCCAAGCTCGAACCGTCGTTGAAAGAGGCGAAATCCGAACTACGCTATCAATTCGAGCGCATCGGCTATTTCACCTTGGACAAAGACTCTCAACTCCCAACTTCCAACTCCAATCTGCCAAGATTGATTTTCAATCGGACGATCACGTTGAAGGACACCTGGGCGAAGGAAGCGCAAAAAGGATAATTAACCACCCGTAGGAGATCAGCAGCCATGAGTGCCATTTTGCCGGAGATGAGCGACTAGCAAAAGTTCACGAGCCCGCCGGACGACGGGCTTGCGAACGAATCATCCGGCAGACGCAAGCGTGGGCGTAAACCAGATCCGGGTCGCGTTGCAGGGCGACGTCGTAATGCTTGGAAAAGCCTTCACCCTCCGGCGTGGGCATGAGCAGGGATTTGATGCGGCCAACCAAAGTTTCCATGGCGGAGGCGGTCAACGGTTCTTCACCATCCAGCCGCTCATCAACCGTGGCGATGAGCCGGGTCATCGGTTGCAGCCAGGCGAACCACGGATCGTCCGTCACCAATTGCAGAAACTGATGCGACGACCTGATTTTGCCGAACGCCTGCTCGTAACTGACGCGTTCAGATTCCAGCAGAACCTTGTGCAGATCGAGCAAAGCTCCGCGCACTTCCTTGAGGCGCTGCCGCGCCTGTTCGTCTGCCTGAACCAGACCAGATGATGTTTCGTTCTTCACACGGCAATATAACATACCGCGCAAGCCAGAAACAAAAAGCGCGAACGGTTTGGGCCGTTCGCGCTTGCGGAAACTAAACTTTAATCAGGCCTTCGGGGCCATCTCCTGGTCGCGATCTTCCATCGCGGCCTTGCGCGAGAGGCGCACGCGGCCCTTTTCGTCCACGCCGAGGCACTTGACGGAAATCTCGTCGCCGATCTTGACGATGTCCTCGGTGTTCTTCACGCGAAAGTTCGCGAGCTCGCTGATGTGAACCAAGCCGTCCTTGCCCGGCAGGAATTCGACGAACGCGCCAAATTCCTTCACGGTGACTACCTTGCCCTTGTAAATCTTGCCGATCTCGGCTTCCGCCGTCATGCCGTTGATGGCGTCGCGCGCAATCTTCATGCCTTCCGCCGAGACGGAGAAGATGTTGACCGTGCCGTCGTCCTCGATGTTGATCTCGCAGCCGGATTCCTCGACGAGGCGCTTGATGTTCTTGCCGCCCGGCCCGATGAGTGCGCCGATCTT
>Ga0182030_10024761_pt1 | contig 10991 bp, 8 predicted proteins | sample 812S3MmetaG_FD_121299 | JGI IMG/M metagenome (GOLD analysis project Ga0182030, IMG submission 121299) | Permafrost microbial communities from Stordalen Mire, Sweden - 812S3M metaG (Illumina Assembly) | ecosystem: Environmental > Terrestrial > Soil > Wetlands > Permafrost | place: Sweden... | reverse complement strand
GCCACGCGCAGCGGGCTATAGTCGTCGAGCACGTAGATGCTGCGGCCGAAGGTGCCGATTACCAGGTCGTCCATCTGCTTCTGGATGGCCAGGTCGCGCATCATGGTGGTGGGCAGGCCGAGGTTCAGCTTGATCCACTTTTCGCCGCCGATATTGCTGAAATAGAGCCCGAATTCCGTGCCCGCGAAGACCAGGTTCTTGTTCACCGGGTCTTCGGCGATGGCGTAAACGCCGCCGCGCTCCGGCAGGTTGCCGGAGATGTTGACCCAAGTCTTGCCGGCGTCGGTGCTCTTAATCAGGTAGGGTTTGAAATCCCCGTTCTGATGATTTTCGTAGGCTACGTAGACCGTGCCTGCGTCCTGCTGCGAGGCCACGATGCGCTGCACGTAGGCGTTTTCGGGAACGCCCGCGGGCTTGTCGATCCTGGTCCAGTGCTTGCCGCCGTCTTCGGTCACCTGCACCAGGCCGTCGTCGGTCCCCACGTAGATCAGGCCCTCTTTCACGGGCGATTCGGCCATCGACGAGATGTTGCCGTAGAGCGCCGTGGAAACGTTCTTCTGGATGGCTTCGATGGGCCAGATTTTACCCATCATCGGCAGTGTGTTGCGATCCAACTGGCGGGTGAGATCGGGGCTCACGGCCACCCAGGAATCGCCGCGGTCGTCGCTGCGGTAGAGCTTCTGCGACCCGAGATAGAGCCGCGTGTGGGAGTGCGGGCTGACCATGAACGGCGCGTCCCAGTTCCAGCGGAGGGCCGGATCGCCCTTCGCCGGCTGAGGTTCGATGGAGACGCGCTCGCCGGTGCGCTTGTCGAAGCGCACGATGCCGGCGTTCTGGCTGGAGGCGTAGATGGTGTTGGGGTCCTTGGGGTCGACGCGCGAGTAGAAACCGTCGCCGCCGTTGGTCACGAAGCAATCCGCATTGGTGAGCGAGGTGTTGCGGGTGCGCGCGGCGCAGCCGATGCTGTTGTTGTCCTGCGTGCCGCCGTAAACGTGATAGAAGGGCACGTCTTCGTCGACGGTGACGTCGTAGAACTGGCCGGTGGGCAGGTTGGCTTTGAAGATCCAGGTGGCGGCGCGGTCGTAGCTCTCATAGAGACCGCCATCGCAGCCCACTAAGTAGTGGTCATCGTTCTTGGGGTCGATCCAGATATCGTGGTTGTCCACGTGTTTGTTGCGCGTGGGGAGCTGGCTGAAGGTGAGGCCGCCGTCGTCGGAAACCGCGATGTTGACGTTCATCACGTAGACGCGGTTGGGGTCGGCCGCGTCCACCACCACTTTGGCGTAATACTGGCCTTGCGAATCGGTGGGGTTGCGGCGCTCCCAGGTGGCGCCGTCGTCGGTGGAGCGGAACAGGCCGCCGCGGCCCTCGGGGGCCTCGATCATGGCATAGATCATCTCGGGATTGGTGGGCGCGTAGTTGAGGCCGATGCGTCCCAGGTCGCCCGTGGGAATGCCGTTGGTCACCTTGGTCCACGTCTTGCCGGCGTCCATGGTCTTCCACAGGGCGCTGCCGGGGCCGCCGTGAATGATGCCGAAGTAGGACCGCTCGCGCTGATGCGTGGCGGCGAAGAGAACGTCGGGGTTCTTGGGGTCCATCGCCACGTCGGAGCAGCCCGTGTATTCGTCCACCTTGATGAGACTCTGCGACCAAGTCTTGCCGCCGTCGGTGGTCTTGTAGAGGCCGCGCTCGCCGCCGCCTTTCCACAGCGGGCCGGGCGCCGCCACATAGACCACGTTGGAATCGCGCGGGTCGATCGCGATGCGCGCGATATGCTCGGTCAGCTTGAGGCCCACGTTGCGGAAGGTGCGGCCGCCATCCTCGCTCTTGTAGACGCCATCGCCATACGAAACGCTGCGCTGATTATTGTTTTCGCCGGTGCCCACCCAGACGATCGACGGATTCTTGGGGTCGATCGCGATCCAACCGATGGAATACGATCCATAGTTGTCGAAAACCGGAGTCCAGGTGGTCCCGTCGTTGACCGTCAGGAAAATGTTGCCCGAGGCTTCGGCCACCAGGTAGTGGCTGGCGCTGTCGGGGAACATGGCGATCTGCGAAATTCGGCCGGAGATCATGGCTGGGCCGATCTCCCGGGCGCGCAGGCTCGCGAAAGTGCGGCTATTGATGGGGTCCTGATTGCCTCTGCCGCCGCGGCCGCCGGCTTGCGGGGGCTCATCTTGCGCGATGGCGGCAAGGGAACAACACAAAAGGATTGGAAACAGCTTCATGGCGGGAGTATATCGCATGGCAGGGGGCGATGAGAGTGCTGGGCAGCAATTCTCGGCGCGCCGTTCACGCCGGCCCTGGTATACGAGCCGCGTACAAGGGGCGGTATTTCTGGTCCAACGCGGCATTTTTAGACCATTTCAGAGTGTGTGCGTTACAGATTCTGCGTTCCTTATGCTTATCGTGATTCGATCGAAAAACTTTTCCTGCTCATCCGTCATCTCATCGGCGGCACGCTTCGGCGCTCGGCGAGAACCCTCAATCGGCCCACTTTGGTATTTTTATTTGGCCCACCTGGAACAGCCCCGAATGGCAACATTTCGGGATGGACAGGAGCCGCAAGGTGGAAATATCGGAAGAGTTCCGGCGCGGTTATGCGGCCGGAGAATGGTCCAGGGCTTGTCCAAGAAGCGTGGCGAACATCGACGGATGGTGCATCAGGCAATCGCGAATGCGTTTGACATGGTCGCTCCCTTTTCAATTTGGCGACGGCTTCACTAGGTGATCAATCACAATGCTATCGATCGGGCCTCTGGACGCCTCGAGCTTTAGCCCAAGGTCCCGCAGTGCTGCCAGAATCATCGGCATCACCTCCGTTGTTTGACCGTCCGACTGATATTCGACCTGGAAATCAAAAGATCCTGGAAGACCGGTTCGGTTCAGCACCGGCCGCCCAAGATACGAGCTTAGCCTCCAAGCCAGGTCCGCCATCGACTCGTTGACGCCCGAAAGACCGTCGCCCGTAACTCTCCCCCCGTGAGGACTGCCCGCCCACGGATTTGCAGCCTTGTCCTTGGGTTCCTTTAGCTTCAACGGTCCCTTGCCTCTAACGAGCAGGTAGAGCGGGGCCTCTTTCCTCATCTGCCGATACCGCAACTGGAAGCGCTTCACCAGCAACGATTGCAGCATCCGCCTCTGCTCCGCGTTGGGGGGAGCTTTGCGATGGGGCGGCGCTGAGTTGCTGGACGCTGCGTCCGCGGGCACTTTGGCATCAATATCGTAGCGGTCGCCATCGATCCACGCTGGTCCGCCCACCAATTGAAACTCCTGAATGCTGAACGCCTGCTCCATGAGAAATTGTAGTGTGCAACCGCGACACACTACCCTTCCACCGGGAAATGTGTAGATCCCATTCAACTCTTGACCCGCCGACGGTTTCACCGACGACACCTCAAACTCAGGCACCGGGGCACTGGAGCTTTGCCTTCCACGGCAAAACACGGCGGCGGTATTGATGCAGAGCAAACAGATCAGGACACAGCGTTTCATCATGTCCGCTCCTCGAATTCAGCTTACTCCGCACCCAGACCCATGCGCGACCGCCTGAGTTGCTCGGATATCAGTACCTCGGCAGAAGTCGGCGGAAGAAAATGACGAGCCGGAGAGGGCGCAAGCTGGGGCGTCTGGCAATAGCTCACCGTAACCGCCTCCGGATTTCTAACTCAGGACGCCAGTACGGCCTTGAGGCTCCCTCATTTCCGCTTCAGCTGTGACGATACATCGATGACACATGAGCCATAGCCCGAGATGCCAGAGCAATAGCATTCGTCTCCGTCGGGGCAGTCAAGGGTACTCTGGCATTGACCGCCGCAGTTGGGCTCATCCAGGGGCATGCTGGCCACTTGAGCCCAGGCCGCACAAGAACCAAGGGCAACGAATGCCATTAGCAACGAAAACACAATGACAGTGAAAGATACCTTTCCGTTTAGTTTTCTCATCTGCGTCCTCCTGGCCTGAATGCACAGTCATTCAGACACCGGCCAGCAACAGTGCCTGAATCCGTTTTATATCTGCAGCGGACAGTGCGCCTGTCCATACACGTTGAACCACACCGTCGCGGCCGATTACGATCGTTTGTGGTGTGGCAGCCAAATGCAAGTTCGACCTTGTTTCCTCAGAGACTGACGTGATGATCGTATACATCCCAATATTGTGTTGCCGGACGAAGGAATCATCTGTTGTGCCAGCGAGATCCACGAACAGAACTGCGTTATCGTTAGAAACGGTCGAAACCAACTGCTCCCAATTCTGCCAGTTATGGTTGCTCGGGTTACACTGAGGCGAATAAACTAGAACAACTAAGGGGCTCGGCCTGTGTTGAAGACTCATCTCAAGAGGCGTTCCCTTAAATTCGACACCGGCGATAGATTTGATGCGTTGACCAACAGTAACGCCCTGGGCCGCTTGAGACTGCCGGACCATGGTCTGCAGCCGGGCGTTCTGCTTCACTAAGAAAAAATTGGCTATCGCGGAAGATGCCAAGACGCTTATGGCCACCGCTTGAACCAAGCCGTGCCCATTCCAGGCTCGACGTGTGTCCGCCTTAAGGAATGACATATATTTCTCAAACCATCAACCGCAGGAACAATACCACAGACTGGCGATCAAGTCAATCCCAAATCTTTTCCGCCCTTTTCCGCTCTTTTCGCTTCTTTTCCCTGTCCCTTCCCAAGTCTTTCCCCCGATTTTTGGGTATTTTTCTACGTTCGAATCGCCACGACCGCGCCTTCGCTTGGGCGTGAGCAACATGCAACTCGAAGCCCGCCATCGCACTAATCAAGGATAGGAAACAGCTTTTTGGCGGGAACGGCGGGAGTATATCGCATGGCACGGCTCGATAGCGGATGGCATCGCGGCACGGTATGATAATTGCACTTATGCCCGGCGACGATTTAGCTGAGATTGTGCAGGTGGAGCGGCGGGGAGACGCCGCGGACGCCAGCCAGGCGGCGCTCGCTTATTATCGCGAGGCGCAGCTTCTGCTCCTGCCCGCGGGCGCGGTCTGGCCCGGCCGCGAGGCGTACGATCGCCGCATGGAAGCATTTGAACGAATTCAGCAGAAGATCTACCGGCTGCAACCATCGACGCCGGAAGCCGCGCCCCCAACCGGTTTCGGCCCCGCAGCCGGAGCGTTTGCCGCCCCCGGCGCCCGAGCTGCCGGTTTACAAGTTCACACCCGGGTTGACCGTTCAGGTCTGTCAGGCTTTCACCGACTATGACGGCCAGGAGATTCACGCGGGCGAGGTTCTGCACTTCCTGGAAGGCAGCTACTTCCCTTATGAGGGCGGCCACACCCTCCGGTTCGCGGAGAAGACTATTCGTGTGGCCGACATTGTCGATGCACACGGGCCGATCATCCGGAACAGCGGCAACGCCTGGTTTCAGCCGATCCCTTAGTGCCCGTCAAGAAACAACCGTACCCCTTCGGCAGGACCGCTCGGTTGAAAGTCCCGCTCTGCCCTCTGTTCGCTATATTTTCGCCTGGTGGGACTTTCATGGGTTTTGGTGGCCCGCTCGGGCCATGCAGCACTCCCTTACGGTCGCGGCTCGGAATCGGGTTCTGAGCGGAGCCCAAAGGGCACCCCGTGAGGGAGCGGTTGGAGTGGTGACAGACCCTTAGGGCTGCTCGACGGCCCCGGCTATTCGGTCTCCAAAGTGACGTACGTCAGCCGTCCGCCGCGCTGCACCTGGAAAACCAGGGCATTGGCGTCTTTCAACTGGTCGAGCTGTTGGCGCAGCGACGCCACATCCGTCACGGGAGAATTATTCAGGGCGTAGATCACGTCGCCCAGTTGCAGGCTGTCGCCGGAGTATGGCGAATCGCCGCCGCGCGCCGCCACCACCACGCCGTAGTGCTCGCGCAAATCGGGCAGCAACGCGGCCACCTTCTGGTCCACGTCAATGCCCAAAATTCCCAGGCGGTTGATGAGGTTCCTGGTGGGGTCCACCATGTCGGCGAAGCGCAGTGGGTCGTCCGCCTGCTCCACCGTGACCACTGGCACAGTCTTCTTCACGCCGTTGCGCACCACCAGCACGTCGACCTTCGCGCCCACCGGGTAGCGGTACAGGCCGACCTCCATCTGGCGCGCGTTTTCCATGCTTTTGCCGTTCAGGCGGAGAACGATGTCGCCCGGCCGCAGGCCCGCGATGTCGCCCGGACCGCCCGGTTGGACGTCCGCCAGCACCACGCCCCAATCCTGCGAAAGCTGCAGGCCGGAGGCCATCTGCGGGGTGATGGTCTGGGCAAACACGCCGATCTCGCTGCGATGCACGTGCCCTTCCTGGCGGATCTGCTGGTAGACATTGCGGATGATGTTGCTGGGGATGGCGAAGCCCAGTCCCTCGCTGCCGCCCGATTGCGACAGGATGAAGGTGTTGATGCCCATTACGCTGCCGTCGGCATCCACCAGCGGGCCGCCGCTGTTGCCGGGGTTGATAGGCGCGTCGGTCTGGATATAAATCATGGTGTCGTCGGGCTTGATCTGCCGCGCCACCGAGCTCACCACGCCCATGCTGACGGAGTTTTCCAGGCCCAGCGGATTGCCGAACGCCATCACCAGTTGGCCCTGGTGGAGCGCGTCGGAATCGCCCAGCGGCAGGGGGGTAAGGTCGCTGCGATCCACCCGGACCACCGCCAGGTCGGTGTCGCGATCCACCCCCACCACGGTGGCTTCCAGCATCTTGCCGGAAGGCTCGATGGGGGCATCGCCGCCGCCGGGCGTCTCGCCGGCGATCCGGACCCGCACTCTGCGTGCGTTCGCGATCACGTGGGCGTTGGTCACGATATAACCGTCGGCCGACACCACCACACCCGATCCGGTGGCTTGCTGCCGGGTCACGATGGCCGCGTTCGAGCCCGGCTCGCGGTCGTCGTTCAGCACGTAACCGATAGAGAAAATCTGCACTACGGACCGGCTGACGCGGTTCGAAAGCGCCTCCAATTGCGCGCTCAAGTCATGCAGGGCATCGGCCCGTGTGGGGGTCGTGGGTGGCTGAGCCCACACCGCCGCAACGGCCAGGAACAGGCAGTTCAATAGCTTCATGGATCTCCCCTTACCATAATATAGACGCGACTGCACGGCTCGCCGGTTCGACCCGCAATGGCTCTAAACGGCCATCCGGAAATGGCCCCTTTGTAATGTAACGCGGCGGCGGGACATGCCGCCTAATGAGTTAATCCCCGTTACGACAGCGGGCGCACTCACCCTATCACCCAAACGCGCCCGCTCTTTTCTTTTTGGTTTCGGCCACTCGCTTCCAGCAGGCTCATGGTGAGGTGAACCCCCTAGTTGCTTCCGATTTTCAATCGCCCTTTTGCCTAGACTCAGACTGGCATCCTTGCCTGCACGGCTTTGCGAACAGTGCTTCAATATGTAGCGTGGCATTTTGCTTCCTTTGGGTTGCCGGTGCCGGGGACCCGGAACGCGGCCGCGCCGGACGCCCGCGCGGAAGAGAAATGAATGGGAAACAAGGGCAAGATCGTAGTCACAATTGTGCAGATTCCGTGACCGGGCAGTGGGGTCCGGCAAGTTTCCGATATGGCCGTCATTCGTCCAGAAGATGGAAATGAACCGGGCGCGCGGTCTTCGCCGCCCGCGCTGACCAAAGAACCGCGATGGCGGCTTCGAGGTTTCGGAAAAGAAGCTGCGCCAAGCAGGGCGGCGCGATCCTCGCGTCGCTGGAGGCACGGTCAACCCTGGTCATCAACGATTTGAAGTGTGTCCCCAGCCGGATTCCGATCTCCTCGCGAGAGTCTGCCCGGCGGTAGGCAGATCAGGTAGCCAAGTTTACCAGACGGCCTTCGCCTGCGTGCGCCGTAGCTTTAGGAAAATGGAGCCAGGCGGCCCGCGCCAGGAGGGCTTGCAGCCGCCTTTTCCGCTATTCCTCTCACTCTACGCGATACGCATTCATCGGATACGTGCGCACGCGCGCCGGTTTCCTGGGATCGTACACGACGCACAGATGGGTTCCGGTTTCCAGCTTGTTTGAGGAGTTGCCCCGTCCCGCGCCGAGGGCGCCGTCTCTGGTTCGAAACTGGTAATGCGCCGTCCACCCGCCTTTGACCTGGTAGCAGCGCGTAACCACGGCGGGGGCTGCCAGGCCCTTGGCCAGCAATCTGTGCTCCTTGCCAAGGCTCTTGAGGAACAGAAAGCCAAATAGCACCAGCCCCGGGGGAAGAAAGAACGGAAACCATGCGGGCGTGCGGCTCTCCTCCCAGTCCGCCGGATGGTTGATGGCCGGGTCGGCCGGCAGGTAGCGAATCGGGATCGTGGCGGCTCTCCGGATGCGGTTGCTAAAGCCGGCGGGGATGTCGGCGTAGCCCTCCTGGCGGACTCCATTGGCCATGAACGAGTAGGAGAACTTGGGAGTGGAGTTGCGGCCTCCGCCCCATAACTGGAGAACCCGGCCTGGCGTGGTGACCCCTTGCGTTTCGAGCGCCAGGTTGCGGGCGTTGTCCGACGAGATCTGGTGCTCCATCAGCAGGAACAGGCCGATGGCCGCCACAATCGGTGCAATCCCGAGAATCGCTTGCAGCCGGCCGAGTCTTGTGATCCGCAGTTTTCGCGGCAGCGGTCGCGCCAGTTCGTCCGGCGGCGCCCAGTTCACGGGAAAAGAAATGTCTGGTTCCATGGAAGGCTCTCCTAAAAGCAAGGTCCCGATCGGCCCTGGCCCCAGGATACCTTGCAGATCGGGCCAGCGGACCTTTTCCCCTCTCTACTGCTCACTTTTCGGAATTTCGAGGGGAGGGCGGGCAGGTGTTGGAGCACTTGACCCGCTACCGAAACTTAGGCCCGGCCTTAAAGCCATCGCACGGGCACGGGAGGCGCGTCTCGCAGCCGTCACCATGCGGAATTGCACTCTGTGGAAGTGTATCTGGTTTGCGTATCAGGTGAAAGAGTACCAGATCAGTGGCGGACCCAAGTGGTTGGATCACGACCGATACGACATCAACGCGAGGGCCACCGGACCGGTGAAATCTCCGGAACTGCGTGTGATGTTGCAGAGGCTGCTGGCCGAGCGGTTCAAGCTGGTGGTACACCGCGAATCGAGAGCCTTTCCGGGGTACGCGCTGGTGGTCGCGAAGAGCGGGCTCAAGCTAAAGGCGGCCGCGGGTGACGGCCCCCCGATGATAAACACCCCCCGTCCCGGTATCATCACAGCGAAGGCCACACCGATGGGATGGCTGGCCCGGGTTCTGGAAGGGCCCAGGCTACTAAATGCTCCCGTGCTGGATGCGACCCAACTCTTCGGCGTCTTTGACTTCAAAGTGGAATGGACCCCAGACGACGCCCACGAGGTGGCGGGTTGCCTCGCGCTGTCGATTTCCGACGCGTTGGAGGACCAACTCGGCCTCAAACTGGAGCCGCGTAAGGCGCCGCTGGAAATGATCGTCGTGGACAGCGCCGAAAAGGCCTCGGAAAACTGATCGGCCTTTCAGCAATGGCCTCACAATTGGCGCAGCCACGCCCGGCGCCCTTCGCCAAACTTACCCTTTTTGAGACGGCCAAGGCGTCCGTTTTCAGCCATTCACGACGCTACGTAATTGAACGGAACCCTTGGTGCAGGCGGCCCCTTACAGTCCCCTAACAGAAGCCCCTCCCGGAAGCGGCGCTGGAGTCTGCAGCACGCTGGCCCGGCCCACTCCGAGTAGAGCCGCCGTTTGCTCCAAGGTCGTGTGGGCTAAGGCGGACATCAGAACGGCCTGGGCGGCCCGCAGAGTCTTGGCCTCGGCGGTCTGAGCGGCTACGGCGGGCGCCTTCACAATGAGTTCCCGATCGATACGAAGAGGTCTCGCCATGCTCCCATTGCGCCATATTTAGTCTCATCTTGAAAGCGTAGTTGCTTAAGAGGCGCTGCGTGGCCGCTTAGCGTAATATCTACTCATCCGGAAGGGCGAACTTTTTGCGGCGCTCTGCCAGTTCGTCCTGTATCTGGAGGTTCAGTTTCATGCCGATCTGGTAGCAGATCAGGCAAATGATGACGACGAGGAATAGGATGGATGGGAACAGGCTGATGGTCAGGCGGATGCCGCGCAGCGCTTCGGCGGATTGCACGGCGTTGGCGCGGTACCCGAAGCCGGAAAGCAGCCAGCCGGCCATGGCGCCGCCCAGGCTGAGGCCGGTCTTCAGTCCGAACAGGATAGTGGCGTAGATGACGCCGGTGATGCGGCGGCCGGTTTTCCACTCCGTAAAGTCCGCCACATCGGCGTACATCGACCAGATGAGCGGAATGGTGGGAGCGTAGGTAAGCGCGCGGGCGTACTCCAGCAGGAAGATGGACCCGACGGCATCGGGCGGCAGCAGTGCGGACAACGCCATGAACACGGTAGTCAGCGAGAACCCGGCGATGGCCACCGCCTTCTTGCCGAACTTCACCGAGAGGAACGTGGAGCACAGCACGCCCAGGACGGTGACGAACTGGCTCGACATGTTGAACAGGCTGAAGCCCACCGACGACACGTTGGCGCGTTTGGAATCCACCACCAGGCCGAACGTGTTCAGCAGGTAGGACCAGACGCCGTGCGCGGCGGGGTTGACCAGGCCGGCGGTTTGCAGCAGACCGTAGAGGCGGTCGGGAGCCACGTAATACTGGAAGTAATAAGATAGCGTGCCGCCGCGCATGGCCAGGACGGAGAAGTGGGCCAGCGTGAGGATGAACATGGCGACCCAGGGGCCGGTCCTGGCGAGAGTGCGGAAATCCTGTTTGGCATCGGGCTTTTGTTTGGGGTCGGGCTGGATGCGCTCGCGCGTGGTGAGGAAGGTGATGATAAAGAGGACCACGCAGATCGACGCCCACAAGGTCATGGTGATCTGCCAGCCTTTGGCGTTATCGCCATGCCCGAACTTGGCGACCAGCGGGAGGGTGAAGCCGCCCACGATCAACTGCGCGATCATGGCCGAGACGAAACGGAAGGAAGACAGGCTGGTGCGCTCATTGACGTCGCCGGTCATGACGCCGGTCATGGCGGAGTACGGCGTGTT
>Ga0182030_10024759_pt1 | contig 10993 bp, 9 predicted proteins | sample 812S3MmetaG_FD_121299 | JGI IMG/M metagenome (GOLD analysis project Ga0182030, IMG submission 121299) | Permafrost microbial communities from Stordalen Mire, Sweden - 812S3M metaG (Illumina Assembly) | ecosystem: Environmental > Terrestrial > Soil > Wetlands > Permafrost | place: Sweden... | reverse complement strand
TTGATAGTACGAATACCTCGTACAATATTGTTTGGCGACATGTTTGTTTTCCTTGTTTAGCGATAACGAAAACAGTATGTCGCCATTTTTAGTAAATGGTCAACGAAAGTGAGGGTGGTTCAGAATACCGTCCCGGCAGCAATTATAGCCTTAAGCATTTTTTTCGGGAGAAAATAGATTATAACAGCTACGAAAAGCGGCACGACGATGAAAAACAAAAAGTACGGATCGTCATAGGTAATTGCGCCGGCGATAATTCCGCTTAGAATAATATATAACCAAGCCTTACATACCTTAGCCGGTAAAATGAGTTTTCGAACGGCATAAAACCCAAATAAAATCATTAGCCCAAATTCGTAATTTCTAGTATTGGGGTTAACGGTTTGCAAAAACCAGAATACTCCAGCCGACAACATCCAGGTGAAAATCAGCCAACTGTTCGCGGCCTTTGGGACTGTGCTTCTCCACCATATTATTAGCAGTACGACCATCGCCGCGTTAAATAACAGCGACTCTAAGATAAGCTGGGACCTCCCCGGATGCGTGAAAAGATCAAATACTAGGTAAATTACCATTTTGGATACATAGGTATCGTTTTCCAGAAATATATCGTGCTTGCCCGACAGCGTAAGACTGTGGATCTCGGTTTGTACCGAGACGTCATCGGACGTAAAAGATCTACCGGCAATATTGGCTGAAAAAGCTACGGCCGATACCAGTATTATCAGCGCTACGACAGCAAGTTTCTTATAGACTGGATTTCTGGAGTTTAACCAGCTGCCGAAACGTCTAATTTTTAAACTTATTTTTATAAAGAATTGTGGCGGTTGGTTTAATTTTTTGCTCAAAGTTATTTATGCCCAAACTTCAGTTAAGATATTTTTAACCTACGGGGGACAATATAAATTGCCACATTAAATAAAAATTCACAAGACAACAACCTAATATTAACGATTTCATCCCGAGGGTAATCCGACCGTGGTTAGACCGGTACTTGATCATAAACAGCAAGAATAGTTCAGGTAAGAAATCAAGCGAATAACGGTAACCGTATTGCTGGATGCCGACGCCATAGTAGCTAAAAACTAATAGACAGCCAACCAGAATCATCAGCATTAAATTTTTATCCCTAGCTGTAAACGCCGACCACTTTAGCGTGAAAAGGTAAAGAAAATACGGCGAGGTAAAGAAGATGCTCATGCCGTAGGGATTATTTTGGATAAAGGGGAACTTTAAGGTCCAAGACGCACTGCTGCGCAGAATCGGGGTCGGGGCCCTTAAGACGGCACTGTAAAAGTTAGTTGGAATATGGATCAAGCTAAAAAGGCCCAAAGACCGAGCCGCGGCCGTATTCGGGAACTCCAATTGATACGCAAATCCCCCGTTAAATGGGTCGTGAAAACGTAAAAAGTTATATAGAAAAATTAACAAGACCGCAATAATTACGGGTAAGCCAAGTTGAAATAGTTTTTTGTATCTTTGGTTGCCGTTTTTAACGGTTCGTAGCAATTCGAGCCCAAAAAATATTACCAGCGGGGCAGCAGTTATCCGAGTAAGCAATACGAAGCCGCTGATTATTCCTAGCAGCCACCAACGTTTGCGTCCTATATACTCATATAACCCCCAAAAAATTAGGAAGATGCATAGGATTTGTGCAAAAAACCAGCTGCTGGACACACCTGCTACGCCGATAAAGACGCTGCCGAGCGTAAATGCCAAAACTAATAACCAACTGTCTTCGATGTTATAGGCTAAACCTCGGGCGATTTTGTAAATAAAAAATATGATACCTAGCATCAAAGCCCATTTGATATAACCTTGCTCGAAGAAAACATGAAATAGGCTGGCTACGCCTACAAAAGGCATTAAGAATATTGCCGGAAAAGGACCTTCACCCCAAAAAACTCTCCCGTGGTAGAGAAGCGGGTCTTCGCCCATGCCGCCGATTGACTTTAAGAAATATAAATGGCCATGCCAAAAAGACTGGGCTAGCATAGAAAATTGCTGGGCGCCTTCGAGCTTAAACCCCATCACAAAAAGAATAAGCAACAGTATGGTCGGGACTGTATAAATAATTATTTCGCGATACGGAGGCTTACTAGAAAACAATTTTGTGATTATTTGGCTCATAAATCACACCCTATAAAGATATGGTTAGTATAATTTGGCAGCGACGCTTTTAGCAAAAGCCCAGCCGATAATTAATATTACTATTGTAGTAAACACTAATCACAACTGCTAAGAAAGGGTATAATTTAGTTTGATAATGAGCGAAACTACTACGACAGACAGCGTCTTCACTAGAATGATAAAGGGTGAATTGCCGATTTATAAAGTTTATGAGGACGAATTAACCATTGCTTTTATCCCGTTGCATCCGAAAGCTTTAGCCCACGTTTTAGTCGTGCCCAAGTTGCAGGTTGATCAATTCTTTGACTTGCCAGACACTGATTATCGGGCTTTAATGGCTACGGTTAAGAAGGTTGCCTTAAGAATGCACCAGGTGGTTAAATCCAAGCGGGTTGGCTTGGAGGTATTCGGGATGGATGTGCCGCACGCCCATATCCATGTGATTGCCTTTGATACTTTTAAACAGTTCGTAACTAATCCTAATGAAGACGTCCCGGTTAACTATGAATTATTAAAGGCGATGGCTGAGAAATTAGCTTTTGGAGATATTAAATAATGTTAAGTAATTTAACGATTGCCTTATTTTTGGGTGCCGGAACCGGTGCTTGGATATTTGCCAAAATGATGCGCCATACCGGCAATAACACTAAAAGCTCTATTATCGTAGCGATCGTATCTGGCGCCCTAATACTGCTGATTTTCGCAGCTATCTTAGACAAACTATTCAAGCACTAACTCAAGATTAGTCGATGTATCCCCAGTTGGCAGCCATAATGGCTAGGTCGCTCAAGTTAACTGTGCCACTGCCGTTAATGCTACCCTGAGCGTAGGTTTGACTGGTTTTGCCCCAGTTGCCAGCCAAGATAGCCAAGTCGCTAATATTAACCTTGCCGTCGAAATTCAGGTCGCCGTTGGTTATATAAACCGATAGGGTGTTAGTAGAGGCGTTGGCCTGGTTATCAGTAGATGTGATTGCAACATTATACGTGCCGTCCGGGTAACCTAAGGTATTCAGTGAAAAGTTATAGGGCGAGCTGGATAAGGTTTGAACTGTGGCCCCGTTAACTAACAATTTAGAGTTGGCAATACTGCCGCCGTTGTTGGCGGTTGAAGTTGAGTTGATTGCAAAGGGATTGCCATAAACCTCAGCGGCGGCGGTTAGGGAGCTGAAGGTAACCGTCGGCGGCACTGCAACTAATGTAAAACTGGTAGTTGGCAGTGATCCGTTCCAGACACTGGTGCCACTGGTGTTGTCAATATCAGAGCCTGCTATCATATCAACCGCGGCTGTCCCGGCGCCTATTACCGTGAAGCTAATTTGAGCTACCGACTGGGTACCGGTTTCGGTGGTTGAAGAGGCACAAGCTACGGTGACCGTGCCTGAGCCGCCGGTATTGTCGCCGCATAAAGAAAACGGACCGCTTAAGGTCGTGCTTTGGTAGGTTAGATCGGCCGTCGGGTAAGACAGATTGGCTTCGACGGCGTTGACGTTGTCACCGCCAGAGCTGGTTTCCGAGACCGTTATGGTAAGCGTGGTTCCGACGTTATGCGACCCGCTTGAAGGCGCGAGCGTAAAACTGGCATCACCGCTCGCTGAGACCGGTGCCCGGTTAATTAAATTAAGACTAATCCCTGAGACAAGTAATAATGCCAGGGCCAACATTAATAACTGCTGCCTATATTTTTTCTTCATAATATTATGTTTATGTTTGATAATACTTATAACTTATACACTACTTTATATAGTCTGTCTATATCTAATTAACTCCTGTAGAAAAAACTCAACTTCAAGCCTTGTTCTTAAGTTTACCAATATATTTCTTGCAGCCTGATAGTTAAGGTTCTATAGACCCAATGTGTCTATAAGCTGCTTATATTGAATCTGTTTAATAATATCTCACTGGCCGTTTAGTACTAATTGATCTTGGAAATTCTAAGTTTAATTAGTATTATAAGGCTATGAATGAGGAGGATCTCGGGAAGTCAATCCAGCATGCGCGGCAATCAGCCGGGCTAACCCAGCAAGAACTGTGCCAAAAAGCGGAACTAAGTTACTCGACGCTGGCAAAAATCGAACGCGGCGCGATTAAGTCACCCTCCATTTTTACGATTCAGCGCTTAGCCCAAGTTTTAGGCATCGATTTGAATGAGTTGGTCGGTAACAGCGGCGCGCATAAGCAGGCGGATAATCCTAAAAAACGCTCTAAAACCGGCATCCGGTTTGTGTACTTTGATGTCAACGGCTGTTTATTAAAGTTTTTCCACAAGGCATTTACGAAGTTATCGGCCGATACCGGCTTGGGCTCGGAAGCTGTGGAGTCGGCTTTTTGGCACTATAACGACGCCGTCTGCCGCGGCGAAATAACTCTGGACGATTTTAACAACCGCTTTTCTGAAAAACTTAATATCCCCAAGATCAATTGGATGGACTATTATCTGGACGCCGTTGAACCGGTTGTAGAGATGCAGGAATTTGTAAAGTGGACGGCTGATAACTACTTGGTCGGGCTGCTTAGTAATATTATGCCCGGATTTATCGACGGCTTAAAACAGCGGCAGCTGATACCTGACGTACACTACGATGTCATTATTGATTCGTCCGAAGTCGGCGCACTCAAGCCGGAAGCCAAAATCTACGAAGTTGCGCAAGAACGCTGCGGCGTACCGGCTAACGAGATACTGTTAGTTGATGATTCGAGGACTAACCTAATGGCGGCCGAACATATGGGCTGGCATGTTTTATGGTTTGATGATTTTGAAGCCAAAGAAAGTGTCGAAAGAATCAGATCGTCTCTTGAACCGGAAGTGACGAGCGCACCCGCGCCGGAAACGGCTAACTTTGCCGGCTAAACTGTTCATATTGTGTTCGTATTTTATCTAAAGCTATCTCTGTTTCACGCAACTGGTTTTTAGTTTCATTAACGATAGTTTTCGGAGCCTTAGCCAGGTAGACTTTATTATCGAGGCGGAGTTTTAAGTTTTTCGCTACGGCAGTCAGCGCCTCGGTTTGCTTTTCCAGCTCGCTTAAGAAGTGATTCAGCTGTTCGTTATCTAAAGTTAGCCAGGTATGCGCAACGCTGCTTAAGTGCAGCCCCTTCCCTTCTGCTCCGGTGTCGACCGCCGCTAGATTGGACAACGACTTTAATATTCCGGCATGGGAGCGGATAAATTCATTGTCGTCATAACCCAGGCCGAGCTTTTGGTTTAATCCCAAGATACCTTTTACCAATCTGATCTCACTGACAATTTTTATAATTTTGTCGAACTCCTCTGCCCCGGCTTTGTCGGCCGTTACAATTTCCGGCCAGCGGCTACTAATAAGCAGGGTATTATTTTCCCACTTAAGAGTTTGCCAAATAGTTTCAGTTACGAACGGCGCGAAAGGGTGGGCTAGCTTTAAGATCGTTTCCAAGCCGTAAGCCAGCACAGATTTGTTTAATTCATATTTGGAAGCTTCAACGTACCAATCGGCAAAATCGTCCCAGACCAGATGGTAGATCAAATCATAGGCTTCGCTGAAGCGGTAATTATCTAAATAGGCCGTAATTTTTTCGTTGGCGCGGGCCAGCTTGTTTAATATCCAGTCGTCTTGGCAGCCGGCCGGCACCGGCGAGTGCTTTAACTCGTATTGGTCGCCAATATTGAATTCGCAGTAACGGGCGACATTCCAGAGTTTGTTAGCGAAATTCCGGGCTTCCTCAATCTTGCGCGGATCATAGCCGCGGTTTACTCCTGCTGTCCGGCCGCTGATAATACCCATGCGCAGGGCGTCGGCACCGTAACGCTCGATAACCGGTATCGGATCGACAACGTTGCCGACTGATTTGCTCATTTTTGATCCGTCCTCGGCTAGTACGTAGCCGTGGATATAAACCGTCTTAAATGGTACCTTGCCGGTAGTGTAAATTCCCAGCATAATCATCCGGCAGACCCATTGGTAAAGGATTTCGCCGCCGGTTTCCATTAAACTTAAAGGGTAAAATTGTTTAAAATCGCTGTTGTCCGGAAACCCGAGCGTAACGTACGGCCATTGACCGCTGGAAAACCACGTATCGAATACGTCCGGATCGCGCCGGTAAGTCTGGCCGCCCAGGACAATAGTTTCAGATTGGACGTTTTCATCGTAAATCCAGTCGTCGGGGTTATCCACGTTTTGGAAAGCCGGGATAGGGATTCCCCAGGGAATTTGCCGGCTGATATTCCAGTCGCGGATATTTTTTAAGTATTCGATGGACTGGATGCGTTTTGTTGCCGGGAAAAATTTAATTTTATTAGCTTCCAGGGCTTCAATGGCTTTTTCGGCCAGCGGTTTCATGCTGACAAACCACTGGTCTCTTAAGAGTGGTTGGATTACGGTGCCGCACTTGTAGCAATGGCCGACGCGGTGCGGGTGGGTTTCGGTTTTTGTGATCAGCCCGAGTTCCTCGAGGTCTTTGACGATTAATTTGCGGGCCTCCGCAATGGGCAGCTCACGGTATTTTTCAGGTGTTAAGTCAGACATTAATCCTTTGGTATTGATAACCGTGATTAACGGCAGGGCATGGCGCTGGGCGACTTCGAAGTCATTCGGATCGTGGGCGGGCGTAATTTTTACGGCACCGGTACCAAAATCACGGTCGACCATGGCATCGGCCACGATTGGCACTTCCCTGTTAGTTATCGGCAAGCGGACGGATTTGCCGACGTATTGCCGATAGCGTTCATCATCCGGGTGTACTGCTACTGCCGTATCGCCGAGCATTGTTTCCGGCCTGGTTGTAGCTACTATCACTTCCCCGCTGCCGTCAGCCAAGGGGTATTTAAGATACCACAGTCTCCCCTGCTCTGTTTTGTAAACTACTTCGATATCAGAGAAAGATGTACCGTGGAAAGTACAATAATTGACGAGTCTTTCACCTCTGTAAATCAACTTGTCGTGCCACATCTGCCGGAAAGTTGCATAGGCTTGGCTGACGACTTTTTTATCCAGCGTAAAAGTAAACCGGCTCCAGTCGCTACTGGCGCCCATCTGTTTTAATTGCGTTACGAAGTTATTTTTATTTTGTTCTACGAAGTCCCAAACCTGCGAATAGAGTTCTTCTCTGGTGAAATCAAAACGGGTCTTGCCTTCCGCATTAAGTTTTTTCTCGTAAACCACCCAAGTCTCGAAACCGGCATGATCGGCGCCGGGGATGAACAGCGTCTTTTTGCCTTTTAAGCGGCGGTATCTTACTTCGATATCTTCCAAAGCTACAAATAAAGCCTGGCCTAGGTGCAAGCCGGCGTTGGCATTGGGCGGCGGCATGACGACGCTGTAATAGTCCTGGGTACTGTCGTCAGGCTTAAATGCCCCGCTTTTCTCCCAGAGCGCATAAATATCGGTTTCGTATTCGTTTGGTTCGTAGCTTTTTGGTAGATTCATAGTCTGATAATAATTCTAACAGGGATTGACTACCAGTACATCATAAAATCAAAAAAGCCCCGGCCAATCTGTCTAGATTCACGTGAAAGACAAACACAAACTAAACTTTCAGGGAAAGAGTAAACAAATTTAAATTAGACCGGGACTTTTGTTTAAAAAGGGCGACCTGAATGGGCTTTCAGGCAGTACCAAATTTTTGTTTTCAGTATTTAGCATAACCATTGTTAATAAATCAAGCAAGTCAAAGCTTGGTTAACACTTTAAAAACTGTGTATTACATGCTCAAATTGGGATTTATATCCAATAAAAAAGGATCACTTAGGTTAATTCCCTGCCGGGCTTGGAAGTAACCCAGTGCCGCGATCATAGCGGCGTTATCGGTGCATAGCTTGGGGTCGGTGTATTCAATACCGATTGCCAGGCGTCTTTGCAGTTGTTGCCTTAGTTCGGTACTACTGGCGACGCCGCCGCCGATTATCACGGTCTTAGGCAGAAACTCCTGGTAAGCCAGGATGGTTTTGTCGACGACGGTTTCGACCGCGATGCGTTGGAAACTAGCGGCAATACTAGCCTTCTGAGCTTCATTGAGCCGTTGTGGCAGCTTAACGCTAGGAAAATTGTAGTCTTCGCCGACTAAAGCTTGGGCCAGCCTTAACACGGCAGTTTTGACGCCAGAGAAGCTGAAGTCGTATTTGGAATCCAACTTGGATTTCGGTAAATCGTAAGCGTAAACATCGCCGGCTGGTGCGGCTTTGGCAATACTCGGGCCGCCCGGATAAGGCAGGCCGATGATCTTGGCAACTTTGTCAAACGCCTCGCCGATAGCATCGTCGCGGGTCTGGCCGAGCAACTGATACTGGAAGTGATCCTGAAATAGTACCAGCTGGCTGTGGCCGCCGCTGACAATCAGGGCCAGAATAGGGAACTCAGGCTGAGCTTTGGGCAGCTGGTAACCGGGCAGTTTCGACTCAGTGATAAAGTTGGCATAAGCATGGCCTTCGACGTGATTTACGGCGTACAGAGGCTTGTTTTTAATAATTGCCAGCGCCCTGGCCGTCATTACGCCGATTAACAGCGAACCGCCCAGGCCAGCCCCGTATGTGACTGCGATACCATCAATATCCGGCCAATCTAGCTGGGCTTCGCCGAAGGCTTGGTTGATTACCGGCACAATCGATTCGATATGGCTTCTGGCGGCAATTTCGGGTACAATTCCGCCATACATAACGTGTTGGTCCATGCTGCTTAACACCGCATTACTCAGTAAAATTTGGCCGTTTTCAACAATTGCCGCCGCAGTTTCATCACAACTAGTTTCGATGCCTAATATTTTCATTCAGAAATTAAGTATACTGTATACAGCCTATGAACATTAGAAGTCTAGTCAAAAAAATTGTCCCGACTGGTTTATTCCGTAAAATTGAACCTTACGGCCACTGGGGGGAAGCGATACTTGAGGAAATTTACTTGGGATTCCCGGCCCGCAAGCTCAAAGTGATTGGGGTGACAGGCACCGACGGCAAAACTTCAACCGCCACCTTCATCGCCCATATGTTAAGAACCAATGGCTATAAAGTTGCCCTGATGACTACCATATCAATCGATTACGGGGACGGGAAGGGGGAGCAGCCGAATCCGACCCGGCTAACTACCATGGGGTCGTTATCGCTGTTAAAAAAGCTGAAAACCATCAATCAAAAGGGGGCGGAATGGCTAGTGCTGGAAACTACCAGCCATGCATTAGCCCAGCACCGCGTCTGGGGTATACCGTACACGGTTGCGGTAATGACTAATATTAACCACGAGCACCTGGACTATCACGGCACGTTTGAAAACTACCGGGCCGCCAAACTGAAACTCTTTACCCAGACCAACCGCAATCGCCGGGGCTACAGGGCAGGGGTCATTAATGCCGACGACCCCAGTGCAAAACTGTTTGCCGAGGCTGTCGAGCATCCTTACGAGTACGGCGTGAAGAGCGGTGCCATCCGGGCAGTCGATATCAAACTTACGCCATCTGGCAGCGAATATAAGACTAAAATCGACGACACAGAGTACCGCATCAAGTGTTATTTGGCTGGCAGCTTCAATGTCTATAACTCTTTGGCTGCCGTGACCGTTGGCCATATTCTCGGGATTGATGCCAAGGGGATAGAGCGGGGAATAGCCGAATTAAAATCCGTCGAGGGCCGGATGACGTCAGTCGACGAAGGCCAGGCTTTTGAATTAATTGTTGATTACGCCCATACGCCCGAAAGCTTTGAAAAAGTTTTTAAAGAGATGCGTCCCTTGGTAAAAAACCGGATGATAGCCGTTTTCGGCAGCGCCGGCCGGCGGGACGAGGAAAAACGAGCCAGCCAGGGTGAAATTGCCGGGCAGTTATGCGATGTAGTGATTGCTACCGAAGAAGACGACCGCGATATCGACGGCGCCGAAATTTTAAACCAGATTGCCAGTGGCGCCGAAAAGGCTGGGAAGAGCAAAGGCCGTGACCTGTTTCTGATTCACGACCGCGAGCAGGCAATCCAAGCCGCTGTCGATATGGCCCGGGCTGGAGATTTAGTACTTTTACTGGGAAAGGGGCATGAAAAGTCGATTTTAAGCAATGGTCCCGAAGCCGCCAAACTGAGGCACTTGCCCCAAGATGACAGCGACCCGCAAAGGGTCGTTAAGCGCCAGTACGACGAAGTTACCGCCGCCCGCTTTGCCCTGAAACAGCGTAAGGCTGCTTAATCGCGCAGCTCCAGCGTCAAGCATTTAACCCCGCCGCCGGATTTTTGGAATTCGGAAATCGGGGTCTCAAACACTTCCATATTGCGTTCTTTGTAAATCCGGATTAAGTTGGTGGCCCGGTCGCTTAACACGATGCGTTTGCCGTCGCTCATGGCGTTTAGCCCGTAAACCATCGCATCTTCATCGGTTGCTTCAATGACGTTCGGAACAATTTCGTGCAAGGTTCTGACCGATTCCGCTGAAAAGGCCGGCGGCCAGATGCTGACCGTCTCCGAATCGACAATCGTCAGGCAGGTATCAAGGTGGTAAAATCTGGCATCAGCCGTGTTTAAGCTGACAACTTTCTTGTTGAAAAAGGCTTCCAATTCCTTGTGGACCGGTCGGTCCGAACGCCAGGGGTAACCCGCGAAAATAATATCGTTCCAGACCAGGGCGTCGCCTTCGCCTTCAAAATCATATTTCGGCTCTAAAATTTCCGTGTAGCCGTTAGTCTCAAACCATTGGCGGTCGTAAGCGGTTTCCGGCTGCCGGTCCGGCGCGCGGAAAGTCGGCAAGGCGACTTTGTGGTCGATTACTAGGGCGCCGTTGGCGGTAAAAACCAGATCGGGCAGGTGCGGTTGGGGTTCCAGAAGTTTAACGTCCCAGCCGAATTGCTGGGTATAGATGTTATACAGCTTGTCCCATTGCTCGATCGTTAAGCTGTTATCGACTTGGTTGTCGGTACGCATC
>Ga0182030_10024758_pt1 | contig 10993 bp, 9 predicted proteins | sample 812S3MmetaG_FD_121299 | JGI IMG/M metagenome (GOLD analysis project Ga0182030, IMG submission 121299) | Permafrost microbial communities from Stordalen Mire, Sweden - 812S3M metaG (Illumina Assembly) | ecosystem: Environmental > Terrestrial > Soil > Wetlands > Permafrost | place: Sweden... | reverse complement strand
GCTTGTATTCGGGCTGCTGTTCGTAGTGGACGTGGATTTCGGCGAGGCGCTGTCCGGCTTTCGCTAGTTCGCGGAAAACGCCAAAATCTTTCACCGCAGAGGACGCAGAGTTCGCCGAGGCTTTCTGGGATTTGGTATCCCGAGCATCGCGAGAGACCCCTGCTTCCGGCACAGAGTTTGCGGAGGGTAGCCGCGTTCCAGTTTCGATTTAATTTCGCGGTCGAGGTCGTCTTTTTCGTCTTTTGCTTCCCAATCACAGTGCGAGAGGTGGAACTCGTCGATGAGAGCCCCGTCGACGCGGATGGAGGAGTTTTTGCGTTTGATTTCGAATTCGGGGACTAAGGTGAGTTTCAGTTTGCGTCCGCTGGTGGCGAGTAGATATTGAAAGGCGCTGCGGACTGCCATCTCGTGGTCGACGTAGAGTTGGCCGAATTGATTGAGAACGTTGTAGTAGTTCTTAACGGCAGCGTGCGTCGGCTTGAGGTTGAGCTGGGACATTGAACTGCGTTCGAGATCTGCGTTCCAAAGGGAAAGGGAAGTTTAGCATCGGGATGGGACGGCTTGGAGTGGCGGAGGAGTGGCATGGCTTCTACGAGGGCGCGGAAAAGGTCAACATCTTCAACCGCCGATACGTCCGCAGCGTCTGTGCCCGCAGGGGCTGAAGCCCTCGACTTTTTGCCCGCTAACGCGGCCCTGAAGGGCCGCTCTTCCACGGTAACCCCATCGTTCACGGTAACCCCATCGTCCACGGTGACTCCATCGTTCACGGTGACGCCATCATTCTGCGGACTTGCGGTGGAAGAGCGGCGCTTTAGCGCCGCGTACTGCGGCATCTTTTCGAGGGCTTTAGCCCCGGTGGCGGTGGCCGAGGCGAAGGGGATGCGTGGGAGTTCGCGGCGGAGGTTGGCGGCGTAGCGCTCGCGGTACTCGGGATGGTGCAGGACGGCGTAGATGTAGTGGAAGATGTCCCACTTGGTGATGGAGGGGTCGCGGTAGTGGGAGCGGAATTGTTCGAGCGCCCAGTCGGTGATGTTCTCGCGGCGGTGGGTGCCGTCTTCGGCGTAGGTGTAGAAGGGAAACCACTGAAAGCTCGTCACAAAACAGACGATTCCCTCGATTCCGATCCTGTCGGTTGCCCAGCGGATCGCCTTCAAGTACGGGTCCTGGAGTTTTCTCCTTCGACTGCGCCGAGCCATCCGCTTCGCGTATGGCTGGGCTTCGCTCAGGATGACATTGATGGGGAATGGTGCATGACTGGCGGGTTTTAGCGGAGGTTGTGGACTACCAGGATCATTCCGGGGCGGAGGGTGGCTACGTCGCGGTTGTCGTGCTTTAGGGCGGTGACGGTGGTGTTGTAGGAGGTGGCGATGGAGTAGAGAGTTTCTCCGGCTTTGACGCGGTGGTGAATTACGCCTGCGCCAGAGCGCGCGGCAGAGGCGGGTTTGGCGGTGGCTGTGGATTGCAGTCCGGCGCGGTGTTTTGCGTTCGATCGTTTGCTGGCTGATTCGGTTTCGGCAGCGGCGCTGTGGGTTACGGGCAGGTGGAGAGCGAGAACTTTGTGTCCCGCGAGGCTGTCGCCTTTGAGGCGGTTCCAGCTACGCAACATCTTTGGCGAGACTCCAAAATTTTCGGCCACGGACTCGACGGTGTCGCCTTTTCTAATTTTGTAGTGCGTGGTGACGCGGGCGTACGTGCTGGTGTCGGTCTGCTTGCCCGGCGCGATCGGAATAATCAGCCGGGTTTCAGGGGCGACCGCTTCGACGTGAGAGCTGGCCTTCGAGGCGCTTTTGACGTCGTTCGGTTCGAGATCGTTCGGCTCGAGATCGTTGGCCTCGGCGATGGCTTTGGGCGTGGTGTGATAGGTGCGGGCGATCGAGGCTAAAGTTTCTCCCGGCTGCACTTTGTGGTAACGCCACCAGACACGCTTATCGGCGGGGATGACGGCGACGGCGCTTTCAAATTTCGCGCCTGTGCCGGCGGGGAGATGGAGTTCGAAGGGCTGACCTTTTCCGGCGTCTTTGGGCGTCGTCATGCGCAGAAGGCTGGGGTTGAGGTCGGAGAGATCTTCAGCGGTGGCATCGACGCATTCGGCGGCGAGGCGTAGATCGATGGGATAGTCGATTCTTACTGTGTCGTAGGGAACGGGCTTGTCTTTCACGATGGAATCCAGTCCGTACTGGGCGGGATTCTTGGCCATGATGGTGACGGCCACGATGATCGGAACGTAGTTTCGAGTTTCTTTGGGCAGAACGTTGCGGCGGTAAAGCTCCCAGAAGTCGGCGTATCCTGTGCGCTTGACGGCAGACTGGACGGTGCCGGGGCCGGAATTGTAGGCGGCCATGGCGAGATACCAGTCTCCGAATTCGTTGTACAGGTCGTGGAGGTGGTGAGCGGCGGCACGCGTAGCTTTCTCGGGATCCTGGCGATCATCCTGCCACCAGCTGCGCTGTAGACCGTAGCCAGAGGCGCGGCTGCCCATGAATTGCCACATGCCGCGGGCGCCCGCGCGGGAGACGGCCAAGGGATGGAATCCGGACTCGGCCTGGGCGAGATAGATGAGTTCCTGCGGCACACCTTCTTCGCGCAAGACACGGCGAATCATATCTTCGTAGCGGCCGGAGCGGGCCAGGGCGTGTTCGAGGGTGCCGCGTCCGCGGTTGGAGAAGTAATTAATGTATCCGGCGACCTGGTCGGTCATCACTAAGGGCAGGTCGGAGTGCGTGCTCCTCAGCTCGGCGAGGGCTTTTGCTTTTACGTTGGGATCGACGGAGGGGGTGGCTTCGTTGGCTTCGTCGATGGGCGCGGGTTCGGATTTTTGCTCGGCGAATCCGTCACCTTGTTGCAGGGCGGCGATTTCGAGTCCGTTGATGCCGTCGAGGATGCGGTCGAGTTCGTTTTCGAGGCGGTCGTCGGAGCGGAGATCGTATCCGCTGCCGAGAAGCTGGTTGAAGGCGGAGTCAAAGTTCTGCTTGGCCGCTTCGAGGTGGCCGGTATGGTAGTTATCCTGGCCGGCCTGGTATTCCTTCTCGACGTCGGCGATCAAGTCGGCGATGGGGTCGACTTTGAGTTCTTGTGGGACCTCTTTTTTGGCCTGCGGCTCGGCGGTGGCTGCGGGCGCGGGCTTCTGCGGATGCTGGTCAGGCGGGTTGTTGGAGGCCACGAGAGCGGGGGCTTCCGCTTGGGAAGGGGGAAGGAAGGAGGATTTCTGGGCGGTTTGACAGGCCACGGTCGCTGCCAGGGTTGCCGCCAAAGCGGTCAGGGCTAGCGACAGATTCGAGTTGGAAGGAAATCTCATGATTTGTTGAAAGGCTAGTTGAAGCTCCTTGAAAAGCAGATTTCTCTTCGTTCTCAGATCGGTTCAGATCGGTTTCCAAATCGGGCGCTGATTGTTAGTTAGTATTGAGATGGTACTATCGCAAAATTCGTTGGGTCAACGCCACGGAAGACACCCCCTCCCGGTTACTTCTGGAACCGCGAGGCATGTTACCCGAGCGGGGGGAGAATGGCAAATGGAAGCCCAATCAGAAGCTGATGCGTCTGGTATTTGAGCGAGTTGTCGGCACGCCTGGAAGACGCTGACAGGCAGCATTAGGAGGACCCAGGTTAGTGCCCTGAAGAACGGGCACGAACCTGGGGCACCAAATTTTCCGATATTGAGGGTCGAGAGCGAAGGCATAGCGAGGATATATGAAAGCGATACAGATTCAGCGGACGGGCGGTCCGGAAGTGATGGAGCTGGCGGAGGTGCCGGCTCCGCAACCGAAGTCGAATGAGGTGGTGGTGCAGATTAAGGCGGCAGGCGTCAATTTTATTGACGTCTATAACCGCGAGGGGCGGTACAAGGCACCGCTGCCGCTGGTTTTGGGACAGGAAGGCGCGGGGGTGGTGCTGGCGCTGGGGGCGGATTTGCTGGAGGGGAAGAGCGAGTTCGCGGTGGGAGATCCGGTCGCGTACACATCAATTTTGGGAAGCTATGCGGAGTACGCGGCGGTTCCGGCGGACCGGCTGGTGAAGATTCCAGCGGGAGTGACGGCGGAGCAGGCTGCGGCGGCGATGCTACAAGGGATGACGGCGCACTATTTGTGTCACGATACTCATCCGCTGAAAAAGGGTGAAACGACGCTGATTCACGCGGCGGCCGGGGGAGTGGGATTGCTGTTGGTGCAGATGGCGCACAACATTGGGGCGCGCGTGATTGCGACGGTTTCGACCGAAGAAAAAGCTGAGTTGGCGCGAGGGGCGGGGGCGGACGAGGTCATCCTTTATACGCAGGTGGATTTCGAGGAGGAGACGAACCGGCTGACGGGAGGGAAGCGGGTCGACGTGGTGTACGACTCGGTGGGCAAGACTACGTTCGAAAAGGGGCTGAATGTACTGCGACCGCGGGGGATGATGGCGCTGTTTGGCGGGTCGAGCGGGGCGGTCGCGCCTTTTGATCCGCTGACGCTGACGGCCAAGGGGTCGCTGTTCTTGACGCGGCCATCGCTGGGGCATTACATCCTGACGACGCAGGAATTGCGGGCGCGGGCGGCGGCGGTGTTTGGGATGATTCGAGATGGAAAGCTGAAATTGAGGATCGAGCATGTTTATCCGCTGGCGGAGGCCGAGCGGGCGCACCGTGAGTTGGAGTCGCGGAAGACGACGGGGAAATTGTTGCTGATTCCGTAGGAAGTTGTTGGCGAGGGCTCTCGTTCCGGGGAGTGGGATGCAGTTCTCGGAACGCGGGCAGGAATGCCCGCGGCCACACAATTTATTTCTTGTTCTTGCGGGAGTAATTTTTTAGGTATGGGGGCAGCTCTTTTTCGCAGCGGTCATCTCTTAGTGGGTCGCCGGAGATTGTGTTGAGGGGGATTACTCCGGCCCAGGTGGGGAAGGAGTAATCTTCTTCATCGTCGATGGCGGGGCCGACGCGCACTTTGGCGGAAAATTCCTGGATGGGCAGGCGCAGGACGGACGTGGCTTTCAGCTCTTTTTCGTTGGGCTGGCGGGAGTCGTCCCAGCGGTGGGGGATGATGTGCTCGCTGAGAAGGCGCAAGGCCTCGAGTTTTTCGGCGGGATCGTTGACCAGGGTTGCGGTGCCGAGGATTACGACGGAGCGGTAGTTCATGGAGTGATTGAAGACGGAGCGGGCCAGGACTAATCCATCGAGTAAGGTGACGGTGACGCAAACGGGAACACCCTTGTCGAGATTGCGCAGCATGCGGCTGGCGGCCGATCCGTGGATGTAAAGCGCGTCATTGTGCCGGCCGTAGGATGTGGGGATCACGTAAGGTTGTCCGCCAACAGCGAAGCCGACGTGGCAGAGAAAGGCTTCGTCGAGAATCTGGTTGATGGTTTCGCGGTCGTAGACGGCGCGCTGCGGTTCGCGTATGACACGAATGCGTGGATTGGGGGTCGTCGAGTTCGAACTATCGTTCGAAGCGGCAGAAGTTGTTGGGTTGTTGGACATGGAGCTGATTTCCCAGGCAGGCGCCAAGAGTGGTGATGAAGAATTCTAGCAGGTCGGCAATATTCGGTTTACCGGTGTGGTCGGGGGAACGGCTGTTCAATTCTGGCATCAAAGGTTGGGCCGAAGGAGGCTTATGAATTCAGGGATCGCGCTGTTGTTCATATTTGGGATCGGCTTTGTCGCCGGATTGCGCACCTTCACGGCGCCGATGGTGGTGGCGTGGGCGGCGCATCTGGGATGGATCAATCTTGCGGGGTCGCACCTTTCGTTTATGGGTTCGATCTGGGCGGTCGGTCTTTTTACTTTGGGAGCGTTGGCGGAGTACGTCGGTGATCAACTTCCGTCGACGCCGGCGCGTACGACTGCGGGTCCACTGAGCGCGCGGATCTTGACGGGACTGCTGACAGGCGCATGCCTAGGGGTGGCGGGCGGAGTTTCTCCGTTGGTTGGGGCGATCGTAGCAGCTGTGGGCGCGGTTGCTGGAGCGTTCGGCGGCTACCAGGCGCGAACGCGGCTGGTGCGAGGGCTGCACGTTCCAGACGCAGCGATTGCGATTCCGGAGGACTTGGTTGCGATCGGACTGGGCTGTCTCTGCTGCGTCGAGATTGCGAAGTTTCATGTCGCGGCTGCTCTCACGATTTTGCACATGTTTTCGTTCTTGCCAAGGTGGTCGTGAGCATGGCCAGTCCGGAAAAATTCGACGCGATCATTATTGGTTCGGGACAGGCTGGAACGCCGTTGTCGACGACCTTGGCAGAGGCGGGAATGCGTACGGCTCTGGTGGAGCGGGTACACGTTGGCGGCACGTGCGTGAACGAAGGGTGCACTCCGACGAAGACGATGGTGGCGAGCGGGCGTGTCGCGTACCTGGCGCGTCGGGCGGCGGATTACGGAGTACAGACGGGCTCGATCGGCATCGATTTGCGGCGCGTGCGCGAACGCAAGCGGCAGATTGTTGATAAGTTCCGCAATGGCAGTCAGGCGCGCATGGAAAGGACGGCGAACCTGGAGCTGATATTCGGTACGGCGCGATTTACGGCTCCGAAGACGGTTGAAGTGAAGTTGAAGGACGGTGGGGTTCGCTCGCTGACTGCCGAGAATATTTTTATTAATGCGGGCACTCGCGCGTCGCGTCCTAAGCTGGACGGAGTGGATGACGTGCCAACGCTCGATAACGCGTCGATCATGGAACTGGATACCGTTCCTGAACATTTGTTGATCTTGGGCGGCGGGTATATCGGGTTGGAGTTTGGACAGCTCTTCCGGCGCTTTGGCAGCAGAGTGACGATCTTTCAGATGGATGGGCAGTTGCTAACCCATGAGGATCCCGATATCGCGGATGAGGTCGCGAAGATTTTGCGCGAGGATGGGATTGAGGTTTTACTCGATGCGCACGTCACTCGAGTGTCGAAAGCTGGCGGAAACATTCAGATCGAGTTCGAGCGGAAGGCGGCGCAGGACGAGCATGGGGGAACTAAGGCCGTCACAGTAACGGGCTCTCATTTGCTGCTCGCGACTGGACGTACTTCGAATTCTGACACTTTGAATCTGGCGGCGGGTGGGATCGAGGCAGACGATCGCGGATTTATCAAGGTGAATGACCGTTTGGAGACCACGGCCGAAGGCGTGTATGCGCTAGGAGATATTAAGGGCGGTCCGGCGTTCACGCACATTTCTTACGACGACTTTCGAATCATACGGTCGAATCTTCTGGAGAAGAAGAATGCGTCGATTCGAAATCGGGTGGTGCCTTACACGTTATTTATCGATCCGCAACTTGGACGGGTCGGGTTGACCGAGAAAGAGGCTCGCGAACAGAAGCGAAACATTCGTGTGGCAATGCTGCCGATGACCGCGGTGGCCCGGGCGCTAGAGACGGACGAGAGCCGCGGCTTCATGAAGGCTGTCGTCGATGCGGATACGAATCAGATTCTGGGCGCGGCGGTGCTGGGGATTGAGGGCGGGGAAGTGATGGCGGCGTTCGAGGTTGCGATGATGGGAAAGCTGCCCTACACCGCGTTGCGCGACGGAGTGTTTGCGCATCCGACGCTGGTGGAGTCGCTGAATAATTTGTTTACGGCCATGGACAAAGGGAAATAAAGCTACAAACGCGACCTGATGCCCGGAACCTGCAACGAAAGGAAAAACTCAGGCCACGGCGAGATTGAGCCCAGCCTCGATCGCAGCATTTTCTGCATACTCAATGTGCAGCACCCGCCTCGGGATTTTGAGCGCTGATTTGGAAGACGCGTGAACAATCAGTGGCCGCATCACTAACACTCCACCTTGGGGCACTGAACAGTCGACGGGTGCAATCCGCAACGCGAGTTCTTGAATCGCATCGTCGCTCAGCACACCTTTCGCGTGGGTCCCGGGTAAGACTCGCAGAGGCCCATTCTGCGGCGTAGAGTCGTCGAGATGAACGCGAAGCGCAACCACCCGGCAAAGGGCAGTCGCGGGAGCGTGCGCATAAGTTACTCCGTCTTTTGTGGACCACGGTCCCCAACCCTGGATGTCGCGACGTTCGCGCAACGGGAGAGCCGTGTCTTGATGCCAGACGACGAGCCAGTTTGATTGCGGTGACTTGTCAAAGAGAGTTGCACGGAAAGGCGTCGCACCAAGGCCGAGAATATGTTGCGCGATCTGCATGAGTCGGGGTTCAGTAGCAAGAGCCGCAACCGCGGGGTGTTTCAGGGCATGACGTATTCCGGCTTTGCTTCTTCGCAGAGGGGACTTTTGAAGGTCCGCGATCAACGCTTCGGTTTCGCTTGGCAGCACGACTTTGGACAGGATGGCAAAACCCTGTTCCTTAACTAGCCTCGCCAGATCCACGGCTAGAGTAGCCCTCCGGTTTGTACGGCTAGAACGTTCAGCGCCATTTCGAGTTTGGTGATCGCTTCGCCGAGTTCGGGATGACTTCCGACTTTCTGCTGGAGGTCCTTAAGAATTTTCTGCGCGCTGGCCACGTGCTCGGCAGCTTCGTTTGGTGTCGGATTGGTGTTCGATTCGGTCGGCGTGGGCATGATCATTCGCTCCCTTGTACAACCTAATTCTATACAGGATCGTCTCTAATAATAAGTTTGTCTCTAATAAGAGTTGGTCAAGAAGATCATCCGCCTATGCTTCGATTTTGTGCGTGGCTCTTGCCGTTGCTGTCGCTTGGCGCTGCCGCTGGGCAGCAAGCGCCGACCTTCAGTTCGCAGGGCAATCTGGTTCCGGTGCCGGCGTTGGTGCGCGATGCAGAGGGGAACGCCGTGTATGGGCTGCAGGCGCAGGATTTCATTATCGAAGACGATGGCGTGGAGCAGGCGGTTCGGCTGGATGAGACTCCGGAGGGGGAGCCGATCTCACTGGTCATTGCGGTGCAGTCGGGACGGCGGGCCGAACGGGAGTTTGGGCGAATGGCGGGGCTGGCGGCGATGCTTGATCCGGTGCTGAGCAATCCGCAGAACGAGGCGGCACTACTCGTTTTCGACAGCAGACTGCATGTGGTGCACGATTTCACCAATCGGGCCGACGTCATCGAGCAGAATCTGAAGAGTCTGGAGCCGGGGGATGACGGGGCGGCGATTCTCGACACGGTTGTTTATGCCTCGAAGATGCTGCGCAAGCGGCCGGAGGGACGGCAAAGGGTTCTGCTGCTGATCAGCGAGACGCGCGATCATGGCAGCCGCTTTAATACGATCGACGATGCGGTACGGTTCGTTGGATTGACTCACACGCTGGTCTATGCGTTGCCGTTTTCGCCGTACCTTTCGCAGCAACTGGATACAGCCCGAGGCAGCAATAAGGATGAGTGGGGGACGGGCATTAACTTTATCGAGAAGCTGGCGGCGGCGCGGCAGGCGATGAGAAAGAATTCCGCTAAGGCGCTGGCGCAGATGACTGGCGGCGAATACGAGCTCTTCTCCACCCGCAAAGGTTTCGAGTCAGACATGCTGAGTTTTGCGAATCATCTGCACAGCCGTTATATGCTGAGCTTCGAGCCGAAGAGTCCGCACGCGGGATTGCATCGGATCCAGGTTCGCTTGAAGAATGCGAAGGCGAATGAGACGGTGCTGTATCGGAGCAATTATTGGGTGGATGAGACGCGGCCGTGACGGCGGGGTGGTCGGGCGTCTTTTTTGCGGGCTGTTTTTTTGACTACTTTTTTCGGCGCTTGCGAAATTCTCGGGATTTTTGTTCTGGCTTTTCTTCCTGCACGGCAAACTGAATTTTCTTTTCTACGGGATCGATGCGGTCGACGAGGATGCGAATGCGATCTCCCAGGCTGTAGGTTTTGCGGGTGTGCTGGCCGATGATCTGGCGCGTCTCTTCGTGAAAGATGTAGTGGTCGTTTTCCAGGGTGTTCAGCGGAACGAGGCCTTCGACGAAGAGGTCGGTGAGTTCGACGAAGAATCCGAACTTCGTGACGCTGATGATGAGGCCGTCGAATTCTTCTCCGATGCGGCGCTCCATGAACTTCATTTTTTTCCATTCCATCAAGCCGCGTTCGGCTTCGTCGGCGCGGCGCTCGGATTGGCTGGATTCGTCGGCGATGGTGTGAAGTTCTTCGAGAGGGATGGGTCCGCCGAGGGGCGCGAGGGCTTGCGCATCGCGCTCGCGGCGCTTTGACCACGGGGATGGCGGTGGGACGCTGGGTTTGTTGAGCGGGTAGGGGTCCTTCGACTGCGCGGAACGATTCGCTTCGCTCGTCGTTGCGCTTCGCTCAGGATGACAGTTCTGTGAAGATTGCGAAGTTCCTACTGGTACGTCGCCGTCTAGCTTTTCGGGGGAACTGCGCAAGACGTCTTTCAGGATACGGTGGACGATCAGGTCGGGATAGCGGCGGATGGGCGAAGTGAAGTGGGTGTAGGTGGTGGCGGCGAGGGCGAAGTGTCCGCGATTTTCTTCGGAGTAGCGGGCTTGCTTGAGCGAGCGCAGCATCAGGAAACTCAGGATGCGTTCTTCTGGCGTGCCGGCGATTTTCTCGGTGAGTTTCTGGTACATGCGCGGGGTGATGTGGACTTCTCTGGGGACCTCGATTTCGCGGACGCGCTTGCCGGTTCCACGGGCGTCGCGGCGGTCGGCTTTCAGTTGGACGCGCTGAATCGGAAGCGCGCCGACTCCCAGGGAGTAACCGAAAGTTGCGGCGATGACCTCGAAATCGTAAACGCGCTTGGCGTCGGGCTTTTCGTGGATACGGTAGAGCGAGGCGATGCGTTTATTTTCCAGGTAGTGGGCTACGCATTCGTTGGCCGAGAGCATGAATTCTTCAATCAGGCGGTGAGCGACGTTGCGTTCGGAGCGCGTGATGCTTTTCATCATTCCGAATTCGTCGAACTCGATGACGGCTTCGGGGAGATCGAAGTCAATCGATCCGCGACGCTTGCGTTTGCGATTGAGGATCATGGCCAGGTCGCGCATGCGTTCAAAGTGGTCGACCTGATTTTCGTATTTGATGCGGGCCGTTGTCTCGCCCAGGTTAGCGCTCAAGTGCGAGCGCGAACCTGGGGCACCGTCGCCTTCTAGTACGGCGTTTACGGCGGTGTAGGTCATGCGATT
>Ga0182030_10024757_pt1 | contig 10993 bp, 13 predicted proteins | sample 812S3MmetaG_FD_121299 | JGI IMG/M metagenome (GOLD analysis project Ga0182030, IMG submission 121299) | Permafrost microbial communities from Stordalen Mire, Sweden - 812S3M metaG (Illumina Assembly) | ecosystem: Environmental > Terrestrial > Soil > Wetlands > Permafrost | place: Sweden... | reverse complement strand
TGCGGCGCGCAGCGGAAATTCGCGCCAGGCCCAGACGGGGCCGGCGTCGAGCTCCTCGGCTGCTTCAAGAAGCGTCACGCCCCATGTCTCACGCGCTTCGAGCAATGCCCAGTCGAGCGCGGAAGGGCCGCGATCGCCCGGCGGACCGGGGTGGATTACGAGGCACAATGTTTTCCGCAGCACATCAGCCGGAATGGCGCGCTTCAGAAAGGGCGCAAGGATCAGGTCCGGCGCGAACATCCCAATGGCTTCGCGGAGAATGTCGTCGGAAATGTCATATTCGACGCTGACGTCCTCGCCCCGCTCGCGTAATTCGACAAACAGCCTCTGGGTAAGGCTGTTGAATGAATGGCAAAGCAGAAGAATCCGCATCTTCCCGTCCCGTTGGTTCAACCGTATATTTTGATCCGACAAGTCTGTCACTTTTCGGGAAGATGCGTCAGCAGATGCGCGGCAATTGCTCGCCCGACAGCCAGTCCACGATACGGCCGCCGCCGAAACTGGTCTCCATCTGCACGAAGCGATGATCGTCTGCGACGACATGGCCTATGATCGCCGCGTCTTGGCCAAGCGGGTGCGAGCGCATGACAGTCAGCAGTTTCTCGGCGGCCGACGCTGCAACGAAGACAACCAGCTTCCCCTCGTTCGCCACATAAAGCGGATCGAGGCCGAGCAATTCGCAGGCCGCCGCGACCTGCGGCCGGATCGGCAGCGCGTCTTCCTCGATGCGAATGCCGACGCCCGATTGACTCGCGATCTCGTTGAGGGTCGCGGCGAGGCCGCCGCGCGTCGGATCGCGCATCAACCTCAACTGTGGCCCGCAGGCCTCGACCATCGCCGCCGTCAATCCATGCAACGCCGCTGAATCAGAGACGATCTGCGTTTCGAATTCGAGATTTTCGCGGCTCGACATGATGGCGACGCCGTGATCGCCAAGCGTACCCGAGACGAGGATCGCATCGCCCGGTTTCGCATTCTCGCCGGAAAGGTTGATACCGTCCGGCACGATGCCGATGCCCGCCGTGGAGATGAACACGCCATCCGCCTTACCGCGCTCGACCACCTTGGTGTCGCCGGTGACAATTTTCACCCCGGCCTCGCGCGCCGCGTTGCCCATGCTCCGGGCGATGCGCTGCAAATCGGACAAGGGAAAGCCTTCCTCCAGGATGAAGCTCGCGGAGAGATGCATCGGTTTCGCGCCGGACATGGCAAGGTCGTTGACCGTGCCATGCACCGCGAGCGAACCGATGTTTCCGCCCGGAAAAAACAGCGGCGATACGACATAGCCGTCTGTCGTCATGGCCATGCGTCCGGCGGGAATCTCGAACACCGCCTGATCATTGCCCTGCGCCAGCAGGTCATTGGCGAAGGCCTCCTTGAAAATCTCGGAGATCAGCTGCGCCATGGCCCGGCCGCCGGAGCCATGCGAGAGATCAATGCGCCCGTTCTTGATATCGAGCTTTCTGAATTTCAGGCGCGGCGCATTCATGAGGCGACTTTCTCGGGGACTTTGGCATCACGGAAACGACCGTAGGTGTAATGGGCGGCGCAGGAGCCCTCCGACGACACCATGCAGGAGCCCATCGGCGTCTCGGGCGTGCAAAGCGTGCCGAACAATTTGCAGTCGACCGGCTTTTTCACGCCGCGCAGGATGGCGCCGCATTCGCAGGCTGGGTTGTCCTTTGCCGGAACCGTCGTCACGCTAAAAATCTTCTCGGCGTCAAAGGCGGCGAATTCCTCCCGCAATTTGAGCGCACTGTAGGGGACTTGCCCGAGACCGCGCCATTCGAAGGAGTCGCGCAGTTCAAAGACCAGGCTGACCAGGTCCTGAGCCTTGAGATTGCCTTCCGGCGTCACCGCACGAATAAATTCGTTCTCCACCTCGCAGCGGCCCGCGTTGACCTGGCGCACCAGCATCAAAATCGCCTGCATAACGTCGAGCGGCTCGAAACCGGCGACCACAACCGGCTTCTGGAATTCCTCGGCGAAAAATTCATAAGGCCTTGTGCCGATCACCGTCGAAACATGCGCAGGACCGATGAAACCATCGATGCGAATGCGCCCAAGTTCCCGAACATCCGGGCTTTCAAGAATATTTTGAATCGCCGCCGGGGTGAGGACGTGGTTGCAGAAGACGAAGAAATTCTGCAACCCGAGTTTCTGCGCCGTGAGGATCGCCATCGCCGTCGGCGGCGTCGTGGTCTCGAAACCGATGGCGAAGAACACCACCTTGCGCTGCGGCTCTTCCTGCGCAATGCGCAGGGCGTCGAGCGTCGAATAGACCATGCGGATATCGGCGCCCGCCGCCTTGGCCTTGGTCAGGCTCATGCCGTTCGAGCCGGGCACGCGCATCAGGTCGGCATAGGTGCAGAGCGTGATATCGGGGTTTTGCGCCAGTTTGATCGCATCGTCCATGCGGCCGATCGGCAGCACGCAGACCGGGCAGCCCGGACCATGGATCATCCGCACGTTTTTCGGCAGCAGGTCCTCAAGGCCATAGCGGGCGATGGCGTGGGTATGGCCGCCGCAGAATTCCATGAAGCGATAGTCATGATCGGGCCGCGCCTCGGCGGCGATGGTCTTCGCGATGGCGCGGGCGAGCTTGCCGTTGCGATATTCATCGACATATTTCATGCGATAGCTCCCACGATCTGACCGGCCTCGACAAGCAGCGCCAACGTCTTTTCCGCCTCTTCGGGATCGAGCTTGTTGAGCGCGTAACCGACATGCAGGATGACATAATCTCCTGGCTTCACGTCCTCGACCAGCGCCAAAGAGATGGTCTTTTGCACGCCGTCGAGCGTCACCCGCGCCATGTCGCCGTCGAGCAGTTCGGTCACCAGGACCGGTATGGCTAGGCACATGTGTTCGCTCCCATTTTGATTTCCTCGCCACCCATCAAAACAGCCCGCGCCAGGGCCGCCTGCCCGAGCGACAGGCCGCCGTCATTGGGCGGCAGTTTTCGCGCCAGCAGAGGCGTAAAACCCTTTTCGCGCAAGGCGCCCGCCAGGCCTTCCGAAAGCACGCGGTTCATCATGCAGCCGCCGCCGAGCGCGATCTTTTCTCCCGGCGCCGCAGCGGCGGCAATCCATTCCGCAAGCCCCATGACCAGCGTGCCGTGCAGCAGGTTCGCGCCTTCGGCCGGCGATGGCCGCGCATCGATGAAATGAGCCAGCAACCCGGAAAAATCGAGCACGCCGTCGCGCAGCGCAAAACCTCCAGAAAGAGAGCGGGGCGCGGAAACGAGCGCTTCCAGCCGCATGGCCGCCTGCCCCTCGAACTCCTGCCTGCCCGGGTTTCCAAGCAAGGCGGCGGCGGCGTCGAAGAGCCGGCCGAGGCTCGACGTCATCGGCGCCTTTTTCACGAAATCCGCCTTGGCCAGAAGCCCCGCCTCGGCGATGGAGCCGAAGAATGCCTTGGCCTCCGAAAGCCGTCCGACCGAGGCGAAAGCCGCGAGGCCCATGCGCCAGCAGTCGCGGGCGGCGCGGTCGCCGCCGATCAGCGGCAGACCGGATAGATGCCCAAGGCGTTTGAAATCGCCGCCATCGAGACGCAGCAATTCTCCGCCCCAGGCCTCGCCGTCATCGCCAAGGCCCGTGCCGTCGAGCGCCGCGCCGAGCAGGTCGCGCTCGCCATGTTCGGCTGCTATCGCCGCGATATGCGCGGCGTGATGCTGGAACTTCAGCACGGGAAAGCCGCTGTCTTCGGCAAAGCGCGTCGAGAGATAATCGGGATGCAGGTCGCAAGCCACCGCGTCCGGCTTCACGTCGAGCAGCGACAGGAGATGCGCGGCGCTCTCCTCGTAGAAGCGGAAGGTCTCGGCGTCCGAGAGGTCGCCGATGTGCTGGCAGACGAAGGCCTCGCGTCCCCTGGTGAGCGTGAGAGTCGCTTTGAGATGGCCGCCGCAGGCCAGCAGCGTCGGTCCGTCTTCGCCGAGGTCGATCGGTTCGGGCGTGAAGCCTCGAGCGCGGCGCAGAAAGGCCGGGGCGCCATCGACACGCTGCATGACGCTGTCGTCGGCGCGCACGACGATGTCGCGGTCATGCGTCACGACGAGGTCGGCGATACAATCAAGTTTTTGCAGCGCCTCGTCATTGTCCGTAATCAGCGGATGCCCGCCGGGATTGGCGCTGGTGGCTAGAAGCGCGAATTTTTGTGGCTCGCCACGCTTCCCGCCCGCCGCGTGAAACAGCAGGTGATGCACCGGGGCATAGGCCAGCATGACGCCGAGGCGCGTCATGTCGGGCGCCACGGCTTCCGGAAGGACGCCAAGGCTGGGCATAAGCACGATCGGGTGCGCAGGTTGGCGCAGCAGCGCCAGGTCATCAGGATCGGGCCTTGCGTAAAGCGCTACGGAGGCTTCATTGGCCAGCATGACAGCGAAAGGCTTAGCCTCGCGGTTTTTCCGGCGTCGCAATTCCGCGACAACAGCCGCGTTTTCCGCATCGCACAGTAGGTGAAAGCCGCCGATGCCCTTCAGCGCGACGATCTGGCCCTGCCGCAGCGCGGCGACGATGTCCTCGGGCCGATGCGACAGGCGCGGCCCGCAATTCGGGCAGGCGATGGGTTCGGCGTGGAAGCGTCGATTGAGCGGGTCGGCGTAATCGCGGGCGCACTCCGCGCACATCGGGAAGCCCGCCATCGATGTCTGCGCGCGGTCATAAGGCAGTCGGCGCGTCAGCGTATAGCGCGGCCCGCAATGGGTGCAATTGACGAAGGGGTAGAGATGGAAGCGACTCGCGGGATCATGGAGATCGTCAAGACACATTTCGCAGGTCGCCGCGTCGGCGGGAATGCGCGTGCGCGCCGGCGCGCCCTCCGCCTCAGGCGTCGTTTCGATGACAAAAAGCGTGTCGCCGCGCGGAAACAGCCATTCGCTTTCCATCGCGTCGAGCCGCGCCAAAGGCGGCAATTCCCGGCGGAGGGCTTCGGTAAAATCCTCGACCCGCTCCCCTTCCACCTCAACCAGCACGCCTTCCGCATCGTTGCGCACGAAACCGGCAAGGCCATAGCGCGCCGCGAGCCCATAGGCGAAAGGCCTGAAGCCTACTCCCTGCACGGCGCCGCGCAGGCGCAGGCGCAGCCGGGTTGCCTGCTCCCTGCCTTGCCTGTTCGCGTGGAGCGGCGCGACGTTCATCATCCCGCCTTTTTCACGGATGCCTGCGCACGGGCGGCGCGCGCCTCGATCCAGGCGTAGAAGGCGACAAGCCCCTCGCCCGTCTTGGCCGAGACGACCAGCGTCTGCAGGTTCGGATTGACCCGTAGGGCATGGCCCAGGCACGCGCCGACATCGAAATCGAGATGCGGCAGCAGGTCGGACTTGTTGAGAAGCATGAGATCGGCGGCTGCGAACATGTCGGGATATTTGGCCGGCTTGTCCTCGCCTTCCGTGGTCGAAAGCAGCACCACCTTGTGCGCCTCGCCGAGGTCGAAGGCGGCGGGACAGACGAGATTGCCGACATTCTCGATGAACAGCAGTGAATTGTTCTTTGGCTCAAGCGTCTCCAGCGCGCGGCCAACCATATGCGCGTCGAGATGGCAGCCCTTGCCGGTGTTGACCTGGATCGCCCTGGCGCCGGTGGCGCGAATGCGCTCGGCGTCGTTCGAGGTCTGTTGGTCGCCCTCGATCACGCTGATGGCAAAGCGGTCCTTGAGGTCGTTGATGACTCGCACCAGCAGTGAGGTCTTCCCAGACCCCGGGCTCGACACGAAATTGAGCGCCAACACGCCCTTCTGAGCGAAAACATCGCGGTTTTCGTCGGCATAGGAGCGATTCTTCGAGAGAATGTCGCGCTCGATCTGCACGATGCGCTCTTGGCTCAGGCCGGGGACATGCACACCCGCCAGTCCCGCCCCGTAATCGAGTGTTTCCGACGCCTCGCCATGCGCATGATGGTGGTGATCATGGTCGCCATGGTCATGATCGTGATCGTGGTGATGGCCATGGTGCTTATGCTCGTGGTCGTGAGCATGGCTGTGGTCGCCATGTGAATGATCATGGCCGTGGCTATGGTCGCCATGGCCGTGGCCATGGTCGCCATCCCCGTGGTCATGGTCGCCATGGCCGTAGTCATGGCTGTGCGCCTTGCTTTCGGCCGGCTTCTGACCTTCCACAACCGCCGTGCCGCATCCGCAAACCGTGCACATTACTCGACCTCCAGTTCCTTGACGCGCATCTCGTCGCCGCCGGACATTTGCACATGATATTGGCCGCATTCAGGGCAGGCCCCGAAGCGCTCGGACAACGGCACCGTCTTGCCGCAATCAAGACACCAGCCCTGGCCGGGCGAACGGACGATTTCGAGCTTCGCGCCCTCGGCCAGCGTGCCGCGCGACGCCGCATCGAAACAGAACTCCATGGCGCGCGGCTCGACCCCGCTCAATTCGCCGATCTCGAGCCAGACCGTCTTTACACGCGAAAAGCCCTGTTTCCGGCCTTCCTCGCAGAGAATTTCAACGACGCTTTCGGTCAGCGACATTTCATGCATGGGCGGCGTCCCTGAGTTCGACGCCGACGCGAATGCAGGGGTCGAAGGCGAAGGCCAGCCGCGCGATCCGCAGACGGGCCGCCTCGCCCTCCCCGACAAGCGCCCCATGCAGCGCCTGCACGAAAGGCCCTTGGGGATGAAAGCTCCATTCGGTAGGCGCGACAATGGCATATTGCGCTATGCGCCCGGCTTCGTCGAGCGTCATGGCGTGATAGAGCCGCCCGCGCGCCGATTCCACCGCCGCAAATCCTTCACCCGCTCCGGTATTTTCCGCGACCAGCAGGCCCTCGGGGGGTGAGCCGCCGTCGACAAGCATTGCAACAGCGTCGAGCGCGGAGGCCATGTCGGCGTAGCGCGCGGCGATTCGTGCGGACAGGTTCTCCGCGTGAACGCCTTGACGCGCGCAAGCTCCGGTCTCGACGCAGCGTCCAGCAAGCCTGGGCTCCAGGGCGAAGCCACGCTCCTTCATCGCCAGCGCCACGTCCGCGTCGTCCGAAGCGCGAAGGAAATCCGCCTGACGGGGCTGCAATTTCCAATCCTTGTCGTCAGCGACCGTTTCGGCCCATTGGCGCCCGAAAAAGCCATCTCCCCGCGCAAAATCACGCAAGCCCAGGCTTTTCGCAGCGTTTTCCAGTTTTGCGTGGGTGGCGGCTGGTTCTGACGACCCCGGCAAGTCGCGAAGGTTTTGCAAGGTTTGGCGGAGGACGGCAATGGTCTCTGGATCGGGAGCGCCTTCACCCGGCCAGTCGAGCAGGCTGGCGCGCAGCATTTCGCCGAGACGTTCGCACAGCAGGTCGAGCGCCCGGCGACGCAGCGCCGAGGCGTCGGGGACGACGCCAAGCGCCGCTTCGCCAGCCGAAAGCGCGGCCAGGGATTGCGCCATGGGGCAGAGCGAAAACAGGTTTTTCGCCAGGGACGCAGCCTCGCCCGGCGTGCGCCCGACAAAGATTGCCGCGACATTCCTGCGTGGCGATGCGATCCGCACCGAGGCCACACGCCCCTTTTCGGCCGATACGACGACGTGCAGTGCGCCGTCGAGCCCGTTCATTGGGGCGGCGCCTTGCGATCGCCGCGCAGGAAGAAGGCGCGACGATCGAGCTGCGGCGGCCCCTCCGCTTCACGCTGGCGATAGATTTCCGCCCGTTCGGCGACGGTCTGGCGCGGCTCTTCGGCCGCTGTGGGATAGATCTCGGGCTCGGGCGCGTCATTCAAAAATTGCTGGTCGAGCAGCGCGTCCATCGCCGCGCTGGCGGTGGCGAGCGCCGCTTCATGATCGCGGAAATCATCCATCGGCGAAAACAGCGAGCACATCAGCAGCGGCGCGAAGCCATCGAGGGCGCTGACGAGGAAATCCACTTTGCCGGCGGGCAGCCAGACCGATTTCGAGTCGCCGGAATTCCCGGCGACAGGAGCCGAGTCTTCGAGCGGCGCCAGCACGATGTTCATGAACCATGGCGTGACGACGATTCCCAAAGCCTGGCCGTTCCATTCGCGAAAATCGACGCTCGCCACCGAAAGCGCAGGATTGCAGATCGGCACGTCCGCCATCGAGCGACGCCAGACGCCCTCGAAATGCGTTTCAAGCCGCCCCGCGAGGGCAGAAACCTGGTCGTCAGCGCTCATTTTCAGCCCCGTCATCACCCAGCCTCATGAATTTCGACTGCAGGGCGTCACAATTCGGGCACCGCCAGTCATCGGGCAGGCTGGAGAAAGCCGTGCCCGCCGGGATCTGCCAGACCGGATCGCCTTGCTGGGGGTCATAGACATGCCAGCATATGCCGCATTCCATCTTGGCCTGCTCGTCCCCCGCCTGCTTGCCGAAGTGCTCGAAACTCGTCATCGGAAATAGGCCTCGTCGATCTCGCGAAGCCGCTCGGCGCTGTCGCGGAAATCCACCTCCGCCGCGCAGGCGACAGCTGGCGCATCGCCGATTTCCAGCGTGTCCAGAATGATCTGGTCCATCACGTTGAAGAATTGCACCGACCAGACATTCTTCGTCGAAGTCGAAAGGATGCGGCAGGAGCCATATCCCTTGGAAACGAGACGGACGGCGCCAGGACCGAGGCAATCCTGCAGGAAGGTCATATCTTCCGGGCTCATTGGCAGCAGCGTGAAGGTGACGGTGTGGGAGGGCATTCCCGGCTGATGCGCTCCGGCCCGGCTCTCGATCTCCTTGAGCAGCGGCATGACGTTCATGGCGCCTTTTGGCGCAGCGCCATATTGCAGCGGAAGGGTGTTGACCAGGGCGGCGCGCTTGGCGACTTCCGGCAGGCGCGAGACTTCGAGATAGTCGGCGACGAGCTTGCCGTCGATGTCGGTGAAGCGCACGCGCCACAACCCGGCCATGGTCGATTCCTGGATCTGCGCGGCGACGCCGTGCGGCAGCGTCACCACGCCAGCGACCTCGCCCTCGCCCAGCACGCCCTGCAGCAGCGTCTGCTCGTCCTGGGAGAAGTCGGTCAGGTCGAACAATCTGCCGGGTTCATGCTCCTTCTGGGCGTCAAGCGCATCGGCGATCTCAGGCAGCATTTTCGCAACGCGCGGGCAGCGCGCGATCAGATCCTCGGCGTTGCCCGTCGCGAGGATCGAAATGGCGCCCGAGGCGGTCCGTCCCTTGGCGTCAACGCCATCGGGATCGAAACCGATCGGCATGATGGTCATGGCCTCTTCCGCGCCTTCGGGCGCGATCCAGAATCCGGCTTTCATGCTTTAGGCTCCAGTCGTTGAATCTAAGGATGGCGAGTGGGAGTGGGTAATTTCAATCTTCGGCCCTTTGCCGGCGACCAGCGCAGGCGCCGCGGGATCAAGGCCGACCTCGATCTTTTCCCGGTATTCGGACCAGTCGAGGATTTTCGGCAGGACGCAAACGGGATCGAGGCCACGCGTGACCACGAGCGAGGGCAAGACGAAGACATGGAAGCGGGATTTCAGGCCGGCCTCGGCCTCCCGCGTCACCACGGCGCCGCGCAGGCGTCCCGAAAAGGCGGCGAGGATCTCTGGCAACACCGCAGCGACATCCGCCGTTTCCGCCCTTTGTGAGGGATCGCCGGTGAAAAACAGCACGGCATGCGGAGATTCGCCTGCCGCCGGTGTGAGAAAGGCGTCAACGCTAGAAGCATCGACAAGCGGAAGACCGTGGCGCTCTGTAAGAGCGCGGAGCAATGGCGTCGTCATGGCGTTTCCTCATATTTTTCGTTATAATCGCAATTTCCGCGCCAGAACGCCCGAGACCCGAAAACGGCGGCTTTCCTGACCTTTCCAGAACTGGAAAGTAAATTACCGGCGCGGAACCGAAAGGTGAACTTACATCAATGGAAGGAACTCTTCCACTTGTCAGCGAAGATGCGCTGGCAATTCCGGCACGCGGTCGATGAGGTCGGCGAAATGGGATTCGAAATCCTGGCCACGCATTGCGGCTTCGAGTCCATGCAGCGCATCATCGATCAAACGCGCCTCGTCTTCATCAAGCACGCGGATCGCCGTATCGATATGGACAAGCACCTGCGTTCCCACCTGCTGTTCGCCGATCAGCATCGTCGAGACGCGGCGGCTCTCCTCGCCTCGCTGGCAAAGCGCCGAGACGTCATTGCATTCGACAATCCGCATAGGCACGCCAAGACACATGTGTTCCGACCAGATCACCGAATCGCTCGCGCAGATGGCGTCGAAAATCGCAGGGACCACCCTGGCGGTTCGGCAAGCGAGCGAGCGCGCCAATCTCAGCGTCGGTCAGGTCGAGCGGCTGAGCGTGGCGGCGGACAAGATCGGCACGGTCGTCCTGATGATCCATTCCATCGCGACGAAGACCAATCTCCTCGCGCTGAACGCCACCATCGCGTCCGCGCGGGCGGGCGAAGCCGGCAAGGGCTTCGCCGTCGTCGCGGCCGAAGTCAAGGCGCTCGCCGACCAGACCCAGCGCGCCACCCAGGACGTAACCGGCCATATTGAAAATATGCGCGCCGAAACCGCCGACACGGTGCTGCCTATTCGCGAGATCGCCAGCGCCATGAATAGCGTCGATGAGCTGACTCAAGCCATTTCACAAGCCGTGGTCGAGCAGAGCCAGGCCACTGGCGAAATCTCGCGCGGCGCGCAGTGCGCCGCGACATCATCAGGGGAAGTCGCGCAATCCGTCGGAGGCGTTGAAGCATCGGCGGACGAGACCAAGACCGCCGCGGATCACGTCCGCGCCGCCTCCCAGCAACTCGACGAACAGGCCCGGCGCCTGCGCGCCGAGGTCGATCGCTTCATGGGCGACATAGCTGCTTGATTCCCGTGATCATCGGCCCATGTCGGCCACGCCAGGATCGCGCGCGTTGATCAAAATTGGCGATCTGTCCGCGCATCCGTCAGCGCGGCGATGCCCGCTTAGGCGGCGCGACGGACAGAAGCGAATATTAGCGGAGATGTTCGGGCAATTGCGGTTCGCGGTCGATGAGATCGGCGAAAAGGGACTCGAAATCCTCGCCTCGCATGGCCGCTTCAAGTCCTTGCAGCGCGTCCTC
>Ga0182030_10024755_pt1 | contig 10993 bp, 12 predicted proteins | sample 812S3MmetaG_FD_121299 | JGI IMG/M metagenome (GOLD analysis project Ga0182030, IMG submission 121299) | Permafrost microbial communities from Stordalen Mire, Sweden - 812S3M metaG (Illumina Assembly) | ecosystem: Environmental > Terrestrial > Soil > Wetlands > Permafrost | place: Sweden... | reverse complement strand
TCCGAAAGCAATCCTCTCCAGCCTATACGAGCATGCGCTGCCGCGGGCGCGCCAGCGTTTCGCAAAAGTCGATGACGCGCTTCACACAATCATGGTCGGCCAGTCTCAAATTGACAGCTAACTTGAGATTTCAGCGCGCTGCGATCTCAAGCCAAAATGCTCGCGTCCGGCAAAATTCCAGCAATCTCACGCCAAGGCGCCCAGTGACATCGACAGCCTGGGATGAAATCTATCGCGGCTCCGAACAGAGCCAAGCGGCGAAACGCAATCATCATCTTCATGTCCTTGTCCGAACCACCAAGAGGGCCGGGCTTTCTCGACGAGCCCAGCTCCCTCGGTTTTGCGCGCTATGCGCTTACATTGCGGCGGATACTTGTATTCCGGCGCCGCTTTGAGTTCATCGACGCTCGTATCCATCGAAGCGTTCCATTTCTTCGTCCCCGTATCCCAGTTGATCGTGATTTCACTGGCGCGCACGGCGACATAATGTTCGTCCATGCCGAGGAATCCGCCGACGCCCACGATGTAAGCTGTAACCACGCCGTTTTCGAAGGCGATGTCTTTGATCGATCCGATGTCCTGTTTGGCGGCATTGTAGACGGCTAGGCCCACCACTTTTGACGACATATCGTCTTTGTTCGGAATGTTGACAAATTTGTCGATCGGAGAAGCCGCAGGCGTCGGATCGGAAGCGGCCTGTGCGAGCGTGGCTGAATGCAATGCAACACCAAAAACGGCGGCGGCTAGAATCGCTTTGTTCATGGCGAGGCTCCTGTGTGTTTGGACGAACCCGGCGGGCCCGCTCCGGTATCAAAACCGGAGGTTGCAACATCCCACGCGTCGTTGCCGACGCGAAAGCCTCGGGAAACACGCAGCGCGTTCGGCACGTGCAAGGCGACGGGTTTCGGTTTCGGAATGCGCGCGGAAAGTGCGGGCCAAATTATTGTGCCGCGCTGTTATGTTAAGCCCATTCGCAACGCCGGAATCGCGGCGGCGTGCCGCGCCGAAAAGTTGACCTCATCTTTGTGCGACGCTCGGAAGACTTTCTCAGGTTATTCTCGATCGCTGGCCCTCGTAGCGCCGCGGGCGCTCGACGTCGCCGCCATCGGATCGCAATTGCCAGCCTTCCCACGACGTGCGGCCGCTGATCGAGGTTCGCGATTGGTGCTCCCGGCCCTTAAATGACGCGACGATATCGCACTCAGCCCGGCCGGATAAGACTGGTTGAGGCTGCGGCGCCCGCTACTATTCTTGACGCGCATCGCAAGTCAGTTGGACGAAGGGCGTCATTTTGTCACCGAAAAATGCGCGAAGGAAGTCCCGCGGCAATGTCGCAAGGCAATCTTGCGCGTTCCCTCAAGAGCCGGGAACGTAGGGCTATGAATTTCGATTCTTGTCACAAACTCCGATGCGCCGTGCCGAGGGGCGTAGCGGACTGGACATTGATCGGTGGCTTCTCGTGGGATTCAGGGCTTGATTGCATTTGCTTGATCCACAATACCAAGCCTCCGAGCAAGATGATCGCAATTGCCGCGGCCGCCAACAAAAGCGGTGATTGATCGAGCCAACCGACGCCTGGAACTGCAAAGAACAGAAGTGCGCCGACCGCGCAGATTTGCCAGACCCGAGCTTGTATGCCAGCGACGAACGTTCCTAGTGCGATCAGAGTCATCATGGCCAGCGACGACGCATTCGCGTTCAAAACGCCTTGCACGCCACTCGTGTAGAGCATGTAGATGCATAGCAACAATGCGCTCCAAATCGCGACGACCCGGTAGGCGAGCCCCAAACGTTCGTTGCGCGTTTGGAAATGACTCCAACCCTCCGCGATCGAGATGACGCCGAATATGGGTGTCAGAATGACCCAATAAATTACCGGAAGCCGCAAGATCACACCGGTGAGCGCCATCAGCAGCATCGCGATGAAGAGGACGTCGTTCAGAAACCACCGCGATAAGAAGAAGGGTTTTGATTCCGGAGCGGCGGTGGCGATGAGCGGCACACCGGCGTCATTGATTTCCACCTTAGGAGCTGAATGGCTGTTGAGGATATCTGAAGCGCTAGTCGCTGTAGAAGGCGCAGGACGGTGCAAAGCCTCGCGCTCGACGGGTTTGTCGGCTGCGCTCGTTTCGAGAGGAGGTGCGAGACGAAGCCAGAGGTCCTTTAGGAAGCTCATGATAACCCTTCCAGTCTATTTGGCTCGGTGTGTTTCACGCAGGCGTCGGGTAAGGTCTCGCCGACAACGCGAAACTCGCGCGGCCGCGAACTTTCGGTCAGGGACTCGTTTCCCACCATCTGCGAGCCGCGCCGGCGGCGACGGGCTCGGAGCTTTTCGACTCCGCTTCGAGACAACGCTTTAAGTACGTGGACTGGCCTTTTGCGCGGTCGCGAGGCGGGCGGAAACCGGCCATTTGCTCAATTGTCCAATTCCGTTGGCGCGAAGCTCATCGAGCACAATGCCGAACGGTGTCGTCGCCTTCGACCGTCACCGATTGACGCCCGTTTCCTCAATGTGTTCGTCCGCGTTCTCAGTCGACTGATGCGCCAAATCCGCTTGCTCGCGCGCGACGTCTCGATCTCCCCCGGCGATGTTCTGCGCCTTGCCCGCGTTCCGTTCTGCGACGCCGTCGGTCTGCAATTTCGGATTTCCAACCATGCGTCCAATCGCTTCAATCAAGGTGCCTTTGATTTGATGCCCAATCCCCCGGATGCGGTCGGTGTCAATCCCGGCTAATTGTTCTCCCCCTTCGTCGGCAGAATTCTGCCGGTCGCCAAGGGCCCGCTCGGCGCTGCCGTCCGCCGCGAGCTTCGCATCGCCGATAGCCACGCCAATGCTCTCCATTACGGCGCCCTTGACCTGGCGGCCGATGCCCTCGATTCGTTTGTTCGTATCCATGTCATAGTGCTCCTCTGAATTGCTCGGATCTGTTTGCGCCGTCCCAAGGCCACGCGTCGCGCGCATGCCTGATAAAAGGCTCGGGGCATTGCTCCCGAAGCGATCTGCGCCTTCACTCCGGAAGGCCCACGTCGTGAATATTAGACAGCAAGGCGATTGGCGCTAGCATCGGAAACTACTCCTATGCCCCGAGCCCATTCATCCTGAAAAAGGAGGGCGCCATCGGAGAGCGTTGGGGCGCACAGCCGCTGGCTTCGTTGAGCGTGCTTCAGTCGGCGCCCAAACGGGGATCCATGAACGTGGCGACCGAGACGAGGATAGCGATTAGCCAGGGGTTAACGCGCATCGCTATTGGCGGCGGTTCGAGTGTCGAAGGCTAGCCTTCATTGACGCGGCCCGGACGTATTGAGATGCGGCCTCTCAATTGGCGCGCTCAGACGTGTCATGGCGTTCAGGCTATCTCCTGGCGGCATGCATCGGCAGGCCTAGACTCCACTCAGATTGGTCGCGGCCGCAGCGTGCGAACCGACCGCGGTGGCGCTCGTCAGTTTGACGACGACCGAAAAAGTTGTGCGAGGTAGAAGAGAATAGCCGTTACGGCAAAGCCCGAAGGGGGCCACATCCAGTTGGTTCCGGGATAGAGTAGGCTGCCATCAAACGACGACCACGCGCTTGGATCGAAGAAGAAGAATGGCGAATGGATGAAAGCCAACAGGGCCCCGGCGACAACGCCGAAAAGGCTAATGAGCAGCCAGGCCAAGCGGTGTTGGCGCGTCCAGTGAAGTGGGTTTATCCGGTCTTCCCGGTAGCGAAAGCTCGCCGCCATTGCACATGTCCTGTCTCGGGCGTCGACGCCAACCGTTGGCCTGGAGAGAACACGCCAAATCCGCCAATCTCCCGCGACGTTGTCTACGGAAAATCGTGGTAGCCGAGGGTCAGTGTGCGACCGATCTTCGCGGGTTCTTCTCTGTCGAAGCCGTTTTTGTCGAATTTGACGCTTGCGGCCGTTTCGATCCGCATCCGATCCCCTTGAGCGACGTCTAACGGGGGACGCTGGCCCAAGGCGCCCATCGGGTCGAGCGCCTCAATGCTTTCCTTTGTCGCCCGTACTTGCACGGCGATTGGCGGATTGGAGCCTTCGACCTCCATCGGGACGGCGACGAACCAGGGATCGGCTGCGACCAAACTTATGGTTCGGCCAGTAGTGATTAGCGGCATGTGGGCTCCTCGATTGTTTCAGACCTGGTCCGGCGGCCGGGGCTTGAAAGTGATGCGCTGCATGCCGAAGTGACGTCCTCGTCCGGCCCAGGCTGCCACGTCCGCATCGACGGCATAGAATCGGAATCTACGCATTCTCGAACGCAAAGCCGCTCCGCTCAAAGCCTCCCGCAGTCGCCCAAAGAAATGCATGTCAATCCAGAGGCGATGCGCTGCGGAATAAACGTATCGATCACGGGGCCGAGGGAAGCGCTATAAAGCGATCCGGGCCCACCTGCGGCGATCGACCGAGTCGGGGCCGCAAGGAGAGGTCCTCCGAAAACACGTAGGTCAGGATCGCGGCCATGAACAGAGCGGCCCCGACCCAGAACCATGGAGAGTGATGCACAGTTCGCCAGTCGCGCCGCGACGGCCGCGCTGGGGCATGGGCGCTTTTTGTCACGACGCCGCCGGATCGCGCTCAAGAAACGGATCAGGCTGCGCCAGCGCAAAGGGGGTCCTTTAGCGTCCATTGCCGGTCCAGCTCACGGAGATGCGCGTCGTGAGCCCCCGAGTCGACGAGGATCTTAAGCGCGAGCGCGGCGGCCGTGTCGTCGCGAACGTCGACCCACAGCACGAGGCCTCCCTGCGCCAACTGCGTCCAGACACGATCGACATGACGATGCGAGATCACGCGCGCGAGCAGGCCCCCAAGGCCGGCGCCGACCGCCCCGAGCCCGATAGCGGCGGCGAAGGCCAATGCCATGGCGCCCCCAGAAGCGACGACCGCGAGACCGCCGGCGATCCCGCCGATGTAGAGCGGCACGCTAACGACAGCGACTTCGCCTTCAGTTCGCGAGTCTTTCGAGACGAAGGCGGCCTGCGGCGCCCGCGGGTCATCGACGATCTCTGAAACGGACCGGTAGAGTCGACCCAATCGTTGCTTGACGTTTTCGTCACTTGCCAGCACCGAAATCTCGGCGCGGTCGAAACCTTCGATCTCAAGCTGATCGACCGCGGACTCCAACGCGTCGGCAGTGTCGAACACTCCCACCGCCTCGCGCACGTGATAAGTCTGCACGCCGTCGTCGAGTTCTTTTTCAGCCATGATGCCGAACTCCGCTATTGTGTTCCCGTCAAGAGCGGGGGCGATCCCTTAAACGCCGGAGTGCGGAGCGACGTCAGCCCCGGAAATCACTCAGATGGCGTTGCCGTCATTCGTGCAAAGCGGCGGACGGCGGGTTGGCCAACATGTCCCGGAGTTTGTCCATTGCGCCGCCGAACTTCGTCCAATCGCCGCGACCAGCGGCGCTTTCGACATCGTCAAATTGCCCGCGCGCCTGTGCAATGTCGGCGGCGCCGACGGACGTTTTGGTCGGCGCCTGCGGGACGCCCGTCTCGGAGAGTTTAGGCGGATTAGCGCCAAACAGCGCGGCGAGCGCCTCGTCGAGGGTCGGCTCCATCACGACGCGATCACCGGCGATTGCAATGACGCGCTTAAGCTGCGGAAAGTCCGTCGCGGCGGCGGTCAGATAGAGCGGGACCACGTAAAGGAACGAATTCTCTATTGGCGTTACGATCTGCTTGCCGCGGATCACCCGAGACCCGTTCTGGTTCCAAAGCGTGAGCTGTTGAGAGATGGTGGTGTTTTGGTTGATCATCGCCTCGATTTGATTGGGCCCGTAGACGAGTTTGTCTTTTGGCAGTTCGTAGAAAATCATTTTTCCATAATCAGGAAAGTCGGAGCGCGCCGCCATCCAGGAGATCATGTTGTCTCGGTTTTGCGGCGTGAACGGCGTCATCAGCATGTATTCGAGGTCTGCGCTGCCCGGCAGTTTCGCCAGGATATAATAAGGCTCCATGCGTTGCATTTCGCCCGAATAGGTCTCTGTCGGCGCCGCCCAAAGGTCTTCGCGATTGTAGAAAACCTGGGGGTCGGTCATGTGAAAGGTCTTGTACTGATTGGCCTGTACGCTGAATAAGTCCTCGGGATAGCGCAGATGCGCCTTCAGGTCCGAAGAGAGCTGATCGAGAGGCTTGAACACGCCGGGAAATGCGCGGCGGTAGACGGCGAGGACGGGGTCCTTTTCATCCATGACGTAGAACTTGACGTCGCCGTCGTACATGTCGACGACGATCTTGACCGAGTTTCTCACATAGTTGAGTCCGTCGAGAACCGGCGCCGCGCCGTCCGCGTTTTCGGCTGCGCCCGAAAATCTGGCTCCTAGGCCGTCAGGTCCGAAGGGCGAATTGGCCTGGTTCGGCGGCACGAACGCTTCGGTCGATTGCGGATTGGAATAGGGAAAATAGCTGGAGCCGGTATAGGCGTCTTGGATCCAGTAAAGCTTGCCTTCGCTCAAAACAGGATAGGGATCGCTGTCGAGGAGCAGAAACGGCGCAATCTGAGCGACTCGCTCGTGTACGTCCCGATAGATCTGAATACGGCTTCCCGGCTTGAGATAGCTGGTGAAGAGAATGTTGATGTCGCCCTTGTTCCAGGCGAACAGCACCTTCTTCCAGAGGCTATCGAGAGGAATGCCGCCCTTTCCAGCGTAGCTTGTGTAGACGTTGTCGTTGCCCTTGGGGTAGTCGAACTCCTTGATGTCTGTGTCGACGATCCGATAGCCTTGCATGGACTCGCCATAATAAATCGAGGGTTGATCGATCTTGAGCCCGAAGCTCGACTGCGCCGGGACATTTTCGAGCAAATAATCGGGAAAGCCTCCGCCAATGGTTTTGGAGACAAAGTTCATGACCAGGCCATAGCCGTGTGTGAACTGAAGGTCCTGATTGACCCAGGTTTGCGCAGCGGCGGGCAGCTCGTTCGCAATCTCGCGGGTCGAAAGCATGACCTGATGGTAGCCGTCAGCCAGATGGTAGCGGTCGGTGGCGACTTCGTAGAACTTGTAATAGAGCCGAATGGCCTGAGTCTGCGCGAAAGTTTGCAGCAGCGGCCGCGAGTCCCAGAGACGGATATTTTGGATCGTATCCTGGTTCCTCGCCATCACCGCCGGTGTGAGATCTTCAAGTGCGGGATAGGAGGTCTCCTTGATCGCGTCGAGTTGAAAGGCCTTCCTCGTGGCGTTGATGTAGTTGGTGAGATAGGGCGTCTCCATTGCGAGTTCGCTGGGCTGGACGACAAATTCCTGAAACACTGCGGGAATGAAATAGATGCCGACGATCCAGGCGGCGGCATAAACGCCCAGCGCTGAAATCAGCTCGATCACGCTCTTGCGAAAGACATTGACGACCGCCAATGCGCAAGCGAGCGCCGACAGTCCTACCATGCCCCAAAGCGCCCAGCGCGTCACATTGGCGGCCGTGAAGCCCGCGCCATAGACGACACCAACGGTGGAATAGAGCAGCTGATAGTGCCCGAGATAGAAACCCCAGCCCAAGACAACGGCCAACAACGCGACAAGCGCAGACATATGCGCAGTGGCGCGGCCGTCGATAGCGGCGTCGGGGCGACGGCTCGCCGACAGCGTCCCGACGAGCACGTAGTTCGCGGCGACGATGGCTAGCGCACAAAGCAAGAGCACCAGCAGCCCGCGCTGCAACATTTCATAGAACGGCAAATGGAAAACGTAAAAGCCGACGTCGACGCCATAGAGCGGATCGGCGACGCCGAACTCCTTGCCATATCGGAACCGCAAATAGGTGTCCCACTGTCCGAACAGCGCGATGGCAAAGAGCAACGCGATCGCGGCGCTCACCAACCCAAAGGCGCCTTTCAGCGCCATGGGGAAAAACTTGACGAAGGCTTGCGCGTTGGCGTCGCTGTCGGCTTGTCGCTGCGCGGAGCGCCAAGGCCGGACCGCCTCAAGCGTGCCGGCCCCAGCTTTCACAGCATGATGCAGATTGAACCAAAGGAACGCGAATACAACGACAAAGGCGAGGACTCCCATAACGCATTGCACAGATAGGAGCGTCCAGAAGATTCCAGCGTAATCGAGTTGGCTCATCCAGAGCCATTTCTCCACATAGCCTGTCAGCCCGAACACGATGATGGCCGCGGCTACGACGACCGCAACGACCGCCGTGAATCTGCCAGGCACAAGCGGCCATGGCGCAGCGCCAGGAGGCTCGACGTTGTCAGGTTGCTTTACGTCCTGCGCGGTCTTGTCGGTCATGATTTTTGCCTCGAAGAATTTCTCGGCGCGAGAAGAACGTCCGGCGCTACGGCGAGAGGTAACGCGCGCGTCCCTTAATGGTAGACACGGAATCTACGCATGGCGGTTTGAGCTCCGTGGCGCGGGGGCTCGCCGGGCCGCGTAGATTCCGTCTCTGTCGCCGCGATGCCGCCGCGCTACCGTGGCGTTCGAGACGGGGTTTGGCGTCTCCGGTGCGGAGCGAACCCGATGTCGAGGACGATTTCTCTTGCACGCCAGCATTCCTGATTGCGCTTCATGGCGATGTTGACCGCAAGCGCTCCAGACACGGCTGGGGAGCGAGTTATGACCCCATGCCCCGCAAGACGACAGGGCTTCGCACCATCCGTTTGGCGGCGGCGAGCCAGTCCCCAGGCCTTCCCTATTGGAGGCCTGAACCGATTGACTTCAGCCTTTCGCCCTCACTGTGCCCATCGAGAGCCAGCTTGCCCCCTCGCCGCGGTTCGCATTTCGGCGGCCATCGTCGGTTTAAGCCGCGATCGCCGCTTTTCAACCGCCGCACGTTTTGAACCGATGCGCCGTGAGCGGCGTCTTCCTTGGAGAGCGCCGTGTGTGTTCCCTGCATAGTCGAAATCTCCGCCGCAGGTCAGCGGACCTTGAAGGCATTTATCTTCGCGACCCTGCCCGCCGTGGGCGACGCCTTCGCCTTTGACGAACCCGGGGGGTCCCGTTGCGAAGTGGTGGTGCTGGCGATCGCGGCGTGCCGCGCTTTGCAGGGCCAATCCGATTGCATGACACTATTGGTTGGGCGTCGAACCGCGTCGCCATCGGATGTCAGCGCTGACTGGAGGCCAAGACTCCCTCAAGCCCGACCGCGTCGCTATGCGGCGTGAGCAAATTCGGCGGCGCGCCGCCAGCCCGACGCTTCAATTTCATGCGCTCAAAAGCACTCGAGACCACAGGAATGCGTCGTGCTCCGCTGGGAGCGTTGGTCTGGCGGCGAACTGCATGGCTGCGCCTCGCGCGGCCACCGGCCAATCCCGTGTTTAAGCTAGGCTCAGGACTCATTGATCAGAGCCAAAAGATGATGGCTGCGGCGATGCAGATCGCCGAGAAGTAGGTGTGTGCGCAGCGGTCGTATCTGGTGTGGATGCGCCGCCAATCCTTGATCCGACCGAACATGTTCTCGATCTTGTGGCGCTGTTTGTAGAGCGCGGCGTCGTGCGGGATCGGGATTTTTCGGTTTGATTTTGAAGGGATGCAGGCGGCGACGCCGCGTTTTGCGAGCGCGGCTCGGAGCCAATCGGCGTCGTAGCCGTTGTCGGCGAGGAGCTCCTTGGCGTTGGGCAGGGCCGGCAGCATCAGCGCCGCGCCTTTGTAGTCGCTCATCTGCCCTTCGCTCAGCAGCATGACAAGCGGGCGTCCCCGGCCGTCGCAAACCGCGTGCAGCTTTGAGTTCAGACCGCCCTTGGTGCGTCCGATACGTCGGGTGTCGATTTGCGTTTCATGATGAGACTACCTGGTCGATATCGCTCAAGGGCTTAGCTGAGACCGTAGTGCAAGGCAGCGCAACTCATGCGAGACCGCGTCAGCGCGACTTTGCACTTAATATGAGATTGCCCGACTGGTTCATCGACCGCAATATGCTCTCATCAAAAGCGCAGGCATTATTGACCCCGAGGACCCAGGCTGGCCCGAGGCGGAGGCCCGAGACGCTCTGCGCGGTGGAGAGGGAGGCGGAATTCGATTTAGCATTTCATGCGAGACTGGAACGCTCCCCAGTCTTGCATCAAATGCCCGTACCCCACTTGGAACGGCCAAGTCTCACCATGAAGTGCAAATCGACAGCCATGTTGAGCGCACTGAGCGTGGTGCGCGAGAAAGAGCTCGGCTCCATCGTCAACCTCTACGTCACCCCGGTCACGCGGGTCGAATTCCTGCTCGGAAAACAGATTCCCTATGTCGCGCTCGGCATGGTGAATTTCCTTCTTCTCAGCCTGCTCGCGACCGCGGTCTTCGCCGTGCCGGAGAAGGGCAGCTTTGCGATGCTCGCGCTATCCGCGTTCGCATTCGTTCTCTTCGCCACCTCCTTCGGGCTTGTGCTGTCGACATTTATGAACAGTCAGATCGCGGCCATTTTCGCCACGACGATAGGCACCATAATCCCGTCCATCCAATGGGTTGGGCTGATCAACCCGGTATCCTCGCTGCTCGGCATACCCGCCCTTATTGGCCGAATTTATCCAACGACCTATTTCCTCGCAATTTCGCGAGGGACCTATTCAAAGGGCCTCGGCTTTGCCGAGCTTTGGCCTTCGCTCATTCCAATCGTCGCGGGATTCGTCCTGTTGATGGGACTGTGCATCGTCCTGCTCAAAAAACAGGAGAGCTGATCTTGCGCGTGGCCAACGTCTACCGACTCGGCGTCAAGGAGCTTCGGGGCCTCGCGCGCAATCCCATGATGTGGGGCCTGATCATCTATGTTTTCACCCTCGGCGTCTATATGGCCGCGAATGTAAACCCTGATACGCTCCGCAACGCGCCAATCGCGATCGTCGACGAGGACGCTTCGCCGCTTTCGATGCGCATCGTAGACGCGTTCTATCCGCCGCTGTTCCGCCGTCCGGACGTCATTGCGATCAATCGGGCAAATCGCGGCCTCGATCAGAGCGAATATACGTTCGTTCTCGACATTCCCCCGAATTACCAGCGCGATCTGCTCGCCGGGCGGCAGCCGGAGGTGCAGCTAAACGTGGACGCCAATCAGATCTCTCAGGCGTTCACCGGC
>Ga0182030_10024754_pt1 | contig 10994 bp, 7 predicted proteins | sample 812S3MmetaG_FD_121299 | JGI IMG/M metagenome (GOLD analysis project Ga0182030, IMG submission 121299) | Permafrost microbial communities from Stordalen Mire, Sweden - 812S3M metaG (Illumina Assembly) | ecosystem: Environmental > Terrestrial > Soil > Wetlands > Permafrost | place: Sweden... | reverse complement strand
TGCGGCAGTTTGAGCGTGTGGCAGTTTTCCGGCGCCTCGTCCAGGATGTTGCGCTCGGTGCCGATGTAGCTGATCAGCGACATCACCAGTTCTTCGCGAATGGGATCGATGGGCGGATTGGTCACCTGGGCAAAGAGCTGCTTGAAGTAGTTGAACAGCGGCTGCGGACGGTCGGAGAGGCAGGCCAGGGGAACGTCGGTGCCCATGGAGCCGATCGGCTCCTGGCCGGTCGCGCCCATGGGAGCGAGCAGCACCTTGAGATCTTCTTCGCTGTAGCCGTAGGCGCGCTGGCGGCGCAGCAGGGTCTCATGATTGGAGCCGATGACGCGCGAAGGCTCGGGGAGCTGATCGAGCGAGACCTGCTGCTCCTGGAGCCAGGCTGCGTAGGGCTGGCGGCCGGCGAGATCTTTCTTGATTTCGGCGTCGGAGATGATGCGCTTCTGGACGGTGTCGACCAGGAACATGCGGCCGGGCTGCAGGCGGCCCTTCTTGCGGATGTCTTCGGCGGGCACGTCGAGAACGCCGGCTTCAGAGGCGAGTACCACCAAATCATCTTTTGTCACGATGTAGCGGCCGGGCCTGAGGCCGTTGCGGTCGAGCGTGGCGCCGATGACCTTGCCGTCGGTGAAGGCGATGGCGGCAGGGCCGTCCCAGGGCTCCATGAGCGAGGCGTGGTACTCGTAGAAGGCGCGCTTCTCTTCGTCCATGTCGGGATTGCCGGACCAGGCCTCGGGGATGAGCATGGCCATGACGTGAGGCAGGGAGCGGCCGGAGAGGTAGAGGAACTCGGCGGCGTTGTCGAGCGAGGCCGAGTCGCTGCCCTCAGGCGTGATGACCGGGAAGAGCTTGTCGATTTGTTCGCCGAAGTGCGGGCTGGCGAGCACGGACTGGCGGGCGTTCATCCAGCTCACATTGCCGCGCACGGTGTTGATTTCGCCGTTGTGGGCCACGTAGCGGTAGGGGTGGGCGAGCTTCCAGCTGGGGAAGGTGTTGGTGGAAAAGCGCTGGTGGACCAGGCAGAGGGCGCTGGTGACGAGGGGATTGGCCAGCTCGAAATAAAACTTCTCAATCTGCGGGGCCAGCATCAGGCCTTTGTAGATGATGGTGCGACAGGAGAAGGAGGGGATGTAGAAGCTCTCCTTGTCCTCGATGTCGGAAGCGGCAATTTCGTTTTCGGTGCGGCGGCGGACCAGATAGAGCAGGCGCTCGAAGGCGTCCTCGTCCAGACCCTTGGGGCGGCTCACGAAGAGTTGCTCGATGTAAGGCTGCGAGGCGCGGGCTTCGCGGCCGATGGCGTCACCGTTGACCGGCGTGTCACGCCAGCCGAGGACGGTGAGGCCCTGCTCCTGGGCGATGCGCTCGAAGACGCCTTCGCATTGCAGGCGGCTGTGCTTTTCCACAGGCAGAAAAACCATGGCCGCGCCGTAAGCGCCGGCTTCAGGCAGACGGATGCCGAGCTCGCCGCACTCGCGGGCGAAGAAGACATGGGGGAGTTGAATGAGGATGCCGGCGCCGTCGCCGGTCTCCGGATCGCAGCCCGCTGCGCCCCGATGGGTGAGGTTGATGAGCACCTCAAGGCCCTTGCGGATGATGTCGTGGCTCTTCTCGCCGCGGATGCTGGCGACGAGCCCCATGCCGCAGGCATCGTGTTCATTGCGCGGGTGATAGAGTCCTTGCGGCGTTGGAAGCTGGTGCGGCGAATCCAATGGATGCATGGCGACCTTCTCAATGAACTTGGCTGGTGCAGAGTGCGTTGCTTGGCCGGGAGACACAGCCCCGTCGCGATCTTCCAAGAGGAAAATCGCCTTACCGTGGATGAGTAGGCCTGCCGAGCAGGCCCAACCGTAAAAGGGACGCAGCGGAACTCTTTAGTGTACCGAAAATTTTCATTCCATGTTGAACTTCGTTACGGCTGGCGGCCGAGTCTCAGTGGGCGGGATGGCGGCGCGGCTGGGGAGGGGTGAAAATGTGCCGCCTGGGGGAGCCGGGAAAGAGGGATAACTGGCCGGATTCGGAGCGGGATAAAGGCCTTTGCAGGAAGATATTTGTGCTTCGATGGAGGGCCTATACTGGGAACTCGGAGAAGATGCATGCAGGATACGATCCTGGTGACGGGCGGAGCTGGTTTTATTGGCTCGAACTTTGTTTTGAGCGCGATGGGGAAGTCCGCGGCGGCGATTTTGAACCTCGACCTGCTGACCTATGCGGGGAACGCGGAGAACCTTGCTTCGCTCGAAGGAAGTGCGGGGCACGAGTTGGTGCGCGGCGATATCTGCGATGCGGAGCTGGTGGGTGCGCTGCTGGCGAAACATCGGCCGAAGGCGATTGTGCACTTTGCGGCAGAGAGCCATGTGGACCGGTCGATTGTTGCGCCGGAGGCTTTTTTGCGCACCAACGTGCACGGGACATTTGTGTTGCTGGAGCAGGCCAAACGCTACTGGCAGGGGTTGAGCGAGGCGGACAAGGCCGGCTTCCGGTTTCTGCATGTGTCCACGGACGAGGTCTACGGCAGCCTGGGGCCGGACGACGCGGCCTTCAGTGAGACGACTGCGTACGCGCCCAACAGCCCGTATGCGGCGTCGAAGGCAGCTTCCGATCACATGGTGCGGGCCTATCATCACACCTTCGGGCTGCCGGTCGTGACCACCAACTGCTCGAACAACTATGGGTCATTTCAGTTTCCGGAGAAGTTGATTCCGCTGATGATTTTGAACGCGCTGGAATATAAATCGCTGCCGGTCTACGGCGATGGCATGAATGTACGCGACTGGCTGTATGTGGAAGACCACTGCGCGGCGATTCGAGCGGTGCTGGAGCGAGGGCGCGTGGGCGAGACCTATAACATTGGCGGGAACAGTGAGCGCGCCAACATCGACGTGGTGACGACGATCTGCGACCTGGTGGACGAGATGTGTCCCACGGCAGGCGGCAAGCGGCGCAGGGAATTGATCACCTATGTGAAGGACCGGCCGGGCCATGATCGGCGCTATGCCATCGATGCTGCCAAGATTTCGCACGAGCTGGGATGGGAGCCGGCGGAGCGGTTTGAGAACGGACTGCGCAAGACGGTTGGCTGGTATCTGGACCATGCGGAGTGGGTGGAGCGGGTGCGGACGGGCGCGTATCTGGAATGGATCAACAAGAACTACACTGAGCGGGTTGCGCTATGAAGGGAATCATTCTGGCCGGCGGGTCAGGCACGCGGCTTTATCCGGTGACGCACGTGGTCTCAAAGCAGCTGCTGCCGGTCTACAACAAGCCGATGATCTATTACCCGCTGAGCACGCTGATGCTGGCCGGGCTGCGCGACATTCTCATCATCTCCACACCGCAGGATACGGGGCGGTTTGCGGATCTGCTGGGCGACGGGCGGCGTTGGGGCATCAACATCAGCTACGCGGTGCAGCCCAGCCCCGATGGGCTGGCGCAGGCGTTTCTGATTGGGCGCGAGTTTATCGGCGATGAGTCGAGCGCGCTGGTGCTGGGCGACAACATTTTTTATGGGCAGGGATTTTCGCGGCAACTGCAGACCGCTGCCCAGCTGAAGCAGGGCGCGACGGTGTTTGCGTATCCGGTTGAAAATCCGCAGCAGTACGGCGTGGTCGAGTTCGATGAGGCGGGCCGTGCGGTGAGCCTGGAAGAGAAGCCGGCCAAGCCGAAGTCGCGCTATGCGGTCACCGGGCTTTATTTTTACGACCGCGATGTGGCGCGGATTGCGGCGGAGCTCAAGCCCTCGCCGCGCGGCGAGTTGGAGATTACGGACCTGAATCGCAAGTATCTTGAAGCAGGCAAGCTGAATGTGGAGATCATGAGCCGCGGCATGGCCTGGCTGGATACGGGGACGCACGAATCGCTGCTGGAGGCGGGGCTTTTTGTACACACGATTGAGCGGCGCCAGGGGCTGAGCATCGCCTGCCCGGAAGAGATTGCGTACCGGCAGGGATTCATTACGGCCGAGCAGTTGGAGGCGTTGGCACAGCCGGTGATCAAGAGCGGCTACGGGCAATATTTGCTGGCCTTGCTGCGCGAGCCGCACTTTGCCGCCAGGGCGGGTGAACTGTGAAAGTGCGCGAGACGGCGCTGCCCGGCGTGCTGCTGCTGAGTCCGAAGATCTATCGCGACGAACGCGGCGCATTCCTGGAGACATTCAACAGCCGCGTGATGGCCGAGGCTGGGCTGCCGACGGAGTGGGTGCAAGATAATTTCTCCTTGTCGAAAAAGAACGTGCTGCGCGGAATTCATTACCAGATTACGCAGCCGCAGGGAAAGCTGGTGCGGGTGACGGAGGGCGCGGTGCTGGATGTGGCCGTGGATTTGCGGCGCAGCTCGGCGGCGTTTGGAAAGCACGTTGCTGTGGAGCTGAGCGCGGAGGCGGGCGAGATGCTGTGGATTCCCGCGGGATTCGGGCATGGGTTTCTGGCGCTGACGGATGGGGTTGGCTTCGCTTATAAAGTGACAGATTATTATTCGCCCGCCGCGGAACGGACGATCGTGTGGAACGATGCGGAGATCGGGATTGCGTGGCCGATTGCGGCTGAGAATGCGATTGTGTCGGAGAAGGATCGCGCGGGTGCATGGTTGCGGGATGCGGAAGTTTTCGATTAAGGGCAAACATAGAAACGAAGATTCAAGGGATGTTTTTTTGGGTTTACGCGACAGAAATATCGTTGCGCCGTCCCTACGGGGCTCCAGGATCAATCTGCAGGATTCGCTTTCCCCACGCTGAAGCGCGGGGCTAACAAACACTGCGCCTCCGGCGCGCCCTCTTGACCGCGGGTGTGGCGTGTGTCAGGATGATCGGCATGCTGGGTCAGCACGTTGTCGTTGCAGCTCTCGCGCTATTTGGATCCGTGGCTCTTGCGCAGGAGCCTGCGCGGGCGACGTTGACTCTTGTTGTCACGGATCAGTCCGGAGCGGCGATTCCAAATGCGCGCGTGGTGGCGACCGACGAGGCGACGGGCGCACACTCAGAGGCCAAGACCGATGCAAACGGGGAAGCAAGCGTCGCCGTAGATGAGGCAATCTACGATCTGCGAGCGGGCGCTCAGGGCTTTGAGTTTTGGGACGAGAAAAAGGTCGCTGTGAAAGGGGAGACGCGCAAAGGCGTCACCCTTCGATTCTTCAGCGGTTCATTCAGCGGTTCAAGGGTGAGTGTTTCGCCAGCAATCGAAATCCCGCTTGAGCATCAGCCTCTCGCTGGAGAAATAGCGTCGATTCCAGTGGAACTGTTGCCTCTGCCGGCGAGGCGGCTTCACCGCAGATCGCGCTGGTTCTAAAGTCGCTCAAGACTTAGGAGCGCTCCTCCTTTCCTCGCGCAGATGCGTGCTTTAAAGTTCTAAGCGTGGGCGAGGGACTTGGATTGCGCGTTGCAATTGATACAGGCGGCACGTTCACCGACTGCGTCACGCTGGTGGATGGCGAGCTGCGGGTGTTGAAGCTGTTCTCCACGCCGGACGATCCGTCGCGCGCGGTGCTGGAGGGCGTGCTGGGGCTCGATGCGCAGACGGCCAGCGGCGCGCGCGCGCTCGACCTGCGGCATGGGACGACGGTGGGCACCAACACCATGCTGGAGCGGACCGGGGCGCGCGTAGCGTTTGTCACGACGGCGGGGTTTGAAGACACGATCGCCATTGGCCGGCAGACGCGCGAGCGGCTCTACGACTGGTTTGCGCCGGCGCCGGTGTGCCTGGTGCCGCGTGAGCTGCGCTTTGGCGTGCGCGAGCGGGTGAGCGCGGAGGGTGAGATTCTGCTGGCGCCGACGGACGAGGAGCTTGCCGCGCTGGTGGAGCGGGTGCGGGCCAGCGGCGCTGAGGCTGTGGCTGTGTCACTGCTGTTTGCGTTTGCGAATGCGGAGACGGAGCGGCGGGTTGAGGCAGCGCTGCTCCCTCTGGGCATTCCAGTGTCGGCGTCGCACCGGATTCTGCCGGAGTTTCGCGAGTACGAGCGGGCGTCGACGACGGTGGTGAATGCGTACCTGGCGCCGCGCATCGCGAGCTATCTGGAAAATTTGGAAGAGCGTGTGGCGGCGGAGCATGCGGGTGGACGCGTGGAGGTGATGCAGTCCTCGGGAGGGATACTGCCCGCGCACGTGGCGGCGCGAGAGCCGGTTCGCACTGTGCTGTCGGGGCCTGCGGGTGGCGTGGTGGGCGCGTGCCGCGTGGCGCAGTGGGCGGCCTTCGAGAAGATTATCGGCTTCGACATGGGCGGGACTTCGACGGATGTTTTTCTGGCCGATGTACGCGCGGGCGGTGCGCGGCTGACGCGCGAGGCCGTGGTGGCCGGCGTGCCGATTGGCGTGCCGATGCTGGAGATTCACACGGCGGGCGCGGGCGGCGGATCGATTGCGCGCTTCGATGCGGGCGGGATGCTGCGCGTGGGGCCGGAGTCGGCCGGCGCGGAGCCGGGGCCGATCTGCTTTGGGCGCGGCGTGCGGCCGACGGTGACGGACGCGAACTTGCTGCTGGGACGGCTGGACGCGGGAAGCTTTCTGGGCGGCGGCGTGGCGCTGGACCGCGAGCGGGCGGAGCAGCTGATGCGTGAGTTGAAGGGGCCGATCGCAACCGTTGAAGGGTTTGCGGCGGGGATTTTGCGCGTGGTGGAGACTGAGATGGAGAAGGCCATTCGCGTGATCTCTGTTGAGCGCGGGCACGATCCGCGGGAGTGCGCGCTGGTGGCGTTTGGCGGGGGCGGCCCGCTGCATGCGTGTGCGCTGGCGCGGGCGCTGCGCATTCCCACGGTGCTGATTCCGGCCATGCCGGGGGCGCTTTCGGCGGTGGGAATTCTGCTGGCGGACACGGTGCGGGACTACTCGCGCACGGTGATGCTGAGCGGCGATGCGATGGAGCGCGTGCGCGATGTGTTTGCGGAGTTGGAGGAGCGGGGGCGCGCGGAGTTTGCTACGGAGGGGCTTGACGGCGCAGTGCAGCGGACACTCGACATGCGCTATCGCCGGCAGGGATATGAGCTGAACGTTGCGTGGGACGGGGCGAATCCGCACGGTGCAATCGAGGCGTTTCACGAAGAACACGCGATGCGGTACGGATTCTCCGACGCGGCGCGGCCGGTGGAGATTGTGAACCTGCGGCTGCGCATGATTGCGGCGGGCGAGCCGTATGAGCCGACGCGGCGAGAGATTGTCGAGGGCGATGGAAGCGCGGCATGCTACGACGAACGCGATGCCTGGTTTGATGGACGCTTTATTTCGACGCGGTTCTACAGGCGCGATGGGCTTCGGCCGGGCGATGCGATCGACGGGCCGGCGATGGTGACCGAGTACACGGCGGCTACGGTGCTGCCGCCCGGTGACCGGCTACGCGTGGATGCGTTTGGGAATCTGATTGTGAAGGTGGGAGCGTGCGCATGACCGATCGCATGGTCGATCCAGTGGAACTGGCGGTCTTTCAAAGCGCGGTGCATTCCATCGCCGAAGAGATGGGCGCGGCGCTGAGGCGGACGGCGCTGTCGCCGAACATCAAGGAGCGGCGCGACTACTCGTGCGCGGTGTTTGACGGGCAGGGAAGGGTGATTGCGATGGGCGATCACATGCCGGTGCATCTGGGATCGATGCCCATGTCGGTGGAGGCGGCGATTGCGGCCATCGATTTTGTGCCTGGCGACATTGCGATTTTGAACGACCCCTATGCGGGTGGGACGCATTTGCCGGACATCACGATGGTGCTGCCGGTGTTTATGCCGGACGGCGAGCGGCCAATGTTTTATGTGGCCAACCGCGCGCATCACGCGGATGTTGGTGGGCGGTTTGCCGGGTCGATGGGGCCGGCAGAGGAGATTTTTCAAGAGGGGATTCGCATTCCTCCCGTAAGGATTGTGCGGGACGGCAAGCTGGACCGCGAGATGCTTGATTTGATTCTGCTGAACGTGCGCACGCCGCGAGAGCGCGAGGGAGATTTGCAGGCGCAGATGGGGGCATGCCGGGTGGGCGAGCGGCGCATGCTGGAGGTTGCTGAGAAGTACGGCGCGGGGCGGGTTGAGGAACTGGTGGAGGCGTTGCTTGACTACTCCGAGCGGCTGTTGCGGGCCCAGTTGCGCGCGATGCCTGCGGGCGTGTTTGCGGCTGAGGATTGGCTCGATGACGATGGCGTGACGAGCGAGCCGATCCGGATTGCAGTGCAGTTGGAGCTCGATCCCGAGGAAGGCACGATGTGCGTGGATTTTGCGGGCTCCTCGGCGCAGGTTGCGGGGAGCGTGAATGCGGTGCGGGCGATTACGCTGTCGGCGTGTTTTTATGTGCTGCGGTGTTTGTTGCAGGAAGACGCGCCGGCGACGGCGGGGATTGTGCGGGCGCTGGTGCTGCGCACGCCGAGTGGGAGCGTGGTGGATGCGGTGCCGCCGGCGGCTGTGGCGGGTGGGAATGTGGAGACGTCGCAGCGGATTGTGGATGTGCTGCTCAAGGCGCTGGCGCAGGCGATTCCGGAACGGGTGCCGGCGGCGAGCGCGGGGACGATGAGCAACCTGACAGTGGGCGGCGTCGATCCGCGCACGGGCGAGGCGTTTACGTACTACGAGACGGCGGCGGGCGGCATGGGCGCGCGGCCGGGGATGGATGGAATCGCGGGTGTGCAGACGCACATGACCAACTCGCTGAATACGCCGGTGGAGGCGCTCGAATATGCGTATCCGTTGCGCGTGCGGCGGTATGGGTATCGCGAAGGATCGGGCGGCGAAGGACGATTTCGCGGAGGCGATGGGCTGGTGCGCGAGGTGGAGATGCTGGCCCCGGCGCGGGTGACGCTGCTGGCGGAGAGAAGGCGGTTCCGGCCGTACGGGCTGGCCGGCGGCGGAGAAGGCGCAGCAGGTGCGGCATGGATTGTGAAGGCGGACGGCGGTGAAGAGCGGTTGCCGGGCAAGTGCAGTTCCACGCTTGAGGCGGGCGATGCAATTCGGATTGAGACGCCGGGGGGCGGCGGGTGGGGTGCGGGGTAGTGCTTGATGAGTCCCAGGTCTCAGAAGCGAGACCTGGGGCACCCGGCTCCCAGCGTTCACAGCTTCACAGTTTCACGGGAAAAATGGGGGGGGGGACTACTTCGAGGTTTGAGGCGGCGTCAGCGGCGGAGGAGGCACAGGGAGTTCGCGGGCTTCGCGTTCACGGTCGAGCTCGGCTTGCTTTGGGATTTCGAACAGATCCTGGCTGTGGGCGCCGCGATGGACTTCTGCCAGTGCCTTCTGGAGTGGATTCGTCACTAATTGCTGCATGGTCTTGCTCCTTCTCTTGCTGTTGGGTGGGCGGGCTGGGCCCGAGCACGGGTTGGTGGACTGCGGGACGCACGGCTTTGCGCGGAGACCTGAAATTGAGGTACCTTCGACTCGCCGATGCACCCGTCCAGCGACTTTCTGTCGGGTTGGGGGCTGTGCTTTCCCACCCTTGCGATAACAACAAGAACATCCCAAGGATGGGGCACCCATCGGTCCAGGCCCGGATAGAAAATTTTAGGATGGGGACTTCAGATTCCAGACGCTAGCGGGACTTGATGAAGGCTTTGCGGCGGAAGCGGAGGGCGGTCCAGTCTTCGTCGATGGCGATGGAGCGGACGGTGTCAAAGGCGGCGGCGTGGAGCGCGGCCCAGCCGGTGTCGCGGTTGAAATCGCATTTGAACTTTTTGGACGTGCCCTTGGGATAGGCGAACCAGAGGGCGGCGTCGCCCGGGGCGCGCGGGAGGAGCTTTGCCGTGAGGGCATCGACCTCGGCCTGTTTCGTGACGAAGGCGAGCGCGAAGCGGATGGCGGGCAGGGCCTCAATGGAGCGATGCAGGTGCAGCACGGGCAGGCGGGACAGCTCGCTCTCCAGGCTCGCCGGAGCGTTGAGGATGAGGATCTCCTGGTGGTCTTTGAGTTGGAGTTTGTCGTAGAGAGTCGCCATGGATTTTTATCGTAGTTGATTTTGGGAAATAATCTGCAAGTGTTTTCTTGATGCGGCGAGTCAGCGAGTCAGCGAGTCAGCAAGTCAGCGAGTCAGCAAGTCAGCGATTGGGGGCGGTTACTTTGATAGGGTGCTACCTACCGGGCGTAGGCGGGGAAGATGGACTCGATGAGGATGGTGCGGAGGGATTGGCGGAGGTCGGTGGCGGGGTCGGGCTCCGTATTCGATTGCGGATGGAGCGCCACGGGCTCGGGGGCGCCGGTGTCTGTGGTGTTGACGGCGAGGATGCTGGCGCTCTTGCCGTCTGGGTCGATCATGAGCTCGGAAGAGAAGCCGCCCTGGTCGCCGTCGTGATAGATGGTGCGATGGCCGCCGGCGTTGAGGACGAAGAAGCCGAGGCCCATGATGGGCTGTGCGCCGTGCGGGCCGGAGGTATAGGGCGTGAGCGGTTGGCCGGGCTCGGCGGCGGGCAGCACGCCGGTCCACATTTCCTCAAGCGAACTGCGCTTGAGCACGATTTGATAGCGCGGGTTGGCGGGGTCGCCGATGAGGAAGCGCAGGTACTTCACCATGTCGGTAATGGGCGCTTTGAGGCCGCTGTTGGAGGTGGTGATGCCGGTATCGAAGTTGAAGGGCTGCGGGGAGAGCTTGGCTCCTGCGCGGAGATAGCTGGCCGAGACGTGGGGCTCGAGGAAATAGGGCGCGCGGTCGAAGTAGCTTGAGTGCATTTCGAGCGGCTTGAGGATGTTTTTGTCGATGTAGACTTCGAAGTCGTCGCCGGAGAGGCGCTCGATGATCTGGCCGAGGAAGACGTAACCAAGGTTGGAGTAGGACCAGCGGTCGCCGGGCGCGAAAGCAACGTGCGTGTAGGGCAGCATGGCGGCGACCTGGGACCAGCGGGTGGGCTCGAAGGGCTGCCAGTCGCAGTTGGTGGAGTCGTCGCAGTCCCAGGGCCAGGTGGGGTTGCGGAAGCCGGCGGAGTGGGTGAGCAGATGGCGGATGGTGATCTGGTCGATGGGGCCGAAGTCGGAGTGCACCTGGCGCAGTTCGGGGACGTATTTCACAGCGGGGTCGTCGAGCGAGAGCAGGCCGCGGTCGCGCAGTTGCAGGATGGCGA
>Ga0182030_10024753_pt1 | contig 10994 bp, 11 predicted proteins | sample 812S3MmetaG_FD_121299 | JGI IMG/M metagenome (GOLD analysis project Ga0182030, IMG submission 121299) | Permafrost microbial communities from Stordalen Mire, Sweden - 812S3M metaG (Illumina Assembly) | ecosystem: Environmental > Terrestrial > Soil > Wetlands > Permafrost | place: Sweden... | reverse complement strand
TTATATTTTTTATAATATTGTAAATATATACTTAATTTTATTCTTATTTTCGTATTAATAATTCAGTTTTTATTATAATTTATAAAAAATTAGAATTTTGATATATTTTATATATAAATTAAAAAATCCAATTTTTGAATCTTAATAACTTTTTTTATATAGTATAGAATTATATAAAAATTTCTATAGCTTCTAGATATTATATAAAAAAATTATGTTTTTAATTTTAAATATATATTATTAATTATTTATAGATTTATAAAGTACAAAAATTGGCATTTTTTGGTGTAAATCGTGTCCGACTACTGTGGGGTCCGACTTAACATAGGGATTCGATCGCGAAATGGATCAATACGACTTGAATGTTTGGGCCGCACTGGTGCAGGATAGTCCGGTCTCTACAGATCTCTCTTAAGCTACTGTAGAGATTGATCTATAAACTCGCGGCTCATTTGCAAGCCTACCGATATTTTACGCCCAGGTTACAAATGGGCCTCGCTACAATAATTTTATAATTACCCCCCAAACGAATACTTTTAAACCCCGAATGAATGCCCCATAGGCCTGCTTGAAGTATCCAAGTTTTACATAAGCATGAAATTTATCTTCATTTTAGGGATGGGAGATAGAGGATAACTGTGCTCTTATTAAAAGGGGTGGCAATATTCATTGTTCATCAGTAAAGAAAGCCAGTTCTTATTGCGGTTTACGACAGGCGTTGGAGTTAACGTGTTGATGTTGTATAGATATGAATCATAAGATTTAAAAAAGTTTCTGTCTCCTTCAAAGAATTCGTTGCTAGTTGTAGAGGGTCTTAGGTGGCCATTTTCGAGGATCGAGCGGTTGCTTAGACATGGATGTTATGAATGATCAATGGAAACAATTCTCTGTTTTATGTCCTCTAAGTGCGTTTGCGAATGTTTGTGAATCACTTATGGGTTTAGCAATATCAGCCATGAGTATTGAAATCATCACAGTATGTATTTTTCATACTAACATCATCCCAAACCACAAACAGCTTCCCTCTAGTTACTTCAATATACCTTCCCAATAGCCACAGGAAATGAAACTGCACAACTCGATCAACATGCTCGACTGACCCATCATTCTTCTTCTATTCTAGCAGTATCCTGACCTACCGTTCATGCTGCGGTATGTCTATTTTCTGGATTCCGTCCTCTTGAGCCTTTCCATTAGCTGGATATTTTTACCCACAACAATAAGATAGGGGGATCTTAATTTTAGGAAGCACCTACTTCGTACGCCAGGACTTTGGAATAGCTCGGTTCTGTCGGCGAAGCCAAAGTTTGCTCTTGTGGATCGAGTAGACGTCGACGTAATAGTTAAGGCGATCGTACAAGCGCCCACTGTTGGATATTGCGGATATTCTCTTGAGCCCTCGAGTCCCTAGTTTTTACGATTAGACAGACGAATCCTTGTTGCTTGATCTTTATATGTATGATCCTAGTCAAGGAACTGTGTAACAAGTTGGAAAAGGATGTAACCATTTTTTATGTCTCAATGGTTTTTATTAATGTAAAATAGCTCCTGAGCTAGTGATTCACACCACAGTATCCTGTGTAACTCTCATTCTCTTGCCCCCCGTCTTCCCGCACCCTCTTCCCCTCTTGTTCGATCCTTCGCGTCCTCATATTCTACCCTCTCTTCCTTCTCTTTATTTTCTCCCTCTGTTTGTTCGGAACCTTCACTTAATTTTGATACTCGAGTGTCCCATGTATATGGCTCTTTCATTACTGGCGATGCAATATTGCTGTACAGAATAACCCATTGAGGTTGTTGAAGATGAGTCAGGCGCTATCAGTGACTCCTCCTTCCAGCGAAATCTTGATCCTGTTCAACAAATTTGCCACCTTGGATCAGAACAAAAAAGTAAGTTTGGTCTCAAGCTATCTCGACTCTTGGCTATCCCAATCAGCAGGTCGCTTATTTTCAAAGACATCTAAAACACACCGTAAAGAACAAGTGTGCTTTAATGTGGCTAGAGTTCCATCTTCGTATACCAATAAAAGCATTCAAAGACCCCTGACTGCTCAAACCTCGCTATCTCAGACTCACAAACCCTTCAAAAACCTTCGAAGTAACCGCACCGCTAGTCTCGTTTCTGAAAAGACTTCATAAACTCCCGTATACTCTATACTCAATGGTTATATGAATCATTACCCACAAACATCAATTCGGATCCGAGTTGTTCACGACAGCTAGGTAGTTATCCTTCCCTGAGAATACACAACTCCTCAAAACCACCCGATCGTGCCCAACTTCCTTCCCAACCATACTTTCCACGGAAAGCTAATAAACAATACTTGAACACTTGTGGATTGAATCAAGCAATTTATAATCTATCAATTTTTGATTAGGCTAGTTTAACGTACATATTAACGAGCAACAGAAAGCCAATTTACTTTTCTCTATATTCCTACGTCTGTGACTAACCTAATCCATTAGGGTGAGCCTCCGGGCGTTTGTGATATCTTTAATCATGTGATGATTCTGAAGTCACTCTTTTAAGCAGAGTTTGCTTGCTTTAACTGAGTCTAGCCAATTTTTTATATATTGGAGGCCAGGTTGGTTGCACATTCCCTGGGCTCCAGTCGCTTGGCACATGCTACATTATCTGTCACGTGGTGTCAGAGAATAGGATGGTGCTACCTACCTACTTTAGCATTCTTATAGCTCTTTATGTGTAGCATAGACTGTTTGCAGTGACAAGATTTGTTTATTAATGAGATGTCATGTTTTTATAGAGAATCATTTTCCGACCACGTGATCTTAGTAGCTCAAAGTCACGTCGCGTCGTCAACCCATATCAAGTAAGATCTTAAGTTCCTCCGATCCCACCAATCGACCCCTGCCCCTGAAATCATTGCCGCCGATCATCCCGATTATTTTTTCATGTCAGATCTAAAATTAAATTAACGCTAAGGCACAAGCTCTTATGTCGAGGTGGCCCGAACTCTGACTAGATTCTTCATGAATCAAATCTCCCAAGCAAAACTCTCACTTCAAGTAGACATGAATCTTCATCCATGATTCGTCGAATTCCATGATGCTGTCGTTATTGAAGCTAGATCCTTGGTGGCAGAATGCGCAGTTGGGTGTTCGACAACAGTCGTCAGATTTCCGAAGATCTCGAATATTTCATTTGTTCATGTTGATACTTATCTTTTCCATCTCCTTCGTTTGCCTGTTCTATTTCAGGTACTATCTGAGCCCCCCAATACTTTATCAGGGTTCCCCAGAACATCCCATCGAGATTCTGTTCCGGGAGTCTCAAAGGGCCTTCAATGAAAGCATCGCACGGCAATCAAACTCAATTGAAACAGCTGTTGTGGAATATCGAAGACGTTATGGGAGAGATGTGAGGTACCTCGATTTTGACCAGAGTGCGCAATGTATTAATAGCATCACAGATTCCAGATGGTTTCTCGAAATGGTTCGAATATGCACAGAAGAATCAAGTGAGCAGGATCGATGACTACGATGAGATGATGCAATCGTTCGAATCTTTTCGAGAAGCTGGCTCAAACGCTTTAACCCGGTATATCAAAGAAGTAAATCCAGGAAACACATACGATCACCTACTCAAATTGTCTATTCGAAACCACACGGTGGAGAAGCAGGGTGGATGGCCATTATTTGAATCTGCACTCGACAGTCTGGTTGCATCCATCCTCGATAAACTGCCAGATATAGATATTCTATTCAATAATCTTGATGAGCCTCGGGTTCTTTTAGACAAGGAGCACCTAGATAACGGAGAACAATTTTATAACAGGACACGTCAGAATGCGTGGGCTGACATTGGATACCCCTGCAAGGAGAGGAAACTCAGTCGTGACGGCGCCAATGCCCCTTTCGATCCTTATATCACGAATATCACAGAGTCTAAAGATCTATGCCAGCATCCTGAAAATGCAGATAAACATGGCATGATTCTGGGTGCTGATACTCTCAGGCTCACGAAGCTTCCGATTCCTATCTTCTCGGTCGCAAAATTATCCACATTTAGTAAGTCTGCAAGTCCTTATTTAACCAAACAATAAATTAACATACGGGCAGGCGATATTCTCTATCCAGCCCCTTACTATATAGACCGTCTCCAACATCCCCGCTACAACCAATCAAAAGACATTCCCTGGAACGTGAAAACCAACAAACTCTACTGGGCAGGTAGCACTACCGGAGGATATGCTGGTGAAAACTGGCTCAATTTCCACCGCCACCGCTTCGTAAGCGTTGTAAACGATCTAACTAACACTGACCTCGGAAGCAAGTTCAGCCAGGATAGCAATCTCTACAATGTGAAGTTTACACGCATAGTACAGTGCTCTGAGGCTCACTGTAAGGAGCTTAAAGATTTTTTCCGTGTTCAAGGACTCGAGTCTTTGGATGCAGTGTATGAACATCGGTATCTGTTCGATATGGATGGTAATGGGATGAGTGGCCGGTTCCCATCACTGTTGGCCTCGCGAAGCCTGGTGCTTAAACAGACTTTGCAGCGGGAATTTTTTGATGAGTGGCTATGGCCTTGGGTGCATTATGTGCCTGTTTCTATGGTACGTGTTATCTGCAACCCAACGTGGGATATATGTTAATTTGTGATGCAGGATCTTGGGGAGCTCCCTGATATGATGCGTTTTCTGGCTCTTACACCGAAGGGTCAGCAGATATCGAAGGACATCGCGGAGGGGGGAAAGGAATGGGCGCAAAAGAATTTGAGAGAGGTTGACATGATTTCGTATATGTATAGATTGTTGTTAGAATACAATATGCTGTTTAAATAAAGGCGCAGTCATTAGCACCATGTTACAGTGAGGTTGACACTACATTGAAAGAGCCTGAGATGTAATGAGAGTATTTCCTTCGTTCGGTGGGCCTTTGGCTCCTCTCGCATCGAAGGTAGCTAAAGGTGGTATCCCTCCACTACCTAAGACGGTCTAATATGTCCACGTGACTATACCCCTTTCTTCTTCGCTAAGCCCCGGCCTACGTACCGGAAGCGCAGCCAGCCTGGGGTAGTGACTTCGAATTGAACGCATGTTAGAGAATGTGCTAAACAGAAGTTGTATCCATTCGAACTTCTATTTTTGCGACGTGGTCTCAATATCTGGGAGGAAATCATTGCACTACCCCTGGAATGAGGCGCAGCTACTCCTCGGAGGCGCAATACCCTGTCAGTAGGGAATACTCGATCCTTCATCGGCCGCATACCCAACTTGAGACAATTTTGAAGGCGCAGTCTCCAGCTTTCTGGATCGATTCTCCAAAGTTACTCAAACATTATTCGACCCCCCTCTGTGACCAAAGTTGTGAAATCCTCGATCCTTCGGCATGATCCTCTTTCGAACTTGCTGCAAGAAATTTCTATTGTATTTATGCCCAATTTTTCTATTAGATATATTCATATCCTTTTTAATTACCTAGTTCTATATCAATCTTACATCAAGTATTGCATTGAACTCAAAGACACCTTTCTCTGAATTACCTACATGCGTACGCCATGCGCATCACTATATTTATCATTTTGTTGAATTCTCTTCGGTGTGTTTCTAAGTCTCCCGTTAGGCGATTCTTATCTTTGCACCTCTAAAACAGAATATCTCATTCATCCAGAACACTCAACATGTCTAAATTCAGCAAAGATGTCCCTAAATAAATAGCGTGTCCTGACCTTTAAATCGCTAAAGCCATAGTACCAATGCACTAACTACAATAGCCGAAGCCTTGGCAACAATAGAGGAGATGATATCGGCCAAGGCGACGTCTCTGCTATCAACCATGAAGACAAGACTGAAGATCGCCGCAGAAAGTCGATGGATAGAAACGACACAAGATCGCTTATGGAGACACTATCCTCTGCTGCGTTTCAAGGGACGGGCGACATCGTTGTTTAATCCACTCCTCGAGTGAACTCATATCTTCAAGGATGTATTACAGAAGTGTTATTCCTGCAAATTAGTCTCTTTTCAAGATAATTTGAGGAAAGAAAATGATAGACTATAACAAGGAAGACATAAATAGAAGGAGATGCTTTGAGCTGCGATACGCGATACAAGCCTGCGCTAGCAAGATTCGCTTAAATCAGGGGTTACTGTAACACTGCTGGAATCGAGTCGTGGTGGATACGCATCGCAATATCCCCTTTGCCCTGAATTATGAGGGAAGGATTAGAGTTCAATGCTTGGGATATGTGTGGGATAGGTATAGTAGTTGGGGAAATGCCTGTGCGGGTATGGATTGTGTAAGGCTAGAGCTGCGGCGATGAAGGTGAGGCGGCGTTCTAGCGGAACCATATTTGGGAGCAGACAAGCCCTTGATGATGTCAGTCTATCATAATGAGGCGCTCATTATTACTTGCTGTATGGGGAAGAAAAAGATTATACATGCGTAGCTAAGGATTGATTGTTTCAAAATAGTTCACATGATAGGAACCATATTGCAGCATAAAATTGTAGTTATCATCTTGACTATCTTCTGTCATCGTATCTACATAACAAGTTTCATATACCTCATTAATTCCTTGATCAATACTAAGAATCTTCAATAGCGACAGTATCTAATATCAAATAAACATCTAATGAGCGAACCTGAAATCTAGCCTCTTGTTCCCCTCATCCGTAGTCGTCTCCAAATAATGGACCCTCTCATCCTCAGTCATGGCATCCCACTTCGTAGCACGGCTCTTATTCCTCCATACATAGTATATCTTAGTCAAGATATAGACCACAATATTTGTAACGACCAAGGCGACAAGTGCTCGATCCCCACGTTTATAGCGGGGTGCATCATCTGCTCGGTAAATGTTGGAGGCAATGATTCCAGATGCTTGAACGAACATGTTGTACAATGCTGCGGAGACGGTGCGAGAGCGGACGGCGTTGGAGTTGCGAGAGTTCCATGCTACTTGGATGGGATGCGCTGGGGTGTGTTAGTACTTGGTACGACTGCTAGAGAAGAGAACGTACCAGAAGGGTAGGACAGAAGCAAGCTCATGATTCCCCACGCCTTCCATTTATTGATCTTAGTGATATCCACAATGTAGATAAAGACAACAAATGGAAGTGCCCAGATTTGACCAAATGCCGCAGTGAGTGTCAACTCGCCCCAGATTTCGGCTACGTAAGTGAGACCCAGCATGGTGAACATGTGGAAGACTGTGCTGGGGATGACGAGGAGATTGGTTTTGAAGGTGCCGAAGCCGAGATTTTTGAGCGTGAGAGTGAGATATTGTGAGGGTGTTGTCTCGGGGATCTGGAACAATAGGCCGATGATGTAAAGCGGCCAGAGATCATAGTCGGACATGCTCTTGAAGAGAAGCTTTGGTGTGATTGGTTGACGATTGTGCATGCCGCTCTTGGTAGGGTCTTCTCGGATGACTCTGTTTACGATGATAGTCTCTTCTCTGTATGAAAGAATTAGTTGTGCATGTGTAATGGTAGAGACGAGGCATACCGCTCCGTGAACCATCCTTTCTTTCCTCGGAATTTACTGGCAGTTTGTGTAGGGCTGGCAGGCATAAGAATAAATCCAGCGACACCAACAACAAATGTGAACAGGCCCTGAGTCCTAAATTAGTACAGAATCTCCTTCATTGCATTCGGGTTTTATTACCTCAATGAGGAAGAGCCAGCGCCAACCGGAGTAATGAAGGACCCCACGCATGTGAAGAAGCCCGAAAGCTAGGAAAGCAGCGATAACATCTGAAATCGACATTGCTGTCCAAAAGAAAGCTAGACGAATGGAGAGTTCATGGTGCTTGTAGAAATATGAAAGATACAGAATGATCTGCAAATTGTCAGTCAGTTAGCCATTTTAGAGACCGGATTGAGTTTCTCACATCTGGAATGAAACCACCTTGAATTATCCCAAGCAAGGCTCTGCAGGTCAAGAAGCTCGTGCGGCCACTCAGCCAGAACTGAGCAGATGCAACGATTGCCCAGAGTACCATCTGAGCAGGAATCCAGCGATCAGGTCCAATCCATTTCGACACGAGTTGAGAAGGCAATTCAGCACACAGGAAAGCCAACTTGAAGACGGTGTTGCCGAGATTGTAATCTTTCATCATTAGTCTCTCTGAATAATCCTTCAGGGGAAATCTAGCATACCATTTGTGCTCAAGTGAAGCTCTTTCAGGAAATTGTCTGTCACAGCCTGCTGGATGTTGGAACGATCAAGCTCCAAAGCCATGAACATAATGCAGGCCCAGATCTGTTATCTATCAGCACAAAAACACACAAATACTTAGAATAGAGCTGACCATAATTTTGAAATCAATCTTCCTGATCAACTTGTGCTCCTCGCCCCAAGTCCATCTTGCCTTAGGATCAAAACGATGAATGTTCTCCCACGTTGCCGGAGGCTGGTATTGCTTTGCGGTTTCAGGATCATCGAAGACGGATGGCTGAGTTGCAATTGCGTCGGGATCATATGTCTTAGCACGTTGAAACCAGAAGCGTTTTTCTTGATCGGGAACGCCCAAGGGGAAGGCTGTCTCGTAGAATTCCTTGGCCTTGATGCGAGCCGACTTTTCGCCTTTCTCATCTGCAAGGTTCTCGATGGATCCATGCGAAGAAGAATCAGCTTCGGATACCGGAATAACTCCTGCCGCAGGAGCCTGAAGGTCAATTTCTTTGGCAAGAGCGGTCGCCATGATTGTAAAGAAAAGGTGTGATTGCTACTTGAGAATTGAGAGATTATACAGGGTGGGCAGGGTAGTTATAAGTAGATTTTACAAGGGAAAAGCCAAATTCCAAGCCCATGGTTCTGGGCATTGAAAGAAGGAAAAAAAAGAAAAAAATTGATACCTACATGGTGGCGATACGTGATCTTCGGGTGGTATTTCATCAACACGTGGCGACTGGATACTCAGTGACAAGTACAAATGAAATATTGAGGAGCGCCATCAACCCCTCTTAGGAACTGGTGATCCGTGGGGGGTCCCGTTAATTCCAACTCTGGTCTAGGCATTACCAGTGGAGTAGAGCTGAGTTTTGACATTCTTCTAATTAGAAGTATCTAAAAGTGGCAATCGATGGCGATATCCATGCGGGTTGGTGGTTGAAGGAGGCGCCAAGGAAATCGCGTCTTTAGCGGAGGTGCTCGCATCATCAGGAAATCGGACCATACGCCCTTTTCATCCACCCCATGGGTAATCTTGCCGACTTACATGCTGCACTCATCTATCATCGATGCAAACATAAGAACGCCTTGGTGTCAATTCTCGGTCTTCTTTTGGCTCTGATATGAAGATATGGTAGAGAGAAGCTAGATAGCACGCATTGTTTGGCGGTCTAGAAACGTACGAGTCTTACAAACTCAGGATATTCTCATCCGAGGCTTTCCTGATGAGCTCCTCAATGCTTTATAACCCGCGGCTTTCGGATAAGTCTCAATGGGTCGAACAGAAGTCCTCGACAAAAGCTCCAGCCAAAAAAAAGTCTAGAAGCATAGATATGGTTTCAGTTGAAAGTGATATGAAGGAGAGATATATGAATGAGCGAAAGCAAAATCTTAATATATTGTAAAAATGACTCATACACGGTCAAACTCTGCATGTGCTTACTCCTGCGTGTAAAGAACGTTTCGAAGCTTTCGAGAACTGTTGCACCGCAGGTATGCAGGTCTGCGCGGAAAGCAGGGTCCCCATGAACCTACAACTAACCGATAACTTTAAATGCCAATTTCAACTTCAACTGCGGAGCAAGTTAGATGAAGGACTCTGCCCTGTTGGGATTGAGGACTGATCGTGTGTATGAATTTCTAGCCTTGTGTTGTTGACGCTTCAGCATTTAGAGGAGTGTTCGCTTGGAGAGTCTATAACCGAGGGTACCAGACGCGACGGCCTAGAAAGACGGATGGGAAGTAGGGTGGCGTCTTATAGCGTCTTATACTGTCTTAGAAAGGCTTATGATGGGACTGATTTTAGCTGTAGGTCCGTGCCACTCCCGAACCTACTAGTAAGTGCGGCAGACTCGTTTATAAAATGAGGTTCACTTCTTAAATTCGACCATACGCTGCGTAATAATCAATATCCTTTAGGGAAGGTCACAAAGTGTTCAGATAAGCTGCATCCTGAACTCATTAGATTCCTTCCACACTAATCATCCGACAATTCAACCAAATTTCGAAATCCAGATAGTTTCGGTTGTGGCGTCCGGATGCCTCACAACTCGCAATACTTTTGACCCAGGAAACAAAACTCACATAAGGTCTGGACCAGTCTGTACCGAGCATCATGCGAGGGCGAATCAAATTCTTCAAAAATATTTTGGGAATCAAAAACGAAAGGTTTACCCAGCGGGGATATCCCACCCCACTGTTGGACTAGGGAATATGATTCGCTCCCCCTCGCACGCAACTTGCATGGAACATTGCACGATCATCCCCAACCTTCGGGTCGACAAAATTATCCGACGCGGATCCTGCATTTCTTGCAGAAATTCCACGAGGCGCTTGCCAGAATGATGCTTGACGCCACCACTAGCCGTAGAGTTCTTCCTACCAGCATTCTTGGCTCGTGGGGGTGTACACGGACGGCGATAGGCTTACCTCCGGATGAATGAGGATGGCTATGATGTCAATTCTGGGATTCTGATGCCATACTCGTGACGATACGATAGCGGGGTAGTTGTTTAGAGGGGTAGCTTTAATGAATATATTTCATGCTTATATATATCTGTTGTTCTTGTTCTTCCTTGAAAGCGATTGTAAACTTTCTCGAGCATCAGGAAAGAACTTACAAAGTCTGTTAAAAAAAAAATGGCTCCTTCCGTTGCCGAAACAGTTGCTCACACGGCGGATCAGATCCAGGAAAAGGTTTCGTCGTTAAGTTTCAAGGATGATAAAGGGGCAGCAGATGAAGCAGCCCTAGCAGGTCAAGAGCCGGAGGTATACGTTCAACACAAGGAGTCGTTGAAGCTCAGCGGCGCGTTAGATCATTTTGAGAGCTTTGATGTTACTCCGATCATTGGTAG